>Ga0172380_10000713_pt1 | contig 61585 bp, 50 predicted proteins | sample Leawe162metaG_FD_119747 | JGI IMG/M metagenome (GOLD analysis project Ga0172380, IMG submission 119747) | Leachate microbial communities from a municipal landfill in Southern Ontario, Canada - Leachate well 162 metaG | ecosystem: Engineered > Solid waste > Landfill > Unclassified | place... | reverse complement strand
CGTTACTAGCGCGAAGCGTTCACTACGATCAGCGTCCAACAACTCACGCACCAGACGTATATCGCCAGGATTGTCTTCTACCAGCAGTATGTTGAGCGGATTGCTATTCATGGAGCCTCCGTGAGGTAGTTAGTTTCTAATATCAGATGGTAGTTTGACGATAGTCAACCAGAAATTCTCGACAGCCTGGATTACCCTGATAAATTGATCCAGATCTACAGGTTTGCTTACATAACAATTTGCATGCAGGTCGTAAGTGCGCAGAATGTCTTTCTCGGCTTCGGAAGAGGTGATGATCACTACAGGGATACGCTTAAGCACTGGATCAGATTTGATCTCAGCCAGCACCTCGCGTCCATCCTTCTTCGGCAGGTTAAGATCTAGCAGCACCACATCAGGCGTCGGTGAATCGGCATACTTTCCCTGCTTGCGCAAAAATGCCAGCGCTTCCATGCCGTCTGTGACCACATTGAGATTGTTACGTATCTTGCTCTCCCGCAGCGCCTCCTGCGTTAACCTTACATCGCCGGGATTATCCTCAGCCAATAAAAACTCTACCTGTCTACTCACTTCACTCTCCATGATGATTCCTTTTCCCATGATTTATAGGTAAGGTAAAATAAAAAACCGTACCTTTGCCCGACTCAGACGCTATCCAAATTCGCCCACCGTGACGATCGACAATTTTCTTGCAGACAGAAAGACCGATCCCTGTGCCGGGATACTCATGTTTGCCATGCAAGCGTTGGAAAATAATAAAAATACGGTCGAAATAATCGGGGTCGATACCGATGCCATTGTCTCGCACGGAAAACAACCATTCATCACTTTTTTTCTCGACCCCTACATGTATGGTCGGCGCTGCCTCGCTACGAAACTTAATGGCGTTACCGATTAAATTCTGGAACAACTGCGTTAGCTGTGAAACGTCAGCCGTCAGCTTGGGCATGCCATCGTGGGTCACCACCGCCCCTGACTCATCAATGGCAAGCCGTAAATTAGATAGTCCGCGTTCAAGTGCAATAGCGGATTCACAGGCTTCGAGTTGCTTACCATGCGTTCCAATGCGCGACATGGTGAGTAAGTCAATGATGAGTGCCTGCATGCGGGTAGCCCCATCTACAGCAAAGTGAATAAACTCATTGGCATCATCGTCCAATTTATCCTTGTAGCGGCGTGCAAGCAATTGTGTATAGCTGGCTACCATGCGCAGCGGCTCCTGCAGGTCGTGCGAGGCTACATAAGCAAACTGTTCCAGCTCCTGATTGGAATTCGCAAGCTCCTCAGTACGCCTTGCCAGCGCGTCCTGTGTCTGTTTGAAGGTCGTGATGTCAGAAAACTCTGCGATCATGTTTGTCACTTTGCCAGATGCATCTTTAACAGCACTCACGTTCATCCATGCCAGATACTCTTTGCCATCCTTGCGCTTCTGCAGTATCTCCCCTTGCCACTGACCACCGCTGACGACGGCCGTCCACAGTGTTTGATACATCTCCGGCTCACACTCTGAAAGCAGATCATGCAGAGGGGTACCTATTAACTCTTCTGGCGCAAAGCCGGTAATCAGTGCTACCGATTTATTGACGTGAAGCATCCGACCGTTAATGTCGGCAATGATGACTGCTTCCAAATTACTTTCAAACACCTGCGCCAGCAAGCGCATCATCTCATGATCGGCATGAAAGTAAGCGGTCAAGGAAAGTTCGGAATCAAATAACGCGACTTTGATGATTGCTTGCGAGTATTCGAGGAATCGTTCAGAATCGTTGTCGACCAATCGCATCACCTCTGGCAGCAACCAAGACAGGTACTTTCCATACGCGCCGAGGTACCAGCGTGGCTCTAAGCCGACCTGCTGATGCGTTACGCCAACGCGCAGGCGGCTTCTGATGTAATCTGAGCCGTAATCGCCGCCCAAAAGTTGCTCAAAATATTCGCGCTGTTTATGTTTGAGCCGTGCCACCTGATCGGAATCACCAAGTATCGCGCGTGTTTCTGGGTTGGCCTCAAGATGATTGTAGAAAAATTCGGTAAATTCATCTTCCAGCGGTGCCAGCATCGCCCCGAGTTCCTTTAGTAATTTGAACTCATGCTCGCCGAAGCCAAGAAAATCTTTACGCGACTGAACATCTTCGGCGCTCGGAGTCATGCTGTCGAGCAGAGCGTCAACGGTAGACTGGTGCAGTAACATGTCTTCTCCCACAAAACTACTAATACAATTCCGGAATCGCTACAGAATAGTGGCAGAAGAAAGTGGGAGTCATTTAGAAGAGATGCGGGGAACCCGCACATCTGGCACTCCCGCTGTCCTAGAGCCATTGCCCCGTAGACCGGTGATTTTGCGCCCCCGCTTTTCAGCCGAGTTTGCCTTTTTCAAATGTAATACCACTGTGAGTATTATGGGATTATAGTCGATTGTCAAGTACCCGTATGCCTCACCCTATCAGGCTATGCAGCTCATGGACAGCACAAGGTTCACCCAATCTGATAAAAAAGGCCACTACATATTAGCGGCCTTTAAAATAAATGAAGTTTGAAATAATTAGATGATCAACCTTAAAACAACTTGGTTCAAGATTGCCTATCGATTCAGCAACTGTTTTAGTAACAGACCTGCGGCAGCAAAACCAAAGGGCGCGGTCACGCATACACTAGAGCCATAACCTGCACAGTTCAGCCCAGTAATTGCCAGATCGGCAACCGCACATGCACTATCAGGCTGAATCACTTTTTCATCAGAATAAACACAGTGAATACCTAGTTTTGATGATTTACCCTTTGTGCTGTGACCATTGCTAAAGCCATAGTCGCGGCGCAACAGATTACGCACTTTGGCAAGCAATTTGTCATGGCTTACTTCACTTAAGTCCGCTTGTTGAATTCGCGTGGCATCTAAGCGCCCACCCGCTCCGCCCGTCATCACTAAAGGCATATTTCTTGCGTTGCAGAAATTAGCAATAGCAGCCTTGGCTTTTGCATCATCAATGCAATCAATCACGCCATCATAATCACGGTCAAGCATCGCATTAACATTTTTAATCGTCACAAAATCTTCAATTTCATGCACGATTGCCAACGGGTTAATACTGAGAATACGCTCACGCATGGCGGTCACTTTGGCTTTTCCAAAAGCACCATCTACCGCGTGCAATTGCCTATTGACATTAGATTCTGCAATATTGTCTAAGTCAATTAAAGTAATGGTACCCACGGCATTGCGCGCCAAGGCCTCGGCAGCCCAACTGCCCACACCGCCAATGCCTATCACGCAGATATGCACGGCTTGTAATTTAGCTAAGCCATCGGTGCCATACAGCCGTGCAACGCCACCGAAGCGACGATTTAAGTCTGGACGCTCAAAATAAAATTCAGCCATTTTTCCGTTCCGTCATGCTGAGTGCAACGAAGCATCCAGTATATTGATATTTCTCAATGCTTTGATACTGCATAATGGATTCTTCGCTATGCTCAGAATAACGACAAAATGATTTCATGTTTCTAACACCACAAAGGCTGCGGCCAGATTTTTTTCATCGCTAATGCTAATATGCGTTTGCGTGATATGTTTGGACTGCAGTAAAGCCTGTAGTTCTGGCGCCAACACCAAAATAGGCTTACCTAAATCATCATGTGAAACCGCAATATTCTGGAAGGTTGCAGGCGTGCGCAAGCCTGTGCCCAGTGCTTTTGAAAAAGCCTCTTTTGCGGCAAATCGTTTCGCTAAAAACCTGGATTTTATTTGTGATTGCTGATAGCTGGCAAACTCACTATCCGCCAAAATACGTTTAGCAAAATCATCGCCAAACTGTTGAATTGAAGACTCAATACGCGAAACTTCAACGATATCTGTACCTATGCCAAAAATCATATGGGCACCTCTATTAAGTCAAATTGCCAAGCCAGACAAGGCGCGAGTAAAAAATTATGATGCAGCATATATCTGATATGTAAGGAATAATTTTTTGTGAGCAACGCAGTATCGCGACGAAATGGTTTAAGCAGGCAAGCCGCAAATCGGATGCTCGCAAAATTGAATTAATAGAGGTACCCATATTCTAATACGCAATAACAGCCTACTTAGGCGCAGCCGCTTTCATCAAGGCTTTCATCTCGCGTACTGCGTTATCCCAGCCCACAAATAAAGCATGCGCCACAATGGCATGCCCGATATTAAGCTCTTCAAAGCCGTACAATTTGGCAACCAAATGTACGTTATGATAATGCAAACCATGCCCTGCATTCACGATCAATCGTGCATCTTTAGCATGTTGCAACGCTTGTTCAATGCGCGCCAGCTCTAGCATTTGCACCACATCAGCTTGAGCATCGGCAAAGGTGCCTGTGTGCAGTTCTATTACTGGTGCGCCAGCTTTAACGGCAGCATCAATTTGCGCTAAATCCGGCGCAATAAATAATGAAACGCGAATACCGGCATCACTTAATTTCTGCACCGCATGTTTAACTTTATCAAAATGGGCGATCACATCCAACCCGCCTTCTGTCGTGCGCTCCTCGCGCCGCTCTGGCACCAAGCACACATCCTGTGGCATCACTTTAATCGCAATATCCAGCATTTCATCAGTCACTGCACACTCAAGATTCATCTTGGTTTGTAGCAATGGGCGCAGTGCAAAAATATCGGCATCCTGCATGTGACGGCGATCTTCACGCAAATGTAGCGTAATGCTATCTGCACCTGATTGCTCAGCGCGCAAAGCCGCCTGCACCACGCTAGGGTATTTAGTACCACGCGCTTGACGGATAGTGGCAACGTGGTCGATGTTCACGCCTAATTTAATCATAGATAAAACCTAGAAATATAGTTTTGCCACAAATGCAACTGTGACCAATTAAAAAAACTAAAGCCCTTGCAAATCAATCAATAACTGCCTTGTATGCAAGGGTTTATCACCCAAATAATGCGCTAGCAAATAACGCATTAACTGTTTACTTTGCTGCTGTGTTTGACCATTAGCATAGTCATCACTCGACATGTCAATCAATGTTTTTCCCGATAATTGCACACCGCCATCATAACGAGTTGTCGCACCATTGATCGGAATAGCGCCATGTTCAGCTTCATAACGATAGTTTTGCAACGCTAACACTGGTGATGCATTTATATCCAGTTGCAATGGTATGGCGTAACCAAGTTCTTGCAAAAACTTCAACTCAAAGCGGCGTAAAGTGGCGGCTAAATCCTCACCACTCGCTAAGGTTTTTAACGTGTCGGCATAATAATCAAATAGCGCTTCATGTGGATCTTCGCGCGGTAATAACCGCAACAGTAGCTCATTTAGATAAAAACCGCACATGAGTGCCTCGCCTTGCAATAGCAACAAACAGCCATTCCATTCCAAACTATGCAAGGTTTTGAGCTCCAGCTTGCCGGACCAAGTTGCCAGCATGGGCTGAAATGCCTGTAGCATACCGCGCATGGCTGAGCGTGGACGCCTGGCACCCTTTGCGGTGGTGGCTACACGCCCAAAATCACGTGCGAACAACTCAACCACTAAGCTCGTTTCTTTGAACGGGTAAGTATGCAGTACGTAAACTGCTTGATTGTCTTGACGGTGCGCATTGATTAAAGCCATAGGTTTTTTATTTAGCCGCTGATAAACGCAGATGCCCGCAGATAAAAACAAAAACCATCACGAAATAAATAGTAAATCAGCTAAGGTGTAGTTAATACCCTAAAGATTTTAACGCTCGCGCGTCATCAGCCCAGCCGCCTTTAACTTTCACCCAGGTTTCTAAGTAAACCTTGCCGCCAAACAGTTTCTCCATATCGTGCCGCGCTTCAGTGGAAATTTGCTTTAGCTTCTCGCCGCCTTTGCCGATAATCATCGGTTTTTGGCTGTCTTTATCTACAATAATGGCGCAAAAAATACGGCGTAGCTTACCTTCCACTTCAAACTTTTCAATCTCGACGGCTACTGAGTAAGGAATTTCATCGCCCAATAATCTGAAAATTTTCTCGCGCACTAGCTCTGCAGCTAAAAAACGTTCATTTTTATCGGTGAGTTCATCTTCAGAATATACAGCGGCCTGCTCTGGTAAGTATTTGCGTATGGTTTGTAACAGTTCATCTAAGTTGAGGCTTTTCTTAGCACTCACAGGTACGATTTCTGAAAACGGGAACTCTAAGTCAAAGTCTTGAATCAACGGCAACACGTTACCTTTGTCACCCATTAAGTCTAATTTATTCACCACTAAAATCGTCGGCGTTTTTTCTGAAAGTAATGCTAATACTTTGCGATCTGCATCACCCAATTTCATCGGTTCAATCACAAACAGTACGACATCCACTTCCGTTAATACTTGCGTCACGGTTTTGTTTAAACCTTTATTGAGTGCATTCAGGTGTTTTTGCTGAAAGCCAGGCGTATCCACAAATAAAAATTGCGTATCATCCGTAGTATGAATGCCTAGCAAACGGTGGCGCGTAGTCTGCGCTTTACGTGAGGTAATGGCTAATTTCATGCCTAAAATGTGATTTAACAGTGTTGATTTCCCCACGTTAGGGCGGCCAACAATCGCTACCGTTCCACATTTGAAAATGGATGGTGTTACTTCTGAATTTACTTCTAGGTCTGTCATATTTTAATTTTTTCCAATACGTACTTTTTTTAATTCAAGCAAAGCCAGCTGTGCAGCCTGCTGCTCTGCGATGCGGCGACTATTACCCTCGCCCACTGTACGGATACTGTGCTTTTCAACGAAACATTCCACCACAAACATCTGTGCATGCGCTTCTCCGCTGGTATGCGTAACGGTATATTCAGGCACGGCTATTTTTCTACTTTGTAATAATTCCTGTAATAATGATTTAGGGTCTTTATCAATCACTTTAGGGTCAATTGCATCTAGCTTGTTAGCGTAAAGCCCCAATACGAAGGCCTCAGCTGCTGCGAAACCACCATCTAAGTACACCGCGCCAATAATGGCTTCTAGCGCATCAGCCAAGATAGACGGCCTACGCCAACCCGCACTTTTTAACTCGCCTTCACCCATTTTGAGCGCATCGCCTAAATTAAGTGAAAGTGCGATCTCACTTAAAGTTGATTCCTTAACCATTTGCGCTCGTAAGCGGCTTAAATCACCCTCAGCAATTTTAGAAAATCGCTGATATAGCTGATTTGCAATAATAAAATTAAGCGCACCATCGCCTAAAAACTCTAAACGCTCATTATTTTGAGCACCATAACTACGATGCGTTAAGGCTTGTGTGAGCAAGTTTGCATTTACAAATGAATAGCTTAAACGTCTTGATAAGTCTGAATGCATCATGCCTAGTGGTATAAAAAGGTTTATAAAATAGTTGCATTAGCAAAAGAATGATTACTTGCCATCACTGCTTGCTGAAAAATCAATTAACACACTGACATTGCCGATAACAGGCTTAACTACCTGATACTCAACTGACACCACCGTATCGCCACCCGCGTTTTTCTCAATATTTAGGTCTCGCCCCTTCACCACATCTATATAGCCCGTTGATGCACGTCTATCAAAAGAATTCGATATTTCTTTTTTACTCATGGTGCTTAACGACTCTTGCTTCATCGCTTTAAGTGCCTGTTTAACAGAGAAGTATTCAGTATAAGCCGGCACCATTTTCATCACGATAAGCGCAACAAACACGATCATAGCCCCTACGATAAGCATTCCAAGTAAGGTAGCGCCACCCTGCGTTTTACGATTATTTAAACTATTAAGCACTTTAATCTCCATCACTTAAATCAGATTAGTATCAAAAAACTAACGTATTACAGATCCTATTCTAGAACCCTGATCGAAATTCATCCAGATAAAAAACGCTTTACCGACTAAATTTCCTTCCGGTACAAAACCCCAAACACGACTATCAGAACTGTTATCTCGATTATCACCCATCGCTAAATAATGTCCAGCAGGGACTACAACTTCCTCATCATTTGCAAACTTAGCACCAATCGCATCTGCATCATAATTACCGATGACATCATGCACCAAAATATCATGCTTTACATCGCCTAACTGCTCAGTGTATTGCTTGGCCGTCATAAAATTTAGTCCGGACATCACATACTCATAATCTCGACCATCCTGTACAAGTAATGGTTGACCGTTAATGGTTAACTTTTTATTTTGATAGCGGATTTTATCTCCAGGCAAACCGACCACGCGTTTAATATAATCAATCGACGGTTCTGGTGGATAATGAAACACGAACACATCACCGCGTTTAGGGTGGCTCACCTCTATAAACGTATTATTTAGAATAGGCACGCGCAAGCCATAAGTAAATTTATTCACTAAAATAAAATCACCTGCTAACAACGTTGGCATCATAGAGCCGGATGGAATTTTAAACGGCTCAACAATAAAAGAGCGTACAAAAAACACGACTAAAATCACAGGGAAAAAACTTTTAGCATATTCAACTACAATTGGTTCATCTGCGCCTGCGAGGCGTTTTTTGCTGAGTACAAAAATATCAAGTAGCCAAATGAGCCCGGTGATTACCAGTATCACGATCATGAATAATGCAAATATCATTGTTGATGTATCCTAACCCTGTATCTAATTTTAAAAAAACTCACCCTTCGATGGCTCAAAAAAAACCGCTCACTAAGCCTGTCGAAGTGTTATTTATCTTCAACTCTTAAAATAGCCAAGAACGCCTCTTGTGGAATTTCTACATTACCCACTTGTTTCATGCGTTTTTTACCTTCTTTTTGCTTGTCTAGCAATTTACGCTTACGTGACACATCACCGCCATAACATTTAGCAATCACGTTTTTACGCATAGCCTTTACGGTTTCGCGCGCGATAATGTTGGCACCAATAGAAGCCTGAATCGCCACATCAAACATTTGGCGCGGAATCAACTCGCGCATTTTAGCCGCTACTTCACGTCCACGATGCACACTGGTTGATCGATGTACAATCATGGAGAGTGCATCTACTTTCTCGCCATTGACCATAATATCCAGCTTCACCAAGTCTGCCGCACGGAACTCTAAAAATTCGTAATCCATACTCGCATAACCACGCGATACGGATTTTAACTTATCAAAGAAATCCAGCACCACTTCGTTGAGCGGTATTTCATAGCTAAGCATCACTTGGCGACCCATGTATTGCATGTTTTTTTGTATGCCGCGCTTGTTGTTGCACAACGTCATCACTGGACCTACGTAGTCTTGTGGCATCAACAAATTCACAACAATAATCGGCTCACGCGTCTCTTCCACACGTGACGGTTCTGGCAAACGTGATGGATTTTCAATTTGCACTACCGAACCATCTTTTAGCAACAATTCATACACTACGGTTGGCGCGGTGGTGATTAAATCCATGTCGTATTCGCGCTCTAGACGCTCTTGCACGATTTCCATGTGCAACAAGCCTAAAAAGCCGCATCTAAAACCAAAGCCTAAAGCGGTTGAGTTCTCAGCCTCAAATAACAAGCTCGCATCATTCAAACTCAGCTTTTCAAGCGCTGTTCGCAAGGCTTCAAACTGGTTAGATTCTGTAGGATACAAGCCTGCAAATACTTGCGGCTTCACCTCTTTAAAACCTACAAGTGGCTCTGCGGCTGGTTTGTTGGCTAAAGTAACGGTATCGCCCACTTTTGCGCTAGCCAATTCTTTAATGCCTGCAATAACAAAACCCACTTCACCTGCAGAAAGTGATGTTTTTTGTAGCGATTTTGGCGTAAACACACCTACTTGCTCACATAAAAAATCGCTATGCGTGGCCATTAAGCGAATTTTATCTTTTGGCTTGAGTACGCCATCAATCACGCGCACTAGCATCACCACGCCAACATAGTTATCAAACCACGCATCAATCACCAAAGCTTTGAGTGGCCCGTCGATATTGCCTACAGGCGCTGGCACTTTTTTAATCACAGCCTCTAGCACATCGCGTACGCCTAAGCCTGTTTTGGCGGAACACATGACAGCATCACTCGCGTCCACGCCAATCACATCTTCAATTTCTTGTTTAACACGCTCTGGGTCGGCTGAAGGTAAATCAATTTTATTAAGTACCGCGGTAACCTCTACGCCCAAATCTAGCGCGGTATAGCAGTTGGCCACACTCTGCGCCTCAACACCTTGCGAGGCATCTACCACCAAAAGTGCGCCTTCACATGCGGACAGCGAGCGTGAAACTTCGTAGCTAAAATCCACGTGGCCTGGTGTATCAATCAAATTCAGATGGTAAATCTGGCCATCATCAGCCTTATATTGCAATGCGGCTGTTTGCGCTTTAATGGTAATGCCGCGCTCACGCTCAATATCCATAGAATCAAGCACTTGCGCCTCCATCTCACGGTCAGCCAAGCCACCGCATAAATGAATAATACGATCAGCCAAGGTAGATTTACCGTGATCAATGTGGGCAATAATAGAGAAGTTACGAATGTTTTTCATGGTATTTTTTAAAGATTGGCTATTTAATGGCAGCAATATTGCAGCACCAACTTAACAAACCAGCAACTGAATAGTGGTTTGTTAACAACAAGGGCGCCGTTGGCGCCCTTGTTGTTAAGTTGAACTAGTCGGATTTTACAGCAAATTCAAAGTATTAACATCTATTGATTGCTGTGTTGACACGAAAGAGGTTTACTTTGAGGCCGGAATTTTTATTGGCACATAAAGTGTACTTTCGCCACGTAACACCAATAAGGCAACCGTTTTACCGGCAGAAAAACTGGCTAAATGCTTATTAAACTGATCCAGACTTTGCACCTCGGTGTTATTTAGACCTAACACTACATCACCACGCCGCACACCTGCTTGCGCTACTGCGCCTTGCGCATCTATCACCAACAAACCATTTTTTCCGTTTAATTTTTTCTTTTGCTGCGCAGTAAGTTCTTTAAGTACCAAGCCAATACGATTAAGCTCAGGCTTGGCTGCCGGCTGGTTAGCTTGAGCGACCTCGGTGGCATCGGTCGGCATTTCACCTACGTTAATTTTGAGGGATTTCTCACTGCCTTTACGTAAAATCTCAACAAGGGCGGCTTTGCCAGGTTTAGCCGCGCCCACTGCACGCGGCAAATCAGATGAGGTCATAATCACCTTACCATCAAACTTGGTGATGACATCCCCGACCTCAAGGCCACCTTTATCAGCAGGGCCGTTTTTTTCAACTGCCGCCACCAATGCACCGTTGGTGTTTTTCATACCAAATGATTCAGCAAGCTCTTTACTCAACTCTTGAATCACAACGCCCAGCCAACCCCGTGTGATTTTTCCCGTGGCTTTTAGCTGATTAGAAATATCAAGGGCAACATCGATGGGAATCGCAAATGACAAGCCCATTGAACCGCCACTACGACTATAAATTTGCGAGTTAATGCCAACAACTTCACCTGCCAGATTAAACAAGGGACCACCTGAGTTACCCGGGTTAATTGCCACATCTGTTTGAATAAACGGCACGAAGTTTTCTTGCGGCAGTGCGCGACCTTTTGCACTCACAATACCCGCTGTCATGGTGTTTTCCAGCCCAAATGGCGAGCCGATCGCGGCTACCCATTCACCCACTTTAAGCTTATCAGGATCCCCAGTTGTTACTTTAGGTAAACCAGTGGCTTCAATTTTCACCAATGCCACATCGGTGCGTTTGTCAGCGCCGATAATTTTAGCTTTAAATTCACGCTTGTCGAAAAGCTTTACAATCACTTCATCCGCTTCTGATACCACGTGTGCATTGGTTAAAATATAACCGTCACTGCTGATAATAAAGCCTGAACCCAATGACTGCGACTTATATTCCGGCTGCTGACCATTTTGTCCGGGAACACCTTGCCCTGGAAAGTTTGGAATACCAAAGCGCTTGAAGAACTCCTGCATTTGCTCATCCCCGGGCATACCAGGGAACGGCATTGCATTTGCTGTACGAATACGTTGTGTGATGCTGATATTCACCACGGCAGGCCCTTGCGTTTCAGCCAGCACGGTAAAATCCGGCAATTCTTTGGCGTATCCGTTTAAATGAACCACAGAAATCAAGCTAAAAGCTACAGCGGCAATCCAGTTTTTTATCATTTATTCACCTCGTTTAGTTTCAAATTTCACACTAGGGTACCTCAAATAATTCAAATTTCTACCAGTTCTTGGCATCACCACCACTGTAAACTGGCTAAAGCCAGAACAGTGGTGCGATCAGCAAAACAAGACGCTAACAAAAAATAACGACGCGGTATACATTTGAGATATTAGCAATACTTGCCAGTTTACTGGCTTAGTAGTGCTTATCAGTTTACCTCTGATAAGGAGTTATTTTTTGTGAGCAACACAGTGTTGCGACATACGACTTTTCAAGTGCTTTAGCACTTAGAAAATCGGAGTGCCTGTGGTACGAAAGTTGAATTATTAGAGGTGCCCACTATTAACATCTTTATTTTTTGCATCATCACTGCTTGCATTTCTGCAGCTGGCATCAGCAGAGTTTTTACACGATGGCGTATCATTAGCTTGTCGCAAAATCACCGCTTGATATTGACTACTGTAAGCATGATTTGCGTCACCGTACCCCTTCAGGTGACCTTTTACCCACAAAAAACCTAACACTAAGCCTAATGCTGCAGCCAAAATGACATAAAACTCATTATCAAAAAGGATGTCTGCCAAAACTGAGGCTATCAGCATGCTAAGTAACGGCACAATATAAAGATAAAACACCGTACTTAGCACGGCGCGTTCGTCTATCCCTACCACTACGCTATTACCCGGCTTAGCGCCAATTTCATTTTTGGCGCGAATCGTTTGGCTTTTATGACCAAGTAACTTTCCCCAAGTTGCATTGCCACAGCCACGTTTTTGACCACACAAACCACAGGCGGTACGCCTTTCAATTTCTATTAACGCAAAGCCATCTACACACTTAGTAACAACCGCATATTCTTCTATCATATCAATGACCTACATTACTTTGAACTAGCATTACTTTTTAAACACAACAGCATTGGCAATTTGCACAATAGTCGCTTCAGGCACTTCACCGACAACGGTAACAAGATGTCCTTTATTGATGTTGGCATAAACACTGGCATTGCCCATCGTACTTAGCAATACTTTAGCTTTATTACCTTTAGGCGCAGGCTCAATAAACAAAGAAACCGAAGCCAATCCATCAGAAAATATAATATGGGTAACCGGATGAAGCTTGCCATTCACCATACGCGTTATTTGATCTATTTTTCGGTAACCCGCAGGTAAATCCTTGATAACCCAATCTACTGGTGTGCCATTGCTGGCAATCACAACCAGCTCATCTTCCATCACATAGTTTTTATTATGATCTATTTTAGGTTTAAACCAGTCAAGCTCAACACTATTAAGTAACGCGAGTTGATTAAAGGCAATACTTTCCATAATTTCATCACGGCTATTAAACATTACAGACTTTAATAGCAAACCATACTCAGTATCTATCCAAAACCGATAGCTGTACCTTAACCCGTCTTTGGGCTCTAAAATTAACACTTGCGACTCTCGCCCGGCAACGCGCTCTAATGCACCAAGGCGTAACAAATAGCTTTCTTTAACAGCCTCTAAGTTGACAGGCAATACAGCAGGAAACATATTCTGGCCACGCCGTTTTTCTATCACAATTTTTTCATTTTTAGGGTTATAGATGACCAAGTCACCGCCTTGGCTCAACACCTCGCGCGGAGAGCCATCTAACAGCACATTGCGCGCAAATTCATTTTTACCGTCAAACAGGTGGGTAATTTGAACTGAATTAGTTTTCCGAGCTGTTTGACAGACAAAAACACCTTGGTAACTCAGCGCGCGCGCAGCTACCGCAGCTTTCTGTAGCACATTCCACGCGTTCTCATCAGTAGCCGCTTGCACATTAAAACTTAAGAATGAAATAACGCCCAACACTAGCGCTGGGCTTAGACTGGCGAAAAATCGAGCCAGAACCAAACGCTTCATCGAACGGACTCCGAATAACTCGCTGACTGAATGTAATACGAGCTTGCGGAGGGTGCCAAGGCTTGGTGAGCCATTAAGTACTCAGCCGGAATCGACTGCTCCGCAGGCTCAATCTCGGCGACTGCAACAGGTGCGAATTCATTATCAGGCTGGGTTTGCACCTGCATCGCCATCACACCTACCACCATTACTGCCGCAAAAGACGCGGCGATTGACCACGTAGCAGGTAGCTTATTTCTCAATTGATCGACTTTACTCACTTTATCTTGTATTGCATTGGGCGCTAAGACCGTTGGCTCAAGCTCCAGTTTTTGCATCAAGTTCTGCTTAAAATGCGGGCTAAGTGTTGCGCCACCTCGCATTACATCGCCAATTAAATGATATTGACGCCAAGCCTCAGCCGCGGGCTGATTAGATTGCATGGATGTAAAAATGTGAGCTGCGTCTTCAATTGCTAGCTCATCATCCATTAAAGCGGATATTTGTTCAGTCATTACTTACTCCTAAAACACGTACGTTCATTTTTTGCATGCTTGTCCTATTACCAGCGCTTATTATCTGGCGTATCCAGCAATGGTCTTAATTTAAGGGCGATGGTTTCACGCGCCCTAAAAATACGTGAGCGCACTGTGCCGATTGGGCAACTCATCACGGCTGCAATCTCCTCGTAGCTCAAACCTTCAATTTCACGCAAGGTAATCGCTGTACGCAACTCCTCTGGTAAACTTTCCACCGTATCATTGACTGTTTGCGCAATTTGCTTGGTCATCAAGCTGGACTCTGGCGTTTCTGTTGTGCGCAACTCATCGCCACTATCAAAGTTTTCTGCGTCGTCAATCTCAATATCGGTGCTAACCGTAGGCCTACGTCCCAATGAAACCAAGTGGTTTTTTGCCGTATTGATACCAATACGATACAGCCAGGTATAAAACGCGCTATCACCACGAAAGTTAGGCAACGCGCGGTAGGCCTTAATAAAGGATTCTTGCACCACATCTTCTATCTCGGATTGATCACGAATCATACGTGATAACAAACGCCACAGTTTGCGCTGATACTTGTCCACCAACAAACCAAAAGCCCGCTTATCGCCACGCTGTGCGCGCAATACGAGCTCATGATCTATCTCACGATTACCATGTGTTGGTGTAGTGGTCACTGCGGTTAAATTTCCTGTAGGTCTTGTATTCTCAAGTTGAGTTTTACTTATCTGCTTATCACTGGCGTAAGTATAACCTTGAGCCTCAGGTTGAATGAAGCTAAATTGCGCTAATTCTTGAATTTTACTGGGTCGTATCATCACTTTTGTCCCCTTACCATCATCACAAATATAGTATTTAAGCGTTAACTTAAATTTTGTTAAGCAATTTTTATTGCGTTTTATAAAGACCGCGATACACTCTTATAAGTTCATTAGACTTACGCTCAACAATCACTTAACCATAGACCAAAATCATGCAGCAATATGACGTTCTTATTATCGGCAGTGGGCTAGCAGGCTTATCACTTGCACTACGGACGGCTACGGATAAAAAAATATGTCTGGTTAGTAAACGCAAAATTAACGATACTGCCAGCAACTGGGCACAAGGTGGTATCGCCGCAGTGCTCAATGACAACGACTCCATTGAAGCGCACATCCAAGACACCTTAATTGCTGGCGCTGGCCTGTGCGACAGCGCTGTTACTCAAATGGTGGTTGAGCACGGCAAAGAAACAATAGAGTGGCTGATTGAACAAGGCGTAAGCTTTACGCGTGAGCATGATAACAGTGCTTACCATTTAACGCGTGAAGGCGGCCACAGCCAGCGACGCATTATCCACGTAGCCGATGCCACTGGCCATGCGGTACAAACCACACTCGCTGAAAAAGTACGTCAGCACCCGAACATCACCTTGCTTGAAGACCACATTGCGGTGGACTTAATCACCACACGTAAAGTCAAAGACATACACTCCCAACTTTCTAACGACAACGCGTGCTTGGGCGCTTACGTGCTGGATAACGGCACCGGAAGAGTCATTACCATCGGCGCGCACCATACGGTATTAGCCACTGGCGGTGCAGGCAAAGTGTATCTCTATACCACCAATCCTGACATTAGCACTGGCGACGGCATTGCCATGGCGTGGCGCGCGGGCTGCCGCGTTGCCAATATGGAATTCATTCAATTTCACCCTACTTGCCTATTCCACCCGCATGCTAAATCTTTTTTAATTTCTGAAGCAGTCCGTGGTGAAGGTGGCTTGTTAAAACTGCCAGACGGCACCAGATTTATGCCTGAACATGACCCACGAGAAGAGCTAGCCCCGCGCGATGTCGTTGCACGCGCAATTGACTTTGAGATGAAAAAACGCGGCCTAGACTGCGTTTACTTGGATATTTCACACAAATCTTTAGCATTTATTCAAGAACACTTTCCTAACATTTATCGCCGCTGTTTAGAGCTAGGCATTGATATCAGCAAAACGCCGATTCCCGTAGTGCCAGCTGCACATTACACCTGCGGCGGTGTGATGACGGATGACAAAGGTCGCACCGACATTAACAATCTTTACGCGATTGGTGAAACTGCATGCACGGGTTTGCATGGGGCTAACCGCCTTGCCAGCAATTCCTTACTTGAGTGCTTAGTGTTTGGGCAAGCAGTAGCAGAGGACATTTTACGTCAACCTGACACAGATACCCCCACACTCCCCTATTGGGATGAAAGCCGCGTGACAGATGCAGATGAAGAAGTACTCATCACGCATACCTGGGATGAACTGCGCCGCTTTATGTGGAACTACGTGGGCATTGTGCGCACCGATAAGCGCCTCAGCCGTGCGCTGCACCGCATTCATATGTTACGTGATGAAGTATACGAGTTTTACAGTAACTTTAGAATCAGCAATGACTTAATTGAGCTACGCAACTTGCTACAAGTCGCTGAACTTATCGTAAAAAGCGCCATGGAACGCAAAGAAAGTCGTGGCTTGCATTACAGCAAAGATCACCCCGATACCGAGCTAGAGCCTATTCCGACCATACTAGAACCATCAAACTATTACAGCCTACTTGACCGCGAACATGGACACGAACACGAGCATTACCATCACTAAATGGTCGTAACGCGCTGTGTTGTTGCAGGTTTGTTTTTACTGTTTGCCACGGTAAGCCAAGCTGATAATAGCTACACCGTGAGCCGGGTTTATGATGGTGACACCGTTCTGTTAAAAAATTCCAGAGGCAAACTAAAATTACGCCTCACTGACATTGATGCGCCTGAACGCAACCAAGCCTATGGTCAAAAATCACGGCGTGCCCTTAGCAAACTTTGCAAGGGCGCCAAAATCAGTGTCACCACGCAAATAACTGGCACTGACAAATATGATCGATCATTAGGAAAACTGCAATGTAATGGGGTTGATGCGGGTCTTTATTTAGTCGAGCGAGGTTTGGCTTGGCACAACGCAAAATACTCTAGCAACCGTGCCACATTAAATGCAGAAGCCATTGCACGCCAAAAAAGATTAGGGTTATGGAGAAACAAGAAGCCAATGCCACCTTGGGTTTGGCGGCATAATCATGCATACTATTGATGTGGCACGATGAAGTATCAACGTCCATTCAGCCTTTACACCTTTCAAACTAGTTTACTGACATAGCCAGCGTAGCCTCAAAGAAGTAGTTATCGGCAGAAAACCTGAAAAGCTCGTCCCTATTAGCTTACATGGCATCTGCTTTTAGATTACTAAATGCCTTTGCATTGAGATGCTCTCGCTAAAAGATACAAAACTAGCTTTAATTTCAATCTACCGTATAATGCCAGGCACGAAATATCAAAACCCCTGCGCCAACCAATCTGCGTAGCGGTCTCTTTACCTTAATCTTTCTGATTTCTAAAATCACTTAATGAATGATTATTAAAATTGCCTACCTCGATTGGTGTTGCTTCATAAACAAGTAATAGGTCGGCTTAAACTCAAGCTGGAGCTTTACTTTGACTATTGAAACAACAACATCACTTAACTTTAACGAGTTAGGCTTATCTGAACCTATTTTGCGCGCCATTGCTGACGCGGGCTATACTTCACCAACCCCAATCCAAGCCAAAGCCATTCCGCAAGTATTAAGTGGTGGTGATTTACTGGCTGGGGCTCAAACCGGCACGGGTAAAACCGCTGGTTTTACTTTGCCTATTTTGCATATCCTCAATCAAAAACCTTTGAGTGAAGTTGCTAAAGGCCGTCCGCGTTGCCTCATGCTTACGCCCACGCGTGAACTTGCAGCACAAATTGAAGAATCCGTAAAAACTTACGGCAAATATCTGCCGCTAACTTCTACCGTGATTTTTGGTGGTGTTAATGCTAACCCGCAAATTGCGCGTTTAAAAAAGCCGCTGGATATTTTAGTCGCCACCCCTGGCCGCCTGCTTGATCACGCTAATCAAAAGAATGTTGATTTATCAGGCGTTGAAATTTTAGTACTGGATGAAGCCGACCGTATGCTGGATATGGGCTTTATCCGTGACATTAAAAAAATATTGGCTATGTTGCCAAAGCAGCGCCAAAATTTATTGTTTTCAGCCACCTTCTCTGACGAAATTAAAGCGCTGGCCGATGGCTTGTTGCATAACCCGGGCTTTGTTGAAGTCGCGCGCCGCAATACGGCTTCTGAATTAGTTGAACAAACCGTACATATGGTGCCACAGGCACATAAGCGCGATTTGATGAGCCATTTGATTAAGCATCACGATTGGAAACAAGTACTGGTATTTACGCGTACCAAACATGGCGCAAACCGCTTGGCTGAAAAGCTGATTAAAGATGATATTCAAGCTGCTGCGATTCATGGCAATAAAAGCCAAGGTGCGCGCACTAAAGCCCTGGCACAATTTAAAGATGGCAGCATGCGCGTATTGGTGGCAACTGATATTGCAGCACGTGGATTGGATATTGACCAATTACCGCAAGTGGTGAATTTTGAATTACCTAATGTACCTGAGGATTATGTGCATCGTATTGGCCGTACCGGCCGTGCAGGTAGTAGCGGTGCAGCGGTATCACTCGTTGACCGTGAAGAGCTCAAACTGCTGAAGGATATTGAAAAACTCATTAAACGTGAGATTCCAAAAGTAATCGCTGAAGGTTTTACGCCCAACGCGAACCCTGAACCTGAAGCGCCACGCGCACCAAGGCAGCCACACGGCCGCCCACCGCGTGGTCAACAACAAAAACCACAAGGCGCATCAAATAATACAGAAAACGGCGCGGGTCAAAAAACGGCGCGAAATCAAGGGCGTGATAAACAGCCAGCGAGGAATCCTTCAGCATCAAACACAGAAGGACGACCATCGCACAAGCTTGGCAATCAACAACCACGTAACGCTCAAGGTAATGCGCAAAATGCACCGACCAAACTTTTATCTGAAGCCGCTCGACATCAAGCGATGCCACAACCTGCTTTATTTACACCACCCAGCCCCAACCGTCATCAGCCAAATCGTCAAAACACCAATCATGGCAGTGCCAGCAGAAGCAACAACCCAAACAGCCCGCACCGAAGCGGTGGCAGAGGTCGTTAAAATTTAAACACGAAGACCATATCCGAAAGTAAAAGCATAAGCCCGCACCCCTAGTGCGGGCTTATGCTTTTTAGAGAATCACCTAGTAGCAATGTAAAATTTAGCATCCTCAGGATCAATCAATGCACCGAAATAGAGAGGTGCGTCTGCACTTTATAGGTGCGCTCTCCATGTTTACCATTACCATAAAAACCATACATAAATTTAAATTAACAATTTAAATCATAGGGTTAGATTATTTAACATCTATTGGCACAGCTATTGCTTATACGTTAATCAATGAATGAATTTTACTTATCATGTTAAAGGTAATGATTGTTGATAGCGATTTAGAGCGCACAAAACCTCTGAAGCAATCTTTGATTGACAGCGGGTATCAGGTAATTGCGCATCTAAAAGATACCGTTAACTTAAATGATGTCTGCTGTAAGCTACAGCCCGACATTGTGATTATTGATACAGATTCACCAAGCCGCGATACTTTAGAGAACATTTGCGTGATGACGATGCATGAGCCTCGGCCCATTATGATGTTTACGCACGATGGTGATAAAGAACAGATTAAATTGGCTACGCAGGCAGGTGTTTGTGCCTACGTGGTCGGCAGCATTCCGAATGAGCGTTTACAGCCTGTGATTGATGCGGCCGTTGCGCGTTTTGAAGAATTCAGGCATTTGCGTAAAGCGTTAAGTGAAGCGAATATCAAGCTGAGTGAGCGTAAGGTAATTGAACGCGCAAAAGGCTTGCTGATGAAGCAAAGGAAAATTGATGAAGATGAAGCTTATAGCATGTTGCGTACGATGGCGATGCAAAAAAATATGCGCATAGGCACGTTGTCAAAACAAATAGTGCAAGCAGCAGCGTTGTTGCTTTAATAAAGTAGATAGAAATTAGCGGTATAGCATAAAAATCCAACGATGGGCTTTTATGTATAGTTAACAAAAATATAGAGCCAAAGTAGGCTCGTATAAAGCAGGTTAGGACAAAGGCGTCTTGATAAGTACTAAATTCTTTAATCGGAATTTAGCTTCTTATCAGACGCCTTTTTTGTTGGCATAAATGATTAGATTTTAAGTTTTAAAGGTGATGTATTTTTAGGAAATTTGATTGATTTTAAGGAGATAACCATGAGTAATAACGACAACACATCCGATAAAAATATTAAAAACACTGTAACTAACATAGTGGACGCCGGCCGTCGCGACTTTTTTCGCAACACTGCGGCTGGCGCCTTTGGTGCGGCTACGCTAATGGGTCTGGTACCTACTGCAATTAAAACCGACGCTTGGGCAGCTGGCTCCGATGCACCAGAAATTACCGAAGTGAAAATTGGCTTTATTCCATTGACTGACTGCGCACCCATTGTTGTAGCTGCTCAAATGGGTTTTGATAAAAAGTACGGCATCAAAATCATCCCTTCAAAAGAAGCTTCATGGGCGGCCGTGCGTGACAAAGTAGTCAATGGCGAACTGCACGCAGCACATGTGTTGTACGGCATGATGTATGGCGTGCAGTTAGGGATCGGTGGCAAACAAAAAGACATGGCGGTATTGATGAGTTTGAACAATAACGGCCAAGGCATTACCTTATCCAACCAACTCAAAGAAAAAGGGGTTAAAGACGGCAGAAGCTTGAAACGCTTACTCGATAACGAAAACCGCGATTATACCTTTGCGCAAACGTTCCCGACGGGCACACACGCCATGTGGCTAAATTATTGGCTTGCGGCCAATGGTATTGACCCAGTTAAAGATGTTAAAAACATTGTAGTGCCACCACCACAGATGGTCGCCAACATGCGTATCGGCAGTATGGATGGCTACTGTGTAGGTGAGCCTTGGAATGCACGCGCCATTTACGACAAAGTTGGGTTCAGCGTGGCAACATCGCAAGATATTTGGGTCGATCATCCTGAAAAGGTTTTAGGAACCACCGCTGATTTTGTGGCAAAAAATCCAAATACCTCACGCGCCATGATTATGGCAATTTTAGAGGCTTGCCGGTATATCGAAGCCACGGAAAACCGCGCCAAGGTTGCTAAACTAATTTCTGGTAAAGCTTATGTGAATGCGCCTGAAGACGTGATTGCAGGACGCTTTATTGGTGATTATGACAATGGCATCGGCAAAAAATGGAAAGATCCTAACTTCATGAAGTTCTTTGGGGATGGCAAAGTGAATTTTCCGTACTTATCTGACGGTATGTGGTTCTTAACCCAACATAAACGCTGGGGCTTGCTCAAATCAGACCCAGACTACTTAGCCATTGCTACCAAAGTGAATCAAGTAAAACTGTACTCAGAAGCGGCATCACAACTCGGCATTAGTGTACCTAAAGATGTGATGCGCAGCAGCAAACTGATGGATGGCGTGGTTTGGGATGGAAAAAATCCTGCGGCTTATGCGGCTGGATTTAAGATAAAAGCCTAGATTAAAAGTTTAATCGCCGCTCCTTCCCCCCGCAGGGGGAAGGCTGGGATGGGGGTCGAGTGGCAACATATCACGACTACACCCCCACCCTAACCATCCCCCTAAAAGGGGGAGGGAATATCGAAACTGTAAAGATTAAAAGGAACATTTATGAGCGCGATCAGTATCAGTAAAGAGAGCTTAAAAAGCATCATGCAAAGCAAAGATACGATGGTCAGTAAAGGAGTTGTAATGACTGGAAACAAAAATGAAGCCATTGAGAACGTAGCGGGTATTACCAAAACCCTATCAATCCAATTAAAACCAAGCAATCTAAGCATTAAAACTTTTCAGTTTTTTAAATGGCTGCTACCGCCTGTTTTTGGAATTTTGTTGTTACTTGCAATTTGGACATTGATTTCATATCAATCACCAAACCTGCCTGGGCCACTCAAAACATGGCACTCCGCCATTCAGCTTTTCAGCGACCCTTTCTACGACCATGGTCCAAACGACATGGGCGTGGGCTGGAATATTCTGGCTTCATTACAACGCGTAGCCTTAGGGTTTGGCTTGGCTGCGTTAGTTGGCATTCCGATGGGGTTCATTATCGGCCGGTTTGAATTTGTAGCGCGCATGACAGCGCCAGTCATTAGCTTACTGCGTCCAGTATCGCCACTGGCGTGGCTACCTATTGGTCTATTGGTGTTCCAGGCAGCAAACCCTGCGGCAATTTGGGTAATTTTTATTTCAGCGGTATGGCCGATGATTATCAACACTGCGGTAGGCGTTAGCAAAGTGCCACAAGATTATATGAATGTGGCCAAGGTACTGAATTTGAGCGAGTGGAAAGTTGTAACAAAAATACTGTTTCCTTTTACGTTGCCTTACATGATGACTGGAGTACGCCTGTCTATCGGCGTGGCGTGGTTGGTGATCGTGGCGGCAGAAATGCTCACAGGCGGTGTTGGTATCGGCTTTTGGGTGTGGGATGAGTGGAACAACCTGAATGTAGAGCACATCATTATCGCAATTTTTATAGTGGGTATTGTAGGTTTGCTACTAGAACTGGCACTCACACAAATTGCTAAACGGTTTAGTTACGAATAATTTACGGTAAATAACGCACTACCCTATAAGGAATTATCATGGAAAAAGTAGAAAAGGCAAATGCTGAAAAATATGTGCAGCTTGAAAATGTTGACATGACATTCACTACTAAAAAAGGCACATTCAACGCACTTAATAACATTAACCTAAGCATCAAAGAAGGTGAGTTTATTTCAATTATTGGCCACTCCGGTTGTGGTAAATCTACGTTGTTGAACCTAATCGCAGGTTTATTGCAACCAACTGAAGGGCTACTATTTTGTGCTGGCAGAGAAATATCTGGCCCAGGACCTGAGCGTGCAGTTGTTTTTCAAAACCACTCATTACTGCCTTGGCTCACCTGTTATGAAAACGTCTACTTAGCGGTAGAACGCGTGTTTGGTGTCAGCTCAAAATCAAGGGAATCTAAAGCGCAACTCGAAGCACGCACACATGCGGCAATAGAGCTGGTAGGGCTATCACATTCAGAGAATAAGCACCCTAATGAAATTTCAGGCGGTATGAAGCAACGCGTTGGCATTGCTCGTGCTTTAGCCATGGAACCAAAAGTGCTGTTATTAGATGAGCCCTTTGGCGCATTGGATGCGTTAACACGCGCTAATCTGCAAGATGAGCTGATGAAAATTATGGCGAAATCCGGTTGTACCGCAGTCATGGTAACGCACGATGTAGATGAGTCAATATTGCTGTCAGACCGCGTGATCATGATGACCAACGGCCCATCCGCTGGCATTGGCGAGATTTTGGAGGTTAATTTACCACGGCCAAGAGCGCGTTTAGATCTCGCAGAAAATAAGGATTACAACCATTTACGTGGCGAAGTGTTGCGTTTTTTATATGAGCGACACGCTAAAAAAGCCGCTTAAGCCATCTCAAACGACACATGGGCACCATATTATTTAGCAAGATTTTTTACAAACCCTAAGAAGGAATCAATCATGAAAACCAACACCAAATTTAAGCTCAATTTAATGATGTCTTGCACAGCTTTAGCGCTTACTGGCTTTACGCAATCGGCATTGGCAGACGAGGCACCGGAAGCTGAATATACTTTTATGGATGCTGTTAAAGGAGGCAAAAACTTAACCAGCTTTAGATTGCGCTACGAAAACGTCAATCAAGATGGCCTGCAACCAGGTACTTTTGCAAATGGCACAGCTAATCCCACAGCTACAAGAGAGTTAAAAGATGCAGATGCTTTAACTTTACGCAGCTTGATTGGTTGGCAAACAGCTCCTTACCATAACTTCAGTTTTGCCGCGCAATTGATTGACGTAACAAAACTGATGGATAATTTTAATGACAGCACCAACAACATACTCGTCAATGGTGCATCAAACCAAAGCAGAACTATTGAGTATGCAAAAGTGATTGACCCATCTTACACAGGTGTAAATCAACTTTATTTAGACTGGACAGGCCTAAAAAATACGCGTTTTCGCTTAGGTCGCCAGCAAGCCAATTTAGACAATGTGCGCTTTATTGGCGATATTGGTTTTAGACAAGTAATGCAAGTATTTGATGGCGCTTCAGTGTTAAACAAAAGCCTTCCTGATACCGAAATTTTTGCAGCACATTTTGAGAAAATCACGCAAATCACATCAGAGCAACGTGATGGCAATTTAGATATTGCCAATGTTAAATACCGCATATCACCTACTGAATCTGTCGTAGGTTACGGTTATTTTTCTAATGTGGACAATTTAGGTTTTGGCAATGCGTGGTTTGGTGCAGCCAAACTAAATAATGGGACAAAAAATAACATCGATGCTGACCAATCTAACAAAACGCTAGGCTTACGTTTAGATGGCACGCATCCATTCAATCCTAATTTTAGAGCGCACTATACGGCCGAATACGCCAAGCAAAGCGACTACGCCAATGGCGACAAACGTATTGATGCGCACTACTATAAGGTGGGCGGCGGCTTGGGTTTTGATAATTTCAATTTCCGTGTGGATCAGGAATTATTATCAAGCAATGATAATAAATACGCATTCCAAACACCCTATGGTACCAACCACTTGTTCCAAGGCTGGGTAGATAAATTTCTGGCAACACCAAGATCAGGAATTAAAGACACTTTTGTCACTGCAACCTATAAATATAATAACTTTTTATTCTTTGCAGATTACCACTTTATTAATGCTGATGAAGATTTCAACACCGTAGGTGGCGGCACAAAAACCAATGGCGATAAATATGGCAAAGAGTGGAACGTGGCTGCAACATACAACTACAGCAAAAATATCATGGCAAAACTTGAATACGGTAAATTCACTGAAGATGACCATTACGCACCAACACCCGGTATAGCTAATAACGTTGCTGGTAATCGTAACCGTATTCGCGATACCGACAAACTTTGGCTAACGGGAATGTATACGTTTTAGCACCTCTTTACCCTATCGATTATAAGGTTATTTAGCTCGATATAAAACGCACCATTACAGACTTCTATTTTGGTGCGTTAGCACACTTTAAGCGCTTAGTTGATTGTAGTAATAGTAAATTTACTAGCTAACTAATTGTATCTTATAAACTTTTAACTATTGAAATAATTTGGCACATAGATTGCTTAATGTTCACAAGTAGTCCAAACCATAATCCACTTTAAAAGATGATTGAATTATGCAAAAAATGAAATTAGTAGTAGTTGGTAACGGCATGGCAGGTATGCGCACTGTAGAAGAACTGCTGAAAATCGCGCCGGATTTTTATGACATCACTGTGTTTGGTGATGAGCCCTACCCTAACTACAATCGCATCATGTTGTCGCCCGTTCTTGCCAATGAGCAAACCATTGATGACATTATTTTAAATACGCGCGAGTGGTATGCAGAACACAACATTACACTACATACCGGTGCGCGCATCAATAAGATTGATCGTAAAAACCGTGTAGTGTATGCGGAAGATGGCACCAGCGCTGAATACGACAGATTGCTGTTAGCTACCGGTTCCAAACCATTCATGCCGCCTATTCCAGGTAAAGATTTAGAAGGTGTGATTGGCTATCGTGATATTAAAGATACCAATGAAATGATAGCTGCCGCAAAAACACACAAGCACGCGGTTGTGATTGGTGGTGGCTTACTGGGCTTGGAAGCCGCTAATGGCCTGAAAATTCAGGGCATGGAAGTAACCGTGATACACAAAAATGAGTGGCTATTAGAGAAGCAACTCGACAAAACTGCGGGCAAAATGCTGCAAAAGAACTTAGAAGACAAAGGTCTAAGCTTTCTATTACAAAAAAATACTGAACAACTTATTGGTGATGGTAACGGGCGCGTAAAAACTGCTCGCTTTACCGACGGCTTGGAAATCGCCGCTGATTTAGTGGTGATGGCGGTAGGTATACGCCCGAACTTTGCTCTGGCGGAATCGGCTGGAATTTATTGCAATAAAGGTATTGTAGTGAACGACACCATGCAAACCTACGACCCGCGCATTTACGCTGTAGGTGAATGCGTAGCGCACCGTGGTATTTCTTATGGCTTGGTCGCACCGCTGTTTGAAATGGCTAAAGTCTGTGCAACACATTTAGCAAATTTTGGTATTGGCTTATATAAAGGCTCAGTCACTTCAACCAAATTAAAAGTCACCGGTATTGATTTATTCAGTGCCGGCGACTTTGCGGGCAGCGAAGGTGCTGATGATGGTCGCGAAGAGATAGTTTTACACGATGCAGTTGGCGGGGTTTACAAAAAGCTCGTCATCAAAAATGACAAAATCATTGGCAGCGTGCTTTATGGGGATACCGCGGATGGTTCGTGGTATTTTCAAATGTTAAGAGACGGAAAAGCGATTCACGAGATTCGCGATTCGTTGATGTTTGGACAAGACTCACTCGGCAATACTGGCCACCAAGGCCAAGACAAAGCTGCTGCGATGACCAATGAAATGGAAGTTTGCGGCTGTAACGGCGTGTGCAAAGGCACCATTGTCAAAGCGATTCAAGATCATGGCCTGTTCACCATTGATGATGTAAAAAAGCAAACTAAAGCCGGTTCAAGCTGTGGCTCGTGTGTAGGGTTGGTTGAGCAAATTCTGGCTTCTACTTTAGGTGGTGGTTACGCGCCGCCTTCTACCAGCAAGGCGGTATGCGGTTGCACTGAAAAAAACCATGAAGAAGTTCGCGCAGAAATTCGCACTCATAAATACTTAAATATCCCAAATGCGATGAAAGGCATGGGTTGGCGCACACCTAATGGCTGTGCAACTTGCAGACCAGCGCTTAATTACTATTTGCTTTCAACTTGGCCGCATGAGGCGGTGGATGATCCGCAATCACGTTTTATTAATGAGCGTGTACATGCCAATATTCAAAAAGACGGTACTTATTCGGTGATTCCGCGTATGTACGGCGGCGTTACAACACCAGACCAACTGCGCAAAATTGCCGATGTGGCTGATAAGTATGCCGTACCGATGGTGAAAGTCACCGGTGGTCAGCGTATCGATTTGCTGGGGGTTAAAAAAGAAGACTTAGTCGGCATGTGGAAAGACCTCGACATGCCATCAGGCTATGCTTATGCCAAAGGGATCCGCACCGTGAAAACTTGTGTGGGCTCAGAATTCTGTCGTTTTGGTACGCAAGACTCAACGCAGATGGGTATTGATATTGAAAAAGCGTTTGACCATATGTGGGCGCCGCATAAGGTAAAGTTTGCAGTATCAGGCTGCCCGCGCAACTGCGCAGAGTCTGGCATTAAAGATGTTGGCATTATCGGTGTGGACTCAGGCTGGGAAATTTATGTAGGCGGTAACGGCGGTATAAAAACCGAAGCTGCTCAGTTTTTATGTAAAGTTAAAAGCCATGACGAAGTACTAGAGTACTCAGGTGCATTTATTCAAATATACCGCGAAGAAGCACGTTATTTAGACCGCACTGTGCATTGGATTGAGCGTGTAGGTTTGGAATACGTTAAACAACGCATATTGGAAGACTCTGAAGGCCGTAAAGCAGCTTATGAGCGCTTATTATATGCCTTACAGGGCGCAGTGGAACCTTGGGGTGAACGCGTAAAAAACCGCGAAAACCATAAAGAGTTTGAAACCATTACCGTGTAAAACCTTTCATTCCGTCATTCCCGGGAATGACGGAAAGTTGTAAAGTTTTTGGTATAAAAATAATTAGTAAAAAAGGAAAGTTTTATGAAAAGCAACTTTTGGAAAGCCGGTCACACGCCAACGTTACTCTCGGCATTTTTATATTTTGATTTAAGTTTTATGGTGTGGGTGTTACTTGGCCCACTAGCTGTGCAAATGGCCACCGATTTACAGCTTACATCAACGCAAAAAGGCTTGATGGTAGCAACGCCTGTGCTGGCAGGTGCCTTGCTGCGCATTGTGATGGGCGTGTTAGTTGACCATATTAAACCTAAGATGGCCGGCTTAATCGGGCAAATCATCGTGATTCTAAGTTTGATGCTTGCTTGGCTGCACGGCATAGAAACATTTCAACAAGCTTTAATGTTGGGGCTGGGATTAGGTTTTGCAGGCGCCGCTTTTGCAGTAGCATTGCCGCTGGCTAGCCGTTGGTATCCACCAGAACATCAAGGGACTGCACTTGGCATTGCTGGTGCTGGAAATTCCGGCACAGTGTTTGCCGCATTATTTGCGCCTAGTTTAGCCGTTGCTTATGGCTGGAATAATGTATTTGGTTTAGCGTTAATTCCGCTAGGGTTCGCGTTGGCCGTGTATATTATTTTTGCAAAAGATAGCCCGGACACAACGCCAGCCAAGTCTTTGAGCCAATATGCAGCCATATTAAAAGACAAAGACGCTTGGTGGTTTATGTTTTTTTATAGCGTCACTTTTGGTGGCTTTGTAGGTTTAGCTTCAAGCCTTACCATTTACTTTAATGATTTATACAGCTTAGGCGCGGTTAAAGCAGGCTATTGCACTGCTGCCGCCGTATTTGCAGGTTCGCTGGTACGCCCGATTGGCGGCATGATTGCAGACCGGGTCGGTGGCATACGCACGCTGCTCGTGATGTACACGATTGCTGCACTCTTGTTATTTGTCATGAGCTTTGGTCAGCCGACCTATCAGCTGGCACTAGCCATTATTATTCCCGTCATGGCGGTATTGGGCATGGGTAACGGTGCCGTGTTTCAATTAGTGCCACAACGCTTCCGCAAAGAAATCGGCGTGATGACAGGTTTGGTGGGTATGGCGGGCGGCGTTGGTGGTTTCTATTTAGCTGCAAGCTTAGGTTACTTTAAGCAAACTACGGGTAGCTATCAAATGGGTTTGATCATTTTTGCTGGGCTTGCTGTATTAGCAATGATAGGTTTAGCTGGCGTTAAAACTAGATGGCGTACCACTTGGGGAACAGCCACGACGGCTAAAGTTTAATATCAAGGGTTAAAATACAGCCATGTCACTTCAATTCACCATTGGTCAATCCAGCCTAACGGGCCCACGCACACGTAATGAAGATTACGTTGGCGTGGTCACGCCAGTGAGTGAACAATTGAGCATTAAAGGCGCGCTCATGGCGGTGGCAGATGGCGTGAGTGGCAATGCAGGCGGCGGCGAAGCATCAGAGATGACGGTGCGTACAGTAACGTCTGATTACTACGCCACGCCTGATACCTGGGAGCCGTTAACATCGCTGGATAAGGTATTGACCGCTGCCAACCGCTGGCTGATTGCCCAAGCCAACGCCAACAGAAATATGGTGGGCATGGCGACGACTTTGTCACTATTAGTGTTACGTGGTCAGCGTTACTACACGGCCCATGTGGGAGACACCCGTATTTATTTGTTACGGGACGGCAAATTAAAACAACTCACCACAGACCATGTGTGGGATAGACCCGATATGCGCCACGTACTAAAACGTGCCGTAGGTTTGGATCGACATTTGGAAGTAGATTATGCTGAAGGCGCACTACAGGTAGGCGACGTATTTGCGCTGATGAGTGACGGCGTATGGGATGTTCTGGGTGAACAAAATATCCATAAGGCATTGGGGCTTTATGATAACCCGCAAATGATTTGTGACCATCTCACCAAATCCGCCATTGAAAAAGGCAGCCTGGATAATTCGACTGCTGTCGCCATTAGAATAACGCAGTTGGGTGAAGATACATTGTCTGAACTACTGGCAGGTGGTAAGCATCTAAGTTTGCCGAATAAATTAAATGTCGGTGAAGTGATTGATGATTTTGAAGTGATCGAGATTCTGTATGAATCACGTGCCAGCTTACTATACAAAGTGCGTCATACTGCTACCCGTCAACTGTTTGTATTAAAGACATTACAGCCACTATTAGCCAGTGATATTGATAGCTGCAATAGTTTGTTGAATGAAGAATGGCTGGCAAAGCGCGTGGTGTCACAATATGTGCCACAAGTGTTTCCAGTCTCGGTAGAAAAACGCAGCAAGCTTTACTACATAATGAGCTGGCATGAAGGCGCCACATTACAGCAACGCCTGGATAGCGGGCATCACTTTACCGTAGCTGGTACAGCAAAAATTGGCATGGATATGATGCGTGGGCTAGGCGCCCTGCATCGGCTAAACATTGTGCACCGTGATATTAAGCCTGACAATCTGCATCAGGCCAGCGACCAACGTCTGCGTATTTTAGATTTAGGTGTGGCACTAAGTAGCGGCGTTGGAAAAATCGAAACCATGCAAAACCCGGGCACACCCAGCTTCATGGCGCATGAACTGTTTAACGGCGAGCCAGCTACGCCACAAAGTGATATTTATGCAGCAGGCGTTACCTTGTATCATTTACTCACGCGCAAATATCCCTATGGCGAAATTGAACCGTTTCAGCACCCTAAATTTGGGCAACCGATTCCGCCAACCAGATATCGCCCGGATATTCCGTATTGGCTTGAAAACATCATTCTCAAAGCCATTGCACATGATGTAAAGCTGAGATTTGAAACGGCGGAAGAAATGTTACTGGCGCTTGAACATGGCGAGTTAAAACCGATTTTAGCGCCGGTACGCACGCCATTGATCGCACGTGCCAGGCTGATTAAATGGCAGTGGATCGCTATTTTTTCATTTGTTTTGAATATTTTATTAATTTATTTATTAGCGGTCTCATGAAGACCATTTTGGAAAGAAATTATGAGTAACTGGGTAAAAGTAGCACCATTTGCAGACATTCCTAAATTAGGTGCACGTGTTGTGCGTACAAAAAACAAAGAGAGTGCCGACATCGAAATTGGTGTTTTTCGCACCGAGGATGACCGTATTTTTGCCATCAACAATGCCTGCCCTCACAAAGGCGGGCCCTTATCACAAGGCATTGTGTATGGTGACAAAGTCGCCTGCCCACTACATAGCTGGAAAATCAGTTTAGTTGACGGCAAAGCTGAAGAACCCGATGTGGGCGAAACCGCCTGTTTCAACACAAAGGTTGAAGATGGCTACGTTTATTTAGAACTAAAAGATTAAATACCTTGATTAAACAAACAAAATCTACCTGTTGCTATTGCGGCGTTGGCTGCGGAGTGATTATTCACGCCGAAAATGACAAAATTATTGATGTAAAAGGCGACCCTGACCACCCCGCTAATTTTGGACGCTTATGCACCAAAGGCGCTACACTGCACCTTACCGCCAAGCTTGATAACCGCTTACTCTACCCAGAACTGCGCGCCACCCGCGACGCCCCCAGAGCGCGCGCCACATGGGATGAATCACTTGATTTTATCGTTGAAAAGTTCGCCAGCACCATAGAAACACACGGGCCTGACAGCGTGGCTTTTTATATTTCAGGTCAATTGCTTACTGAAGATTATTATGTATTTAACAAACTCGCCAAGGGTCTGATAGGCACTAACAATGTAGATACTAACTCCCGGCTCTGCATGAGCTCTGCGGTCACTGGCTACAAGGCAACCTTGGGCGCAGACGCGCCGCCGGCCTGCTACGAGGATATCGACCATACCGATTGTTTGTTTATTGCAGGGTCTAATACTGCTTTTGCACACCCGATTATTTTTCGCCGCATTGAAGCCGCCAAAGAAAAAAATCCCGACTTAAAAATCATCGTGGTTGACCCGCGCCGCACAGATACCGCACAGGCGGCTGATCTGCACCTTGCAATCTTGCCAGGCACAGACGTCGCGCTATTTAACGGCTTACTGCATGTGATGTTGTGGGAAGGTTTGCTGGATATGGTCTACATCAACGCCCATACCAACGGCTTTGCGGAACTGAAAGAAACCATCCGTGAATACACCCCTAAGATGGTGGCTGATATTTGCGGTATCAAAGAAGCAGACATTATCACTGCTGCCAAATGGTTCGGCATTGGTCCAACCCTGTCTATGTATTGCCAAGGGCTAAATCAATCTATTCACGGCACTGATAAAAATGCCGCCCTGATTAACTTGCATTTGGCTACAGGACAAATAGGCAAGCCAGGTGCAGGGCCACTTTCACTCACCGGGCAACCCAATGCAATGGGTGGCCGTGAAGTAGGCGGCATGGCCAATCTGCTATCTGGTCACCGTGACTTGAGCAATGCTAAACATCGTGCAGAAGTCGCCAAGCTTTGGGGCGTAAAACGTGTGCCAGAAACACCCGGTAAAACCGCAGTGGAGATGTTCGATGCGGTCAAAGATGGCGGCATCAAAGCGATTTGGATTGCCTGCACTAACCCTGCACATTCCATGCCCGATCTCAATAACGTACGATTAGCTTTAACCAAGGCTGAATTAGTTGTGGTACAAGATGCCTTCAGCAACACTGACACCAGCCAATATGCCGATGTTTTGTTACCAGCGAGTACTTGGGGCGAAAAAGAAGGCACTGTTACTAACTCTGAGCGCCGTATTACTCGTATAAACCAAGCAGTACAACCCCCTGTCGAAGCACGTCACGATTGGGAAATCGTGGTGGAGTTTGCACAGCGTTTAGAAAAACGTTTGGCGGCCAACGGTAACCCAAGCTTATCAAAGTGTGTGACTAAAAACCTATTTCCTTACACCAGTGCTGAACAAATTTTTAACGAACACCGAGAAACCACACGTGATCGTGATTTAGATATCACAGGATTAAGCTACGCCCTACTCAATGCACAAGGCCCGCAACAATGGCCATTTACTACCGGCGACGTTACTGGCAAAGCACGTCTATACGCAGATGGCATATTTCAGAAACCGGATGGAAAAGCGCAATTTATTAACGCTACGTATAAAGGCACCGCAGATAAAACAGACGCGCGCCATCCCCTGCATTTACTCACTGGACGCCTGCGCGACCAATGGCACGGCATGAGCCGCACCGGCACAGTGGCACAGTTATTTAATCATGCTGAAGAACCTGTTATTCATATCAATGCCGATGACATGACACGCCGTTTGATTAAAACTGGCGACATTGTAAAAGTCAGCAATAAACGCGGTAGCTTGGTGCTGCCTGCACAATTGTCAAACGAGGTTCAGCCTTCGCAAACGTTTATCCCCATGCATTGGGGCAGCCAATTTATGCATGGCTTAGGCGTTAATGCGCTGATGCCGCCTGCGTTTGACAAAACCTCCAAACAGCCTGAACTCAAACATACCGCTATTAAAATTGAGAAATTAGAATTACCTTGGCGTATGACGGTGATGCGTACCATCCAAAATTTAGAGATGCTACAAAAAATAAGTAGTTTGTTAGCAAACTTTGAGTATGCCAGCTGTGGCTTGTTTGGCCGTAAAACAGAACATCACGCTGGTATGCTGATTTTACGTGCCGCCCACGCACAAGCGCCGGATAGTACATTGATTGCCGAAATTGATAGCATTCTGGGCATGACCGACGACATGCCATTACTTAACTACAATGATGCCAAACGTGGCATCAGCAAACGTATTCTGGTTGAAAACAATGTTAGCAACGGCAAACCAGAAGTGACAGGCGTGCGTTTGGTAGGCGAAACACTTGCAGCAGACTGGCTGAAAGATGTGATGACCACAGGCGAATTTAGTGCCGAACTCCGCCGCTGGGGGTTAGCGCCACTAAGTGCACCGCCTGCGGGCCAGCACAGCCGTGGCAAAATTATATGCAGCTGTTTAGATGTGGCTGAAAATGACATCATCGAAAACATTCAACTCGGTGCTGATTTAATTACCCTGAAAAACAAACTTAAATGTGGTACTGAATGCGGCTCTTGTGTGCCGGAACTGAAGCAGCTTGTACAAAGACATGGTAAATATTAAAAAAGACCTCGTACTAAAACCTCATCAGTTACAAAGAGATACAAAAATAAATTCGCACAGCATTTAAGCATTTTCAAAAAATAGATTAAAATCTTAGCCTTAATTTTTATATAGCTCACACTTCAAGGATTTAACCATGCAAATTACCATGAACACTGTTGTCACCATGACTTATGAATTAAAAGATGCCGATGGCAACGTGCTTGAATCAAGCAACGAACCAGTCGCTTACTTACATGGCGGTTACGATAATATTTTCCCTAAAGTTGAAGAAGCTATGCACGGTAAAGATATTGGCGATGTGGTGATTGTGGATTTACAGCCTGCCGATGCTTTTGGTGAATACGATGAAGAGTTGGTGCAAATTGAACCGGCAAGTGCTTTTCCAGCTGAAGAGCTCAAAGTAGGCATGCAATTTGAAGGCGAAGATGAAACAGGTGAAGTGATTTTATACTCAGTAACAGAAATCGCAGACGGCAAAGTAGTTGTCGATGGCAATCATCCTTGGGCCGGTGAACGTGTAGTCTTTACTGCCACCATTACCGATGTACGTACGGCAAATAAAGAAGAAGTTACGCATCAGCACGTACATGGTGCTGGTGGTCATCACCACTAAGGCGCTTAAGCAAGCACATTCATGAAATCCATTTTGCTAAAAATCCTTGCTGGCACATTGTTACTTTGCGCTCAGGCAACGCATGCAGCCGATATGTATCGCTGTGGCAACAGCTTTCAAGACACACCTTGTGCAAACGGCAATAACAGCAAAACGATTAAAGGTGCAGCAAAGGCAACTAGCGACACCTCGCAAAATGGAGATTTATCGCCCATCAGAATAGATGCCGATTGCAAACAACGTGGTGATGCCGCAAAAAAAATCATGTGGCTTCGTGAAGTTGGTAAAACGCAAGCTCAACAATTAGAAGGTGCCCAAGACGGCCACACACAGGTGTTGATAAAAGATGTTTACAATCATCGAGGCTCTTCTTTAGAAGTCAGAAATACCATAGAGCAGGAGTGTATGCAGCAAAAAGAGCAGGATAAGCTCGCAGACAAACTCATGATTGAAGCGCAGCGACTAAGGGGAAATGGCAATCTTCCTGTAGAAGGCGCTACCAATAGTAAGACTCAACTGAAACCTACTCCCGCCGCAGAAACCAAAGAGAGCGGGATAGAGCTGCCCGCAACTCACCATGACCAGAAAATAATTTGCGCATCACTCAAAGCTGATGCTGAAAGAGTTGCCACACAGCGACGCAAAGGTGGCAGTGCAAGTTACATGAATGATTTAAAACAAGAAAAAGTAGAACTCGAAAATAATATCAAGTCATCTGGATGCTAATGGAAACTTCCAACTTGAGCACAAAGTGAGTCCAGGCTAAATCTTAAGATTGCTCCGCCGCTATATGTTTTAATCGATACAAAGCTTCTAGCGCCTGCCTTGGTGTTAAGTCATCTGGCTGAATAATTTCCAACGCTGCTACTACTGGGTTTAGTGCCAGACTATCTGGCACAGCATCCATTAAAAATAAATCAGGCTGCTCTGTATTTGTTGCCACCTGATTACGCTCAAGCTGAATAAGTTTTCGCTTAGCGCTGGCCACCACGCTTTTAGGAATCCCCGCCAGCTGCGCCACTTGCAGGCCATAACTCTGGTTGGCAGCCCCCTCTTCCACTTTATGCATAAATACGATGGCTTTATGATTTTCCGGACCGTGTTCAACTGCATCCAAATGCACATTAACTGCGTATTTAAACTCATCTACAATGCGCGTCAGCTCAAAATAATGAGTAGCAAACAAAGTGTAAGCTCTGTTTTTTTCCAATAGCTGTTTAGCCACAGCCCATGCCAAACTTAGGCCATCAAACGTAGAAGTACCGCGACCAATTTCATCTAGCAGCACCAGGCTTTTGTCCGTGGCGTTGTGCAAAATGTTAGCGGTTTCGGTCATTTCCACCATAAACGTAGAACGCCCACCTGCCAAGTCATCAGAGGCACCAATACGTGTCATGATGCGGTCAATTTCGCCAATTTTAGCCGAAGTTGCCGGCACATAGCAGCCACAATGCGCGAGTAACACAATCAAAGCCGTTTGCCGCATAAAGGTGGATTTACCGCCCATATTCGGGCCTGTTATCAACAGCAATTGACGATAAGGATTAAGCGTAACATCATTGGCAATAAACGGCTGCCCGGAAGACTGCATGGAAAGCTGTTCAACTACCGGATGACGACCACCTACAATTTCAATACCCGCCTCGGCAATAAACTGTGGGGCAACATAATTTAAGCTAAGGGCACGTTCAGCAAAACAACATAATACATCCAAGCTCGCCACCGCACCCGCATTGGTTTGCAGGGCTACAATGTATTGGCCCAATTGCGTTAACACTTGTTCATACAGCATTTTTTCACGCGCCAAGGCGCGGTCATTTGCACTCAGCACTTTGTCTTCAAAGGTTTTGAGTTCTGGCGTAATAAAGCGCTCAACATTTTTGAGTGTTTGACGACGCCTATATTCAGCAGGCGCGTTTTCAGCCTGGGTGCGGCTCATTTCAATATAAAAACCATGCACGCTGTTGTATTCTACTTTTAGGTTGGCAATGCCGGTGCGCGCTTTTTCAGCAGCTTCAAATTGCAACAAAAAATCACCGTGATTAGTTTGTATCGCGCGCAGCTCATCTAATTCGGCATCATAGCCATCCGCAATGACACCGCCTTCACGCAGCACCACGCTGGGTTCTGCTTTAATGGCACTGGTGAGCAGTGTCATAAGCGCCGCTGGTGCCGTCAAATGCGCGCCTAGCGTTTGTAGCAAACTTGCTGGCAGGTTTTGAAGTTGTGCTTGCAATAAAGGCAATTGTTGCAAGCTCATTGCCAAGCCTGACAAATCTCGTGGTCGCGCTGTTTTTAACGCGATGCGCGCGGTAATCCGCTCAATATCGCCTATCGATTTTAACGACTGCCTCAACCCTGAAAACCGATGATTTTGAAACTGATCACTTTGCATCAAATCAGCAATCGCCTCATGTCGCTTCATGCTCAAATTTCGGTCTTGCAAGGGTCCATGTAGCCAATGCCGCAACAAGCGTGCGCCCATGGCCGTTTGCGTGGTATTGAGCAGCGAATATAGCGTAGGACTAGGCTCTCCACGCAAGGTCATATCAATTTCTAAATTGCGACGTGTAGCAGCGTCTAACTGAAGATAAGCACTGGTCGCTTCTACACTAATGGCATTGATATGCGGCAAGGTGGAGCGTTGTGTATGTTTGACGTAATCGAGCAAGGCACCCGCCGCACAGATCGCAGGTTTTAGATTGGCGCAACCGAAACCATTCAGGTCATAAGTATTAAACTGCTTGGTCAGCGTATTAAATGCGCTGTCAAAATCAAACTGCCATGGGCTTAAACGCTTTTTTGCAACCTTGTTCAAACTCAAAGCCGCATGGGTAAAATCGTCAGCTAATAATATCTCGCTTGGGGCAATGCGCTCAAGCTCCTGGCCTAACAACCCCACCGCAATTTCACTTAAAATAAAACTGCCTGAAGCTAAATTCAAGCGTGCAAGACCAATCAAACCATCAGCCTGAAAAATACTTAACAATTGATTATCGCGGGATTCATCCAGCAACGCAGCATCGGTTAAAGTGCCAGGCGTTAAAATGCGCGCAACTTCACGTGCTACAGGACCTTTACTGGTAGCGGGGTCGCCCACTTGCTCACAAATGGCTACTGCCTCGCCCAGCTTGGTTAACTTCGCTAAATACCCTTCAGCAGCATGGTAAGGCACCCCCGCCATTTTAATCGGCTGCCCATTACTGCTGCCACGGTGCGTTAAAGTAATACCAAGTAACTTCGATGCTTTTTCAGCATCCTCAAAAAACAGCTCGTAAAAATCACCCATGCGGTAAAACAGCAACATATCAGGATGTTGTGCTTTAAGCCCTAAATACTGGCGCATCATGGGGGTGTGATTCTCAACGTCCACCGGCTGATTTGCAGTGGTGTTACTATTTTTCTTGGTGGTCATTCAATGATTCGCAGGTTCTAGAGTGGGTATATTTTAACCCAGATTTTCCATTAGGACTTGGCGTGGCAACGCCGCACAGTTTGATGGGTTTTTTGTGCAGATTTTATGGGCAATAGTCGTTCTATTGACAGAAAATATGCACAAAAAAAACGCAAAATGGGCAAGTTGACATTCAAGTAGATGCAAAATCGCCTAATGGAAAGTCTGGGTTTAACCCACTTAAACCTATCAAACACGCATGGCAGACACTAATCCAGCTTTTCAATCCCCATCGCTTTGAGTACATGCTTTTCATAAATCGGCTCTGAACTACCCTTTTTCATTTTGTAGATGAAGTATTTTTCAAAGGCAATCTTAGCTAAATGTACCCATTTACCTTTTTTGATCCAGTTCACATTCCGCGGCGGAATCTGTGGCAATGCAACAAAAACTGCGCCCGTACTCCCCATGTCAGCAATACAAATGGCGTTCCAGGTACCTTTTGCATCGGCCACTTGGCCAGCAATGTCAGCCGCGATGTTATGCACAATCGCGGTTACCATCGATTCAATCATGTAGCCAGTTTTAGGCGCACCGGTTGGCACTGGCGTAACCTCAACTGGTGGAATAGCCACACACACGCCTGCGGCAAATATGTTGCGGTATTTCTTGCTACGCTGATGCTCATCTATCAACACAAAACCTCTTGGGTTGCATAGTCCTTCAACTGCGGCAACCGGGTCAACGCCTTTGAATGCAGGTAGCATCATAGAGAATTTAAATGGTAGCTCATGTTCTTTCACCACACTGCCGTGCATATCATGTTCAGTGACGAACATCTTGCCTGCTTCAACTTTTGTTACTTTGGCATTGGTAATCCATTTAACATCAATGTTGCGATACTCTGATTCCAACATGCCTTTAGAGTCGCCCACGCCACCTAAACCTAAGTGCCCAATATAAGGCTCGCTGGTAACATAGGTAATAGGCACTTTATTACGAATTTTCTTCTTGCGCAGATCCGTATTCATAATAAATGTAAACTCATAGGCAGGCCCAAAACAGCTTGCCCCAGGCATCGCACCAATAATCACCGGACCTGGCTCTTTTAAGAATTCTTGATAAGCCTCCCAGGTTTTTTCTGCGTGATCTACTGAGCATATTGAATGCGTATGGCCGCCATTTGGGCCAGAACCAGGCACTTCTTCAAAGGATAATTTTGGTCCTGTGGTGATGACTAAATAGTCATAATTAAGATGATCGCCATTTTCAAATTGCAACGTATTTTGTTCCGCATCAATTTTAGTCACCGGCTGCGCAATGAAATTGATGCCTTTTTTCTCAAGATACGGCCGTATCGGAAAGGTGATTTTTTCACGCTTGCGCCAGCCCACTGCAAGCCATGGGTTAGAGGGCACAAACTGAAAATAATCTACCGCATTGACCACGGTAATCTGGTGATGACTGCCAAGCTTGGTTTTTAGTTCGTAGGCTGTCGGCATGCCACCGATGCCTGCACCCATTATTACGATATGCGCCATGTTCTTACCCCTTAATTAAAAATTGTGGATTGATTGACAAAATTCCACGTAGGTATAAATCACTTCGTTGTTTTTAGCCCGTCTTTATCCCAAGCTATAATGCCACCTGCCAGACTGTAAACCTTGTCAAAACCTGCACTTTGCAGCAAACCGGCAGCTTTTTCTGAACGCTTGCCACTACGACATTGCACTACCACATTGCTATCTTTAAATTTTGCAAGTTCACTTAGCCTGCTTTCAACTTGTGCCAGCGGGATGTGTATCGCACCAGCGATATGGCCCTCTTTCCATTCACTATATTCACGCACATCTACAATAATAGCTTTTTGCTCAGAGAACATTTTTGCAGCCTCGCTCGGCGTCACTGAAGCGACATTCGATGGTTGGCAACCTGCTAATAGCAGCGTCGCTGTAGATGCTGCAATTGAAACACTTTTAAAAAAATTTTGATTAGCGCTTTGATTGGTCATTACTTTTCTATCCTTTTTTAAAATTTACTTAGCATTAAGTAACTGATTGATTTCTTGCAATCTAGGTTCACCTAACTCACCCGCTGCCGCTGAAAGGTTAAGCAAGGCCAGCAACACTTGATAACGGCTGCGATAAAGTGCAAGGCGTGTGTTGTAAAGCTCTTGCTCAGAATTCAGCACATCTAGCGTGGTGCGGTCACCCACATCGCGACCGACGCGGGTGGAGTCAAGTTTAATTTCGGCGGAATGTTCAGCCTGTTCCAGCGCTTTCACTTGCCCCTTCCCTGCAGTGACTGCCAGCCAAGCAGACCTTGCCTCGCGCGCCGCCTGCTGGCGCACAAATTCGGTTTGATTGCGAGATTTTTCTTCTAGCGCAAGCGCTTCATGGTAACGGGCATCACGCATACCGCCGCTATACAGAGGAATAGTCAGTTGTACCCCGAGGCTCAGCTGACGATTGGTCACATCGGCATCACTGCCGCCCAAGCCCTGCAAACGCTCTCCGCCTGCAAGCGCCACTAAATTAAGCACGGGGGAATATTTAGCTTGGAATTTACTACTCTCTGTGTGGGCAATTTCTTGCTGCAACTGCTGTGCATGCACCAGCGGATGATCAATTTGTGCGCGCTCCAGCCAACTCTGCAAATCACCGCTAGCGACACTTGCCAGCTTGGTTTTTTTCGGCAGTTGCACCAATGCGGCATCCTGAATACCCGTCATATCAGCCAAAGCTGCGCGGGCAAGCTGTAGGTTGCTTTCGGCCTCAAGCACCTGCGATGCGAGTAAATCGTAACGCGCTTGTGTTTCATGCGTATCAATAATGGCCACGTCACCTTCTGTGAAGCGCGCCTTAGCGCTCGCCAGCGCCTCGCTCACTGCAGCCTGCTGGGCGAGCAAGGTTGTCAGCGTATCGGTCGCCAGTAACGTATCAAAATAGGTTTGTGCCACGCGTTGCATGAGTTGCTGCTCATCTAATGTCAACTGTACTTCAGCCAGTTGCGCCTGCTTGTTGAGTTGTGTGGCAGAGCCATTGCGTGCAGCATCATAAAGCGGATACTCAGCGCGCAGATTCAGATTAAGATTCAGTCCGGAATCTGTTCTGGTGCGGAAATCTGTGGTGCCACTTGCACCCGCACCACCTCCAGCGAATTGTGCATTTGAAAATTGCGCATTGCTGATTTTATTATCGCTACTCACCCCCGCCATGCCTGTATTAAGCGTCACTTGCGGGCTTTTTAGTGCCAGCGCCTGTAAGCTTTTAGTGCGGCCAGCTCCGGCACTGGCGCGAGCTGAGGAAAATTGCGGATCGTAAACACGCGCGGCTTGCCATGCTTCTAATAGATCAAAAGCATGCGCCTGGCTGGCAAGCAACGTCAGCAGTAACATTGAAGCCTGGGCAAATTTTTTCATCAACATGGTTAGATGCACCCTTAGCAGCCTGCGCGTACACCAAGTTTGCGCAAAATATTTTCCATCAAACACCAGTTAGTCAAACCGCTTTGAAACAGATTCACCCCAATAAAGGCGGTAAAGTACAACCAGTATTTATTCACAAACAAAGGGCTCTCTGGCACACCAAGCGCAAGCGATAATAAAATCAACAAGCCTGCAATAATTCGAACCAGTTTCCATGAAGTCATGTTTTAAATCTCCTAATTAAATTTATCTAGCTAAACTTATGGCGATAAGCCACAAAATACAGCAACGGAATCACAATCAGTGTCAGCAAGGTTGAAACAAAAATGCCGAATATCAACGAAATAGCCAAGCCATTGAATATTGGATCATCCAAAATAAAGAATGCGCCCAGCATGGCCGATAATGCCGTGAGTACAATAGGCTGTGCACGCGTGATGGCAGAATTGATGACCGCCTCTTTAAACGGCTTGCCTGAGGCAACTTCCAAGTTAATGAAATCAACCAGCAAAATAGAGTTTCGGACGATAATCCCCGCCAGCGCAATCATGCCGATCATTGACGTGGCCGTGTATTGCGCGCCCAGCAACGCGTGCCCTGGCATCACGCCAATAATAGTCAGCGGAATGGGCGCCATGATAATCAACGGCGTTAAATAGGATCCGAACTGCGCCACCACAAGTAGATAAATCAATATCAACCCAACCGCATAAGCTGCACCCATATCGCGGAATGTTTCATACGTTACCTGCCATTCGCCATCCCATTTGAGGGCGTAACCGCGCTGGTTATCTTCTGGCTGGCTAATAAATGACTCGCCAAGCTTGCCGCCACCAGGCACCTGAATTTTACTTACGGCGTCACGCATGCTAAACATGCCGTACAGCGGACTATCCAGCTTACCGGCCATATCTGCCACCACATAATTCACCGGCAGTAAATCCTTATGAAAAATAGGCTGCTCGCGCAAAGTGTTTTCAATAGACACCAGTTCGCGTATTGGCACCAGCTTGCCGCTGGAGGTTGATACTGAAAGCTTGAGTAAATCCTCAATATCACCCTGCGCAGATACTGGCAAACGCAGGCGCGTTCCAGCCGGATATTTAGTGGCATCATGCAAATAGGTGACATCTTCCCCAGCCAGACCCGTACGCAAGGTACTGACAATTGCCGCTTGTGAAACGCCTAACAAAGCTGCTTTTTTCTTATCGACCACTAACTCAATTTTTTTAGCATCGGCAATGCCGCTGTTATCAGTATCCACAATACCTTCAGTGCTATCAAACACCTGTTGCACTTGTCTTGCCAGCCTTAACCTGTCAGCATCGATTGGCCCGTAAATTTCAGCCACAATCGGCGAAATGACTGGTGGTCCGGGTGGTACCTCTACGACCTTTACCTTGGCACCCATTGCTTGGGCAATCTTTTGCAGCGCGGGTCTAACACGGCTGGCAATGGCATGGCTCTGTGCGCTACGATGATGCTTATCGACTAAATTCACCTGAATGTCGCCAACCTCACCGCCGCCTCTCAAGTAATACTGACGCACCAAGCCGTTAAAATTAATAGGCGCTGAAAGCCCTACATAAGCTTGATAATTGGTGACTTCTGGCACGGTAGACATATAAGCGGTCATGGCATGCAGTACGCTGGCCGTTGTTTCTGACGGCGTACCTGCGGGCATATCCACCACCACCTGAAACTCGGATTTGTTATCAAACGGCAACATCTTCAGCACCACCAATTTGGCCGCTGGTAACGCTAGCGACAGGATAATCAACCCAAGTACCACCAACCACAATTTACGCCGATTCTTTTTGCCACTCGCATCACCCAAAAATGGATTGAACATGCGTGTAAAGACCGGCGCAATCTTTTTAGTAAGCGCATCTTCATGGTGCGCATGACGTAGCCAAATACGCGATAACCATGGCGTGATAATGAAGGCCACCGCCAGTGAAATCAGCATGCCCATACTGGCGTTGATCGGAATCGGGCTCATATAAGGACCCATTAAGCCAGTCACAAAAGCCATGGGCAATAGCGCGGCAATCACCGCCAGCGTAGCCAGAATCGTCGGTCCGCCAACTTCATCTACCGCAGCTGGAATAATTTCTGTCAGTGTTGCGGTAGGTTTAAGCTTCATGTGCCGATGAATATTCTCAACCACTACAATGGCATCATCGACCAAAATACCGATCGAGAAAATCAGCGCAAATAATGAAACGCGATTAAGCGTAAACCCCCATGCCCACGAAGCAAATAAAGTAGCGGTGAGCGTCAGCGTAACCGCTACACCAACGATTGCCGCCTCACGGCGACCTAGCGCTAAAAATACTAATGCGATGACGGCAGAAGTGGCAAAAATCAGCTTCTGTATGAGTTTTTGCGCTTTATCATTAGCGGTTTCACCGTAGTTTCTGGTAATTTCTACTGCCATACCCGCTGGAATCAACACATTTTTCAAGCTATCAATCTGCTTAATAACAGCATCGGCCACTGCCACTGCATTTTGACCGGGTTTTTTGGTCACGCTAATGGTAACAGCGGGATATTCAGCAATGTTATTTGTCCCTTTTTTATTAGCCTCGCCATACCAGACATAACGCTCGGCAGGCGGCGGCCCATCGTTAATGTCAGCAACCTCACCAAGATAAACCGGGTGGCCAGCATGCAAGCCCACCACCAATTCGGCAATATCTTTAGCATCGGTAAAATACTTTCCCACCTCAACCGCAATCGACTGATTGGCATTCGTCACTTCACCCAACGGAGCGCCAACATTGGCTGATTGCAATGCACGCCGCATATCTGCGATAGTGATGTTGGATGCCGCCATGCGTACAGGGTCTATGTCAATATTTACCGCCCGGCCCGGCCCGCCAAGCGTCACCACTTCACGCGTACCTTTCACATGCTTGATTTCAGCCTCTAGCGCATGTGCCACACGCTCAAGCTCATAAGCGCCGTCCTGATTATTTTTAGCGTATAAAGTAGCCGTTAAAATAGGCACATCATCAATGCCTTTAGGTTTGACGATGGGTTCACCGACACCAAGATTTTTTGGCAACCAATCCTGATTAGACTGAATAGTGTTGTAAAGGCGCACCAGTGCCTCGGTGCGCGGCACCCCGACTTGAAACTGCACGGTAATCACGGCCATGCCCGGGCGAGAAACCGAAGTCACGTGCTCCACATCTGCAATTTGCGATAACACCTGCTCGGCAGGAATAGAGACCATTTGCTCTACATTTTTGGCTGATGCCCCAGGAAACGGAATCAGTACATTCGCCATCGTCACATTGATCTGCGGCTCCTCCTCGCGTGGCGTGACCAGCACCGCAAACAAGCCCAGCAGCAATGCTACCAGCGCAATCAGCGGTGTGATTTGCGCTGATAGAAAGTATCTGGCAATGCGTCCAGAAACGCCTAAGTTGTCTGTGTTATTTGTAGTCACGGTGCTTTCTACTTAAAATCCGGTTATTTAGACCTAGTTACTTGAAGTTCGCCGCTGCGATTGGATTTAGCGCGATAAGCTCGCCAACTTGTAAACCAGCAAAAACTTCAATATTATCGCCTTGCTGGCGACCCAAGCGCACTTGCCTTAACTGCGGGCGACCTTGCTTATCAACCACGTACACCGCCATCAATTCACTGCGTTTAATCACGGCAGCTATTGGCACCAGTATTTGGAACTTAGCACTTGCATCATTGACTGGTAGCATGGCGCGCGCAAACATGCCGGGGCTCACACTAGCAAGATTTTGCGGCAACGTTACCCATACCTTAACTTTGTTACTCACAATATCTGCTGTCGGCAATATGGTGACCTGAGTCCCCACCAAATGCCGCTCGGTTTCTATCGCTGCAGGAATCAGCACTTTAATTGCCATCCCATTTTTGATTCCCGCCACTTGGCTTTGAGGTACGTTAACGACCACACGCAGTGCTTGCGGATTATAAATAGATAGCAAAGGCTTACCTGGCATCGCCATATCGCCAAGCTCAGTCATCACTTCGGCAATCACCCCGTCATAAGGCGCATTGATAGTATGCAAGCCCGTTTGCACATTTGCCACACCAGTCTGCGCTAATTGTGCATTGGTTTGCGCCTGTGCGGTTTTGTAATCAGATTCCGCGCGCTCCAGTGCTGCCTGACTAATATATTGCTTTTCATGTAAGCGTTTTTTACGCTCATATTCTTGCCGTGCCGCCGTTAACTGTGCTTTGGCCGCCGCAACTTGTGCTTGATTAGTCATCATTTGCTGGCTAGCAATACGCGTGTCAATGCGTGCCAGCAACTGCCCAGCCCGGACGTGATCGCCAGCTTTAACCGGCAATGCGGTGAGGCCGCCTGAAACTTGCGGAGCAATCAGGCTGTATTTGATGGCTTCTACTGAACCTTCAACGGTTACTGTTTGCGCTTGATCGGACTGTTTTACACTAAACGTAGCCAAGCCTTCTGCCCATGCAACATTTAAACAAGCAACATTTAAAAATGTTGCAACCAACGTCAGCACACTTATCAATAATTTAACCAAGCGATTTTCCTCCAATAACGTGTTGATGCTTATTAACTTTAATGGCACTATATAACTGTATAGTTATATAGTCAAATAATAATTTTATGTATAATGTTGTTTGTACTAATGAGCATTAGTATTAAGTAATTGCATATCACAATGGAAAGTAAAATGAGCGCACTCAATGAACAAGCACTAGAATACGTGGCTAAATATTTCAAAGCCCTCGCAGAGCCGATGCGGCTTAAAGTGCTAAACGCACTGCAGGATGGCGAAAAAAATGTCAGCCAGTTAACGCAACTATCAGGCGGCACGCAAGCCAACATCTCCAAGCACCTGACACTGCTCGCGCAATATAATTTAGTTAAACGAGAGTCGCGTGGGACTAATGTCTATTACAGAATTGCAGACCCCAGCGTGTATGAACTGTGTGAGTTAGTTTGCGGACAGATAGGCAAGCGCATGACCTTGGAAGAAGATATTAAAAAATTGTTTACTGCAACCAGCCAGACTAATTAAATCGCCTTGCCCTGTGCATCAAACAAACCCTCAAACAAAATAGAGCTTAAATAGCGTTCGCCTGAATCTGGCAATATCACCACAATAATTTTACCGGCGTTTTCAGGTCGCTTGGCGTAGCGCACCGCAACCGCAACGGCTGCTCCGCAAGAGATGCCAGAGAGAATACCCTCTTCACGCGCTAGACGTTGGGCGTAAAGAATGGCTTCTTCATTACTGACTTGCGCAATGTCATCCACTAAAGATAAATCTAAAACGTCCGGGACAAAGCCAGCACCGATGCCCTGAATTTTGTGCGGCGCAGGTTTTAGCGCCTCACCCGCGCGTTGTTGACTCAGCACTGGACTCGCAGCGGGCTCTACCGCTACCGTCACAATCTGCTTACCTTTGGTGTTTTTAATGTAACGCGATACGCCGGTAATGGTGCCGCCGGTACCAACACCGGAAACAAAAATATCAATATTGCCATCGGTTGCATCCCAAATTTCTGGACCCGTGGTTTTTTCATGAATATCAGGATTAGCTGGATTTTTAAATTGTTGCAACAGTACGTAGCAGTTTGGGTCAGAAGCTGCGATTTCTTCTGCTTTTGCAATGGCGCCACTCATCCCTTTTGCGCCTTCGGTCAGCACTAGTTTTGCGCCATAAGCCACTAATAATTTACGGCGTTCAATACTCATGGTTTCTGGCATCGTGAGTGTAAGCGGAATGCCACGGGCGGCGGCAACAAATGCTAAGGCAATGCCAGTATTACCGCTGGTAGGCTCCACAATTTCCTTACCCGCACCTAGTAAACCACGCTTCTCAGCATCCCAGATCATCGCCGCACCAATCCGGCACTTGACTGAATATGCAGGGTTGCGTCCTTCTATCTTGGCTAACACAGTCGCTACTGCACCATCCGTAACCCGATTAAGTTTTATTAAAGGCGTATTGCCGATGGATTGAGCGTTATCATCAAACCAGTTTGACATGAGAGTTCTCCTAATGTGCCAGCATGCCGTGGCATGCTATTTACGCTAAGTCAAAATCAATACTCTACCAATTTACATCGATCACTGAAAATAACTATTAGTTATTTATATATAAGGCATTCCACTAAAAGTTGGCATCTGAATGTTGTGATTGATTCGTAATTTTGTTGTTGCTAAAACAAAGCAAATTTAACGATTGATCCAACAAGCTAACTTAAAATAAATCTTCACAATGGCAGTCACACAACAACCTACATTTTCAAGCCAGCTGACTATAAACGCCTCTGATTTTCAGCATACATCTTTGCTGTAATAAAAAAACGACATAACTGTATAATCCTGCCACTTATTGTGAGCATAAAACAGAGATCTATGACATTAAATTTGTACAAAAAACTTTCTTACGCCCTATTTGCGGCATTGGTCATTTTTATTTTACTAACGTTTAAACAATATGGCATTAGCAACGATGAGCAAGTTCAACACGTCTATGGTCAGCTACTGTTAAAGTTTTACAGCTCAGGCTTTACCGACCAATCAGCATTCATGTACAAAAACCTTTATCTCTATGGTGGATTTTTTGATTTAATCGCTGCCTTTTTAGAGAAAATACTGCCACTTTGGGTTTGGGATATTCGACATTTACTCTCAGCAGCTTTTGGCTTGGCTGGCATGATCGCCGTTTACAAAAGCACGCGTGAACTTTCTGGTGAGCGCGCGGCTTTTTTAGCGTTGTTACTGCTCATAATAACAGGGACATGGACTGGTGCCATGTTTACCCATACCAAAGATGTGTCATTTGGCGCATGCATGGCCTGGGCACTTTATTACACAATCATGATCTCTAAACACTTGCCACGCATTCCCCTTCATTTGGCGCTCAAATTGGGTGCGGCAATTGGCTTTGCATTGGGCTTAAGAATTGGTGGCGCATTTGCGGTCATCTATATTATTTTGTTAGTGCTGATAGCAGGATGGTTGAATGCCAGGACTTTAAAAAATAAATTAGACTATTACTGGCAGAGTGCTTTAAGTTTATTGCCTGCTGGAGCTATCGCTTTCAGCTTAATGGCTATTTTCTGGCCGTGGGCTGTCATGGGTAGCGACCATATTCTCATTGCCGCAAAATCGTTTTCTCATTTTGCATTTGATATGAATACAATGGTTGATGGTGAATTTGTCAGCATTGGTGACGTGCCTCGCTCTTATTTGTTTAATTACTTATCTATTCGACTACCTGAAATCTTTTTGCTAGGTCTGTTAAGCGTCGCGTTAATGCTTATCATCAAAATAGAAGGGCTAAAGCTAGCAAATAGCTGGCCCGAAATAAGTGTTGCGATTGCACTCTTAACCCCATTATTATTTGTGCTTTTTGATAGACCCGCACTTTATAACGGTGTCAGACACTTCACCTTTATTCTCCCAGTGCTTGCGATTGTCGCTGGCATTGGCCTATCCAAAGCATTCGACATGCTGACGCCCTATAAAAAACTGCGTTTAGGCTTTATCGCATTTTGCATACTATTAACTTCAAACACCATCTACACACTGTATGCACTGCATCCTTATCAGTACCTATACTACAATCATTTTGCAGGTGAAAACTTCAAGAAAGCGATTCATCATTGGGAAGGTGACTATTGGTCGAGCAGTCTAATAGATGCAACAAAGCTATTGAAAAATTATATTGATGCCGAACAAGTGATACTGCCAAATAGTCACAATAAAGTATATTCTGTAGCGGTTTGCGCTGAAGCTTTTCAAGGTAGCGCCTATTTAGACAAACGATTCGATATTACTGAGGATTGGGTCACTGCTGATTTTTACATGTCGAGCACCAACATGAATTGCGATAAAGTACTTAAAGGCAAAGTTATTGGAACAGTCGAACGCTTGGGCACCCCACTGGCTATTGTTAAAGATCGCCGAGATTTGACGGGTGAAGATCGCCGCCCACGTGCAGCACCACGAGATTAAAAACATGACTGAAAATATCGTCTCAACACGAAACAACACTCAACCTCACCTTACGGTAATCGTGCCCGCCTTCAATGAAGAAGCCACTATCTTCACTACGATCAAGAACATTGCTGAACACCTGGCGCAGCTTAGCCCACATTGGGATATCATAGTGATTGATGATGGCAGCCACGATCAAACCGCTCAGGTGGTACGCGGCCTATCGGCTGACTTACACACAACCTTAGTAAGATTTTCCCGTAATTTCGGCAAAGAATATGCCATTACCGCAGGCTTAGAACATGCGAGTGGCAACATTGTGATTTGCATGGACGCAGATGGGCAGCACTCATCTACGTTGCTGGAAAAAATGCTGGAAAAATGGCGCGAAGGCTACGATATGGTATATGCCGTGCGTCAAGACCGTGAATCGGAATCACACTTTAAACGCTGGGGCTCTCGCATTTTTTACCGCGCCATTAGTCTAGGTGGTCAAATCCACATTCCAAGAGATGCAGGCGATTTTCGCCTGATGGATAGGCAAGTAGTGAATGCCCTGCTCTCTTTACCAGAACACAACCGTTTCATGAAAGGCATTTACGCCTGGGTTGGTTATAACTCCATTGGCATTCCCTTTACCCCTTTGCCACGCACACACGGTGAAAGTACATTCTCTAAACTAAAACTCATGCAACTTGCTTGGACAGGCGTTACAAGTTTTTCTGTCATGCCACTGCGTTTAGCGAGTGCCGTTGGTGCATCACTCGCATTTTTAGCATTTATTTATGGCATGTACGTAGTGATAGATCATTTATTTTTCAATGAATCCGTCCCCGGTTGGCCAACCATTGTCGCTGGCATGATGTTTTTTGCTGGCGTACAACTTTTGTTTATTGGTATCTTAGGTGAGTATTTGGCACGTATTTACGATGAAGTAAAAGGTCGCCCACCTTACATTGTGGCAGAAGTAGCTAAACCTAAAATAAGCAATAAAAACGCTTAATGCGCCAAACACACACCCAATCAATCTCATGGTTTACAGTCATCGGCATCATTGCCGCCGCCGTGCATTACATAGTTGCAGTTGGGCTTGAGTGGAATCATCTGCTGCCTCCTACTCAAGCGAATATCATCGGTTTTATAACCGCTTTTCCCGTTAGCTATTTTGGACACAGAAAACTGAGTTTTTCCAGTCAAAGTGCTACGCATAAACAGGCTTTTCCACGTTTTCTGGCAGTCGCGCTAGCAGGCTTTATTGCTAATCAGTCTTTGGTTATCGGGGCCTTACGATTTACACAACTGCCGTTTTGGCTGATGCTTGGCTTTATCATGGTGGTCATTGCCATATCTACTTACTTATTAAGCCGCTATTGGGCATTTAAGGGTGAGCGATGAAATCGCTTATTGTATGTGCTGATGATTACGCGCAAAGCCCGGCGATTGATGCAGGGATTATTCAGCTGATTCAGCAAAACAGGCTCAGTGCAGCTTCCTGCATGGTGCTAAGCCCACGCTGGGTAGAAGCTGCAAAATCACTCACGCTAGAAATAAGAAGTAAAGCGGATATTGGCTTACACCTTGACTTCACCCAGTTTGGTGATGCTTATGCCCACCCGGTATTGATAGCGCGCAGTTTACTTAGAAGTTTACCCACCAAAGCGATACAGCTAAGTATTCATGCGCAACTGGACCAGTTTGAAGAGGCGCTTGGTACAGCGCCAGATTATGTGGACGGGCATCAACATGTGCATCAATTACCGCAAATTCGCGATGCCTTACTTGCTATTTTAAAGCAGAGATACGGCAATCAGTTACCTTGGATACGTATTGCAAAACCGCCAGCCAGTGATGGTTTTAAAGGTAAAATCATTAAGCTGCTTGGCGCCAATGCTTTAGAACGCAAAGCTAAGACCATGGGGTTTAATTGTAGCGGAGATTTACTCGGGGTTTATAACTTTGCTGGTGATAGTAAAGTTTATGAAAAACTGCTTGCCACTTGGATATCAGCCGCCGACAACAGCCTGGATACGCCTGCTTTAATGTGTCACCCAGCCATCAATAAGTCAGGAAGTGAAATAAACGACCCGATTTACGCAGCCAGGCTAAATGAGTTTTTGGTACTCAATAGCCACAACTTCTATTCGCTGTTACAAACCGTTAAACTCAAGCGTAACCCATACTAGCATTTAATACTGACTCTACTGTCTTTTTAACTGCAACGCTTTTTGCCTTTTTGGCGACTTTGGCAGGTTTTTTCATCACGCAATACTCAGTACCGTAATCACCACCGCGGCCATTAGGCTCATAGTAATGATTAGTGTAAGCCCAACGGGTTGACGATATTCTTTTAACGTCAGCAATCCCAGTGCTAAATTCAGCCCTAAGGCCATCTATCAAATTAAATGTCAATGCAAGCTTATAACCCTTAGCAATGGCTTGACCTCTATATACCAGAGCGTTTTCTGTCTCCGTGTTAAAATCATACACGCCGTAAGCACCTTGGCTAATTGACCGATTAAGCTTTAAGGTTGCCTGTACTTCATAGTCACCAACTTTGCTGTTACTGCCTTTGCAAGCATAAACACCGCTATAATCTGCACCTGTAAAAATAGGTTTTGCTTCTACAGCGTTAATCAACGCCGCATTGGCGATTACCAAGAGAAGTAAAAACAGTTTTTTCATGCGGGTTACTCAATGATTTTTTAAGGTGCTATTGTAACGTGAGCCCCGTCAGCAAAGTAAATATCCTGATATTTTTATGCCTTATATTTGCGTTATATTTTGTTTTGTTTAACGCCTAGATTATCATAGCGACTGCTTGATTTACCTATCTAAGGCTTGAGTTTCACCTTCATAAATTTATGACTATCCTCAGCGCTAAACCAACATGGTATTTCACTCTATTTAATGTTGCATTACTCACACTGCTTAGCGTTTGGCTTTGGCAGCAAAATCAACCTACAGCAGTGATTGAACCTCAACTACCTAGCGATGGTAAACTTCAGTGCGTGTCATACTCGCCTTACTACCATCAGGGCCAAACACCGCTCAATCCCAACACGTTTATTGAACCTGCGCAAATTGACCAGGATTTAACTCTGCTCTCCAAGCAATTCAATTGTGTGCGCATTTATTCTGTAGGCCAAGGCTTGGATTACGTTCCAGAAGCAGCGTCTAAGCTAGGCATGCAAGTTTACTTGGGCGCATGGATAGGCTGGGTAAAAGCCCTGAATGATAAAGAGCTTGATTTAGCCATTGCAGTCGCCAACAAACACCCCAAGACCATCAAAGCACTCATTGTCGGCAATGAAGTATTACTGCGGGGAGAGCAGACTGAAGCAGCGATGAAAGCTTACTTAACAAAGGCAAAGCAAGCGACCCAAGTACCTGTTACTTACGCCGACGTTTGGGAGTTTTGGCGTAAACATCCGGCGTTGGAAGATTCCGTCGATTTTGTAACCGTACATATTCTCCCCTACTGGGAAGACAACCCGCAATCCATAGAACATGCTTTAGACCACACCAATAATGTGATGAACTTGCTCAAAAACACTTTTAAAAAACCGCTTTTGATTGGCGAGACCGGCTGGCCGTCGGTTGGCAGGCCACGCCAGGAGTCGCAACCAGGCGCCATCAATCAGGCCATTTATTTGCGCGGATTCATCCAGCTCGCCCATGGAAAAAACTGGAACTACAATCTCATTGAAGCCATAGACCAACCTTGGAAACGTGGCCTAGAAGGCGCTGTTGGCGGTTACTGGGGAATTTACAACACGGACCTTAGCCCAAAGTTTACATTCAACGGCGACATTAAAGCGCGCACTGATGGATTGCGACCTTTGCTCTATGGCGGCCTAAGTGCGCTGCTATTTTTAGGTTTAAGTCTTTACCTGAATGAACGTCGCAGATCAGCGTTGATTGGGGTGGCAAGCTTAGGCGCCTTGTTTGGAATAAGCGCTTTATTGCAAACTGAATATTTATTAACTGCGTGTCAAAATAGACAGGAGTGGCTAGCGTTAGGTGGCGTGGCGGTGACTGGCTGGATTGCCATTATCAGTATCATCTGGACTGTAAGCAAAGCTAACGAAAATAACCAACGCTTGTTACAAACCTGTTTAACTATATTACTACTGGCTGCAATTACTTCAAGCATACTGTTAATTATGGATGGTCGCTATCGTGATTTTTCAATCAGTTTATATGCACTGCCCGTGATACAACTCTCGCTTGGCTTATATTTACTCAAACACAGCGTTAGACCAAGGTTACAACTTTACTATTTACTGCATTTGATACTGATTGTATCCGCTGCATATTGCCTATACCTAGAGCCCAAGAATTTACTCGCAACCTTTTGGCTAGCAATCAGTATGTTGATTGCAGCTGGCACTTGGCCTAAGCGCCAAATCTCGACGCATTAATTACTTCAGGAAGTACTCGCTAATTTTTATGATTGCCCCACTCAAGCGCTTTATCAACCCGTTCATATTTGCGACCATTATTGGTTTAATTCATTTTGGTATATGGAGCATTTTCAATCGCTCATTACCAGTCATGAACGCGCCAACAATCGTACATGGTTTTGCCTATAGCGGTTTTCAAGAAAATCAAAGCCCCCTTGAAAAAGAATATCCAAGCACCGCTGAACTGGAGCAGGATCTTAAAATATTAAAACCGCTGACCAACCGCATTCGCATTTACGGTGCCCTGGAAAATAGCGAAGTCACTGCCCTTGCTTCTAACCTCGGCTTTTACGTAACCGCTGGCGCATGGCTAGGGAACAATTCAATCGCTAATCGCCGTGAAGTTGACGCGCTAAAAGCTAAAATTAAAAACTACCCTCATATTGAACGCGCCATTGTGGGTAACGAAGTGTTGCTTAGAAAAGATCTCACACCTGTAGCGCTTTTTAGCTATCTGGATGAAGTGCGTAAGACCACAAAATTGCCTATTTCGACGGCGGAACCTTGGCATGTCTGGCTCAAAAATCCAGACCTAGTCAAGCATGTCGATTACATCGCGGTACATTTACTTCCTTATCACGAGGGCGTGCCAGTCGAAAACGCCGTTGATTACTCCCTCGAGCGCTATCAAGAACTAATGGAAACATTTCCCCGCAAGAAAATTGTCATTACTGAAATCGGCTGGCCTAGCCATGGCCCAACACTAGGTGCCGCTGTCGCATCAGATGTTAACCAAGCACGCTTTGTAAGAGAGTTTTTAGCAAAAACTGCGCATAAGAACTACGACTATTATTTGATGGAAGCGTTTGACCAACCTTGGAAGCAAAAAATTGAAGGTTGGGCCGGACCTTACTGGGGAATGTTTTCTGCCGATCGTCACGAAAAGTACTCATTACACGGTACGGTGTCGAAAGACAGCCGTTGGGAAGAAAAAGCTTTGTGGGCGACATTATTAGCTTTTTTACCCATTCTATTCATTGGCTATCGCTTTAGGCAATGGGGCTTAGGTGGGCGTTTCTCAATGGCTATCTTATTGCAAGCCTGCATTACCACCTTGGTCGTCGCCTGGAATTTACCTGGCGACTACTACTACACCCTGCGCGACTTTATCGTGCTAATCGCGCTAATTATTGGCATGGGACTCACCTCTGCGGTATTGATGATCTATGGCGTAGAGTTTAGCGAGGTGATGTTTAAGGGTGGTTGGAAGCGTGCTTACAAACGTGCGAAACCTTTACCTTCAGATCAAGAGCTATTCGTTTCCATCCATTTGGCTTGTTACAACGAGCCTCCGGAAATGGTCATTACCACCATTGAAAGTTTGGCTAACCTTAATTACACCAATTTTGAAGTGATTGTGGTTGATAACAACACCAAAGATGAAGCTAAATGGAAACCATTAGAAGCTTATATGGCGAAGATGCCGGATAATTTCCGATTTTTCCATTTACCGCAATGGCCAGGCTTTAAAGCAGGCGCTTTAAATTTTGCACTTGATCAAACCAATCCTAAAGCGCAAGTTGTTGGCGTGGTAGATGCCGACTACGAAGTCACCACAGATTGGCTTTCTGACTTGGTACCACACTTTACTGAGCCAAAAGTTGCCGTAGTACAAGCGCCTCAGGCCCATCGAGACTGGGAAAACAACTTCTTTCGCCGTATGAGCAACTGGGAGTTTGAAGGCTTTTTCCGTATTGGTATGCACCACCGCCATGAACGCAATGCCCTAATCCAGCATGGCACCATGACATTAGTGCGTCATCAAGCCTTAGTCGATAGTGGCAAGTGGTCAGAATGGTGTATTTGTGAAGATACCGAACTAGGCTTACGTTTGCTTGAGGCTGGTTATGAACTTAGATACATCGATGAGACATTTGGTCGCGGCTTAACCCCCTCCGACTTCAAAGCGCTTAAGTCACAGCGTTTTCGCTGGGCATTTGGTGCGATGCAAATTCTCAAACATCACCTGCCTAAATTGCTAGGCGACTCCACGCTAACTTTTGGTCAGCGCTATCACTTCTTAACTGGCTGGTTTGGCTGGCTCGGCGATGCCCTGCAGCTTTTTTTCACAATAGGTTCTATTGGCTGGACCATTGCGATGTTGGCCTTTCCAACAGCATTTAGCTTGCCGGTCACAATTATGATCGTGCCAATTTTGTGCTTCTTAGTCATTAAGGCAGCACTTGGCCCTATTTTATATAGAAAAACTATGAACTGTAGTTGGACTGATATTTTTGGTGCTTCGCTTGCCAGTCTTGGCTTATCTCATGCTATTGCCAGAGGCGTAATAATGGGAATTATTAAAAAAGACGGTGTATTTAAAGTCACGGCTAAAGGCAAAAATATAAGCAAAAAATTCGAGATTTTCAATCCAATTATTGAAGAAATGAGTCTTTTGATAGCGCTTACTTTATGTAGCTTTTTTATGCTATCTACACGGGGATTAAATAATATTGATGCCCAACTGTGGGTGGCGATGCTGTCCCTACAGTGCTTGCCTTATGCTAGTGCGGTAGCCTGTCAGTTTATTTCACAACGTCCCAATAAAAACTAATGCTATGCGAGTCTCAAATAAAGCATTACGGATAGATTAACCATGCCAACTCATATTCAACAACTTCATCATCGCCATCGACATACGGTGCGAGGATTCGTTAGATTCCTCACCTACCTTGCTGCATTGTTTTTAATTTCAATTGCTTATTGGATTGCGGAAAACTTTGGAGAGCCTTCGCTCGAACAGATTCTTTATCACGCTCAATTTGGCGTGGGAGGCTTAGTTGACACTGACGCCGCAATCATCAAAAGCTTTCTGATCTGGTGCATTGCCCTGCCTTTGCTTATTGCTATACTCTTAGTGCTGACAGAATATTCAATTGCCTTATTTCTGACTCACGGCTCTACGCATTGGCTAACGAGGCCTGCCCGCCGAGCCAATATACATTTCTTGAAAGTTTTTTATTGGTTTATTGGGCATCGTGCCCCTTTATACACCCTTGTCATTGCTGGCATCTATTTCGGAATGCAGTTTTCACTCACTGTTTTTATTCAACACCAATTTGGTAAAGACTATTTTTCTGAACATTATGTTGCACCTTCAAACGTCGAAATCAGTCAGGTAAAGCCTAAAAACCTTGTGCTTATCTACGTTGAAAGCCTAGAAGACTCCTATAAAGACCACGCCCTATTTGGTAAAAATTTACTGGCAAGTTTAGATCAGTTAAAAGGCTCGAGTTTTGCTAACTACAAAACAGCGCCTGGAAGCTGGTGGACAATTGCGGGCATTACTGCAACACAATGTGCTTTGCCGCTCAAAAGCGTGAGTTTGTACGATGGTAATGACCAAGGCGAAAGAATTAAAGCCTTTTTACCCAATGCCGTTTGCTTGGGTGATGTATTGCATGATGCCGGTTATCACAGCGTGTATATAGGCGGAGATGCCCTCGCCTTCGCTGGCAAGGGCATGTTCTTTCAAGATCATCATTACGATGAAATCTATGGCCGTGAAGAGTTAAAAGGCAGTTTAAAATCAACAGATATGAATTATTGGGGTTTATATGACGATGATTTATTAAAAGTCGTCAAAGCAAAATTGATTAAATTACATGCAAAACAGCAGCCCTTTAACCTAACCTTCACAACTATTGATACTCATGGCCCAGATGGCCATTTTTCAAAATATTGTAAAGCACGTGGCATCAAGGATTTTGCAGGTATCGTCGAATGCTCTGCAAATCAGGTATCTGAACTTGTAGCGTTCATCACAAAAAGTGGCTATTTAAAAGACACCAGTGTAGTGATATTGGGTGATCACCTTGCGATGGAAAACCCTGTATATGAAAAACTAAAAACAATAAAAGAGCGTCATATTTTTAACCGTTTTATTTCTAATCATCCAATGAGCAAAAACCGTGAGGATATTGTGCCTTTTGATATGTTCCCAACCATATTGGAATTTATCGGTTTTAAAGTGCATGGCGGTAAATTAGGGTTAGGCTATTCGGCAATTTCTAAGGATATAGTCTTGCCGCCAGCAACCGAGTATGAAGAGATGAATGAAGACTTACTTAATAAATCCAATCAATACTTAGACCTTTGGAAGCGAAAGGCTGTGACCGCTAACCACAACTAATATGCACTTTTTTCTATTGGTTAAAGAAGCATACTGGTTATAACACAACCACATGAATTTCTATGATGACAATGGTGAATAAGCTTATTGATTAATCTAATTTTTTAGGTGGCATCACAAATTCAGCGGGGTGTTGGTTGAGTCTGCTGGCTAAGTTTTTCATGAGCAAACGCCATTGCTTAAACTTAACTTTGCGTGATTTCATTGCCACGTATAACGCCAAATTAAAACTGACAGCAAGATTGACAACACCGATGAGCGCCACGCCAAGCAAAGCAAACATGACCGCTTGCCAACTCAGCATAAAATTCAAACCGACTAATGCAAACCCTAAAAATGCTGATGAAAATGCCACATGCCGAATATCAAACGCTAAACCAAACAAGATACCGACTGCACTCATCGCACCTAATAGGCAACCAAAATAAAAATTACCAGCCAACGCACCTAGGTTGTTTTCAACATAATTGGCAACACAATCTAAACGTGAAATGCCTAATAACTTTTTTAGCCATTTGGCTGCGCGCAGGCGTTGTGGAATTTTGTTATACACCGCCAAATTATCATGGTACCCAGCGATTAACCCCGACAAAAATAAACACACGCCTGCAATTGCCGCATAAAACAAGGCACCGCTATGAATTGGGTCAATATCTGCCAATAAAATATGTGCTTTTTGTTGGGTGATAAAATGTTGGCCTGTGAAGTGAAGTGTCGCCCATGCAATGAACATCGCAGTAGGAATAGCCAGCAACACATTACCAAAAATCGCGACAAATTGGCTACGCATCGCCTTGGCGATCATCTCCACCAAGTTATCCATTTCCTTACTTTTTGCATCAGTAGCATCTATGCTGGCGGCGATAGCCGCCGCCGTCATTGCGGGCTGCTTGGTGGCTACTGTAAAGTGCAAAATATGGATTAAAATAAACCCCAGACCATAATTTAAACTAAACACAATCGCTTCGGTTAACGGTGCTAATTGTTGATTTCCCAGCATGATTTTAATCATGGCCATGACCCCGATGACCACGCCTGCACCAAGCGAAGAACGCATCAATGCAAAGTATTCACCACGGTTTTCAGTAATATAATGGTCGCCAGTGCGGCTTGCATTTTCAGTCACACGCAATGCCATTATTTCAATATTTTCTTGCCAGTGTTCATGCAAATCGTTTTTGTGGCACTCGCTATAAACCAAGGCTTTAAACAGCTGTACAATTTCAGTGTTAGGGGCGACTCCTTGTTGTAAGCTATCGAGAATGTTCAGCAAAGTTTCCAAGCGAGCAATCTGTTGCAACATACGTTGTAGCAGTTGTGTCAGTTGAACACTGGTACCGACTTGCGCGCTATTGCGTCGAATTTTGGCAACAACTTCGTTGCACTGATCAAGCATCACTACAATATGTTTAATGTCCGCTTCAACGTCAACACTGCTCTGTGCGGTTAAGAACTCAGCCAATTCTGCTTGCTGCATAATAAACGGCGAGCTGTGTTGCTCAAGCTCAGGATGGTTACGCAGTAATTCAGGCTCCAGCCCCAGTGCTGCAATACGGTACGATAACACCTGCGCCGCTGCTAATAAATTCTGCCGGCACACATCTGTGACGTCAGCCCCTGCAACCCCAAAACGGATTGCTGCAATAAGCTCGGTCCAAATGTCATCAGACACTGCGCCTACCCACAACTCATCAGTAGTCTTAGTAAAAAACAAGGAAAATAAATCAATCAAATAAGAGGTATCAACCGCATCAGGCAAAATTTTATGCGCTATTCGCCTACGCATTTCAACAAAAAAACCGGTAAATACTGAGTGACGTGCGATGACAAATAATGAAATAGGCTTGTATTCGCTTAACAGTTGCAAAATTGCCTCTCTCAGCAATCTGGCTTTTTCAAAATCAGTATTTAGAACATAGCAAAGCGCATGAATAGCTTTGACAGCACTTTCTGTTTGATCTGGTTTGAACGGTCTGATTTGTGCGATTAAATCAGCGATTAACTGAGGCGCGCGTTGATGCTGGCTATATTGCGCAAAAGCTTGCTCTATCATGTTTGCGTTTTCAGTAACAATCTTTTTCATAAGTTAGAATGTATCTCAATGTTTGAAAACAGTCTAACCGCTTTAGATGAAGTTAAGAAAAATTATCTTTAGCTTTAGTGGCGTATGTTTTTGTGTGAGGTTGGTAGTGAAGATCAACCTCTGCTAATGATTAGCAGAGGCTGCTTAATTTACAAAGTACTTAAGTTAGAGAATTTAAGTTGAAGCATTTAAGTTATTTAGGCGTTTTAAGCGCTTCAGTCAAATGCGGGCTTAACACTTGCACCATTTGTGCGAATACTTTTGGGTTGCCAGCTACAATATTGCCTGTTTTCAGCCAGCTTTCGTTACCTTCAAAATCGCCCACAATACCGCCGGCCTCTTGCACCAATAAACCACCTGCAGCAATATCCCATGCCGATAAGTTAATCTCAAAAAAACCGTCCACCCAACCTGCAGCCACATAAGCCAAGTCCAACGCTGCGGAGCCTGGGCGGCGTATGCCGATGGTTTTTTTAATCATATCCCTCAGCATGTCGAGATAAGTTTCCAGATGCGTAAAGTCGCGGAACGGGAAGCCTGTAGCGATTAAAGAATCTTGCAATTTACTACGACTTGTCACGCGAATACGCTTGTCATTCAAAAATGCACCGCGGCCCTTTGTTGCCGTAAATAAATCATTACGCACTGGGTCGTAAATCACGGCTTGTGTAAGCACACCTTTTTGTTGCAATGCAATTGAAATGCAGTACTGAGGAAAACTATGCAAGAAATTAGTCGTGCCATCTAATGGGTCAATAATCCAGATGTTATCGGCATCCTGATTACTTTCACCACTTTCTTCACCTAAAAAGCCATGATCTGGGTAAGCGTCTTTAAGAATATCAATAATGGCTTGTTCGGCAGCGCGATCAACATCACTCACAAAATCATTATAGCTTTTGGATTGAACCGTAAGTGAACCTACATCTTGCGATGCGCGGTTAATAATAGCGCCAGCTTTACGCGCGGCCTTGGTAGCAATGGATAGCATTGGATGCATACTTAAATTTTCTTAAAGAGCTGATAAAATGCTATTTTAACTTTTATTGCCCTTAACTCCAAATTAACCCGAATGTTTTATCAATTAGGGTTGGGTATTAAACAACTGTCAAATTCATTAGGCCGCCTCATTGAACAATCAACATATTTTCAACAACATCCGTGTCGTGTTATGCCAAACCAGCCATCCCGGCAACATCGGCTCTGCCGCGCGCGCCATGAAGACCATGGGCTTGCAGCATTTATATTTGGTCAAACCGAACATTTTCCCTGACGCGCAT
>Ga0172380_10000712_pt1 | contig 61614 bp, 61 predicted proteins | sample Leawe162metaG_FD_119747 | JGI IMG/M metagenome (GOLD analysis project Ga0172380, IMG submission 119747) | Leachate microbial communities from a municipal landfill in Southern Ontario, Canada - Leachate well 162 metaG | ecosystem: Engineered > Solid waste > Landfill > Unclassified | place... | reverse complement strand
CTAGAACTGACAAGATATATTTCGATGCTACGGATGACAATTTGAGCTATTACAAAGTGAAGCTCGCAGATGCCAAGGGTCAAATTTTAAAGAAATGGAGACAACAAAATGAAGATTACTATTACATTCCAGCAGATGTGCCGAATGGCAACTATGTTTTAATCGTAAGGGCTTATGATAAGGCGGGGAACTATGAAGAAGATAGGACGAGACTGAAAGTGGTGGAAAGAAGGTGAGATGTCTTTGAGGGTGAAGAATAGGAAGATAAAAATATTTGAGAGCATTTTCCTTTTATGTTAAAATAACAGCTAGGGATGTATATCCGACAGATATTAATCATTTAATCTTTAATCAAGTGGACAAGGCGAAACGTAAGAGAATCATAATCAGTTCGGTCTATCTGGCCATTCTTTTCCTCATCATCTGGGGCATCTATGCCAGATTCCGTCACGTGCCGACTTGTTCTGACGGGATCAAAAATCAAAGAGAAGAAGGAGTGGATTGCGGCGACGTCTGTCAGAAGAGTTGTGGCGTGGCGGCGCAGAAGCTGGTGGTGGGGCAGATGGGCGTAGTGCCTTCCGGCCTTTCCGGCAAATACGATTTTTATGTCCAGATAACTAATCCAAACGCTACTTTTGGCGATAAGAATTTCTATTATACTTTGAATTTCAAAAATTCTGACGGGGCGGTCATCGCCGCGCGGAAAGGCTCGAGCTATATCCTCCCCGGAGAGAATAAATATGTCATCGAGAGCAATATCGATTCTGCGACCGTTCCCGCGTCCTTCGATTTTGCGATAAACAGTTCTGATTGGGTCGAGTTCAATGAGTATTATGAAAAACCTGATCTGCAGATCGTGAATAAGAATTATAATGAAGTTTCCGGCGGGGTGGGCTTTTCCGAGGCATCCGGCCTGCTCAAGAACAAAAGCGCTTATGATTTTGATCTGATCAAGGTGGAAATAATATTGAAAGACAATGACGGGAAAATTTTGGCGCTCAATTCCACCCAGATGAAAACGGTGGCGGCGGATGAACAGCGGGACTTCAGAGTTTCTTGGCCTAACCGATTTCCGGGGACGGTCGGAAATATGGAGGCGCAAGCCGAAGTGGATATTTTCAACTCCGATACTTTTATGAAACGAGCCTATAAGACTGAAAAATTCCAGCAATACTAAGCCCGATGCGAAACTGCGAATAACAGACGAATCTACGAACGAAATAAGAAAAATATTTTCGTAGATTCGCATAAGTTTCGTAGTTTCACATCGGTTGTTTTTTTATGAATAAATTTTTCAAATTGGATTGGATCCTGATAGCCTCCATAATGCTGCTTCTGGTTATCAGTCTTTTAGTGATCTATAGCATTTCTTTCGATGGCCCGGTTCTCAAGGCTGCTAATCTTGAAAAACAAGCTGTGGCGATGATGATCGGTTTTGTCCTGATGTTTTTTTTGGCTTTTTCCGATTATCGCAAATTGAACACGCATAGTACCAAGTTATATTTTTTTATGCTTCTGATGCTGGCAATCGTTCTAGCTGCAGGCAAGACAGTAAAAGGGCACACCGGCTGGATAGGTTTTTCTTCATTCAGTATCCAGCCGGTCGAATTAGCCAAACTCATCATCACTATTTTTCTGGCCAGTTTTTTGAGCAAGAAAAGGACACAACTCAGCATCGTAGTGCGTATCGTAGCTTCCATCGTTCTGGTTTTTCTTCCGGTGTTCCTCATCCTGAAGCAGCCGGATCTGGGTTCGACAGTGATCATTCTAGCTTGCTGGGTAGTTATGCTTTTCACTTCCGGCATCAACAAAAAAAACTTATTGATCCTATTTATGGCTGGTGCGATAATTTTGTCGCCCAGTTGGTTTTTCTTGAAAAATTATCAGAAAGACAGAATCGTGAATTTCATCGAGCCGTATCGTGATCCGATGGGCAGTGGCTATAATGTCATCCAATCTACCATTGCGGTTGGGAGCGGACAGATGTTCGGCAAAGGGTTGGGGCATGGTTCACAATCGCAGCTGAATTTTTTACCTGAGAAGCACACAGATTTTATCTTTTCCGTGATTGCCGAAGAGTTGGGTTTTTTCGGCGCTATGGCGGTGTTCGTTCTCTTCGGAGTAATCTTTTGGCGCTTGAAAGAGACTGCTCGCGCGGCGCGGGATAATTTCGGCTATCTGTTCGTCATCGGTGTAATGGCGATGATTTTTTTCCAACTCCTAGTCAATGTCGGAATGAACATCGGAGTGATGCCTGTGGCGGGCGTACCTTTGCCGCTTTTGAGTTATGGCGGCAGTTCGATGGTGACGACTCTGGCGGCCATCGGCATCGCCCAAAATGTGTATCTTCGCCGGAAAAAATCCAATTCTTTCGATAATTTGAGATAGTTAGCTCATTTGACAGGGCCCGGTCGAGTGTTAAAATTACGGTATGAGACTTTAAACAATCGACAAGGAGGAAAAAAGTTAGAGAAGGAGGGAGGAGAAAATGAAAAAGAATGGTGAGCTTTTCCGTGCATTTGAGGATGTTGTTTTTTCAGAAAAACTTTATAACATCCCGGTTGAATTCAGGCTGCCAAGAACTGGCGAAAAAATTGTCGTCAGGACTTGGGGAAATGTGTTCCGCGGCGGCAGTGGCATAGTTATCAGAGTTTTTCCCAGGGATGGCATATTCATCGCTGAGATAGGCGGGAAGGAGACTAAATATGCCAAAGAAAAAACAAGTCAATGTTATTGGCAGTGTGTGGAAGTTGAAAGGTGCGAATGGAACACAACGGCTTGTATCGCAGCATTGAGAAAGGATGGCGGGTTAATGATGCTGTTTGCTCCATAAGACGAAAAGGAGGGACAAAATTTCGATGGCGCTCGGCGGATACTCAAAAATTCGTCGAGCTCTTTTTTCTTGACAAATTTGCACAAAATTGCTAGGCTGATGTATTAACATTTAAGCTAATAAATCCATATGTCTATGTCAATGATTGCGAAAGATAAAAAGTTAAAAATGTGCCTCATTTCAGCCATTTTTGTGGTGTTTGCCGCCGCACCATTCCTGGCTTTTTCCAGCCGGCATGACGACCTGTATGTCAATGCCAAAGCCAGTGGAGCACAAGATGGTTCCAAAGATCATCCATTCGAAAAGATCGGATCGGCTATCGATAAGGCTGATAGCGGGACGGAAATCCATGTTTCCAAGGGGGAATATGAAGAAAATATCACATTGAAAAAAGGGATCAAGCTTTTCGGAGAGGATGCGGACAATACTATTATTAAAGCTAAAAAAGATAAATGGTCGACTGTCTATATGAAAGATGATTCGGAAATTGATGACTTTACGATCAAAGGCGGTCGTGAGGGTGTCTTTGTGGAAAGCCACGCGCGAGTGAACATCATCAGCTGTTCTGTTAGATACAACGATGGCGACGGAATCATCATCGAAGGGGGCAATACTAAAAAGGTCAATCAGGTGTATATCGGAAAGACTGAGATCCGCAATAATGATCGCGCGGGCATCTATGTTTCCGGCGCGCGCCGAGTGGTGGTGATGGATAGTGAAATTTTTGACAATAAAACTGATGGCGTAGATTTCGCCCGCGGAGTGGCGGGCTACTTTGCCGGAAATTCAGTGAAGAACAACGGAGGCAGCGGCCTCACCGCCGTCATTGATGGCGCGGATATCTGGACCAAAAATAATAGTTTCCGCGATAACGGCCGTGAAGGAATGGAAGTTTCTTCTTTCGGAGGATCTGGGCGGATCAATGTGGCTAAATCGAAATTTGTCAACAATGATCGTTACGGCGTGGCCCGCTTGCAAAAAGCCGGTAGCGTCAATTCGGCTGCTTGGAACAAATATCTGACTTTCGACAAGAATGTCTATTTCGCTTCCAATGGTTTGGGTAATATTTCCAATATCTTGCGCGCCAACTAAAAATTTGGGATAGGATTGAGATAAGAAAAACCCGCGTCGCAAGGCGCGGGTTTTTTGTTCATCCTTGACTATCCTCTAAAATATGCTAAAATCCTATAGCTAGTGAAAAGCTTGAAAGGGCTGTAAATTTGTAATTTTTAATCGCTTGAGAGACTGTGATTGATAGCAATTGACTTGTTTGTGTAGTAAGTGGGCCCGCCCGCATCGCTACGCGAGCAAGCTCGCTTGCGAAGCGTTGCGGGCGGGTAGAGCGGAAATATATGGAAAAAGTAAAATTGGCCGCTAAAGTCAGAGAAGTCTTCGGACGACGCACTAATAAAGGTCGTAAAGAAGGTCTCATTCCGGCGGTTGTCTATGGACATAAGATGAAAAGCAAAGGTCTTTGGGTGAATGCCTTAGATTTTTCTAAGTTGCTCAAAAAGTCTGGAGAGAGCACTATTATTGAACTGAATGTTGGGGAAGATAAGGCTCGCAATGTGTTAATCTATGAAACACAGAAAGATCCGGTCAATGGAAGATATATTCATATAGATTTTTTCCATGTCAGAATGGATGAGGAGATTGAAAAAGAAGTGGAATTGGTCTTTGTCGGAGAAGCGCCGGCTGTGAAAGAATTGGGCGGCAACTTGGTGAAAAGCGTGGACGAAGTGAACGTCAAATGTTTGCCGGCTGATCTGCCGAGCGAGATAGAAGTGGACATCAGTGTGCTCAAAACTTTCGAAGATCATATCTGCATCAAAGACTTGAAAGTTTCCGATAAGGTTAAGATTGAAATTGATCCGGAAACAGTGATTGCCTCTGTCGCTCCGCCAAGATCGGAATCAGAACTGGAAGGTTTGGAAACGAAAGTGGAAGCTGACGTCACCAAAGTGGAAGGCGTCGTGAAAGAAGCTGTAGCGACGGAAGACAAGAAAGAAAAAGGCGGAAAATAAGACTTATTTTTCTCCAGTTCAAGCGCAAAACCGGTCCCGCCTAGGCGGGACCGGTTTTCATTTTCGGGAAAAATAAGGTATAATACGGAGTATGGAAAAAAGACGCAAAATATTTTTTGTATTTTTATTGATGCTCTTCGTGGCGGCGGGAGTTTTTGGTTTTTCTCGCCATTCAACGGCATCGGATACGGCCAGTAGTATCCGGGATGACATAGAAAAATACAATAAAAAATTGGAGGCGGCGCAACAGGAACTGGCTGTGCAACAGTCGCAGTTATACAAGAACCAGAGCAAGATTGCCGCTACTAAAAAACTTATCGCGAGCCTAACGGCGGATATCTCCAAAAAAGAAGCCGAGTTGAAGGAACTGAATGATCAGGCGGAAGCGAACAAAACTATGCTTTCAGAATATATCCGACAGATATATTATATCGACCAAGAAGATATTTTGGCCGCGCTACCCGTGTCAGATGGCAATCTGAGCGACCTGTCTTCCGACTTTGACGGTATGTTGGGCGTGAAGGCGAAGATCATCGCATCTTTGGAAACGATCAGTAATACCAAAGATCAAGTAGAACAGGTCAAGTTGGGCCTGGCGGATCTGCAGAAGGATAACGCGCAAGCCTTAGCCGTCCAGCAGGCGCAGCAGGCGGAGATTGCCAGCGATGTCCAAGAAACGCAAGCGACCGTGGCCGAGTTGCAAGCCAAGATGAATAAATTGCGCAGTATGCTGTCCAGTTTTTTGGGCGAGTCATTTACGATGGACGATGTTATTGATGCGGTCAAATATGCAGAGAAAAAAACCGGAGTGAGGAAGGAATTTCTTTTCGCCGTTCTGGATAAAGAGACTGACTTGGGACGTTTTACTGGTGGTTGCACTTATGACAAAAGCAAAATGGGCAGCACTAATCTGACCTATTTCAAACAAATCTGTGATGATCTAGGATATAATTACAAGAAAATGAAAGTGTCATGTGCGCTGAGTTATGGCATTGGCGGGGCGATGGGCGTGGCGCAATTTATGCCTTCGACCTGGATGGGGTATAAGGATGATATCGCCAGTCGGACGGGCAATGATCCGGCTGATCCGTGGAGCTTGAAAGACGGCATTATGGGTATGGCGCTTTATTTGAAAAATAAGGGCGGAGATAGCAAGAGCGGGGAATACCAAGCGGCGGCGATGTATTATTGCGGCGGCAATTGGAAGCGCACGGTCTGTAAGAATTATGCCAATACGGTCATTAGCTGGTCGAAAGGTTATGACAGCTATTTTTAGTAAACTTTTTATTGGAAATCGTCAAGATTGATTTTTAGGGCCGCATATAGTATAGTCTATATGCGGATTTAATTACTGGTCCCGCCCAAAATTCCAATATAGATTGAAATTTTGGAGGGATTTGTGTGCGTAGGCGCCTTCGGCTTAATTAAAGAATAAATCATAATTAAAAAGAGCGAATACGCGCGAGATGCTGATTTTTGCAGCTTCTTGCTAACGCTCAAAGATAAAAATGGCAGAATATTTTGAAATAATCGGAGGGAAAAAATTGCGAGGAGAGATTGATGTGCGGGGCTCTAAAAATGCCACCACCCCTATTCTGGCAGCCACATTGCTCACTAAGGAAGAATGTATTTTGAACAATATCCCGCTTATTGAGGATGTTTTTCGGATGATCGAAATTTTGGAAAGTATGGGGGTGGAAGTGAAGATGATCGGTGAGCGGAAAATCAGTGTCAAAGCTGATAAGGTCGATCCGAAAAATATCGATGTGGAGAAGATAAAAAAATTAAGATCATCCATTCTGCTTCTTGGGTCGCTCAGCGCGCGTTTTGATAATTTCAAATTGTATCACCCCGGCGGCTGTGTCATCGGGGCGCGACCTGTTGGCACACACTTCGATGCTATGCGTAAAATGGGCATCGATATCACACAAGAAGAAAATGTGTATATCGTGAATGCCAAAAAAAGGCGCGCGGCCGGATTGGCGTTACAGGAAATGTCTGTGACAGCTACGGAAAATGCGATGATGCTGGCCGCCAGCCTACCGGGGCGTACCATTATAAAAATCTGTGCGACGGAACCGCATGTTGAAGATCTGGGCAGATTTTTGGTGGCGCTAGGTGCGAAGATTAAAGGCTTGGGCACGCATACTTTGGAAATTGTCGGCAGTAGGAAGTTGCGAGGTGCGGCGCATACAATCATTCCGGATGCCAATGAAGCGGCCACTTTTCTTATTATGGGCGTGGCGACCGGTAGTCCGATTATGGTCAAGAACGCTAGAGAAGAACATCTGGATCTGGTTCTGGAGAAGCTGCGCGAGTTCGGGGCCGATTTTAAAATTTCAAAAAAAGGCATCCAGGTCGTTCCGGCGCAGAAATTGAAAAGTCTAGTCAAATTGGATATGCGGACTTATCCAGGCATTCCGTCCGACGTTCAAGCGCCTTTCAGTGTTCTGGCGACACAAGCTGCAGGGGATACGCTCATTTTCGATACGATCTTTGAGGGGCGTTTCAATTATTTGAGCGAGCTGGAAAAAATGCGCGCCAAGACCAAATTGCTCAATCCTCATCAAGCGATCATTTCTGGTCCGACGACTTTGCGCGGCAGCGCTATCCGCAGTTTTGATCTGCGTTCTGGTGCGTCACTCATTATCGCGGCGCTTTGCGCTAAAGGACGTACGACTATCGAAGAGATTTATCAGGTTGATCGCGGCTATGAAAAGATCGAAGAAAGATTACAGAAGATCGGGGCTAGTATCAAAAGAATTTCGAATTAAAATTATTAAGTTTATGTTTGTAAAAAAAATCGGAATTGATCTGGGTACGGCTAATATTTTAGTTTTTGTGCCGGGCAAAGGAATCGTCGCCAATGAGCCGTCAGTGGTGGCGGTCTCTGTTTTTGAGAACAAAGTTCTGGCGGTGGGCAATGACGCCAAGGAGATGCTCGGGCGCACGCCGGATACTATCCAAGCTTCTCGGCCGATGAAGGATGGGGTGATTGCCGATTACAAAATCACGGAGGCGATGCTTAAATATTTCATCAATAAGGTCAGTGGCAAGTTCCGACTGATACGGCCGGAAGTGATGATTTCCATTCCCGTCGGCGTGACTTCAACCGAACGGCGGGCGGTGATTGATGCGGCCGTCCGCGCTGGGGCCAAGGCGGCTTATGTCGTCAAGGAGCCGATGCTGGCCGCTATCGGGGCGGGCATTCCGATCGCCAATGCTTCGGGCAATATGATCATCAATATTGGCGGTGGCACTTCTGAAATTGCGATGATTTCTCTGGGTGGCATCGTGGCGGCTACGAGCGCGCGCGTAGGCGGCAATAAGATCGATCAGGCCATTGCGGATTACATCAAAAGGAAATACAGTTTGGCGATCGGTGAACGGACGGCGGAAGAAGTCAAAATCAAGATCAGTTCGGCTTTGCCGCAAGTCAAAGAGGAATATATGGATGTGCGTGGCCGCGATCTTACCGGCGGCCTGCCGCGGACCGTGCGTATCTCATCGAATGAAGTGACGGAGGCTATCCAGGATGAACTGAGGGAGATCATCAATGCCATCAAAAAAGTCTTGCAAGAAACTCCGCCCGAATTGGCTTCCGACGTTATGGACAAGGGAATGGTGCTTTCCGGCGGGGGCGCGCTCATTAAGAACCTCGACCAGCTCATCACAAAGACTATCGGCGTACCGAGCTACGTGGCGGACGATCCGCTATTCTGCGTAATCAAAGGCATCGGGATTGCTCTCGAAAATCTTGATTTGTATAAAAGAACAATTATGTTGGGGAAATAGAATTTTGAATTTATAATTTTTAATTTTGAAATTAAAAATTTAGTTATTATATCATTGTTTCATAATTCATAATTCAAAATTCATGATAATCGGTATTGATGCTTCGCGCGCATTCTTGAAAGAGCGTACGGGCATCGAAGAATATTCATATCAAGTAATCAAGAGCCTGAGGGGAAAATTGAAGAATCATCCCGCCTCGACTCGCGGAAACGACCGCTCGTCCGCTTTGACTCGAATTGACATTTCGTCGAATCGAGGCGAGTTGATGCGAGGCTGGCAGGTTGTTTTGTATTTGAGAAAAGATCAATCGATCGATTTTGATCTGCCGGCCGATTGGCAGGTAAGGGTCATAAGGCTGCCCTATCTGTGGACGCAATTGGGATTGTCTCTCGAAATGCTTTGGCGTCCGGTAGACACGTTATTCATCCCATCTCATACTGTTCCAATAATCCATCCTGCCCGCAATGCTTCGATTTTTTCTTTAGCTTTATTTATTCAAAAAATACTAAAGAGATTAAAAATTGCAACTGAATATAATGTTACGCATAGCGATGCAGGCGGGCCGAAAAACACCGTTGTGACTGTGCATGGCTTGGAATATGAAGTTATGCCGCAGGCGTATTCATTTTTGGCCAGAATATATATGCGTCTTTCCATCAAAAAATCCTGCCTTTGGGCGGAAAAGATTATTGCAGTCAGTGAGAACACAAAAAAAGATTTGATGCGGATCTATGGCGTGCCAGAAAGAAAGATTAGCGTTGTCTATGAAGGAGTAGCGGAAAGCAATTTCGAATTTCGAATTTCCCCGCCCCGACTCGCGGAGACGACCGCTCGTCGACGCGAGGCGGGAAATTTCGAATCAAATTTTAATGACCAAATTTCTAATTTTCAGACAAAGGTTGGTTTGGAAAATTCAAAACCAGAAATTGATTCAAAAATCAAAATTAAAAATTCAAAATTCTTGCTTTTCATTGGGCGTTTGGAGGAGCGGAAAAATATCGCAGGTATGATTAAGGCTTTCGGAATTTTGAAAGAACAGTACCATATTCCGCATAAGCTGGTGCTGGCGGGAAAGTTCGGTTATGGTGAGAAAGAAATTTGCCAAGCGATGAAGGCGGCCAGTTATCCGGAAGATATTGTTTGTGCCGGCTTTGTGCGCGAAGAAGAAAAATGGGCACTCCTCAAAGAAGCGGATATTTTTTTGTTCCCCAGTTTCTACGAAGGCTTCGGCTTGCCCGTTCTGGAGGCGCAATCGGTCGGAGTGCCCGTAGTCACTTCCAATGTTTCATCTTTGCCCGAAATCGGCGCCGACAGTGTCGCTTATTGCGATCCGACCGAGCCGGTTTCCATCGCGGATGCTGTTTATTCGATCATTAGCGACCAAGGGCGAAAAAATGATATAATAAAAAAAGGCTTGGAGAACGTGAAAAGATTCAGTTGGGACAAATGTGCGGAAGAAATTGCCAGATTGCTAAATGATTAAATGGCTAAAATAATGGAAGAAAAAAACAAGAACAATCAAGCAAGCAAAAGATTTAATAATGTGCGCGTAGCGCTAGTGCATGATTTTTTGAACCAATACGGCGGAGCCGAGCGGGTTTTGGAGGTGTTGTGCGAAATGTTTCCTGAAGCACCGATCTATACTCTGCTCTATGACAAGGAAAAGATGCGCGGGAAATTGGCTGGCCGCGAGATTCGCACTTCTTTTTTGCAAAGTTTTCCCCGCTTCTTGCGCCGCCATCCTAGATGGCTTTTGCCAATCATCCCGACTGCGCCGGAGACTTTTGATTTGCGCGAGTTTGATCTGGTGATTTCAAGTTCCGGTGCTTGGTCGAAAGGGATTGTGACCCGTCTCGATACTTTGCACATCGCCTATATTCATTCGCCAATGAGATTTATCTGGGACTATAACGAGAAATATTTGAAAGAAGGTCGGCATGAAAAACTGGGATTTTTGATTCGGCCATTTCTGAGTTATCTGCGCTTGTGGGACCGTTTGGCGGCTGATCGGCCGGACTATTTGATCGCCAATTCGGAGTATACTAGGAGCCGCATCGCGAAATATTATCGTCGGGAAAGTGCAGTAATATACCCACCGGTTAACTCCGAATTTTTTGGCTGCGCCAAATCTGACGAAGCCAGACAAAATTCAAAATTCTTCCTAATCGTTTCTCGCCTGAGTCCGTACAAAAAAATTGACGTGGCCATTGAGGCCTTCAATAAACTCGGCTTGTCGCTGGTGGTGGTGGGAACGGGCAAGCAGGAGAAAGAGCTGAAGATGATGGCTAAGCGGAACATAAAATTTTTAGGCTGGGTGCCAGATGAAAAGATGGCCGCGATATATGCTCAAACCCGCGCGTTTGTTTTTCCAGGGGTGGATGATTTCGGCATCGCACCAGCAGAGGCTTTGGCGCAAGGTGTGCCGGTGATTGCCGTACGACGTGGTGGTGTCAAAGAAATCATAGAGGAAGGCCGAACCGGTGAATTTTTCGATTCAGCCACACCGGAAGTCATCGCGGATGCCGTGCGAAGATTCGGAGAGAATGAAAAAAGATACGACAGAGAATATATCCGACAAAGCGCGGAAAAGTTTTCCAAAGAAAGGTTCATAAGAGAGATGGAAGAATATATAAGCGATGCAATTTCAAAATCAAAATTTCAAATTTCAAACCAAATCCCCGCCTCGACTTGCGGAGATGACCGCTCGCCCGCTTCGACTCGAATTAACATCTCGTCAAATCGAGGCGAGTCGACGCGAGACGGGCAAAGCTAAAATGACTGGTTTTGGCATTGAGATTTTGATATTGATTTGTAATTGGGATTTTGACATTTGAAATTTTATGGAGATAATCGGTCATAATAAAATTATAAATTTTTTGGACAAGAGTTTTGAGAAAGGCGCGCTGAGCCGTTCGTATCTTTTTTTGGGTGTCGAACATTTGGGGAAATTTACGGTAGCGCTGGATTTTGCGCAGAGAATCACGGGCGGCGCTGATCAAAAGATCAATCCGGATATCATCATTATCCGTCCGGAAAGAGAACCCGCCTCGACTCGCGGAAACGACCGCTCATCGACGCGAGGCGGGGAGAAAAAAGGCCTAGTGAAAAAGAAGGATATAAAAGTGGAGCAAGTGAGGGAGTTGCAGCGGGAATTGGCGATGACGCCCTATTTTGGACGCTGCAAGGTCGCGCTCATCGATGACGCCGATTGTCTGACTAAGGCTGCTCAAAACGCACTGCTCAAGACTTTGGAAGAGCCGGACGACAGGTCGATTTTGATCCTTGTCTGTCATAATCAGGAAAGGATATTACCCACCATCAAATCGCGTTGCATAGTGAAGAATTTTAATCCAGTTAGTGAGGAGGAAATTGCGAGTCTGCTGGCGACGGGGGAGGTATCCGTTCGTGCGGCGCATTGGTCGTTAGGCCGGCCGGGGCTGGCTGTCGGATTTTTGCAGGATCCAGAAAAATTGGCAGCTTTGGAGAAATCTTATGTAAGACTGGTGGAATTTTTGGGGAGCAATCTGACCGACAAATTTTCTCTGGCGGAAGAGTTCGGCAAGGATGTCCACCGGTCAAGAGAAGATCTTCAGACGTGGACAATCCTGCTTCGCCAGAATATGAAATCGGAGATCAATCTTCCGAGCGTGAGCGCCGAAAAATCTTTGGCGCTGATTGAAAAAATAGCCGAGAGTCTGGTGCTTATACGGGAAACCAATTCCAGCCCCAGAGCCGTTTTGGAAAATCTGTTTTTAGCCTTCTAGAAGCCGATGATTTATAAAAGAAAAAAACATTTTAATGTTTCTCGCAACCGCTCACGCGGATTTTTGCAGTTCCTTTTCTGGTTCACGCTGGCCGTTTTTTGGGGTGTGGTCGGGTATGTCCTCTTTTTCTCTTCTTTTTTGGCCGTTACATCTTTGAAGATTAGCGGCGAAAGGAATGTCAACGAAGAGGATATCTCGGCCCAAGTTAGGCCGGAGATCTCCGGATATGATTGGAAATTCATAAACAAGAACAATCTATTCTTAGTGAGGAAAGGGATTATCCGGAAAAATATCCTAGGAAATTTCCGTCAGATTAGGAACGTGGAAGTGCGGAAAAGATTTCCCGATGAGCTGGAAGTGATTGTCTCCGAGAGAATACCGACGATGCTGTTCCAAGGGGCGAACGGCTGGTTCATTTTGGATGAGAACGCGGTGGCCTATGACAGGGCTGATCCGGAGGTGGAAGAGATTAAGAAATATGATTTGCCACGTTTGACCGATGCGGACGGCAAGAATATCGAACTGGGTGCAGTGGCCTTGTCCGGAGAATATGTGGCTTACGTGCTCGGTATAAGGGAAAAGATGAAAAGTGATACGGAAATTTTGATCGGGAATGACTTTCAGACTCCGAGCCTGATTTCGAAAGATATTCGGGCAAGGACGCAGGACGGCTGGGGGATATATTTCAATGAAAATATCAGCTTGGACAAAGAGATCGAGATGTTGAATGCCGTTCTGGATCACGAGATCGAGAAAAATCAGCGGTCGGATCTGGAGTATATCGATCTGCGCATCGACAATAAAGTCTATTACAAATTCCGGGAAGGTACGCCGGAAGAGATGGCGCGTCTAGCGGCCGAAGAAGCTGCTAAAAATGCCCAAGCTGTTACGACTAGCTCCGTGCCGGACAATTCGGATAAGAAGAAAAAGAAATAGTTGACTTTTTAGGATAATAAGAGTATAATATAATATTGTACTCTTTAAAATAGAACAGCGGACAAGTAACTTGAAAGAAAGCCAAAAAAGGAGGGAATATGGCTAAGGAAATCATTTTGAAATCCCCACTTTGCATAGTTGGGATGAGTGATGGCGAAAGAGCGTTATTAATAAGTCGAGGATGTCACGCTTGCTACATTGAAAAGCAAAGCGTCGAATTCGTGGCGGTCATCAGCGAAAGCAGCGGTGGCTGAAGAACTTCGGCGAAATACTATCGCGGTCGCGGTATGGATTGGTCGAAGTGGAAATTGATCGAAAGTCCATTCGTAAGAAGGAGATAAGACGTGAGATTTACGAGAAAGTTTAAGGTTGCGGCTATATTAGTAAGTTCGGATTTTGTTGTAATGTTAGTCTATGATGAATTTCATCATTTGCTTGATGAGTCATTGTCGACATTGATTTTTTCTTTTGGTATAGTCGCTACTGCTTTATGTCTCTTGTTTGCCCTCAGCACCCTGAGGGAAATGGGAGAAAATATCCAAGAATAAAGCCCATCGTCATTCGGCTGTGGGGTTGTTTCAAGAAAAGACTAGTGTCAGTATTATCGACGCTAGTCTTTTAATTTTGCCAAAATATTTTTTTCTACTTCGCGGCCGCCGCTTGTTCCGGCGTGACATAATATACGAAGATGGATGTGCCGACTTGGGCGACGGGTTTCAGGTCTTTAACCCAACGATAGGACGTTTCATCCGGCCGCGCGGTGTCATAGATGCTGCCCATCAAAAAGTTGGTCGACAGAGCGTACCAGCCCGGTTCGATCGGTCGCTTGGAATCCCACCAGTCAGTGGCGAGATCACCGAAATAGTAATGTGTGTCGGCGCCGCCGAAATAGTTCACATTAATCTTTTTGATAGGCCCGACTGTGAAAGCTTCCGGAAAAAGCGGTCGATTATTCCTTAGACAGCATTTAGAGCAAGTCTCGACATTTGAAGCGCAGTTGTTGTAATCATTGACCCAAATCTTCAATCTTTTCAAATCTTGTCCCCAGTCAGCGTTGGAATCGGTGGCATAATGGAAGCCGTTTTTCGGTCCGCCGGCCAGTTGGTTAAAATAGGACATATAGCTCGGATAAGCGGCGAGCGTGCCGGCTATGAGGAACAATGCGAGGGCGGCCAAAATGACATACCAAATGAGTCGGGCAATGTGGTGCAGGCGTTTTATGAAATCGAAAATGACCTTGGCCACGAGGATGTAGACGGCCGGCAAGATGGGGAAGAGATGGCGGAAACCGATGTTCAAGTTGCTAGTAATGCTGATGTAGGCGTAGAGGACGATGAAGGAGAATAGGGAAAGGCTGACAATGTTATGCCGGATGAAATCACTCAGATACGTTTTTTCCGCCAGCGGTCCATCGCCCGAAAATTTTCTGGCCAAAAATTTGCCGCCGCGGCCAAGCGTTAGGATGATGGCTAAAAACATTAAGAATAGGCTGACGATAGGCTCTTTCAGGGCGAAAACCGTGGGAAAATAAGTGCGAAAACCGGAGGAAGAAACTTGACCCATAAAATAGGCGCCATTGCCACCAGACACTCTTCTGAAGACATAACCGATGCCTTCGCCATAGAGGACTAGCGGGCGAGTGATGACGTTCCTATTGAGCTGGAGGAAAATTTTTCGGGCGTAGGCTTCTTTGATGCTTTGCGAAGAGCTGGCGGGAAAATTGAAATCGATGGAGCGGGCGACAGTTTCGCGCGACATTCTGAAAGTGTTTAAGAAATAGAGTGCCCAAACGACGAAAAGTGAAATGGCCAAGAGAGAAAAACCTTTTAGGATATATTCTCCCAATTTTTTAGCGCGATATTTCACTAGGCTTTCTAGGCCGCCATCGCGCGGTCTTTTGGTCAGGGGATAGATCAAAGTGGCAAGAGCCAGGATCGGGAGGCCGACGATGAAAGAGAATTTAGTGAGTTGGAGAAGCCCGAGAAAAACTCCGGCCAAAAAGACATTTTTCCAATTCGGGTCTTTTACAAATTTCAGATAGAAATAGAAAGCGAAAGTGAAAAAAGCCGCGATGCCGAGGTCAGTGGTGACAAAATGATTGTGACCCAATATATTAGGATCAAAAGCATAGAGAATGAGTGCGAAAAGTCCGGCCAGTGTGCCGGAGAGTCGGCGGACCCAAAAGAAAATTAGCCAGCCGAAAAGAAGCGAAAGAAGAACGATTGGCAAGCGGGCGAAAAAGAGAATTTTGTCGGCGTCGTTGCCGGCCGAGTAGAGTAAGTAGCGTCCGGCCGCCCATTGGCCCTCATCCCATTTGCCCGGCAAGGTGCCGTCCCAAAACGCTTGGTCGGCGACGCTGAAATTTGGGTGGACGAAAAAACGGATTGAAAGGCCGGCCAAATCTTTGAGTAGCGGCGGATGTTCCGGGTTGAGGCGCATCTCGTGTTGGGTCACATAGGAATAGCTGGCGCCGATGTGGGCTGTTTCGTCAAAAATGGCCGAGTCGTTCCAGGCATTGAGAAGTGAAACTATCGCCATAAACAGAATGATGCCGGCGACTATTTTTTTGTAATGCCTTTCGAGAAAGGTTTTCATAATTTTTTATTTTAAAATATAAAATTTTAGTCCTGCGCGGTCAGTTCTTTCTTCTAATTTCAAATTAGGGAATCTAGAAATCAAATTACTTACGATGTCGTCTTTTTGATAATCGGTGAAAATGACGGTGAAGTTCCAGGGATCTTTCGGTTGGATGGCGTCCAGTTCCTCTGGGTGCAATTCGCGGAAGTTGGGATTATTGGAATTGAACAGGCGAAGCGGCACTCTTTGCATATTGCCGGACACGAAAAAGATTTCTTCTCCCGTCGGCAAAGAGAGGATATACTTTTGGGCGTCGGCCAGATTGGCTTCAAAAGCCTCAGCCGTTTTGGGATGGTGGGCCCAAAAGACGAAATATTTCAGCGGATTGAAAAGTCCGATAGAGAGGAGCATCAGGAAAACCAGACCAGTTACGATTTTTTTGTGGACAGCGGTGCGGTTCTTGGCTTGGTTCCAGAAATAATTGAAAGTGAGGGCGGCAAAGATGAAAACGAACGGTATGGTGCCGATGGAACGCAATGCGTGTGGATTGCCTTCCTCGCCCATTATTTCCGGCAGAAGCATCAGGAAAAAACCGGCCAAGAGGAAAGTGTAGGCTTCCAGTTTTTCATCGCGGATATGTCTTCTGAAACGGATATAGAGCAAATGGAAAAATTTGAAGATGGCATAAATGAAGCCGAAAAGAAAAGCGATGCCGGTCAGTGGATCCAAAATGGCATAAGGCGGATAGTTCTGGCGCCAATTCTGGTCGCCCCAGAAATTATATTTGGCCATGGCCAACCCGAATGTTTTGCCAAAGGCTTGCAAAATATGGCCTTGGTTCACGGCCGGGTTCAAAATGGAAATTTCCGAAGTGCGGCTCTGCCAATATTCCGGATGGGCCACGAAAAAAGTATAGAGCATCGGGGAAGCACTGATGAAAGCGAACAGGATGAAAGTCACGATAGCGCGCCAATAATTTTTCAAAAAATTCTCACGGCTCAAAATGAGTATGGGCACCATCACAATCAAGATGAGCGGAGCGATGCGGAAAGCGATGTAGGAATGAAGGCCTAATCCGAAGACTAGACCGCCCAAGGCAAAATCATACCATTTCCGCGTCCGGAGACCCCGGAAGAGGAAATAGAAAGAAAAAGTCAAAAGAGCCGGAGTCATATTGGCGCGGAAAGAGATGCGCGAAAAATTGATGGCCCAGAAAGACACGGCGGTGAGAAAAGCGCCAAATAGTCCGACAGCGCGATTCCTGAAGAGTTCCGCTCCCAGCAAATAAATGCCCCAGATGGCCAGTGTGCCGAAAATGATAGAAGGCAATTTCAAAGTGAGGACCGAGATGCCGAAAAATTTGAAACAGACAGCGATCATATTCATAAACAGGCCTTCGCGGCCGTTATTGGCCGGATAGAACCATTGCCATTGTCCATGCATGGCATTGATCGCATCCAGCCCATTCACGGCTTCGTCCGGATAGACTCCCGGTGGCGTGCTTTCGATATGATAGGTTCGAAGGAAGATTCCGAAAATTATGATGGCAGCCAGAAGCAGATAGATTTTCATTTTTGTCGACATACGGCTTTTTTTATTTTTATTTTAAATTTTTTTATTACCCCAATTATATCATACCTTTCGTTTAAATACATTTGATCAAAATTTAGAAACTTATCCACATTGCGCGTCATAGCAGGAAAGGGTTTTTTATTGTATAATTCAAATAGGAATAAATAATTTTTGAAGAGTATAATATTTGTAAGTCTCGATTTTTTGTATGGGAGAAAAAATAACAATTGCGGATCTGAACGGGAATGGAGATGCCTTAAAGGAGGCGTCTACGCGCCCAGTGGAAGAAGGTAGACCTTTGGATAATGGGGCATCTGAAAAATTGTCAGAGTTTGAATTGCCCGAAGAAATTAAATCGGCCTATTTGGATAGGGTTAAGAACAGAGGTAAGGGAGAAATAAATCTGAAGCGATGGCTGAAGGAGGCGGAGGAAATGGTGGTGAAGAAAGAAAAGGAATTGAGCCAAACATTGACCGATCAAGAATCGAGTGACTTAGTGGTGGATTTTTTGGAGAAAAAATCGCCTATAATGAAAAACGTGATTGAAAAAATGTCTACGATCGAGGTCGTAGAAGCTGATAGTGGTGCGCCTGAAACAACACCCAGCCTTCCGCTGCCGAAGAAGGAAAAAATTTCTCCAGAAGATGATGGACAAGAGACAGTCTGCCTGTCAGCCGGGGAGTTCCGAAAAAAATTCGGCAAATTTTGCGGCAAGAATTTTTTCAGAGGAGAGGGCGAGGACAGGAATTGGAAATATGTGAGCAGCCGAGAATATGATCCGAAAGCAGGCATGGTTGTGGTCTGGTATGGCTTTAGCCATGATAATAAGAAAAAACAAAAAACGATTTCTTACGATGAATTGGAAAAAGAATTGGAAGGTTATGCGCCGGAACTGGGGGCTAGAAAAATGAAAATAGAGAAAGGAAAAAAGAAGGGTGCGGAAAAAATAAAAAAGTGGAATGCTAATATAGAAAATACGGATGATTATACTCCGACTCAAATGGCGGCTTTGCACACGATGAGCAAACTCAAAGATGTCTCCGAGCTTCACGCGGAAACGGAAGAAAAAGGCAATGAGGTGTTCGCCCAAAAAACGCGGGAACTGTGGAAGGAATTTCAGGTACATGGCCGTGTCTCTTATGATAAAAACGGCAAGGTGATCTTTAAGGCGGAAACGGATCTGGATGGTCAGGGAGCCTTGAAACTTTTGAAGCTGGCCGGTATTGATGTAAGTGATGTCAAATATGAAAATCATGAAGAATATCGGAAAGGCGGATTGACTTTGGATGCGTCCGGACGGCATGGCGTTGTCACGCCCGACCAGGGAGAAAGCACAATCATCGATCATCATGCCAAGGAATCACGAAGGGATAGTTCAACGACTAAATTTACCTATGAGATGTTGATCGAGCTAGGCTTGCTCAAAGAGGATGAAGAACTAAAAAAGTTTGTCGAGCTTGTGACGGATGACGATAATGAACGCTATTCTGATGAAGAAGTCGAGGAATTATTCAATCCAAAAACCAAGAAATTTTCCAAGACCTTGATAGGCTTATCAAAATATTTAACGGCGGATCAAGTTTTTGACTTGCTTAAGGATGATGAGAATTATAAAAAGCCGTTGTCGGCTGATATTTTAAAAAAAGTTAAAGGATGTGACCCACTAACAAAAGACGAAAAGACTCTTGAAGAATTCAGTTTAGAGGTTAAAAAAAGGATAGAGAACTCAGAGAAGGCCATTGAAAGAATGAAAGAGGCTGGTTTTGAAATTGATTCTGGCGAAGAAAATTTTGGCAAAATTCTGATTGATACTGGCAGGATAAAAATTGTAGGCAGAGGTGATCGGGAGGGATACTCCAATAAAGTTTCAGAAGGATTCCTGCCGGTGAGAGCGGCTGGGTATGGGGCGAACATCATTTGGGTTCCTGAACAAGATCGGTTTAAGATTTTTACCAAAAAACCTTTGGATGGAATAGAATTTAGCCAAGGATTTAATGTACGAGGAAGTTTTTGGAATAAGCCTGGCAATGACAAAGAAAAATTAGTAGTAACCTTGGAAGAAATTCTTTCCAAACTTTGCGGCAAGCCAGTTAAGATTGATGGAAAATTGCAAGCGGCGATGGAGGAAGAAAAAAAACAAAGAGCTGCCGCCTTGGAAGAAATTGAAAAAAACAAACAGCTGATGGCTGATTTTGAAAACAAAATCGATCCGGCTCAATTTGATGAAAAAATTTATGGAAAAGTAAGCGCGGAAAAGGCCAAGGAATTAGCGAACCAGCTAAAGGCAATATTGGCAGGAGAAATTGGGAAAGGAAAAAAATTTCCAGATTGGAACAAGAAAAAATCATCCTTGATTGGAGAGAAAGGGATTGGCAAAAAAATAGATATTTTTTTGGCAAAAATGGAAAAAATTAAAGCTGAAAAAGAAAAAGAAGTATCGCCCGAGAAAAAAGAACTGTCAGAAACAGAGAAGGCCTATGTCGAAGCTTATGTCGAATTCGCCAAAGACTATATAGAAGAAGCGAGGGAATATTATTCAGAAGGAAATGGTTTTAGTCCGGCGAGCATTTCTGCTATGCTGAAAGGGGAAGAAGAAAAATTTTGGAATCATGAATTTTTAGCTATAGTTATTGAAAACCAGAGGATTAGAGAGGAAAATGTTCCCCTGGTGATTGAAGAAGTAAAAAAACAAATACAATAAAATGGAAGATAGTTTCAAGCATTTTCAGCCTAAAAAATCTTTAGACAAATTGGAAAAATCTCTTGCGGGGGTTGATTTGAAGGTGGGCAGAAAAAATAAATCTCCGGAAGAAATGCAAGGCGAGGCCATGGAAGCTTTCATAGAAAGGAACGCAGAAAAAGAAGGAATGAGAAAAGAAAGTGTCGTGGAAGAAAAGCTGGATTCACAAGGTGAAGCGATGGAGGCATTTATTAAGAATGAAAGTTCGGACAAAAAATCAGTTGAAATTTCTGTAAAAACAGAAGGTAGCGAAGATGAGGCCGAGGAGAGAGCTGAAAACACCCCGGACAAGAATGAGGAAGTTGTTTTTGAAGAAGTTGTCGAGGGCGAGCCTGGAAAAAGGAGGAGTTTGGAGGATATTCCGGTAAAAGAAGATGGATCATATAAAGAAGAAAAATGGCCGGGCAGTATCAGGATAAAGGAGAAAATGGGCGAACTGGAAGAATTGCAATCGGCGGTGGAACGTGCGCGAATGGGTTATGCCAGTAAAGATTATGAGGTAACTAATGTTTTTGCTAGAATAAAGAAAATTTTTGCAGGAAATTTGCGCTCAACTCCCGGCAATCATCCGGAAACGCATAATCAATATAACGCATACAAGATTGCCTTGACTGAACTTTTAGATTATCAAATGGCGCAGCTAAGAGAAAGTGATTTGTCGCCGGAAGAACTGAGTGCTGAAATGGAGAAATTGACTAAATATTATAACCAGGACGAAAAAGCCAACCTTTATGCGGCGCGGACTGACGCGCGCGCGGTCGATTGGGAAAAAAAATATGGCAAAGCACCAGGATGGATAGCTAAATATGGAGGTAAATATGTCAATAAATATAGGAATTTGGATTGGAAAACGAAAATGGCCATCAGCGCAGGAGTGGCTCTTTCCGGCGCGGGACTTTTGCTTGTGGGACAACGCATCTTAGGCGGCGCGGCAGCTGGTGCCGGTATCACGGCTGGGATGGAAGCTAAATACAGACAGGAAGAGAATATGCGTTTGGCGGAGGAGCGAGCTAATATCAAAAATGAATTAGAAAAAATAGCGGATCCGGAAGAAAGATATGCTGCACTTACGGCGCAGATGCAAAAAGAAATGGAAGGCTATCAAAAAAGTTTGAAAACCGAAAAATCAAAAGCTTTCCAGCGGAAAATGCTCGGGGTGACGGCTGGAATTTTCATCGGTAGTGGCGCCCTGTCGCATCTGATCGGTTGGGGACACTCGGCTTATGATGCCCATTTCGGTCAACCGTCACCGGAAATGATGCCGAGCCATCCCACCGGCATATCCGCCAATGGTGTGGAGGATAAAGGAGTGTCGGCGCATCCGAATGTGTCTCGCGCTCCCGAGGCACCCTCTGTTTCTGAAACGCCCAATGTGGCAGACGCGCGCACCCCGCTCGGCGGTGTGGAAGTGGCCCAGAAAGGCGATAGTATTTGGAAAATGATCGGACGGCATTTCGTGGATAATAAGGAATTTGCCGGATTGAATCCGGAACAGAAAACCTATGTCATTGATGCGCTGAAAGACAGAGTGGCCGGACATACGGCTAATTTCAATCTGAGCGATGTTGATAAGATAAAGCTCGGGTATAAGCTTGATTTTTCCAAATTGGTTGAAAATGATGCCGATTTCCATTCCATCGTTGAACACGCCAAGCACTTGAATGCGGCACAGTTGCAAAATATCGGACATAACAATGAAGCGATTCTCAATTGGATACATGATAATCCGGGGCAAGCATTGGATTCTCCTCAGGTGGAAGAGATCCTATCCCAAGCGCAAGATCAAGCACCGCCGGCGCCGGAAAATATCTTGCACGAAACCGTGCCTCAGCCTAGTGCTATGCCTAATGCGCCGTCTTATTTCCCGACTTATCCAGGGGAAACTGTCAATGCAGATGCAATTGACATTGCACCGACCGCGGGTGTTGGCTTGGCCGCAGCAATAGGTGGGGTGAAAGTTATCAATAAGAACCCGGCGGAAAAAAGCAACGTGGTGAAATTTCCGGATGCGGCGGCGAGAGCGGCGCGCGCGGAAGCGAAAAATAATTCAGAAAATGCCGTCCGAAACACGAATGAAAAATTTGAAAAATTGGCCAAAAAATATAAACTCAATCAGGCAGAAGACCTGATGGCAAATCTTAAGAGCGTCATTTTGACGATTTCTTTGAAGAGTTTGGAAAATTGGCGGGTAATGAAAGATGTGAAATTTTCCGAGCTGGGAAAAAAAGGCGGCAAGCTCAGTGTTAAGTTGGAAAAAAATATTAAAACGTTGGAAAAGGATATGATTAGTCTACTGGGAGAAAAGGCCAGAGCTAAACCGGATGACACGCTTATGACGTGGCTGACGAGAAACGCCAAAGATTTCTTGCAAGCCGAAAAAGTTGAAGAATTGGAAAGAGCCGCTTGAAAATATATTTAAATCAAATTAAAATTAAAAAAAATATGACTGATGAAATCCAAAAAACATTGATCGACGACTTAGGTCTCTCGGACCTGCCGGCGGATAAGAAAGATCAGCTTTTGATGAAAATGACCGAAGTGGTTCTGAAGCGGATCTTTTTGGAAACGATGGAGAAATTGACCGACAAGGATCAAGATGAATATTCCAAAATGATTGATGCGGATGCTGAGCCGGCGCAGCTGGAAAAATTTTTGCAAGAGAAAATTTCCGGTTATGAAGGGATGGTTTCCAAGATTGTCACTGACTTTGTCGAAGAGATGAAAGCCGTTAGCTAAAAAAGTAAATATTAATATTTTTCGTATGGTTGATGAAATAAAGTCCAATTTGGAACCGATCAATGAAAGCGACCTTGATCTGAAAGAAAAATTTTCCGCTGATAAGCCGGAGGAGGGTTCGAGTCCTGAAGTCGCATTGGAGGCTATCCACTCAATTGAAGGCGCAGTCGAGAGGAAGGAAGGCGTGGCGGAGAAAGAAACGGCCTATTCCAAAATCCTTGCCAAAATTGGAGCGCAAAAACCAGTAGTGCTGACAAGCGAAACGGACGTGGCAAGTGACGCAGTAGCCACCAATTCCGGCATCGACGCCGAAAGCAAAATCACTAATTTGGTGCAATTGGCTGAAACCAAAGGCATTCCGCACGCCGTGAAAGTGGCGCGTCATCTGGAAGATAATTATACGCTCGACGAATTTCACGATCGGTTGTTAGGAGAAGAATTGCATAATGCTCTAGTGCAAAAAGGGATGATAAAGGAACTATAAGGCAAATTCCAAATGACAAAATTCAAATGACAAATGAAATCCAAAATTATAAACAAAAATAAAAAGTGCTTGATTTAAATGCATTGCTAATCTATTTGATCTATGTTTCGGCGGCCGCTTCGGTCGTGAGCGGAGCGCTTTTAATCGTGCGCAGCTATTTCGGTTTTCGAGCCCATATTAACCAATCGATGAATTTGGATCTGGAGATCATCCGTGTTTCCAAGATGGAAAAACAAGAAGCGAACGAAGGCAGGAAATCCAATGAGATGTGGAAGGAAGAGATCGGCTCGATGGAACAGCTACTGACCGCTCTTTCTGGGATAAAGGATACGCGCAGCATATTCAATCGATTGCTATATGGTGCCCCAGGGGTTTCTTTTGAAATTGCCAACAGTGCTAAAAGTGAAGAGATTGTTTTTTACATCTCTATCCCGAAAAAATTTCGTGAATCAGTGGAAAAACAGATCCATAGTTTTTTCCCGAATGCCGTTCTGGAAAAAGCCCAGGATTATAATATTTTCTTTCCCGGCAGCTTCACCGAAAGTTCGATTTTGAAATTGAAAAAAAGATTCACTTTGCCGGTCCGGACGTATGAGTCTATGGAAGTCGATCCGCTGAATGCCATTACCAATGCGCTCTCAAGATTGGAAACCGTGGCCGAAGGGGCGGCCATCCAGCTGGTCCTGAAGCCGGCCGGAACTGCTTGGCGCACGCATGGGCGACGCATCGCTCACGAAATGCAACAGGGCAAAAGATTGGCGGATGTGGAGCAGTCTTTGGCGACCAAGGTCGGAACCGGCATAATAAACGTTGCTTCCGGCGCAATGTCGCCCAAGAAAACCGATGATCTTTTCAGAAATGATCCAAAACCGGTGCAACTGACACCGGAAGAGCAAGAGTTGGTGAAAAGCATCGAAAACAAGGCGTCCAAGACCGGCTATCACGTGAACATCCGGCTGATCGCTTCCGCGGCCACCAAAGAACGTGCGCAGATGATTTTGGCGCAGATGGAAAACGCTTTTTCCCAATATGAAAACGGGGACATTAACAGTTTCCAAGTAAAAAGAATCAGTAAAAAAGATATCGCTTACAATTTCATTTTTCGTAATTTTGTCGAAGAAGATTCCGTCATCCTTAACAACGAAGAAATCGCGAGCATCTTCCATTTGCCCATCTCCACCACGGAAACCCCCAAGATCAAATGGCTGAAATCTAACGCCGCCGCGCCGCCATTAGACATTCCAAGTGCGGATACGGACAGTATTCTTCTGGGATACAATACTTATCGCGGGGCCAAAACTGACATCCGCATCTCAGAGAAAGACCGCCGCCGCCATCTCTATACCATCGGACAGACCGGTACCGGAAAATCCAATTTCTTGCAAGAGATGGCCAAGCAGGACGCTCGTGCCGGGCGCGGTTTCTGTTTCATTGATCCGCATGGTGATGCAATTGAAGATATCTTGACCGCCATTCCCAAAGAGCGGGCGGAAGATGTGATCGTTTTCGATCCAGCCGATACTGAGCGGCCCTTTGGGCTCAATATGATGGAATATGATCCGGCGCGCCCAGAACAGAAAACTTTTGTCATCAATGAACTCATTGGGATTTTTGATCAATTGTATGATTTGAAAAGTACGGGCGGTCCGATGTTCGAACAGTATATGCGTAACGCAATGCTTTTGGTGATGGAAGATCCGGACTCGGGCAACACCTTGATGGAAATTCCGAAAGTTTTGTCCGATGAGGAATTCCGCAAATTGAAAATCAGTCGTTGTCAAAATCCGACCGTGGTGGATTTCTGGACTAAAGAAGCGGAGAAGGCTGGCGGGGAAGCAGCCTTGGCCAATATGGTGCCATACATCACGTCGAAACTCACCACTTTCATCTCCAATGATTTGATGCGTCCCATCATCGCTCAACAGAAATCGACCATCAATTTCCGTGACGTGATGGATAACAAAAAAATTCTTTTGGTCAATCTGTCCAAGGGTCGCATCGGAGAAATCAATGCGCGCTTGCTCGGTATGGTAGTAGTGGGAAAAATTTTGATGAATGCGCTGGCCCGAGTCGATACGCCGGAAGATCAGCGCACTGATTTTTTCTTGTATATGGATGAGTTCCAAAATGTCACCACCAATTCCATTTCTCAAATTTTGTCCGAAGCGAGAAAATATCGTTTGTGTCTCATCCTGGCCCATCAATTCATCGCGCAGCTCAAGGAAGAAATTTCCAAAGCCGTGTTCGGCAATGTCGGTTCGATGGTCATTTTGCGCGTCGGGGCGGAAGACGCGGAATTTCTGGAAAAGAACCTAGTGCCAACTTTCACCAAGCAAGACTTGGTCAATGTGGATAACTATCATGGCTTTGCTCGCATCCTCATCAATAATCTGCTCACCAAGCCTTTTAACATTTCTTTCTTCCCACCGACCAAGGGAGACCAAGAAGTGGCCAATGCCTTGAAAGACTTGTCCCGTTTCAAATATGGCCGCGACCGTAACATCGTGAACCGGGAAATTATGGACCGAGCCGGCATGAAAAGCTCCCGCTAGGGAGTTTTTTAAGGGGTTCAAAAAAAGATTTCTACTGAAATATATAGCTTATATTGAAAACGTTTCCAAGCTATTGGGCTATTACGTCGCCCTTGACTTTTTTCGCCTTTTCTGCTATTCTATCTTGAAAATAAAGGGGAGGTAGTAGCTCGTTAAAAAATTCAGGAGAATAGGAGAAAGTGGATATGAAAAACGTATTTTTGGTGGTGTTTGCAATTGCGTGGACAGTAGTGACTTTGACAGTAGCCGTGGAGGCTTTTGGCCAAGACGAGTCACTCGAGAATGTCACTACGCTCAATGGAAAGGTCGTCCCGGGTGCCGGAGTTTACAGGCAAGAATTCATCGCCTATGGTACGTGCTATATGCTGGATGCATCCAAGGATAATAGTTGTCCGGCAAACAACAAACTGGCCTGCGTGACAATCAAAGGGCAGTTTGTATGTCTCGGGTGGAAGGACTATGCGACATTTACTTTTTTCCCAGTAGATAGACATCATATGCAGACGCTATTGCCGCCGCCATTTGATGCCGTCGGTTTCAGCAGCGACGAGAAGAATTATCCTTCCGGACAGACATATCACCTCACGGCCTGTTCGCCGGAGGAGTATGAATAAAAAACTCGAAGCTTTTTAAAGAAGTAGAGGACGCTTGATTCTAAATCAGCGTCCTTTTTTATTTCCCATCCAACCTCACCATCAAAAGGCTAGCGAGAATAGTGAGAAGCGTACTGAAGCTAGGAGAAACAAGCGTTCTTGCAATTCGAAGCCGGATATGCGAAGATTAACGCAACAAAAAAGCGGGTCATAAAACATTTTCAATGGAGGGGAATATGACAGGCAGAATTTGGAGGATAGGTAGTTTGCTTTCCAAAGATGGATTAGGCACGGAAGCAATTATGTCCGCTTGTGAGAAGGGTCTTATTAGTGGAGAGGTTGTGCTGGTTGTTTCTGATGAGGCGGAGGCCGTTGGATTGGAAAAAGCCAGAGCGCATAATGTGCCGACTCTTGTGATGAATGATGGAATGGTCGGTCAGGCGACGAGCTTATTTTCTAATGATTTTTCCAAGCACAGGTTCAGCCCGGAGAAAATGGGGGAATTGGTTGGCAAAAGTGTCGACATCATCCCGGATCACATTACGGAAACAAACGAACGCGCGGCGTGGATCATCAAACGGTTCTTGGTGGAAAATTTTTTGTTGGATATGCTGATAAGATCCAAGATCGATTTTCTGCTGCTGGATGATTCTGCTTGGAAATTGTCGGCTTTTTTCATCGAACAGATAGAAAGCCAGATCGGCCGGCAATATCTTGTGAACATCTCTTAGAAGCCCTGCTAGTCAATGACTGGTAGGGCTCGTTTTTTAAGTTATCCACAACCAGCTTGTTGCATCCAGTTGTGTTGAGTGGTATAATAACACTGTAAGTGAGGTTAAAATAAAAATATGTTAAACAATGTTTTTGAAGACATAAAGAAAGTTAATGAATATCAAAGTGAATACTGGTCTGCGCGCGACTTAGCCAAGGCCTTAAAATATACGGAGTATCGAAATTTTTTGCTAGTCATTGAAAAAGCTAAAGAGGCCTGTAAAAACAGTGGTCAAGTTATCCACAACCATTTTGTTGAAGCCGACGATATGGTCGAGATTGGTTCTGGAGCTAAAAGATCTATCGAAACAGTACATTTGTCTCGCTATGCTTGCTATCTGATCATTCAAAATTCCGATCCATCCAAAGAAGTGGTGGCTTTAGGGCAAACATATTTTGCACTGCAAACCAGAAGACAGGAGAAAAGTGAAGAATTAATAGAGGATAGCAAGCGTGTGCATTTGCGCGACGAGATAAAAACGCACAATACGTCTTTGGCTGAGGCGGCTTCAAATGCCGGAGTGGAAAATTATGGTAAGTTTCGAAACTATGGGTACAAAGGATTGTACGGAGGATTGGATGCAAATGATATACATCGAAAGAAAGGCCTAAAGAAATCTCAAAAAATTCTTGATCATATGGGCAGTGAAGAATTGGCTGCTAATCTTTTCCGTGCTACTCAAACGGATGCGAAACTACGCCGAGAAAAAATTCAGGGAGAGATGAATGCCAACTTGACGCATTATGCCGTTGGTCAAAAAGTTCGTAAGACTATACGGGAATTGGGAGGTGAGATGCCAGAAAATTTGCCAAGCACCGATGGAATTTGCAAAGCCAAAAAACGTATCAAAAAATTGAATAATAATGTGGCGAAGAAATTGAAAAAATAATCCGCCATTCTTGCAATTGGAAGTCGGATATGCGATAATTAGCTAAATAAGCGGTAATAAACGTTAAAAAATTTTATGAATACTCAAGAAAGCATCAAAAAAATTGAGACTTTGCGTGGCTCGAAAGTCATCACTTATGTCACCAGCGACCGCCAAGGGCCGGTGAATGCACGGGTGGCGATGGATATTATTCCGATCATCAGTTCTCAACTTCGAAAAATCGGAAAGCAAGATAAGATAGATCTAGTTTTATATAGTGCAGGCGGCGATACAATGGTGCCGTGGCGTTTGGTGTCGATGATCCGTGAATATTGCGACCATTTTTCAGTTATTGTTCCGTATAAGGCGCACAGTGCCGCTACGATGATTTCTCTTGGTGCGGATGAAATTGTGATGAGCGATATGAGTGAACTTTCTCCAATTGATCCATCGACAGCCAATGTTTTCAACCCAGTTGATCCGCAAAATCCGCAAAACAGAATTCCGATTTCCGTGGAAGAAGTGATGAGCTATTTCGATCTGGCCAAAAATAAATTTGGCATTAAGAGCGATGAGGAATTGACGAAAATCTTCAATAAATTTGTTGAGGCCACTCCATCCATCCATCCGTTGGCGCTCGGCAACATTAACCGCACACACAACCTTATTAAGATTCTAGCCAAAAGACTTTTGAAAAGCCACAAGAAGCAGATGAAGGAAGATGAAATTGAAAAGATTATTGAATTTTTGACAGAAAAACTCTATTCACATCAATATTTCATCGGTCGCAAGGAAGCCAAGGAAGATTTGGGCATCGAAACAGTCGTGAATGCGGACGCGGAACTCGCAAAACTGATGACGGAAATTTATGAAAACTACGCCGAAGAAATGAAAACCCGTGAAGTTTGGAATCCGGAAATGGAATTGGGTGAAAATCAAGCCATGAACCGCAAAGGTTACAAAATTGCCTTCGTGGAAAGTGCGGAAATTTCCAACTTCTTCGAAATCAATATGGAATTTAAAAAAGTCCAACAAAATGTCCAACAGCAGACCCCGCAAGGCGTGATCAATATCCCACAGGAGCAGATTGTGTGGCGAATGATTGGACAGGGGTGGAAATAAAGTATATGGTTAAATTTTTTCAATTCCTATTAGATTTCTTGAATAATAACCTCGGGCTCGTTACTTTTATTGCTGCTACTATTGCTTATCTTGTTTATTGGAAGCAGAAACAAGATAAAAAGAGAAATGCTGCTAAGATTGTTCTTCAGGAGGTAAGACGAGCAGAAGACATCATCTCTGATTATAAGGATCATCGACAGTACAAATTTACTAAAAAAATAATTGCTACCAATAGCTGGGCAAGGAATATTCATCACTTTGTCAACGATTTAAATGCGGATGAATTGGATAAAATAAGTAATCTGTATTCTTTGGGAGAATATCTAGATTCTATTATTACTAAAATTTCGGACAAAAAATTTAATGACTGTATAAAAGAACGGGAAGGCAGAGTACCAATTTATCAGCCATTGGTAGTCCAACAACCGGTTAATGCGCCTACTTTAGGAGATCAACCCATGGGTCAACAGCATGCAGCTATTCCTAATTTGCAAATTGAAATCATGTCCGCTCCGTGGCAGAAATTATTAGATGAGATCACGTTGAATTACGAGCCAATTTATCATTCTACCATAATCAATAAACTTAAAAGAATCGCTAAATTAAAATAAATTAAAAAATATGGCAAATATTGAATTAAAATTTGTTCACATAAGTGAAAGTGCTTTTTTCTCTCAAGAAGGGAAGCTTAATGTAATTGGAGTTTTTGATAAAATTTTTTCTGATAGTTTTCCAGCATTGCAGCCAACATTTTCTATTTCAATGGGCATTGTTGGCGCAAAAGGAATACATAAGATTTCAATAGAAATTGTTTCACCTCAAAATAAATCCATTGCAATTATAAATGGGAATATCGAAATAAAACAAGATGGTGGTGGAGCAAACTTTGTTGCAAATCTTGTGGGTCTACCTTTTCCAGATGAAGGGAAATACACTATAAAAATAACAATAGATAATGATTTTATTGATGCAAGCAATTATTTATTTTTAGAAAAAATTAATGGATCCTGAATCAAAGCCAAAAGCGTTAACAATATCTAAATCAAGTAGTGACTTTGTCTCAAGCAGGGCAAGCTCAACACCTCTTCCGGAAAGGGTAGACTTTTATGAAATAAGAATAAAAGAATTAGAGGGAAAAATTAGTAAACTAGAAAGATTAGAAGAAAAAATTGATAAAGGTGCTAAAGAATATTACGAATCAACTAAAGAAATCAAGCAAACGAGCAGATTTGTGACGTTCGTTACTTTTTCAGTTCTCATCGTTTTTGTATTTTCTTTTTGCTCGATTTGTTTCGAATATTTAAAGAGAGACAATGCATTGGATATGTATTCAAATAAGTTAAATATTTTTGAAAAAAGGCTGAGTAATTTAGAAAAGAAGTGAAATTTATTTAGGAAGTAAGAACACTAACCGAAAAGACAAAAAATATTTATGATTGAATTGAAATCAAAACTCACCATCGAACTGGAAGAATTACTCAAGAATAATTTTGTCGGCAATGCAACGGCGGAAAAGTTTTTGCGGAGAGTTGGGCAGGGCGATTTGACTAAAAAAGAAAATCCTCAGTCGCATTTTTGCGCCTATTTCGCGGCCTATGATCCGCAGGCGAAAGAAATTTTCATTGGCCATCACAAAAAATCTGGTTTGTGGCTTTTTAACGGTGGACATATTGATGAAGGTGAGACTATCAAAGAAACTTTAGTGAGGGAGATTGATGAGGAATGGGGATTGGATGGCCGGGATTTCCGGCTCGACCCGCCCGCCTTTCTTACCATTACAGAAATAGACAATCCAACCAAGCAGCCTTGCAACTTTCATTTCGACCTGTGGTGTTTTGTGAACTTGGATAAAAATAAGTTTGCTCCAAGCGAAGCAAAACTATTGGAAGAATTCCATGAATACGGTTGGAAAAATTTGGCAGAAGCAAGAGGGTTGGCGGGGAACAATAGGGAAATGCTGTCGGCGATTGATTTTATTGAAAAGGAATATTTTTTGTAGGAATTATTTTTTAAAATATTAAAACTTTATGCCAAACGAAAATAGGCCGAAAGTCGGGCTGGGGGTGCTCATTATGAAAGAGGGGAAGGTGCTTTTGGGTAAGAGGAAAAATGCGCATGGGGATGGCGATTGGTGTTTTCCGGGCGGGCACTTGGAAGCAGAGGAATCTTGGGAAGATTGTGCGCGGCGTGAAACAAAAGAAGAAGCGGGGATTGAAATAAAAAACTTGCGTTTTGGCACGGCCACCAATGACATTTTTGAAAAAGAAGGCAAACATTATGTTACCATTATCATGCTGGCCGATTATGCTTCAGGTGAAGTGACACTCTGCGAACCGGAAAAGTGTGAAAAATGGGAGTGGTTCAGTTGGGACGCGTTGCCTACGCCACTTTTTGTGCCGCAACAAAATCTACTGAAACAAAAATTCAATCCGTTCAAATAAAATAAGCCCTTTGCAGTAGGAACAGGGCACTGCCCTGTTCCTACTATCGTTATAGCATTAGAATAATTGAAATAAAAATATATGGAACATGGATTTAAAATCGTTGGGAAAAATATGTCAGAGGAAAAAAGGGAAGATTTTGGCAAGAGATATCAGGAAATAGAGAAAAGATCGGTACTTCCTCTTAAGGCAGAGATGGAAAAAAATGAAAAAGCGGAGGAAATTATCCGCGCTATCAATTCTTGGCTCAGAAAAGAATTTGAGCAAATGGGGTTGGAATACAAAGATATTCCTCAGGAAAAAATTCACATATTTTTTGAGGATGATTATAAAAAAGAATTTCCGGAAGAAAAGGAGTCTGTAATTGGGTTTGCTTCTTCCGTAAAAAGAGAAGCGTGTATTAAGGCAGTGGAAGATAAAGCTAGGGTTTTCAAGTGTATTTTGCATGAAATGATACACCTAGCTTCGCATAATGTTTATTACGGAAATATAGCGGAAGATGTGATGACTAATTATAGGAGTGGCTATGCCAATATAAATTGGAATAACAAAGAAGATGTTAAGCAACATTTTAAAGGCTTGAATGAAGGGGTGGTGGATATGCTGGCTTCAGAGATAGTGCAGGACAACTTAGATGAGGTCTTTCGGTTGACAGCGACAAGAAAAGAGGATTGGAAAAATGTGGAATGGTATGGGGAAGAAGGAGATATTGTGAATGCCATCTTAGATAAAATAGCAGTACATAAGAATGAAAAAAGGGAGAATGTCTATGCTAGATTCAAGAAAGGCTTGTTTTCTGGCGAGATGATGCATCTGAGAGACATAGAAAAGGCCTTTGGCAAAGACTCACTAAGAATTCTGGCATACTGGGATCCAACAGCGGATGTCAGTGGTGTCAGTGAAAAAGATATTTATGAAAAAATTTATGAATTTTTCACAACAGCTGATGAAAAGAAAAGGAATGAAATCAGGGAGGTGCTGATATCTTCAATTGGGGAAAAGTAGTCATTTTAGAAACAAAATTTCAACCCTTACAACAGAGATAGATCACGACCTGCTCCTATGGATTTTTCATTTTCCTAATTCATCTTGAACGTGCTCACGCCACTGTTGGTTGAGACATAAGCGGTGGCGGTTGTTTCGTTGATAGTGAAGCCGGTCGCATCGGCGATGGCGGCACTATAGTAATCTTTGATGATGGCGCCGTTCAAATCGGTTTGGATTATCCGAGCGTTGGCCTTGTCCAAAATATACAAATATTGGTCGTCACGCTTGGTGAAAAGGGCGTCCGCCTTGATCGGAGTGGCGGTGGCTTCTAGCGCAAAGTCCTGTTTTTTGCCTTGGAAGAACTTCAAGACACTGTTTGAATCGATCAGATAAACATTTTCTCCGATGGCCATATTTTTGATCTGGGACAGATCATTCGTGCCTTTTAGCCAGTCGGTTTTTGTTCCAAACCCGCCGGTGTCGCGCGGGTAGCGGTATATTTGTCCACTCGCGCTGTCCGTGACATAGAGATAGGTGAGATATGTTCCGATAGACGCAATTTTCGTTCCTGCCGGAATTTCAAGGGTGTTATCCTGGAATTTTTTGGAAGCGGGACTCCACGAGATGATCCGATTATCTTGGCCGATGAAAAAGATGAAATTTATATCATCCATTCCGGTGGCTTTGGCCGGGGTGAAGTTCTCGGGAAAGGGGTAGCTGAGGTTGTTGGCCACATCAATTACGTTTTTGGTGCTGACGGCGAAAACGGAGTTGTTCAAGTTTATGACAGCGGAAACATTTTCGTCGGCATAGAGGGCATCCATTTTTTCTATGCGCATCACGTTCTTGTCTTCAGCAAGGGGCAGTGGAGCGGAAACTGCTTCTGTTGGAACGGATGGCGGGGTGGGTTTAGTACCGATTTTAGCCAAAAAATAGGGGACGATGAAAAGAAAAACAATCGCCAAAGCGGTATAGATCCTTTGGGTATAATCCATTTTGGCCAAGATATTTTTCAAGCGCGAAAAATCCGGCATAATCCGAGTGCGCTGATTTTCTGTTCGACGATCTATTTTTCCGCTATCGACTGTCGCTGCATTTGGCGTCAATTTTGCGGAATATTTTTCCATCCAATTCCGTGTTTTAGGTGTCGCATCGGCTGTGTTTTTCTGGCTACTGGCCGCGGAATCATCCGTTTGGTCAGAATATTTTTTCTTATTCTGCCTCTCCTGCCAAAAAACCAGAATAGCTGCCCAGCCCACTCCTATTTTTTGCAATGTGACTCGGAGGGCAACTGCGAGCCCATGTCCAATGGCAACGAGTATCATTAGCACGAAATTTTTGCAGCGCGGATAATTTTCTTCCCAGAAAGATAGCAGCTGATTTTTAATTGCCGTGAAATTTGTTCCGGTAGGAGCTGTTCTTTCAATCATCTGATCCCTGTTTTCTTCCGTCACCGTTCGTTCCGGATAGATTTTACTTCCGGCTTCCGAAACAGGCAGCTCTTCTTCGGCGGAAACTGACAGTATCTTCGCGGAGCGGTTTTTTTCTCGTAACGTGGCGAAAAATTTGACCGAGGAAGATATGCTGGCGCTAAGCTTGTCTTGCCATACACTGAGCGTTTCAAGTAGGGAGGAAGAATCTTCGCCTTCTGCCGAGTTGCCCTTGATGTAGATGTGGCCGGTTTTCTTATCCACAAATTCACCGTTATTCTTGGCCAGTTCTTCTTTTATCTCATTGACCAGCGCTTCTCTTTCATCCGGATTTCTTCTGAAGATATTTCTCTCTTCCGTGTCCTCCGGCGCGCCGGAAAAAGTCTCTGATGAAATTCCCAGCGGTTTTTTGGCGGATGATTTTTTAGAAAAAGCGGATTGGCTGAAGGCGTTAAAGTTATCGTTGTGCACCGGAGCAGCGGTGCTGTTCGGAATTTTTTCTTCCTTTTTAATCCCGATGACTAGCGTAGCGGCACGCTCCAGTTCGTTCACCAATGCGGTTTTCAGGAACTGGATGAATTCCGTGGAAGAAAATTTGAGCGCGCTCCTTTTAATCTCTTCCAAGGAAAAAATATCGAACATGGCTCTGGTCGTGATGATCAATTTGTCGTTCTCTTCCAGGCGCCCGCTGACGATATCGGTAAAGGTTTTGAGCGGATTGGGAGGCGTGTCGGATGTTGGGTCTTCACCGAGGTCGGTCAAAGTCTTTCCGCGTAAAAGCAGAGCGGAGGCGTTGCCACTGGTCGACAGATGCAGATTGTTCTTGTCGATCACTAGGAGAATGGCGTTAGTGTGTCCAATCCAAGCGATGTTTTCATGCTCGGCCAATTTAGCCAGTGCCAAGTTGGCTTTCCTCAAGGCCGCTTCAAAGCTTTCGATTACGCCCCGCTTAGGTTTGGAATAGTATTCTTTTTTGATGACGGAAATCAGATAGTTCACGATGTAAGAAGAGTCTTCAGAGGAGTCGGTTATTTCCAAAATTCCGGCCAAAATACCCAAGTTTTGTTGGGTTATATTCTCCGGTTCTGACACGAAAACTTCGATGAAGGGCTTGGCGTCGTTATTTTGGCAAATCAAGATATTATTAAACGAAGCGGAAAAACATTCAATTTTTTTATCCGATTTCTTTTTGGGCATAAGCGCGTGTTTTTCTACATTATAGCAATAAAAACGGAATTAGCCTAGAGTGCATTACGAAAGAGATATTTTTTAAACTTGATAATTTTCGCAAATTCCGTTAGGCTAGACTAAGTCAAATATGGCCTCATCGTCTAGCGGCTAGCCCGCCTTGCGTCGACGAGCGGATTGTTTCCGCGAGTCGAGGCGGGGACATCAGGTTTTTACCCATGCACCAAAAAATAAAAGCATAATGCCGCTATCGTCTAACGGTTAGGACATCAGGTTCTCATCCTGGAAATCGGAGTTCGATTCTCCGTAGCGGTACAAAAATAATTTTGGTGCGGGGCGAGTCCTGGAAACAGGGGTTCCCCTTGAGGATACGAAAAAAATTCTCCTAATGAGAATTTTTTTGTTTGGGGCTGATTGCTTCATAGTGCCAATCGGCGTATAATTTCAATAAAGAGGGTGTGGTTGTTTAAAAATAAAAACGGATAGGAAGAAATATAAAAAGCATTAAAGAGGAGGGAGGATAGAATGGGAACAATAATCAATAGAGAGTTTTTCTCCAGGGCGATTCATGTGCCCAGAAGAAAAAGGCCTTGGGAAGAAGGAGATGTTCTGCCTAATGTTATGAAGGTTATCAAGGGAGGCCATGTTGTTCGCGAAGCTCTTTTGGAAATCGGAGATAAATGTGGGGAGGGACTTATCAAGCATGCTTTTGGCGTAGCTAACATTATTTCATCCGTGTCCGATGCAATGCATTCTTTTTTGGGTGATGAGAATCTCCTTGTTGGTGTGGCTTTAACACATGATGTGGGAAAGAAGAATTTGCCAAGGCAAGTCCTTTTGAATTCCGGTAAACTTTCTTTTGAAGAAAGAGAATTGGTCCGGAAACATCCCAAGTGGAGCTGTAATTTTCTGAGGGCTTATGGTGCATGGGAAGAAGCGGAAGTGGTTGTCCGTCATCATGAATGTGCTAAAAATTATCCGAGGAGCGATTCGGAAAGGAGAAGAATGCGTTTGCCTGTGATTAAGGAACGAAGGAGTGGATGTGATAGGCGCGCAGAGAATTCACGATATGTCAGACTGTCTAATCTGCTGTCTATTGCGGATATTATGGAGTCGATGAGCAGTGAACGGCCATACATACAGCTTAAAAATAAGCGAAAAACTTTGGTCGAAAGGGTGGGGGAGTTGCATAAATTTTCTTCAGATGAAGAAAGAAGAATGATAAATTTATTGGTAAAGGGAGGATTTAAGGTAATTACGGCTGGAAAATGTCAAGAAAGTAAGCTTGACAATATGCTTGCCTATATTCCATTTACCCCAGTATTTTCTCAACTGAGAACTTGACGGCGGAAAAGTATAAATGCTTCATCCCAAATTGCGCCAAAGGACGCAGTTTGGGATTTTTTTGACTTAAAATAGTTCAATTGCGCAATACCGCTCGGTCTTGTATAATTTTAGATGCCCTTCGGGAGGCTTTCCTAGCGAGGAGTTTGCGTTCAATATTAATGAAAAATTATGGAAGTCGTTGAAACTTTGAAAAAATATCGTCACAGAGTTGATCCTTTGTTGGAAGATTATTTCAAGAGGAAAATAAGACAGGCAAAAAAGATTGATCCATTGGCGGCTGAAACGATTGAGATGATCGCCGATTTCACCTTGGCCGGCGGCAAAAGGATCCGGCCGACTTTGGTATATTACGGTTATCTGGCGGCCGGCGGGAGAGATTGTCCTGAAATAGTGGAGGCTTCTATGGGCATAGAACTTTTGCACAGCTTCCTGCTCATCCATGATGACATAATCGACAGGGATGCTATGCGTCACGGCGTGTCCACGGTGCATGAGAGATATCGGCGCATCGGTCGGCGGATCGCTCCGAAGAAAGACAGTTTGCATTTCGGAAATTCGATGGCGATGATTGCTGGGGATACGGCGTCATCTATGGCGTATGAAATAATTTTCAACGCTAAATTTCCTCCGGAAAACATTATCCTCGCCTTGAATAAGCTACAAGATATCGTTTATGTGACCATCCCCGGAGAAATGTTGGACGTTATGATGGAAGTGAAGGGTAAGGCCACTGAGAAAGAGATTTTGCGGATGTTTGAAGGCAAGACTTCGCGCTATACCTTTGAAGGTCCGCTCCATCTGGGCGCTATTCTGGCTTCGGGAAATGAAAAGTTGTTTACAGGTTTCACAAAATATTCTTTGCCGCTCGGCAAAGCCTTCCAAATCAGGGATGATATCCTTGGCGTTTTCGGTTCGGAAAAAAAGACCGGCAAACCGGTCGGGTCGGATGTGATTGAAGGCAAGCAGACCATCCTTCTCATCAAAGCTTTGGAAAAAGGCAATCGCCAACAGAAAGCCGATCTGAAGAGATATTTGGGCAAAAGCGATCTGACACCGGAAGAGCTTGAAGAGTTTCGAAAAATTATCCGAGAAACCGGATCATTGGACTATAGCCAAAGATTATCCCAAAAATTAGTGGGCGAGGCGCAACGGGCGCTGGGTCAGATCGAATTCAAAGACTCTTCCGCCCGCGAATTTCTGACAGCCTTAGCCGACTATATCATCGTGCGTGAAGTCTAAGGAGGATTTTTCCAAGTTTGATTTTCTCCAGTTTTTGCTTTATCATTTACACATATCTTTTATCTTAAAAAAATCAAGGCTATGGAAAAAGAATCAAATAAAATTCCTGTTCACGTGGCCATAATTCCGGATGGTAATCGCCGTTGGGCCAGAGAGAAAGGTTTGGCACCATGGGAGGGTCATGAAGCTGGCGCTAAAAATTTGGAAATTTTGGTGGATGTTGCCTTGGAGAAGGAAGTGGCGTGCCTTTCTTTTTGGGGTTCTTCCGTGGACAATCTCATCAAGCGGCCGATCGCCGAGAAAAAAGCCTTGTTAGATATCTATAAAAGATATTTCGAGCGATTGCTGACGGATAAGAAAATTTATGACAATGAAGTCCGAGTGAATGTGATCGGCAGATGGGAAGAACAATTTCCGGAATCTCTCAAAAAGATCATCCGCGAAGTCATTGAAAAGACCAAACATTACGAAAAGAGAATGCTTAATTTCCTGTTGGCCTATTCCGGCACGGACGATATGCTTTGCGCCATCAAAAAGATCAATGACACTTGCGCCGCGAAAACAAAAATTACAGCGGAAATCGTCAAAGAAAATCTGATGACGGCGGAACTGGCTCCGGTGGACTTTATGATCAGGACGGGCGGAGAGCCGCATAATTCTAATGGCTTTCTGATGTGGGATACGGCGGACGCTCAGCTCTATTTCTATGCGGGTAATTTTCCGGATTTTAAAGGTCACGAGTTTGAAAAAGCATTGGAAGAATATGCCAGACGGGGTCGGCGTTTCGGGAAATAAAAAGTATCACAGTCTTGTAACATTGAAGCATATTGACAAATAATTTAATTAATCTTAACGATACATATTAGGAATGCTGACATAGCGAATATCGAAATGTCCAACATACTAATGTGACAAAAGCATTATGACTACGGAATTTACGGATCAGAACTTCGATCAAGAAGTTATCAAAAGCACTAAGGTGACGCTGGTGGATTTTTGGGCGCCGTGGTGCGGACCTTGCCAGATGATGGGGCCGATCGTGGAGGAATTGGCCGGTGAAATGGGGGACAAGGCTAAGATCGGAAAACTTAATGTGGATGAAAACCCGGCTACGGCTCAGACATTTTCCGTTATGTCTATCCCGACACTTTTAGTTTTCAAGGACGGGAAAGTCGTCCAGAAATTTATCGGAGTGCAATCGAAAGAAGCCTTGAAAGAAGCTCTGGAAAAGATATAAAAAATATTGGCATATTAACATTTTGCTAAAATGCTAAAATGCTAAAATGCTAAAATGCTAAAATGCTGATATGGAAAAAATATACGACCTCATAATCATCGGCACTGGTCCGGCCGGTCTCGCGGCTTCCATTTATGCTTCACGCTATAAATTGGAACATCTGATTTTCGGGGCGGAGTCGGGCGGGCAGATGAATGAGATTTATGATATCGAGAACTGGCCGGGAGACACGCGGATTTCTGGGCATGACCTGGTTGCTCGTTTTGTGTCGCACGTTGAAAATTACGGCGTTAAGATCAAAAAAGAATCCGTCGGTTCCATCAAAAAAAACCCGGACGGATTTTTTGCGGTGGAAACTTCCCGAGAAACTTATCTGGCCAAGACGATAATTCTGGCGATGGGCGCGCATTACCGCAAAATGAATATCCCCGGGGAAAAAGAATTTATCGGACGCGGCGTATCCTATTGCGCCACTTGTGACGCGATGTTTTTCCGTGACAAGACCGTAGCGGTGGTCGGCGGCGGCAACAGCGCGGCCACGGTCGCTCTGGAGTTGTCCGATTTTGCTGCAAAGATTTACCTTATCAGCATAGAAGAAAAGCTTTTGGCCGAGCCGGCTTGGCTGGAAAAAGTTGTTAATGATCCGAAAATAGAATTGATTAAGGGCACCAAGGTCTTAGAGATCAAAGGCGTAGATATAGTGGAAAAGATAGTGCTTGATAAGGCTTATGAAGACAGGACGATTTTGGCGGTCGATGGGGTTTTCATCGAAGTAGGCACTGAACCAGGGGTGGAATTGGCGCAAAGCATCGGGGTGGAAACAGACGCGCAAAATTACATCAAAGTCAAAGAGGATATGAGCACGAATGTGGTGGGATGTTTTGCATCCGGAGACATTACGACAGGGAGCAATAAATTCCGCCAAGTCTTGACCTCTGCCGCTGAAGGTGCTTTGGCGGCCAATGGGGTATATAAACAAGTGAAACTAAACCAAAGTCAGAACCACTGATGACTAGCGTGGACACCCGATGTCCATTAGGGACATCGGGTGTTCCTGAACTACTATAATTTACCATTTTATGAACGCGATCCAACTTTCCAAAAAACTTGGTGGCAAAATCGAAGTCAGGAGCAAGATCAAATTGACCAAAAAAAATTTGGCCACTTTGTACACGCCGGGCGTGGCCGAGGTGAGCCGCGCGATCGCCAAAAACAAAAGACTGGCGCGGGAATATACTATCAAAAAAAACACGGTGGCAGTCATTTCGGACGGCAGTGCGGTCTTGGGGTTGGGCAACATCGGGCCGGAAGCGGCACTTCCCGTAATGGAAGGCAAGGCACTGCTTTTCAAGGAATTGGCGGGCGTGGATGCCATTCCGATCGTTCTGGCCACGCAAGACACGGAAGAAATCATTCAAATAGTCAAGGCCTTATCACCGACTTTCGGTGGTATCAATCTGGAGGATATCAGCGCCCCGCGCTGTTTTGAAATCGAAGAGCGCTTGAAAGAAGAATTGGGTATCCCTGTGATGCACGACGATCAGCACGCGACGGCCATCGTAGTTCTGGCCGGACTTTTGAACGCGCTGAAAGTAGTGGACAAGAAGATGTCCAAGATCAAAATTGTCATTAGCGGCACGGGTGCGGCGGGGGTGGCTATTGCCAAATTGCTCTTGTCCGCCGGCGCGAAAAATATCGTGATGGTGGACAGCCAGGGAATCATTTTTAAAGAAAGAACAGGCGGCCTCAATGGTTCGAAGATGGAAATCGCACACATTACTAATCCTGAGAATCTGCAAGGTACTTTGCAAAAAGCGCTCGAAAAAGCGGATGTCTTCATCGGAGTTTCCGGTCCCAACTTGCTTACGGCTAAAGATATTTCCCGGATGGAAACGGATGCGATTGTCTTTGCGATGGCCAATCCGGTGCCGGAAATTATGCCGGATGTTGCCAAACGTGGGGGAGCCAAGGTGGTGGCGACTGGGAGAAGCGATTTTGCCAACCAGCTCAATAACGTCTTGGTTTTTCCGGGAATTTTTCGCGGAGTTTTGGATAATAATGTCAGAAGTATCACGCAAAAACACAAACTAGCGGCCGCTTATGCCATTGCCGGGTTGATAAAAAATCCGAAAAGTGGTAAAATAATATCAGAAGCGCTGGATAAGAAAGTTGCCAAAGCGGTGGCGGGCGTTTTTAAAAAATAAAAATATATGAAAATATACAAGAAGAAGATTGATCTGCAAACGACTACGCAGATTGAGTTTATCGATATCACCAAACAAGTGGAAGAAATCGTGGCCAATTCCGGCATTCGGGAAGGCCAGGTTCTGATTTTTTCCACGCACACCACCTCGAGCATTATCCTCAATCACAATGAGCCGATGCTCATCCAAGATTTTATGCGGACGCTCTATCGCTTGGTGCCCGTATCCGACCGCTATTCGCATGACTTGTTCGAACTTAACCGCGCTTATACATCCGATGGACGCAGCAACGGCCATTCGCATTGCAAAGCCATTCTTTTGGGTGCGAGCGAGACTATTCCAATTGAAAAAGGCCAGATGTCGAAAACCGAAAAACAAAGCATTTTCTATGTGGAAATGGATGGTGCGCGGAAACGCGATGCCATCGTGCAAGTAATCGGAATGTAAATTGGAAAATCCAAAATCCAAATTTCTAATTTCAAAACCTCTTTTAAGTATTTGAAAGTTAATTAGCGATTTATAAAATATGGGATTTATGAAAAAAACAGTAATTGCTCTGGGCATACTTTTTCTCCTCGTCGGGAGTGTTTTTTATTTCCGTCACCAAGTCTATTATTCGCACGGTTCAGTCGCGAGCCAGAAGATGTTTGAGATCAAAAAAGGTGAGGGGAATGCCGAGATTGCGGCGCGCTTGCAAGCTGAGGGCTTGATTTCCGGCAAATACTATTTCTACTATTATGTCCGGAAACATAATCTGCTTAGTAAAATTATGCCGGGGGAATACCAGTTGTCGGGCGCGATGACCATTCCGGAAATTGCCACAACGATAACGACCGCTCAAGAACAATTCGTGAAAGTCACTTTTCCGGAAGGCTTTACGGCCGCTCAGATGGCGGCTCGTCTCACCGCTAATGGTCTCCCCGGGGATGAATTTTTACGAATTGTTAAGAATCCGGGAGACTTGAAAAAACGTTACAGCTATTTGACGGACGCGACTGTGACGACCTTGGAAGGCTTTCTTTTCCCGGATACCTATTTTTTCAAAAAAGACATTGGCGTCAAGGACATCGTCGGGCGACTTCTGGACACTTTTGATAAGAATCTGACCGCACAGATGCGAACAGACGCCGCCGCGCAGAAAAGATCCATAAACTCCATTGTGATTATGGCCAGTATCGCGCAAAAAGAAGTGCAGACTCCAAGCGATATGCAAACGGTGACGGGCATTTTTTGGAAGAGATTGGACGCCGGAGCAAGATTGCAAAGTGATGCCACGCTGTCATATATTTTGAATGATAAAGTCGATCAGCACAACGCCAAAGAACTCTCGACCGACTCGCCGTATAATTCCTATCTGTATGCCGGTCTGCCGCCCACCCCGATTGCCAATCCCGGCGTGGACGCTCTAGTGGCCGCCGTAAACCCGACACCATCTGACTACAATTTTTTCCTCACCGCTACGGTCAATGATGCAAAACAAGTAATCTATTCCGAAACCTTTGACGAGCATATTGCCAACAAGCAGAAATACGGGCTGTAGGAAAAACGAGAAATAGTGATAAAAAATGCCTATTAATAGGCTTTTTTTATTGTCAAAAAAAGTGCATATTGCTAGGAGGTGGAAAAAATGATATACTATCATTATGAAACCCTCTGAAAAAAACAATCCACCCTTGGCTGATGCCGTTCGTCCGGACACGATGGCGGAATTTTTCGGGCAGCGAGAATTGCTCGGGGAGAATTCTTTTCTATATGCGGCTATCGCGCGGGACAATGTGCCGTCGATGATTTTTTGGGGACCTCCCGGATGCGGCAAAACGACTTTGGCGCACATCATTGCGGAAACGACTGACGCGGAGTTCATCCAACTCTCCGCGGTGGCTAGCGGCAAAAAAGATCTTTTGCAAGTTTTGGAAAAAGCCAAAAATAATCTTTTGGAAAAAAAGAAGACCATCCTTTTCATTGATGAGATCCATCGTTGGACCAAGACGCAGCAAGACGCCCTTTTGCCGGCGGTGGAAAAAGGCATCGTCACGCTCATCGGGGCGACCACGGAAAATCCGAGCTTTGAAGTCAACTCAGCGCTCCTCAGTCGGGCGCGGGTGTTTGTTTTCCAGAAATTGGAAAAGGAAGATTTGGAAAAAATAATCGGACGGGCGATTGAGAAAAATTATCCGCAATTGAAAATCGAAAAAGAGGCTGTAAAATTCATTGCCAATTTCAGCAATGGTGATGCGCGAGCGGCCCTGAATACTTTGGAAGCGTCCGCTAGTTCGGTGGGAAGAGACGCGTCAGGTAGAGACGCAAAATCTTGCGTCTCTACGGAGCTGGTCAAACAAATTTTGCAGAAATCGCATTTGCTTTATGACAAGAATGGCGAAGAACATTACAATATCATTTCCGCTTTGCATAAATCGATGCGTGGCGGCGACGCAGACGCAGCGGTCTATTGGCTCGCGCGCATGCTAGAAGGCGGGGAAGACCCGCTCTATGTGGCGCGGCGCCTCGTGCGTTTTGCCTCAGAAGACATCGGTCTGGCCAATAACACCGCGCTGCTCATCGCCAACGCGGCCTATGACGCCTGTCATAAATTGGGTATGCCGGAATGCAGTGTGCATTTGGCGCAATGTGTCATCTATCTGGCCAAAAGTAAAAAAGACGTCACGGCCTATTTGGCCTATGGTCGCGCCAAGGCGGACGTGGAAAAATTTGGCAACTTGGGCGTGCCGCTCCACATCCGGAACGCCCCGACCAAACTGATGAAAAACTTAGGCTACGGCGCCGGCTACAAATATACGCCACTGGAAGACAGTCGCGACCAAAAATATCTGCCGAAAGAATTGGAGGGACGGAAATATGTTTAAAAGAAGCGATTTGACTAGTAATTGCTTTTGATGCTAGGCTTTTTCCAAGTGTTATTTAACAAATTGTTTATCAATTCGTAGCAAATAAAAAAGGAGGGGAACATGCTACTTAAAAGGATTATGCAGGTCATATGGGACGTATGTTGCGACGGATTATTCGTTATGCTGCTATGTTTTTTCGGGGTCGTTGTTATTATTGGTGTCGGTATGGGTGTCGGGCATTATCTGTCACCCGGAGTTAAATTTGTCATTATGCTCCTGTCTCTGGGTGTATTCAGTGGATGGGGAGCTGGTGAAAAATGGACCTATTCGTTTTGATGTGCTTTGGCGATAGTCTTTCTAGATTGGATAGAACATATGAATTGAAACTATCTATTATATAAATAAGGAGGGTTATTGTTATGGAACTGGTAATAGATGTTAAAGGTTTTGAGGCGAAGGAAAGAGTTTATTCGGAGTTTATTGCGGAATTGAAGCGTTGCATATCAAAGAATGCTGATTTGTATGCTGCTCCATATGAAGTTGGTGTACTGATTACTAAAGGCGTGTTTCAGGAAAAACCTGGCCAAATTGTTCTCGTTAATGTCTATGGTTTCATTGAAATATCTGGACAGACTTGGGATGCTCGGCGAAGTTTGAACAAGACTATTGGGTGCATTCTTTTTAATTTGGTTAGAAGGGAGGAAATGGAATATCCAGAATTTGCTCAGATAAATATTTTTAACGCAAACCAAAAAGATGGCGATTATTACTGGATGGATCTGCAGGGTTGGAAATGGGATTAGCAATAACTGACTTAGTGATGATTGCAAAGGTGGTGTAAGATTTTTTTGCACCACTTTTTATTTTCCCAAAAACAAAACGGCATATTTCATAAGTTGAAACTGCCGTTTTTGGTTGGTTTAAAGAATCCAGCCGTCCAAACATTCTCTCAATTTCTTTTTACGAGAATGGTGGCGGAGCCTACGGATAGCAACCGCCTCAATTTGGCGGATGCGTTCCCGAGAGACATTGAAGAATTCTCCTATTTCATTCAAGGTGTAGCCGTAAAAAAAGTGTAATTGGACGATCTTGGCTTGTTTAGGACTGTTCAATGTGCCCAATATGAATTGAATGCATCTCGTGAGATCGGTGGCATCGACGATGGCATCAAGGTCGAGGCTGTCAGAAATTCCGGCAATCTCTTGGAGCGCCAGATGTTCAAAAGATGATTCTGAAATTATTTTGAAATCATCTTTTGTTTTTGATTTTAGTGGAAATAATTTTTCCACATCAACGAGCAAGATATCTGCCAGTCTGGAACATTCTTTTTTGTACCGCCCGTTTTTATCGAATGGCGAGACGGTTAGTTTATCATAACCTCCAATTCGTGATGTGTTTAATCTATGTTTATTACAAAATGCTTGAGCATTCTTGTAGCCCCTTTCTTTGATCAACCGATACAATTTGCCATCCGGTTTTTTCATAGCTGTTTGACCTCTCTAGATGGAATTCTATGGGATATTTATTGCAAAAAATTAAAGAACAATATTGATTTATAGCAAAATTTCCGCGGGCTGTCAAACGATTGACAAGAATCCCAATTTTTGCTAGGCTCTAATATCCATTTCCAGAGAATTGTGTCCGATCCGGTCCTTTTGATTTTCAGCATTCCGCGCGCGAGTTCCAGGGCAAAAACTACCCTCCTTGTTTTTTGTCGGTAGGTAAAATGTATTTTTTCGAGATAATTCTTGGGAAGATACTCTCTTGCGCGCGGAATATTGAAAAGCAAAGATCGCTCAAAAAAACTATTTGCATCCGGCAAATAGTTTTTTTATGAGACCGGGTGAAGATGGTCGGATGGTCGTTCCCTATAGCGCTACGAATTTTTCCACTTCTTGCTCGATATCTTTTTGGAGCTGGTCTAAGGCGGCCATTTCTTCGAGAGGAAATTTTTGCAGAACAAAATCGTGTGCTCCCAAACGACAGACTGGAGTGCCATCTGTTTCTTGTCCGATGCCGATGCGCACTCGGCGGAATTTTTGGGTGCCGATTTTTTCGATGATATCCTGCACGCCGTTATGTCCGGCCGAAGATGAATCGGTGGCTATTTTATATTTTCCTAGCGCGATATCCAGATCGTCATGGATGACGAGGAGATCATCCGAGGTAAGCTTGTAAAAACTCAAAATAGCCTGCGTGGCCTTGCCTGATAGATTCATAAAAGTCTGCGGTTTAGCCAAGATAATTTCCGTGTCCGCAATTTTTCCTTTGGCAATTTCTGCGTTGAAATTTTTATTGAATGCAAAGTCCGGAAAAGCATATTTTTCTTTTATCTTATCCACCAAGAAAAATCCGACATTATGGCGGGTAAGTATATATTTTTCTCCAGGATTACCGAGACCTAAAATTATTTTCATAGGATTAGTTGTTGTAGGCATTCGTGTCTTTGGCGGCATTATAATTTTCCACGCTATCCTCAACCATATTATACTTGTTTATCAGATCTTTTCCAATGACTAGGACGATATCCGAGTTGATATTGGCGACAGTTTTCGCATAACTGCTGGGAAGAGCATAGGAGATAGTGGCGGGAAGTTTGGCCGCCAATTCGTCCAGAGTGAACGGCTTGGCCCCGTTTGTCAGATCATAGAGCATACTGGTGTCAGCAGTGCTTCTGTCGGGATCGGTCAGGGTGGCTACATTTTTGTAGCTGAAATTCTTTTTCAATAGATTTTTTATCCGGTCTGCGACCAAGGCGTTGCCGCTCTTATTGATGATGACTACGATAGCGTTCTCCTGGGCGATCTTGTCCCGTTTGCTCTTAATTACGTTAAGGTCGAAAATATTTTTGGCCAGATCTTCGGTCTCGGTCCAATTGCCGACGCGGGGGATGAGCACGAAAGCGGTGAGATTGTCGAAAGAAAGATGGGAAACCTTGAGCAGGCTCTCGCTGTTCCAAGCGTCCAATACGACATTAGTGATGTTGGCCGTGTCCAATTTTTTGAGCAGCTGCAAAAAATCGCTCAATTCTCCATTGGAAATGTTCGTCTGGATGTTATCGGCCAAGGTATCCAATAGACTGTTCAGTACAGTAGCGTCCAAGAGCGTGCCAGTGGAAAAAACTTTGTTTTTGACCGCTTGCAAAACTTGTTGCTGTCTTTTGGCCCGTCCGAAATCACCTTCTGGGTCGTTGTGCCTCATCCGAGCATATTTCAGTGCCGTAGCGCCGTCCAGATGTTGCAAGCCTTTATCCAATTGGAAAGTTTCATAACTATATCCCGGACCGGGATAGGTGGGATCAAAAATGTCGCGTTCATTCATCACATTTATGCCGCCAATCGTGTCGATGACTTTCTGAAAACCGTTGAAATTGACCACCGCCCAATAATCCATATCTAAAGAGGTGATATCTCTCGTCACGCTTTCTATCGGTCCCATCGCTTTGGCTCTGTCGTCCGGATAGCGAGTCAAACCGTATTGAAAGACGGAATTTATTTTTCCCGCAAAATTTTCACCGGAAACTTCCACGTAGAGATCGCGCGGGATGGAAAACAGCGCCACTTGATTGGTCTTGGTATTGATGCTTACAATCATTATGGTGTCGGTCAGATTCTTGCCGCCTTTTTCGTTGCCAGCAATGCCGAGCAGGAGGATGTTGATTCTGCCATCATCTATCCCTTTGAGATGCAGCGGACTTTCTGTGGCCAAATTTTTAAAAGTGTCGATGAGGGAGGTCTGGCCGTTATGATCAATAGCCATCTTTTTTTCCACGGAGTTTATTTTCCACACAAAAAAAGAGGCATAAGCCGCTGCCGCCAGAAGCACCACGAAAATCGTTCCTAGGATCAATTTTAAAATGATTTTTTTCATAAGGCTCATCCTAATGATAATCTTATTAGGCTTAATCGTCAAACTTTGGCCGAATTAAGCCATAAAATACTATTGCCAAAAGGATAAAATGCTGTTAGAATAGACAAGTGATTAACTGGAAAACGTATGAATGATGAGTTGGAAAAAGGATCTTTTGTCACAGAGAAAGAAGCTGCACCGGAAGCATATCAGGGCGTGGGTGGTTTTGTTTTGGAAGTGATAAAAATTATCGTCTTGGCTTTTATCATTATTTTCCCGATCAGGGTTTTTTTGTTTCAGCCGTTTTTCGTGCAAGGCGCTTCGATGGAACCTAATTTTGAAGACGGGCAATATCTGATTGTGAATGAGTTTGGTTTCAAGGAAACCAATATCGGTTTTAACGACCATAGTCTTTTGAAGATAAATTCCTTCAAAGAAATCGAGCGTCAGCGGCCAGTGGTTTTTCGTTACCCGCTGGATACTAAGAAATTTTTCATCAAAAGAGTAATTGGTCTGCCGGGAGAAAAAGTGCAAGTGAAAAATGGACAGGTGACAATTTTCAATTCGAGTCATCCGGACGGTTTCATTTTGGATGAGAAAGACTATCTGCCCACAGGACTCAAAACTGCAGGGGATCTGACGGTGACGCTGGGCGACAATCAATACTTTATGTTGGGGGATAACCGGATGTTCAGTTCGGACTCAAGATTTTGGGGACCAGTGCCGGAGAGCGACATTATCGGAGAAGTGTCATTGCGAGCTTGGCCGCTGGACAAGCTAGCGCTTTTCTAAAATTAATTTATCGGATTGATCTTTTCGCTTTTATTACTTTTAACCTATCTTAAACCTATGTCTTCTAAAAAAGTCCTTGCCAAAAAAATATCTAAAAAAAGCAAACCTGAGAAGGTCAAAGAGGAACCATTGGTCCTGCAGACTTTGCGTGGAATGAAAGACATTCTCCCGATTGATCAGCCGTTCTGGGAACAGGTACGGCGGGTCTCCGAGCGCTTGGCGCGCGATTATGGATTTTTGCGGATGGATACTCCCTTGGTCGAATATGCCAATCTTTTTACGCGTTCAATCGGGGCGAGTACGGATATCGTAGAAAAAGAAATGTACACTTTCACAACCCGCGGTGGAGACAAGGTGGCGCTGCGGCCGGAACTCACAGCGGGCAATTGCAGGAGCTATATCCAAAACGGGATGCAAGTCCTATCCAAGCCGGTGAAGCTCTTTTCTACTGGGCCGGTTTATCGGTATGACAGGCCGCAAGAAGGACGCTACCGTGAACATTATCAGGTTAACTTCGATGCTTATGGCGAACAAGACCCGATTTTGGACGCGCAGATGATTCAGATCGCCAGCCGTCTAGTGCAGGCGCTCGGGATAAAAGCCATCCAGTTGCAGGTGAATTCTATTGGTTGCCCGGTTTGTCGCAAGAATTACAAAGAACTCTTGGTCAGCTATTTGGAATCCAAAAAGACCAAGCTCTGCCAGGATTGCAAAAGGCGGATCGTTACCAACCCGCTGCGCATCTTGGATTGTAAAGAGGATAAATGTTTTCAAGTGTCAGTTTCGGCGCCTCAATCCGTAGATCATTTGTGCGAGGATTGCCGAGTGCATTTCCGCACGCTACTCGAATATCTGGACGAATTGGACCTGCTCTATACTATCAATCCGAGATTGGTGCGCGGTTTAGACTATTATACCAAAACAGTTTTTGAAATCTGGTCAGCTTCCGAGCAAGGCCGGAAACTTTCCTTGGGCGGCGGCGGCCGTTATGATAATCTGATGAAATCTATGGGCGGCGAGGATACGCCGGCCATCGGTTTTGGCATTGGAATGGAGCGCATCATCGAGGAGATGCGGCGCGTGCAGGCCAAACCCTACAAACCGCCGCGTCCCAAAGTATTTTTGGCGCAGCTTGGAGCCTTGGCTAAGAAAAAAAGCCTCCGGATGTTTTCCGATCTGGAAAAGAATGGCATTTTGGTGGCGGAAAGTTTCGGCCGTGGCAGTTTGAAGTCTCAACTCAAAGTGGCGAACAAGTTGGGCGTGGAGATCACTTTGATCTTAGGACAGAAAGAAACACTGGACGGAACTGTAATAGTGAAGAATATGAGCACAGGCGCGCAGGAAACCATCAACGCGGAAAAATTAGTGGATCTCATTAAGAAGAAACTGAAGAGTGATAATGTGGTGGTCTATCACAACCAGTTGTAGGCGCATGAAGAGCAATGTTGAAAAATATGGAATGTATTTTTTGTAAAATAGTTAAGGGTGAAATTCCTTGCCATAAGATTTGGGAAGATGAAAATCATTTTTCATTTTTATCCATTTTTCCAAATACGGAGGGTTTTTCTGTGGTCATAACCAAAGAGCATAAACCTAGTTATGTCTTCGATTTGGATGACGAGACTTTATCCGGTTTGGTCTTGGCTGCTAAAAAAACGGGAAAATTGATTGATGCAAAACTGGAAGATGTGGGCAGAACCGGTCTCATCGCGGAAGGTTATGGAATAGATCATGCTCATCTGAAGCTTTTTCCGATGCATGGGACTAATGTTCCTGATTTCAGACCGATCGAATCGAAAATTGACAAATATTTCAAAGAATATGAAGGCTATATTTCCTCGCATGATTATAGGCGTGAAGATGATGAGAAGCTGGCTAGCTTAGCCAAAAAATTGACAAGTTGAAATATTTGGTATAGATTACAATTTGTGATTGAATTATTGAATTTGGAAAGGAGGTTACTTATGATTGAAGAAAAAAGAAAGAATAGAGAGTCGGCGGAAAGTTTGATCCGTCGTTTCAGCCGGCGCGTACGCCAATCCGGCGTTTTGATGCAGGCCAGAAAATCTCGTTTCCGGACTAAGGATAAGACTAAACGTGAAATGATCAGTGGCGCGCTCTACAAAGAAAAAGTGCGAAAAGTGGTCAACAAACTCAAAAAAATGGGCAAGTTTGAAGAAGAAAACTTCCGTAACGTTAAGAAGAAACTCATAAAATAACGATGCTAATTAACGAATAAATGCGAATCCACTAATTGCTAATGCTGCGAATTATTTGCAATTTGCAGATTAGTGTATATTAGCGGATTAGCGTCGCTCGATATGTTAAAAAAGCAAATTATAGAAGATTTGAAAACGGCTATGAAAGCCGGCGACACGGTCAAGCGCGATACCTTGCGGATGTTCGACTCGATGATTAAAAATGTCGAGATTGAAAAGAAGAAGCGCGAGGAAGGGCTGTCTGACGCCGAAGTCCAAGAAGTGGCTATGCGAGCCATTAAGCAACGTCGTGACGCGGCAGAGCAATACAAAGTCGGCGGTCGCGAGGACTTGGTGGAAAAAGAACAAGCGGAAATAGAAGTGCTTATGAATTATATGCCGTCTCAAATGAGCGAAGCCGAAGCGACCACTGAAGTGGAACGTATCATTGCTAGTTTGGGTGCCACTTCGAAAGCTGACATCGGGAAAGTGATGGGCGCGGCTATGGGAGCATTGAAAGGCAAGGTTGACGGCAATCTGGTGAAAAAGATCGTGGAAGAAAAATTGAACTAATATATTTTTCTATACGAAAAGCAGTCCTGCGGAAGTGGGGACTGTTTTTTGATGTGAGGATTTGCAAAAGTTCTGAGAAGCTTGCATAATAGAAGATATGAAAGTACTCGTTGAAATTAACAATCTTTCCACTTGTCGAATTAGGGAAGATTTTTTTATTAAAACCATTAAAGAAACCTTAAAGCGCAGCGGGTATGATTTTTTGCGCGCCAAAAATGTTTCGCTGAGCATCGCTCTTTTGCGGCCGGCCGAAATCAAGAAGCTGAACAAAGCCTATCGCCAAAAAGATGCAGTGACGGACGTGTTGTCATTCTGTGAATATAAGAGCCAGGTGGCTTTGGAAAAGGTTAGGGATAAGACCATCTTTCTCGGGGAGCTGGTTTTATGCTATAATGATATAAAAGAATATGCCCGCCAGAGCGGGAAAGATGTCAAACAAGAATTGGCCAAAGTCGTGTCACACGGCTTGCTTCATCTTTTAGGTTTTCGTCATGGGCGGTCAATGTTTTCGCTGCAGGATTTGGTGGCGGGTACGGTTACGGGAGTCGTCGGTAAGTAATTTAATTCATTTCCATAAACATACATCAAAATGAACAGGCTTAAACAGTTTACCAAAAGTCTTTCTTTCGCCGTCCGAGGGTTGAAATATGTCATCCGCAATGAAAAAAATTTCCAGAACGAATTATTCGTCGGGATCCTGGTGGTCGTGGCAATGATACATTTCCACGTCACGCGCACTGAGATGATCGTGCTTTTCATCATCATTATGGCTGTTTTGATCATGGAATTGGTCAATACGATTTTGGAAAGAGTGGTGGATATCCTGAAGCCGCGGGTGCATCCGTATGCTCGGCTTATCAAAGACCTGATGGCGGCCAGTGTGCTTCTAACTTCTATTTTGGCCATCATCATCGGCGTACTCATATTTACTCCGTATGTGATGAAGCGTTTCTGATTTCGAAAGGCTCGTTTGTTAATGTTGGTTTTTTGTAATATAATTTAAAAGGTCTTGCGACAGTGAAGCCTAAGTATAAAATATTTGAAAATGGCTAAGAAAGATATCATTTGCGCTATCGACGTCGGGTCTTCCAACGTCAGAACGATCATTGCCCAGATAATAGACACGGAAGAAAAGCCGCGGATTATCGGAATAGGCGTTTCGCCGTCTTTTGGGGTGAGAAAAGGTATGATTGTGGATATCGAAGAAACCTTGAAATCCATCAGCGACTCGGTGGAAAGGGCTGAACGCACGGCCGGCGTGGCTGTTTCACGGGCATTGGTTAGTATCGGTGGCAATCATATCTCTTCCCAATATTCCAAAGGAGTGATTGCGGTCGGGCGGGCGGATGGCGAAGTGACAGAAGATGATTTGGACAGGGTGATTGCTGCGGCGCAAGCCATTTCCATCCCGCCTAACAAAGAAATCTTGCATATCATTCCAAGGAACTATTCCTTGGACGATCAGAAAAACATCAAAGATCCGATGGGGATGAACGGCGTGCGGCTGGAAGTGGACGCGCTCATCATCGAAGGTTCTACTCCTTACATAAAAAATCTGTCCAAATGCTTTGACCAAGCTAGGATCAATATCGAAAGTTTTGTCCTGACCTCTTTGGCGGCGGCCCGCGCCACGCTGACCAAGCGTCAGAAAGAGTTGGGTGTGGTGCTCATCGACATCGGTGGCGGCACGACTTCCATTGCGGTGTTCGAAGAAGACGATTTGCTTTTGAGCACGGTGCTGCCGATTGGCGGCAATCATATCACAAATGATATCGCCATCGGTCTGCGAACTTCCATCGATGTGGCGGAAAAGGTGAAATTGGAATTTGGCAATGCTATCCCGCGGGAAATCAGTAAGAAAGAGGACATCAACTTGGCTGAAATTGATCCAAGCGAGGAAGGAATCGTCTCTCGTTATCATGTAGCGGAAATCATCGAGGCGCGTCTGGAAGAAATTTTCATTATGGTGAACAAGGAATTGAAGGCGATTGGCAAGGATAAACTTTTGCCGGCCGGTGCTGTGCTTACGGGTGGAACAGCCAAATTGCCGGGTATGATTGATTTGGCCAAAGAAACTCTGGCGCTGCCGGCGCAGACCGGTTTCCCCATTCCTTTGGGAGGGCTTGTGGATAAGGTGGATGAGCCGTCGTTTTCAACGGCGGTGGGTCTTTTGGTCTGGGGGGTGGATGACGCTCAAATGGGGTCAAAGACCGGCTATAGCGGTAAATTCAGGGAGATTTTTTCCAAAAATACTGGCGGAAAAGTGGGAAATGTCAGGCAATGGTTTGAAAAGTTTTTACCTTAAAACTAGACAAAAACTGTGATTTGACACAAGGAGGTTTAGTATGATAGATTGAAGTACTGGATTATGCCTAGCCTCTTAGGAAAAATATGGTCATCAGGGGGATACAATAGTCCGAGAGAACTCAAAACCAAAAATAAAAACTCAAACTAAAACCGTCCGCGCTGAATTTTTCTGATTTGCTAGATTATAAGGTTGGGATTTACTTTTGAATTTTGAGTTTATTTTTTTAAATTAAATTTTTTTTGAATGCATAAAAACATATGGCAGAAATAAAACCCCCAGTAGAAACTTTTGCTCGCATTAAGGTGGTCGGTGTCGGAGGTTCCGGAGGGAACGCTCTTGGTCGGATGATTGATTCAAAGCTTAAGGGCGTAGAATTTGTCGCGATAAATACTGATGCGCAAGACCTGCATCATAACAAAGCCGCCGAAAAAGTGCATATCGGAAAAAATCTAACCAAAGGTTTGGGTGCGGGAATGAATCCGGACGTCGGACGGCAAGCGGCGGAAGAAAACCGCGATGAGATCCAGGAAGTGTTGAAAGGCGCGGATATGGTTTTTGTGACTTGCGGCTTGGGCGGTGGTACCGGTACGGGTGCCGCGCCAATCGTGGCTGAAACAGCCAAAGAACTGGGAGCTCTTACCGTAGCAGTAGTGACCAAACCTTTCAGTTTTGAAGGGGCACAGAGACGGGCAATCGCCGAAGAGGGCTTGGAAAATCTGCGCGAGCGAGTGGATACGCTCATCACTATTCCGAACGACAAGCTGCTCCAGATTATCGATAAAAAAACTACTTTGATCAATTCTTTCAAAATTGTGGATGATGTCTTGCGCCAAGGGGTGCAAGGCATTTCTGATCTCATCACCAAACCGGGTATCGTAAACGTGGACTTTGCGGACGTGAAAGCCATTATGTCCAATAGCGGTTCGGCGCTTATGGGTATCGGAGTCGGCGCGGGAGAAAGTCGCGCTTTGGACGCTGCTAAGGCAGCCATCAACAGTCCGCTTTTGGAACTTTCCATCGACGGGGCGAAAGGCGTGCTCTTTAATGTCAGTGGCTCGACCGATCTGACAATGTTGGAAATCAATGAAGCGGCCAACATCATCACTGAATCAATTGATCCTAACGCCAAAGTCATTTTCGGGGCCGTAGTGGATGAAACGATGAAAAAAGGCGAAGTCCAGATCACTGTCGTGGCGACGGGATTCGATATGGATAACATCAAAGAATCTCCAATGGAAAAATTATCAAGAATGACTGCGGAAGACACTCGTCGGGCGGAAGAAAACCGTCGGAAAGAGCGGGAACCGGAAATTGATTTGGAGCCAAAGATGACTTTCCCGGAAAAATTCGGTTCGAAGATGATCATCGAGGAAAAGGTGCCGCCGAAAAAACAGAACAACTTTATGACCACGCAGAAGAACAAAGAACTGGAAGATGAAGATGATGAATTGGAAATCCCGGCCTTCATCCGGAGAAAGATGGGGAAGTAGGAAAAACTTTTCAGATAGAAATCAAAAAAGCCCGTGACGCAAATGTTGCGGGCTTTTCTTGTTGGATTTTATCCGGATGGTTATAACAAAGAGTATAATTTAAAAGATCTTCGAAAAATGATCAAAGAAGGTTGTTTTTTTGTTTCAAGGTGAGATATAATGAAAATGCTTTCTATCTAATATAAAACTATAGATCAAGAAAAAATTGTACAATTTGAAACGGAGACAAGGGATATGCATTATAATCCGGAAATTACCAAGCAAGTGACATTGACTTTTTCTATTAATGTGATATTCTTTAGTGTTCCTTAATAAGTGAATAGAAGTTCAAAAATAGAACTTTTCTGTATAAACCTAAACAACATACGTAGGAGGAAAGAAAGATGAAGATAACAGCCGTAATTCTCGCTGGTGGTTTGGCCACAAGAATGGGAGAAATCTGTCATAATACACCAAAGTCAATGCTTGCATTTGATGGATATCCATTTCTGCAGTACCTGATCAGTCGATTGATTGGACTGAACTTCGATGAAATTTTAATTATAACTGGCTGGTTAAGTCAGGGGGTAGAAATTGTTTTTAAGAATGAATTTTGGAGGTCAAGGGGTGTTAGAATAGTAGAAGGAAATGCTTTCTGGAAAACTGGCGAAGTAATAAAGTTTGCATTGAAACATTCTTCAAATGAAGATGTGTTTCTTTGTAATGGCGATACTGTAGTTGATATGGATTTTTGTGAATTCTATAAAATTCATACTAGCAGGTGTGCTGACTTTACAAGCGTACTTTCGTTAAATAAAGGTGTGCAAAATGAAGGAGCTGTTTTTGCTAGGAATGATATCGTTATAGAATTCGCTGAAGGGAGAAAGCCTAGGACGCCTTTTTTGGGAAGAATCTCAATCCGTGGAAGTAGCACTGGATGTTACTTCTTAAAGCGTTCCGTGTTGCTGGACATATTTCCTTCAGGATTATTCTCTTTTGAATATGATATTCTTCCATACTTAGTGTCAAAGGGCTTGCTAACGGCTACTAGTAATGGGAATAAATTCTTTTTGGACTATGGAGTTCCAGAGAGATATCAAGTTCTCAAGAAAAAATCATGGATTTTGAGAAAAATTTATGGCAATCCAATGTCTAAAGGAGAACATGATGAAAAAAGACATTAGCATTCATTCAACATCTGATGGATGGCGAGGCTGGATGGCAGATTCTTTTACGTTTGATTTTGTTGAGAGGATTGCTACGCCAATTGGTAGATATATCCTCAAGCACGAAGGGACGGAGGTATTTGTTGGTTATGATACTCGCTTTTTAGGCTTGGAATTTGCTAAGCGAGCTGGTCAGGTTTTGAGTCAACTTGGAATGAAAGTATTTATTAGCTCAAAACCTATTCCTACGCCGATGGTTTCATTCAGAGTAAACCAAAAGAAAATGATTTGCGGTATTACCATAACCGCATCTCATAATCCCTACTATTACAATGGCATAAAGGTTCGCATGGGTTACGGCGGTGCTCCAAATGAAGAATTCACTTTGGATATCCAAAATCTGATGAATTCTCAAGCAACTATCGCCATTCGTGAAAACTGCGATCTGCAGGAGGACGACCCCCTCAATGATTATTGTCAAAAATTGCGGACAATAATTGACTGGGAAGCATTTACTAATCGTCCTCTAAAAATCGCTGTTGATACCATGCATGGAACGACAAAAGGGGTTCTCAAGGAAGTGCTTCGAGGGAGCAAGTCTGAAGTGTCGGAAATACACGCTGACCTTGATCCGTATTTTGGCGGCGTCGCTCCGGAACCGATGGAAAGCAATACTCAAAAACTCCAAAGATTCATATCGGGCGGAAAGTGCGATTTGGGAATCGCACACGATGGAGATGGTGACAGAATCATGGCGATTATTCCAGAGGCAGGATATTTGTCCCCACACGATGTGGCAGTGGCTTTGTTGTGGTATTTAGCAAGGATGCGTAAACAAACCGGAATTGTTGTTGGAAGCGTAACGATGAGTAAGCGGTTGTCTCGCGTGGCAGCTTATCTGGGGCTTGATTACAAGGAAGTTCCGATTGGCTTCAGGAATGCCTGCGAAATAATGAGAAACGAAAAGGTTCTTATCGCCGGCGAGGAAAATGGCGGAATAGGATTTGGATTCTATCTGCCGGAACGAGATGCGACCCTTGCGGCCGCTTTGCTCTCGGAGGCGGAAATAGTCCACAAGGGAGGAATTAATGGGATCCTCAAGGAAGTAAGGAAGGTAGCGGGAGAATCTGGTTTTTCCAGACTGAATCTGAAGCTTTCCGTTCCTCCTGCAGTCGTTATGGAGAAACTCAAAAGAGAAGTTCCGGAAAAACTCGTTGGTCAAGCAGTTTCAAAAACAAGCGAGGTCGACGGATTAAAGCTCTTTCTTGAATCGGGAGACTGGGTCAATATTCGCGCCGCTGGCACGGAAGAACTTCTGCGGATATATGCGGAATCCAGCGACAAGAAAAAGGCTCTGGCAATTGCAGAGACAACAGAGAAAATCATCAAGAAGATCGAGGGAGGTGAAAAATGATAAACTGGAATATGACAACTCCGAAGAAATTGATTTCGGGTAGTGGCAGTGTTGCCTACTTGCCTGAACTTTTGGCAGAGATGAACCTGAAACGACCTTTTCTGGTCATAGACCCAAATGTCAGACAGTCAAACTTCGGAAGAGGCTTTGAAGGTCTTTACGGAGAAGTGTTTGATGACTTTTGTACAAATCCAACTTTTTCGCAGGTTAATAACGGAGTCTGTCTTTTTTGTAAAGAAAAACATGACTCCATTATCGCTGTTGGCGGAGGAAGCGCTATTGATTTGGCAAAGGTTGTCGGTTTGACCGCTGTCAATGGTGGAATAGCCGAAGATTATTTCCGCGGTAAGAAAGCGGAAATTCAATCAGTTCCTATCGTGGCCATTCCGACGACTTGCGGAACCGGAGCGGAAAGCAGTCCCTTTGCCGTTATCATGGACCCTGATGTTCCCAAAAAAAGAGGCATAGAAAGTATTTTCCTTATGCCTACTGCGGTTATACTTGACCCTCAGTCATTAGTTTCTCTTGATAGGGTCATGATTGCCGCAACTGGAATGGATGCTTTCACGCATATTCTGGAATCTCACATATCCAGAAAGGCAACGGCTCTGACTCGGATTGTAAGTAAGGGACTTCTCTGTTCCGTTCGTGAATCGCTGGGAGATGTTTTGGCAGAAAAGAATATTTCCGCGTTGGAAACATTGCAATCCATCGCTTTCACGGCACGGTTGCTTTATCCGAGAACTGGGTTGAGTATCGCTCACGCCCTGTCTCATCCCCTCGGAGCATTTACAGGAATGCATCATGGATTGGCAGTTGTGACATTTCTGGAAGCTTCAATGAAATTCAATCTGACAGGTTGTGAAGACTCATTCCATGAGGCGGAAAGAGTTATGGGGTTTTCTTATGATGGCGGATTGCTTTTGTGGATTCGTTCAGTTATTGAGGAATCGGGGATGGCGGAAGAAATTTCCAATTATCTCACTTCTTTTCACAGCTTGTCTGTAGAGAGAATCTCTTCGGAAGCGTTGCAGAGTAGTAACATTCCTTCAAACCCAAGAGAAATAGGGTTGTCGGAAACCTGCGAAATTGTAAACGAGTCACTGGCTGTTTTCAGGAGATGATATGGAAATGAAAAAAAGAATTTTGGAAGCGTTTCATGCTTTGGCTAATGTTTTGGAAGCGTATTTCAGTTTTGAACGCCAAATAATGGCGACTGCGTCTTTCAAAACAGGTGCTAGTGGAAGCAAGGAAATCGTCACCGAGGTTGACAGGGAGGTGGAAGAAATTTGCATCAAATTTCTCTCCTCGTTCTTTCCGAAAATCCCTGTTCTTGCCGAAGAGCATTACAAAAAAGGAGATGCTCTCCCTCACGAAGGCTGGGTGTTTATCATTGACCCGATTGATGGGACATCGGAGTTTTCCAGAGGAAGACATGAATGGTCAATTTCTCTTTCCGCCGTTGATAATCTTGTTTCTCAAGTTGGCATGCTTCTTATGCCACAGGATAATTTGAGATTCTCGGCTTGCAGAGGAATGGGCGTGACTTGCAATGGGAAAGCATTGCTCGCAAAGGAACCTGGCGGGAGCAAAAAGAAAATCGCAGTTAGCCCGAGGCAGATTCAGATTCCTGAATTTAAGGCTCGGGTTCAGAAAAGCGGATTAAAGCCAGTTCCTGTTTCCACTCTGACCATCAAAATCGTCTCTATCCTTTTGGGGAGAGCTGATGCTGGGATGTATTTTCCTCAGGAAGGTAAGTCTGCAAATATCTGGGACTATGCCGCAGCTATTTTGCTTCTCGAGGAGTTCGGAGGCAAAATGACCTCGTTGGACGGATCACCGATGCCATTTGGCGGACAGCGTATTGTCCACAAAGACGGTTGGCTCGCAACCAATGGTTCCTGCGACCGCAATGAACTTTTAAGGAAACTGCAATGATTGCAGAAGGAGGTAAGACATAATATGCCCTGATTTCAAATGAAGTCGGGGCATTTTACTTCTTACTAAATTATTGGTATTATAAGCTCAAGATTTAATAACAAATAAAACTAATTTTATGTCAGATAAAATAGAGAAATGGGAGGAATTATCAAGGGAGATGGCTTTTCAAAAATATTTAAAAATCGAAGAAATCGGGTATAAGATGCCTGATGGCAAAGAATCTAAGTTTTATATAAAAAAAGAGGGTCCTGCTGTGGGTATTTTAGCATTAACAAAAAAAAATGAAGTCATATTAGTTAAGCAATTTCGCCCAGGTCCTAACGAAATATTAAATGAACTTCCGGGTGGATATGTTGACGCCAACGAAACTCCTGAGCAAGCGGGCGAAAGAGAGCTTTTGGAAGAGACTGGTTATAAAGGCAACGCGAAGCTTGTTGCTACCGCATATGATTGCGCTTACTCTACAATGAATAGATATTGCGTGGTTGTTACAAATTGTGAAAAAATAGCTGAACAGAATCTTGGTAAAAACGAATTTGCAGAAGTGATTTTAATGCCACTTTCAGAATTTAGAGAATTGCTCAAAAGTGGAAAAAACACTGATATCGAAGTGGGATATATCGGCTTGGATTATTTAGGTCTACTTTAGTCAGCGATTTGCAATTTAACAGTTTTTCCTTTGTACTGTAGTAGAAACCAGTTAAACTAACAACATAATAAATTTCTACATAAACAGATAGATTTTTACTCAATTTTTTGCGAGTCCTACGCCCGGAATCACCTCCATCGTTCGACACAATTATAAGCCAAATAGCCCCAAAGTAGGCTGTTTTTTATTATGTCGTAGAAAGCCCGTCTTTCTAGTGAATGAAATGGAAATATGAGTATCGATATCCTCTATACGCGCATATTGATTAAATAATGGCTTGGATGTTAATTTTGAAAAAGTGTATTATAAATGATTTGTTATATTCATAAAATCGACAATTTTCGGAAAATATATTATTATAGACAAAATACTGGATAAAATATTTTTATGAAAAAAGGGAAGAACAAAATCACAATTAAAACCGTCCCAATGAAAGATTATCGGGAGTTTCATGTTACTTTGAAAAATATCGGTTCGGATGGTGAGGTTTTTTTGGAAATGTTGGAGAAATTAGAAAAAGAGGAAATTTTGATAAGTAAAGTCGTTTTTTTTGGGGATACCGCGAGGATTGAAAAGTTTGTTCTGGTTGTACGCGGTAAATATCCCTTTCTAATTATTGGCAATTCTTTGCCGGATGAAGCTGTCAACGCGTATATCCTGGGTATAAAAATTATAAAAGGTGAGAGTCAGGCGGTGGAACTGGGTGGTGAAATCATCGGTAGATATTTTGACTTGCCTGACTTTGAATATTTGAATGTTGGTGGTATTTCTCTTAAAAGTAAACAAGAAACTTTCATAAAGGAAACTGAAAATGAATATAAAAAAATTTCCGAAGTTTTGGTATTCTATGATTTTTCTCTGAAGGATATTTATCGTTTCTGGAACTATATGAGCATGATCTGGGATAATTATTTTGTTTTTAACGAAGCACGCAATGAGTATTTTGAAAAGAACAAAATCGTTAAATT
>Ga0172380_10000711_pt1 | contig 61651 bp, 54 predicted proteins | sample Leawe162metaG_FD_119747 | JGI IMG/M metagenome (GOLD analysis project Ga0172380, IMG submission 119747) | Leachate microbial communities from a municipal landfill in Southern Ontario, Canada - Leachate well 162 metaG | ecosystem: Engineered > Solid waste > Landfill > Unclassified | place... | reverse complement strand
GTTTGGAACGAAGAGGAAAGACCGATCGCTCGAATCGTAGCGCAAATAGGCCTGGGCCTCGTTGGAAATGGCGTCGTCGCCGAAATCCAGGGGAATCCGGTTTTCTTTCGAGCGTCCGACCGTGTTGTTGCCTTCGTAGATCGGCCGGTAGGACCCAAGGCCCGGGCCGCCGACCACGATCAGGAAGCCAACAACCGGGTCACGCTCGAAAACGCCGCGTTCGATCTGGCGGCGGCCACGGACCAGAACGGTGCGCACGGGCGCATCCTCGGCCTCGGGTTCAACCTTTTTCACGCGGTTTTCAGGGCGGACGACGCGCGTTGTCGGGGGCACGTCGGAATCCTTGGCGGCGTCGAGCGGTTCGGACGCCTCCGGTTCCGGCTCGGGCGCCGTGCGCGCGAGGCGTGCGGCTTCTTCCGCGCTCAGGCTCGGCGGTTTTACCGGCAAAGGCGGCGGGGCATGTTCGGCGGCTGCAGGTGTTGCAGCGGTCGCGGGTTTCGGCGGCTGCGCCATTTCGATCGGGGCGTCGTCGCGGCCGGCCGCCATCAAGGCATCACGCAGGGAGCCCAGGAACTTGTGCGCCTTCGCGGCTTTCGCTTCGTGGCCGGCTGTCGTCTCGCCCTCTACCGCCATGCGTCTCTCTCCTCATGGTTTGTCGCGCACGGCGACGCCCGTGCTGCGGAATTTGTGCCTCAACGCGTGAACTGAGAACTCAGAACGGGACCGAGAGCCGCGGCTCAGGCGGAACCGGAGCGGAAACGCAGCCTGCCGGGTCCGAGTTCAATAAGATCGCCGTCGTTCAAGCGCGCTTCACAGCGGCGCCGGCCGTTGACGATCAGACCGTTGCTTTCGACGCCCGACAAATCGGTGATGTGCCAGTCGTTATAGTCTTCGCGATAAATTGCGGCGTGATAACGATGAACAGCGCTATTCGCGATGCGAATGTCGTTGTCGTCCTCACGTCCGATGCGCAGCATGTCGCCCGAGATGGCGTAGCGCATGCCTTTGCCACCGGATGCGACCTCGACATAGGGCTGATGGGCGTGCGGCACGGCTTCGTCGTCCAGCTCGACCTCGGCTTCGCCGTCGTCACGGCCGGGCCTGTAAAGGCGGGTTGCATCCGCCGGCATCCGGATTTCGCGCATGATCCGCCAGGCGACGGTGAGAAGTGGAAAGCCGATCGCCAGACCGAGGCCCAGCATCAAAGCCGGAGCGACGCGGTAGCCTTCGAGAATCGCGGTTTTCGTTGCTCGCAGCACCCGCGTGCTGGCGTCGAACACGTAGGCGGGGCCAAACCGCTGAGCCGCGGGGGCCGAGAGGAGAAAAAGGACGAGAGCCGAACCGGCCCCGATCGCCCACAAGCCCGATCGCGACTGCGTCGTTCTCATGATTTATGCCCGAATCGCATTCACGCACTGTGGTGCAAGCATGGCGGCGGCAACATGGCCGGAAAGCGACACCGTAGAGAATTATTCATCCGGCGTTCATCACCCGTCGAGGCGCCATATTCTTGCGTCATGAGAGCAAAGCAGAGACAAGAGACTCGGGCTGGTCTCTTCAAGTCCACGACGCCAGCACGTAGGGCAAAACAACCGCAAGCGCGATATCGCGCGTGGGGATCATGACGCAGCTTGTCGCTTTACCTGACGGAACCGAACTCGCGGGCGATTACAAAATCGTGCGCGTGCTCGGCGCGGGCGGGTTCGGCGTCACGTATCTTGCCCAAGAACCAAATCTCTCGCGGCACGTGAGCATCAAGGAGTATTTCCCGAGCGATTTCGCGAGCCGCACGGACAACCTCGAGGCGACGCCGCGCTCGGCGGGCTCGACCAGCGATTACAATTGGGGCCTCGACCGCTTCGTCGACGAGGCGCAGACGCTCGCGAAATTCAATCACAGCAATATCGTCAAGGTGCATCGCGTCTTCCGCGCGAACAACACCGCCTACATGGTGCTGCACTTTGAGGAAGGAAAAAATCTCAAGACCTGGCTGAAGGATCTCGGCCGGGCACCTCGGCAGAAGGAGCTCGATGCGATCGTCGGGCCGCTGCTCGATGCGCTCGAGATCATTCACAACGCCGATTTCCTGCACCGGGACATCGCGCCGGATAACATCATCATTCGCACTGGTGGCGATCCGGTGCTCATCGATTTCGGCGCAGCGCGCAGCGATATCGCCGCGCATTCGAAAACGAAGACAGTGTCGGCCCTCGTCAAGCCCGGCTACAGCCCTTACGAGCAATACGCCGAGACGAGCCGCCAGCAAGGGCCCTGGACGGACATCTATGCTTTCGCGGCGACGCTCTATCATGCGGTGACCGGAAAACGGCCGCCTGACACTCCGTCGCGGATGCTGAAGGATGAGATGGTGCCGGTTCGCGAAGCGGCACTCGGCGGTTATCGCGGCACATTTCTCGACGCCATCCAGCAGGCTTTGACGCTCCCCGTCGACGGCCGACCGAAATCGGTCGCGGCCTGGCGTGGAGCGCTGCTCGCACCGGAACCGCCGAAGCCCGGCATCTTCCAGCGCTTCAAGGACAAGACGGAAGTTCATCGCCGGAAGGATGAGGAAAAGCAGGCTGCCGAGGCGGTCGTGAACACGGTCGTTCCGCCGCCGCCCGACGCGCCAGGCCCGAAGGGTGGGCTTCTCGATTTCTTCGACGCGCTGAAGCAGCCCGCGGACGCGGCGGCCCCTGCCGTCGCCGCTGCGGCAGCCAAGCCGGTGGCTGCAAAAAAACCGCCTGCGGCCGAGAAAGCGAAGCCGGAAAAAGCCAAGCCCGAGAAAAAGAAGGCACCGGAGAAAAAAGCTTCGGCGCTGCCGCCGCCCCCACGTCCGGCGCCCGAGAAAGCGCGGTCGAAATCCAAGCTCCGGCCAAAGCCGGACGTCGGCCGCCGTCCTCTCACGCGCGGTCTCAAATCGAAAATCATCATCGCGGCGGCGCTCGCTGGCATCGGGTTCGCCTTTCACGACCGTATTCCGGAGTTTCTCCGGGTGCAGGAGTCGAGAATCACGACCGGTGCGATCGGCATCCCCACTGCTGCCGAGCCCGCACTCAAGCAGGTCGCGGAGATCAAGGCGCACGACGCCGCGATCGAGGAACTGGCTCTCAGCGGCGACGGCCGGTTGATCGTCACCGCCTCGCACCAGCCCGAACTCAAAATCTGGTCGTTCGATTCGCATCAGTCGAAGGGGGTCATCGCGCTCGAAGATGGGGCGGCGACGTCTCTCGCGGTGCGCAACAACCGCGTCGTCACCGGACATGCCAACGGCGCGGTCGCGATCTACGATCTCGATACCCAGCGCCGCCTCTATCGCTTCAAACGGAATGACGCGCGTATCTGGGCGGTGACGTTCGTCGGCTCGGAGGAGCGCGTGGCCGCCGCGAGCCATGACTGGATGCTGGCGATCTGGGAAACGGCATCGGAAAGTGCGCCGAGCGCCATTCTCGAAGGGCACGAGAACGCGGTGCAAGCCGTCGCGGCCGACCCTGCGGGCCGATGGATCGCGTCAGGAGGAGCCGACCGCAGCGTCAAGATCTGGAACGTCGAGACCCGGGATTCGCGGCGGACTTATCGCAACAATTCCGATTTCATTTCGAATCTCGCATTTTCGCCCGACGGAGCAACGCTTGCCGTCGGCGGCCTGGATGGCACCATCAAAGTGCTGTCACTGAATTCGAGTAGAGTCCAACGCATATTCGCCGGCCAAAACAAACGCATCACATCGCTGGCGCTCGCGAATGGCGACGACATGCTGGCGTCCGCCGACGAGGCTGGCAATGTCCGCATCAGAAGCCTGAAACGCTCGCGTCAATTGCTCGCCTTGCCGGGTATCGGTTCCGGCGCGAGAACGGTGGCGTTCACGAACGACGGCCGCATCTTGCTGACGGGCGGCCTGGACGGCGTCTTACGTCTCTGGACGCTTCCCGATTCACAGATTGCCCAGGGCAACTAAAGCCTAACGATAAACATGGGTTCTGAGCCTCGACGACGTGGACGGATGACGGCATGATGCCGCCGCAATCGAGTCGCCGGAGGAACCCCGCTCATGGACGTCGATGCCATTCTGCTCGCACGTATCCAGTTCGCCTTCACGGTCACGTTTCACATCATCTTCCCGAGCTTCACGATCGGCCTTGCGGCGTTCATCGCGACGCTGCTGGTGCGCTGGCGCATGACGGGCGAAGACCACTTTCACCGGCTGGCGCGCTTCTGGACCAAAATCTTCGCCGTCTCGTTCGCAATGGGCGTCGTCTCCGGCATCGTGCTGTCCTATCAATTCGGAACCAACTGGGCGAAATTTTCGGTCGTCGCAGGAAACATCATGGGGCCGCTGCTCGGCTATGAGGTGCTGACGGCGTTCTTCCTGGAAGCGACGTTCCTCGGGATCATGCTGTTCGGATGGCAGCGCGTGCCGCCGAACCTGCACGTGCTGTCGGCGATCCTGGTCGCGGTCGGCACGTCATTCTCCGCATTCTGGATTCTTGCCGCCAATAGCTGGATGCAGACGCCGGCGGGTTTCGAAATGAAGGACGGCGTGGCTTTCCCCGTCAGCTGGCTCGAAATCATTTTCAATCCGAGCTTCCCCTATCGCTTCGCACACATGTTCACCGCCGCGTACCTGACGACATCGGTCGTCGTGCTGTCGGTCGGCGCGCGCTACCTCTGCCAGGGCCGCTTTCTGGAAGAAGCCAAGACAATGGTGCGCATGGGGCTCGGCATGGTCGCGATCCTGGCGCCCTTGCAGTTGGTGATCGGAGACGCGCACGGCCTCAACACGGCGGAGCATCAGCCGGTAAAGGTCGCGGCGATGGAAGGGCATTGGGACGGCAGCAAGCCCGGCGAACTTCTGCTGTTCGCGTGGCCCGACGAAAAGGCCGAGAAAAACCATTTCGAAATCGGCATTCCGCACGTCGCCAGCCTCATCATCACGCACAGTTACGATGGGCTCTTTACGGGGCTCAAGGACTTCAAGGCGGAGGAACGGCCGCCGCTGCTGCCGGTGTTCTTTGCCTTCCGGGTGATGGTCGGAGTCGGACTGCTGCTGATCGCGATCGGCTTCGTCGGCGCCTTCCTGTGGTGGCGGCGCACGGTGTTTTCGACGCAATGGTATCTCAGGCCGCTGACGTATGCGTGGCCACTCGGCTTCATCGCGATCGTCTGCGGATGGTGGGTGACGGAGACTGGACGGCAACCGTATCTCGTCTACGGAATCCTCAAGACGGCCGATGCCGTCTCGCCGGTCGCTTTCGGCGCGGTGCTGACGACGCTGATCCTGTTCGTCCTGATCTATACGAGCGTGTTCTCGATGGGCATTCTCTACATCAACAGGCTGATCGAGAAAGGCCCGCAAGGCAAGGCCATCGCGCCTGAAGGCGATCCGTCGGTCGGGGCACGGCCGCTCAGCGCCGCGCAGGATGCAACCAGAAGCGCGCTCGGATCGGAGGACTAGCATCATGGATACGCTCTCCTACGCGCTGCCGCTCATCTGGGCCGCGATCCTCGCAACCGCCGTGACGCTTTACGTCATCCTCGACGGGTTTGGTCTGGGGCTCGGCATTCTCTTTCACTTCGAGCGCCGCGAGCCCCAGCGCGACGTCATGATGAACACCATCGCGCCGTTCTGGGACGGCAACCAGACGTGGCTCGTCCTCGGCGGCGGTGGCCTGCTCGCTGCGTTTCCGAAGGCCTATGGCCTCGTGATGTCGGGGCTCTACATTCCCATCATCGTGATGCTGCTGGCGCTGGTGTTTCGCGGCGTCGCGTTCGAGTTTCGCTGGGTGGCGAAGCCGCGCCAGGAGTTCTGGGACCTCGCGTTTTCCTGGGGCGCGGTGGTTGCGACATTCTCACAGGGCGTCGTGCTCGGCGGACTGCTGCAAGGGCTTACGACACAGGACGGGCATTTCGCGGGCGGCACGTTCGACTGGCTGACGCCCTTCTCGCTCTTTTGCGGGCTGAGCCTGATCGCGGGCTACGCGCTGCTGGGGACGACGTGGCTGATCTACAAAACCGACGGCGATCTGCAGGAGTGGGCGCGCGACGCCGCCAAGGTCGCGCTGCTCGCCATGCTCGCCGCGATGGCCGTCGTCAGCCTCTGGACGCCGTATTCGGTGCCGCGCATCGCCGAGCGCTGGTTCGTGTGGCCAAATTTCCTGCTGTTTGCGCCGGTGCCGCTGCTGTCGCTCTACGCCGCGTGGCGATGCTGGAACGGCATCGAAAATATCGGCAAGGACGCAGAGGCCTTTCTTGCAGCCGTCGCGCTGTTCCTGCTGGGGCTTGTCGGGCTTCTAATTTCGAACGTGCCGTATCTCGTGCCCGGCGTATTGACGGTGTGGGAAGCCGCGGCGGCGCCCAGTTCGCAGTTGTTCCTGCTCGTTGGAACGCTCATCATGCTGCCGGTCATTCTCGGCTACACTATTTTCGTATACTGGACATTCCGAGGCAAAGTTCGGGCCGGCGAAGGCTACCACTGACCCGGATTGTCGGATTGATATTGCCGGGATTGATTCGGCAAAGACGTTCGCAATCCGCCGCGAGATGTGGGCAGTCCCGCTCGCGACAAAGGACTGCCATACTTCGTTCCAAATATTCACGCGCGAATCGTGCGGGGGAGGATTGCCAGGATGTTCGGCTGGCGCAGGCGCAGCGAAGGCTTTGAATGGCGTGAATACGTACGCACCACGGTGCTGGTGCGGCGCGCCGATCGCCAGCGGCGTATCGACGATGCGCGCCTTGCGGCCGTCGAAAAAGTGAAGAATGCGGCCGACGCCGGGGCCGACGCGGGCCGCGCGAGCGCCTCGTTCGTCGGCTCGCAGTTCTCAAAGCTCCTTTCGATCATCATCGAAGCGCTTCTCGATTTCGCCGCCGCCGCGTTTCATCTGGCGACGCGCTGGTCGAAATTCCTGTTTGCGGTCATCGCCGATGCGTTTCGCGGACTCGCCGGGCGCTTCGGCATTGCGCTCGGCGACGCCTTCAAAGGCCCGGCCGACGCGGTGCGCGCAAAGGCAAGGCTTCTGCCGGACGTCGCGCGGAAATCGCCGGTCAAGCCTCGCCACATCGCGGGCGCGGCGGCGGCGCTCGGGCTGATTTATTTCGGCGGCCCGATGCTCAGAAGCGCGGATGGCATTGCCGTCGCCGAGCATTCGGCGGATGGCCCGGCGCTGGTTTCAGTCAGCACCGAACTGTCCGGCCGCGCCATAGCGATCGCGGGCGACCTGATGCGCGTCGACGGCGTGGTGGTGCGCGTCGCCAATGTCGAGGCTCCACAATCGCGCCAGCCCTGTTTCCGCGCCGATGGCCGCCGCTGGGATTGCGCGTCGGCCGCCAAATCCGGGCTCGCGCGTGTCGTCCGGGGGCAGCGCGTCACCTGCACGCCGTCGGGGCAGGACGCGGACGGATATGTATCGGCGCAGTGCAGCGTCGGAGAGTCCGACGTGGCGACGGAGCTCGTGCGCAACGGTTACGTCTTCGCCGTCAGCTCGTTCTTCAGCTCGCTCGGCAGCGAGGAAGAGGCGGCGCGCAACGCGAAGAAAGGCATCTGGCAGGGCGAAATCCAGCGGCCGCAGGAATGGCGGGATCAGCAGTGGCAGGACGCGAAGCGCGGCGCCCCGGACGGCTGTCCGATCAAGGGATTCGTCCGCGCGTCATCCAAGTTCTATGCGCTGCCGTGGGCGGCCGATTACGACCGCGCGAAGGTTCGCACCAACAAGGGCGAGCGCTGGTTCTGCAGCGAGGACGAAGCGAAAGCCGCCGGCTTCGTATCCTCCAGCCGCTCGTAGATTGCCGCGAACGTCGCCAGAAACAAAAAGCCCACGGTCGGGGGAAGACCGTGGGCGTAAACTTAGAACCGGCGCCAATGGGGGAATGGGACGGCGAAAGCTCTATTCCCTTTATTAGATCCCGATATCGCGGCGAATTTCAAGATCTCGCCGAAACTGATTCGCGCTTTTATGTCAAGTCGTGCCTGTTTACCCGACGCAGTTGGCAAAACTGCAACGGTCACGCGTCGCCTGCCGACACGGAAACCGCAGCGAGCAAACGGCTGCTCACGGCTCGCAAGGCAAATGAGTGCCACGTCCTAAGTCCCCTAACCGTGGGTATAAAGTTTGTGTTGCAGATTCACACCATCGGCGAGCTGAACGCGTTGCGGCAACAGGGAAATGGACTCGGCCCGCTGCCTTTTTGACTCTTCATCGCTAAAGTGCCCGCGCGATCGGGGCACGGGCGTTTAGGAACCAGAGGGGTCAAGTTATGTTTCGTAGACTGGTACTGGGGCTATCCGCAGTCCTGGCGATGGGGATGCTGTCGAGCGCCGATGCGCGACGCTGGCATCGTTACCACCAGCATCACAACAATCAGCTCATCGTCATCGCCGAATCGGATGTCGATCTTTCGCTCGACCGCTACACGATCGACGTGCGCCAGGCGAAAGGCGCCTACAAGGGCATCCGCATCAAGAATTCGATGGGCAAGCTCTTCGATCTCCGGCGCGTCGAGATCGTCTACAGTGACGGCACGGTCTGGAGCGAGGACCGGCAAATCGACATGTATTGGGGCGAGCGCAGCCGTCCGATCAACCCGACGTATGAAAGCCGCTTCATCGATCAGATCAAGATCACGCAGGAACCCGGATACGGACGCGGGCGGCTGCAGATCATCGGCATCCAGGACCGGCAAGGCCGGCGGATGGATCGCGCCGGTGGCGACGACGGGCGATATTCGGATAATCGCGACCGCTCGGAACATCTCGTCTCGAGCGGGCGCAATCGCGGCGACGATCTCGCGGTGAAACCGACGGTTCCCGTCGCCACTCCGACGACACCTGGACAAGCGACGGCCGGCGGCGACGTGCTGTTCGGCGCCCAGTACGTCGGCTTCCTGACTGACCGCGACGTCATCCGCGTCGGCAATGAAGTCGGCAAGTTCGCGAAGATTCGCCTGCGCGTGCTCGATAACGACATCCACATCAGCGAGTTGAAGGTCGTTTACAACAACGGCGAAAGCGACGCGCTGGCGGTGAACGCGGACATTCCGAAGAATTCGCGCACGAACTGGATCGACCTTCGAGGCGACCGCTTCATCAAGGAAATTCAGCTCGTTTATCGCTCACGTCCGAACTTCAACGGGCAGGCGCGCATCGAGATATTCGGCCGTTATGCACCGGGCTGGCTCGGACCGAACGGCGAAGGGCGTAAGTATAATCAAGGCTGGCTGCTGCTCGGCGCCCAGACGGCTGGCTTCGTCGGCTTCGACAAGGACGTCATTCCAATCGCCAGCAACGAGGGTGGCTTCCGGCGGCTTCGCGTGACGGCGCGCGACCGTGCGATTACGCTTAACGAGCTCAAAGTTTTCTACTCCGACGGTTCGGATGAAACGGTGCCGATCCGCACGCGTGTCGACGCCGGTGGAACCTATGGACCGATCGATCTCAGCGGCCAGCGCCGTCAGCCGATCGACCACATCGAAGCTAAATACCGCTCGAGGTTCTTCGACTCCTCCGCCAAGGGCAAGGGATCGGCGATCGTTGAAATCTGGGGCCAACACTAGGCTTATTCACATAAAAGACATAAACTCACTATTGAGGGAGCCGGTAAATAATCGGCTCCCTTTTTCATCGCGACGGCGACACTCGACCTATTCTGCGGCCGCGCCTTCAGGACCACGCATAGTAACGCACGCAATTTTTCTGATCGCATTGTCAACGCCGTTTTGCGACTTTGGATGAATATGCTACCCGAAATCTACGAGTGGACGACTTTCCGAGCCACTTTGGGGGGACCGACGTCTTGAACCTGAGCGTAAAGCAACCGCTGCATGCGGAGAGCCGTGCCGAACTCGATCAACACGGAGCGCGACTGGGCGCGGTTGGCCCGGACGTCATGCCGGAAAGCCAGAAGCAGCGTGTGCGCCGGCTGGCTGCGCATTGTCAAAAGTATCGTGGTTCGGTGCCCCGTCTTGCGGTCCAACAGCTTATCACCACGCTGGTGCCGCTCGTCCTCGTCATCGCGGCAATGTTCGCCACGGTCGAGCACGCCTATTGGGCGACGCTTCTTCTCGCGCTCCCTGCCGCCGGGCTGCTCGTCCGCGCCTTCATCATTCAACACGATTGCGGGCATGGATCGTTCTTCGCATCGCGTCCCACCAATGATTTCGTCGGCCGCTGCATGAGCGTGCTGACGTTCGCGCCCTACGGACTATGGCGACGCGAACACGCGCAGCATCACGCGACGTCGGGCAACCTCGACCGGCGCGGCGCTGGCGACATCGATACGTTCACGGTCAGCGAATATTTGGCGCTCCCGCCGCTGCAGAAGCTGCGTTATCGCCTCTACCGCAATTCGCTTTTTCTTTTCGGCATCGGCGTGCCGACTTATTTCGTCATTCTGCAGCGGTTGCCTTGGGTGCATGCGCTGGCGCCAAGCCAGACGTGGCGCAGCGTGCTTGGGCTCAACGTCGGGCTGATCGCGTTTTACGCACCGCTGTTTTACTTTTTCGGATGGAGCAACGTGCTTTGGGTCGGGCTGCCGATCCTTCACATCGCGTCGGCGGCCGGCGGCTGGCTTTTCTTCATTCAGCATCAGTTCGAGGAGACGACCTGGGACAAAGCGGAAGGCTGGGATTTCCAAGTCGCGGCGCTGCTCGGCTCATCCTATTACAAACTCCCGCGTGTGCTGAACTGGTTTACCGGCAACATCGGATTGCACCACATTCATCACCTGAACAGCATGATTCCGAATTATCGGCTGATGGCTTGCCTCGACGCCAGTCCCGAGTTGCAGGAGATCAACCAGCTCTCCTTGCGCGACAGCATCCGCTGCGCGCGGCTGAAGCTTTGGGACGAAGCCGAGCGACGGCTGATTCGTTTCGACGAGCTGCCCGCAACGAGGTAACGATGCGGCTCAGGGCTTCATGACGGACCGCGCCCCGCAGCACAGCGACGACCTGGTTACGATCCGGGATTGGCTAAGGTATGCCGTCACGGCCATGACGCGCGCCGGCCTCGTGTTCGGGCACGGGACAGAAACGGCCGTCGACGAGGCGGCATTCCTCATTCTTTCAACACTTGCGCTGCCGATCGACGACATTAGTCCGTGGCTCGACTGCCATCTGACGCGGGACGAGCGCGCCGCATTAAGCGCTCTCATCGCGCGCCGGATCGAGACGCGCAAGCCTGCCGCGTACCTGACGAATGCCGCCTATATTCAGGGGCGCAAATTCTACGTCGACGAGCGCGTCATCGTCCCTCGCTCGTTCATCGCTGAACTCATTGCGCGCGACGGACTCGCGTCTATCGTGCCGGATGCCGACAACGTCGGACGCGTGCTCGACCTGTGCACCGGCTCAGGTTGCTTGGCGATCCTTGCGGCGGAAGCTTTTCCCAACGCTGAAGTTCACGCGAGCGATATTTCGGAAGACGCGCTGGCGGTCGCCGAGCGCAACATTCGCGACTACGGCTTGGAACGACGCGTGCGGACGTTCAAGGCCGATCTGTTCGATGGAATTCCCGCCGGTTCGTATGATCTCATCATCTCGAACCCGCCCTACGTTGCGGCCGCCGAGGTCGAAGCCTTTGCGCCGGAATATCGTGCCGAGCCGCAGCTCGCCCATCTCGGAGGCGCTGACGGGCTTGATCTCGTCAAACGCATCCTTGAGAGCGCAGGCGAACGGCTCGAACCCAACGGAAATCTGATCGTCGAAATCGGCACCGGCCAGGAGGCGCTGGATGCCGCGCGTCCAGACCTGCCGTTTCTCTGGCTCGACACGGAGACGAGCGCGGGCGAAGTGTTTGCGCTGAATGCAGGCGACTTCAAACAGAAATGCGGCTAGAGTCTTTCCGATTTTTATGGAATCGCGGAAAGGCTCTAGCTCTTTATTTTGTCGTGCTTCTTACCGGAAAACCGGTTCCCACTTTTCCGGAAGCCCTCTAGCAAGCCGCCGAGCCAGCAAAAGCCGCTGAAACCGAACTTCGCGCCGCAGCTCAACCGAAGGCGCCGAAGTGATGCGAAATGCCGGTGCCGATCTCGCGCACGAACTCGTACGAGTTTTCCATCGGCGTCAGAATTTCCGTTTCGAGACGGCCATAGTCGTTGACGCCGCGCGGACGATAGCTCGCCTGCTCGTTGAACTCGTCCTTCTCGCCGATCTTCCTGTTCGAATGCGGGAACGCCTTGCGCAGAACGGCGAGAACGTCAGGAATATCGAGGCCGAGCGCCATTTCCAGGACCTGCGCGTGCGACAGGCCATCCTGCGGTGAAAACCGCGGGAGTTGGGCTGCGAGGATGAATATCCGCATCATCACCGCGAGACGGATCGCCTGCAGGAGATCGAGCTCAAGACGATTCTCGTCCGGCGTCATCCCGTCCTCGATGTTGAGATCGGTCAGGATGGCGTGAAGATCGATCGCATCGAGACGCAGCAGGTGCACAAGCTCGGCAATGTCGCTCTCGCGATCGTCTGGCAACAGATGCGTCGCCAGCGTCCGGAACGCCGCATCCAGCGCCTGCTCACGGCCCCACGAGGCGCGCGCCGCCCAGAACCCGGCATCGAAGACCTTGGCGTTGGCAGCCATGGCGTTGAGGCTTGAAATCGTCTTGGCGTGCGCGACCATTGCCAGCATCGACTGCAAACGCTTCGACGACCGGGCCAGCTTGTTGAAATGATCGACCTCGCTGCCGACCGCAACGCCCAGCCCCGCGACGACGTTTGCGAGATATCCGAACTGCTGCAGGATGGCGTTGTTCGGGATGGCGCGCATACGCGCCGGGTTGCCGCGATCGGACGTATGCTCGCCCTGGCGCTTCACCGGGCGCGATCCGGTCTTGAACAACAGGTTCGCACCAAACGCGCCGAGCACGGCGCGATAGCCTTCATGTGCAAACAGCTTCTGCTGGAAAGACCGCAGACGGAGGAAGAAGTCGAGGTTGAAATTCTGCTCGGTGTAGAACGGATCGACCGTCGCCTCAGGTAGCTCGCCGTCGATAACGACGGTCGCCAAGGCCCGGGTCGTCAAGGCGCGATTGCCGAAGGTCATATAGCCGTCGCCGCCCTGGAAGCTCGTTTCGTGCTTCACGGGGATCTTGGCGTCGGCAAAGCGGCGGCGCGACGCATCCGTCATCAAGTAATGCAGACGCTGATGAAGGTCGCCAGGATGGGCGCCGCGCCCCATGGACTCGCCGTGCGTTGAGAAAATCAGCGTTTCGACGTCTTGCAGCTTGGCCTTCGCGACCAGTGCCGACAGGCTATCGTAATAACGCTCGATTGCCAGCGTCGCCGGAATTTGCCCGATGAACCGCCCGGCGTCCGAAAATCCGGTCTGGATGCTGAGACGCTTCCGGCCTTGAACGTAATTGCGATAGGTATCTTCCTCGACCAGGCGCTCCATGATGCGCGCGCCGTTTTCAAGACCCGACGGCGTTTCGAACAGAGGCGAGATGTCGGTGATGTGATCGACGCCGAAAAGCTTGGCGAAGAAGACCGCGATCAGAATCGTTGCGGGCGATTCCGCCTCGGCGATCAGGAAGCGGATCGGCGTTTCCCTATCGACATGCTTCTGAATTTGTGCGGTCAATGCAAACTGACGGATGGCCGTCGCTGTCTCTAGGTCGAGGGTCGAGAAATTGACCGTCTCCTGCGGGCAATTTTCGATCATTTCGACGATACGTGCCAGCGATTGACGCTCGGTCAAATCGCGCGTCCAGGGCTCGTGGACGTAGGCACGGAACGCGTTGTTCAACTGCAGCGCATTGATGCGCAGATGAATGTGCGACGTGCCGAGCCCGGTTGCGGCGACGAGGCCGGACAGAGCCGCGATGGCGCGCTTCACCTGCGGCGCCTCTGCCGAATCGATCAATTGCTCGAACAGCGTTTGCAGCGGCTCCACCGTCAGGAGGTTATAGCCGTCCGACTTGGTGATGACGTTCGCTGCTTTCGCGAGGTAATCGTGGTCGTGCTCGAAGCCTTCGATCGCCTTGATCTGCTCGTCGACCGCGGCAATGCCGAGATCGAGTTTGCCGACGATCTGGCGCGCGATGCGCTGAGGACCATCGGCGTCGTCAAGCTTGTGCTTCAGGACGACGAACCGTTCGCGGATGTCGACCAGCGCCGCTCTTTTCTCGAGCAGGCGCACGTGGAAGGAAAACGTCCAGGAAATATCGTTGCGGCCGTCGAGATCATATCCGACCCACGAGGCCATCGTCGCCAACTTCGGGCGCAGTTTGAATGCGGCTTCGCCGAACTTCTGTGACGCAACGCTGAAGAACGCATGCAGCAGCTCTTCATAGGCGTTGCGCAGATTGCGGATCGCGTCCTGCACGCACTTATGTTCATGCTGCAGCGTCAGCGTGTCCTCGGGACGATGAGGAATGCCGATCGCGACCTCTTTGGCGGAGGGATCGGCGACGGCAATTTCAACCATCCGGCGATAGAGCGCATCGGAAAGACCAAACGTCGGGTGCGCCGTCATGACGATGCCGGTGCGCGCGCGCGACCAGCGCTGCGCGAAGGCTTCGATCGAGCCCGCCGCTTCGTTTGCCGTCTTTTCGACGTAAGACGTGAAATCCTTGAGCGTCGTCGCCTGATCGACATAGCCGACCTTTTCGCGCAAGCGCCGGGCACGACGAACGCAGGCCCGATCCATCAACCGGCCCGCAAGATTTTTGACGGCGTCGAACGACACCGCCTGCGACTCAAGACGCCGCGAAAGATCGAAGGCGACGTTGAGAATGGGATTGAGCGAGGGATTGTCCGGGATCTGAGTCCTCAGACGTTTCAACTCTTCGATCAACTCGAGTTCATCGAGTTCGGCCAAGTTTTCCACGCGCGTCGTATCCTGCATGCCACAAGCCTCCGCGTTCCCGGTGCGGGACCACGTTCAAGCGTAAAATCATTTGGCTCAGTGTGCAAAGACCGGAGCGGAGAGGCCGCTCCGGTCTTTGCGAAGATCAGGCAACCTTCTTCAGCTTGCCGAGAACCTGCGCGACGGTCGATCCCATTTCCGACGGGGTCGGCGCAATCGCGACGCCGCAGCCCTTCAGGATCTCGACCTTCTCGGCAGCCGACTCACCGAATGCCGAAACGATGGCGCCGGCGTGGCCCATGCGGCGGCCCTTCGGCGCCGAAAGACCGGCGATGTAGGCGATGACGGGCTTCTTCATGTGCTCTTGGGCGAAGAGGCCAGCTTCGGCTTCCTGCGGACCACCGATTTCGCCGATCATCAGGATGGCGTCCGTTTCCGGATCGTTCTCGAAGTGCTCGAGAACGTCGCGGTGGGACGAGCCGTTGATCGGGTCGCCGCCGATGCCGACCGACGTCGAGACGCCGATGCCAAGAGCTTTCAGCTGCTCGGCCGCTTCATAGCCGAGCGTACCGGAGCGGCCGACGATGCCGATGCGGCCCGGAAGGTAGATGTGTCCCGGCATGATACCGAGCATCGCCTTGCCCGGAGAGATCGTGCCGGCGCAGTTCGGGCCGGTCAGGATCATGCGCGCTTCTTTCTTGTAGCGGCGCATGTAGCGCTTCACGCGGATCATATCCTGAGCCGGAATGCCGTCCGTGATGCAGACGCAGTATTTGATACCGGCGTCGGCAGCTTCCATGATCGCGTCGGCCGCGAAGGGCGGCGGCACGAAGACGATGGACGCCTCGGCACCCGTCTCGTCGACGGCACCTTTGACGGTATTGAAGACCGGACGGCCGAGATGCGATGTGCCGCCTTTGCCGGGCGTCACGCCGCCGACGACGTTCGTGCCGTAGTCGATCATTTCCTGGGCGTGGAAGGTGCCGATGCGGCCGGTGAAGCCCTGGATCAGGACCGGCGTCTTTTCATTGATAAAGATTGCCATTGGTACGTTTCTCCGGGCTTAGGCTTTTTGGGCCGCTTCGACCGCCTGCTTGGCAGCATCGGCGAGGGTTTCCGCGCTGATGACCGTCAAGCCGCTGTTGTCGATGATCTTGCGACCTTCCTCGACGTTGGTGCCTGCGAGGCGGACGACGATCGGCATCTTGATCTCGAGTTCCTTCACGGCGTCGACGACGCCCTTGGCAACCCAATCGCAACGGTTGATGCCGGCAAAGACGTTGACCAGGATGGCTTTGACGTTCTTGTCGCGCAAAACGGCCCTGAACGATTTCGTGACGCGCTCGGGAGAGGCACCGCCGCCGATATCGAGGAAGTTTGCGGGTTCGCCGCCAGCCAGCTTGATCATGTCGAGCGTTGCCATCGCGAGGCCAGCACCGTTGACGATGCAGCCGATGTCACCGTCGAGACCGACATAGGAAAGGCCGCGGTCCGAGGCGTAGGTTTCGCGCGGATCTTCCTGGCTCTTATCGCGGAGTTCCGCGATGTGCGGCCTGCGGAACAGCGCGTTGTCGTCGAACGACATCTTGGCGTCGAGCGCCAGGACCTGCTTTTCCTTGGTGATGACGAGCGGATTGATTTCGACCATTATCGCATCGAGATCGCGGAAAGCGCGATAGCAACCCATGATCGCGGGCACGAGCTTGTTGACGATCTCAGGGTCGACGCCCAGACCGAAAGCCAGTTCGCGCGCCTGGAACTGCTGCATGCCAACCGCCGGGTCGACGGCAACGCGGATGATCGTATCCGGCTGCGACGCAGAGATTTCCTCGATGTCCATGCCGCCCGCCGCCGAAGCAACGACGACGATGCGCTCGGAAGCGCGGTCCATCACGAAACCGAGATAGATTTCTCGATCGATGTTCGTCGCTTCCTCGATGTAGAGGCGCGAGACCAGCTTGCCGGCCGATCCCGTCTGGTGCGTGACGAGCTTGCGGCCGAGCATGAACTCGGCGGCATCCTCGATTTCCTTTTCCGTCTTGCAGACCTTGACGCCGCCGGCTTTGCCGCGGGCGCCGGAGTGGATCTGCGCCTTGACGACGACGGTGCCGCCAAGCTCGCTGGCGCGATAGGTGGCCTGTTCAGGGCTGTAGGCAAGTCCGCCGCGGGCGATCGGCACGCCGAACTTCGCAAGAAGCTCTTTGGCCTGGTATTCATGAATGTCCATGTCTTTGGACTCCTCGGGATGGGGCTTGTCGTTTCCGGCTTCTGGTTATTTGCTCTTCGCGCGAGCTTCATCGCCGGCCTTGATCGCCGCCGCCGTCACCAGCAGGTTCTTCGCCATCTTTTCAGATGCCGCGTCGATCATCTTGCCGTCGAGCGATGCCGCGCCCTTACCCTGCGCTTCAGCTTCCTTGAGAGCGACCAGGATGCGCTCGGCGCGTTCGATTTCCTTGGCCGTCGGAGAATAGATCTCGTTCGCCAGATCGATCTGCGAGGGGTGGATGGCCCACTTGCCTTCCATGCCGAGAGCTGCGCCACGGCGCGCGGCGGCCTTGTAGCCTTCCGGATCGTCGATGCCACCGAACGGGCCGTCGATCGGACGCAGGCCGAACGCGCGGCAGGCGACCGTCATGCGCGACAGCGGGAAGTGCCACTGGTCGCCTGGATAGTCGGGGTTCAAGCCGCCGATGACGACGGTGCGGGCCTTGTTGAAGGCCGAGTAGTCGGCGACGCCGAAGTGCATCGATTCAAGGCGGCTGTTTGCAGACGCGATCGCCTCGACGTTGGCCATGCCGAGCGGCGTCTCGATGAGAGCTTCCATGCCGATCTGGTGCGGAAGACCCTTCGCGACTTCGATCTGGCTGACGAAGCTTTCGATGGCGTACACGTCGGCCGGCACGCCGACCTTCGGAATGAGGATGGTGTCGAGCTTCGAACCCGCCTGCTCGACGATGTCGACGACGTCGCGATAGCAATAGTGCGTGTCGAGGCCGTTGATGCGAACCGAGACGCTCTTGCCTGAGCCCTTCCAGTCGAGGTCGTTCAACGCCTGGATGATGTTTTTGCGGGCCTGTTCTTTCTCGGGCGGCGCAACGGCATCTTCACAGTCGAGGAACACGTAGTCGGCGGCGCTCTTGATGGCGCGGTCGATCATGCTCGGGTTGGAACCCGGCACAGCGAGGTAGGAACGTTGCAGGCGCTGCTTGCGATTGGGGTAGAGGGTATAGCTCATTTGGGGGTCGCCTTCCTAGCGAAGTGAAACGATCATTTTTTCATTGCGAAAAGATCAGAATGCAGAGCGCCGATCAACCAACGAAAGTGCGATACGACGCAAAAATGCCCAGCCGCTTCGGGCGGCCGGGCATTGTCTGGTTTAGGCTTTCAGCGGCTCTTTGCTGGTCGCCGACTTGACCGGGTTCTTGGTGAAGTACTCGGCGGCTGCGCCGGTGCCCGAACCAAGCTTGACCGGGACGCCGCAATCCTTGAGCGCCATCTCGACCGCGAACAGAACGCCGCCAACCATGAACTCATCGAGCGAGCCCAGATGGCCGATGCGGAAGACCTTGCCCGCGACCTTGTTCAGGCCGAGGCCCAACGAGGTGTTGTAGCGATAGTAAGCCGTCTTCGTCACGGCGTTGCTGTCGATGCCGTCCGGCACGAGAACCGCCGACACGGTGTCGGAATGCCACTTCGGCGCTTTCGCGCAGAGCTTCAGGCCCCAGGCTTCGACGCCGGCGCGCACGCCAGAGGCGAGGCGATGGTGGCGCGCAACGACGTTGTCGATGCCTTCACCGAGAAGCAGGTCGATCGAGGTGCGCAGACCGCGGATCAGCGTCGTCGCGGGCGTATAGGGGAAGAAGCCCTGATCGTTCGTCTTGATCATGTCTTCGAATGAGAAGAAGCAGCGGTTCATACGGCCGTTCTTGCTCTTGTTGACGTCGAGCGCCTTCTGGCTGACGGCAAGGATGCCGAGGCCCGTCGGCAGCATGAAGCCCTTCTGCGAGCCGGAGACGCAACAATCGACGCCCCATTCGCCCATGCGCATGTCGAGCGAGCCGACGGACGAAACGCCGTCAACGAAGAGAAGAGCAGGGTGCTTGGCAGCATCGAGCGCCTTGCGAACGCCGGCCACGTCACTCGCGACGCCGGTCGCGGTTTCGTTCTGCGTGATGAACACGGCTTTGATTTCGTGGTTCTTGTCCTTGGCGAGAATGTCAGCGTACTTCTCGACCGGGACGCCCGTGCCCCACTCTTCATCGCAAACCTCAGGCTTCAAGCCGAGGCGCTCCGCCATATCGACCCAGAGCAGCGAGAACTGGCCGAAGCGGCTCATCAGAACCTTGTCGCCAACTGCGAGCGTATTCTGGATCGCCGATTCCCATGCGCCCGTTCCTGACGACGGGAAAAGGAAAACGCGGCCGTCCTTCATTTTGAAAACCTTCTTCAGGTCTTCAAAAATCGGCAGCGTGAGCTTGGGAAATTCGGGCGAGCGCATGTCTTCCATCGGAAGGTTCATTGCGATGCGCACAGCGTCGGGGACGTTGGTCGGGCCGGGAATAAAAAGGTGAGGCGTAACGGTCATGAGCGTTTCTCCGCGCTGCGTTGAGCCAAGCCGGACGGTCCCCTACGATTGCAGGGACGCGAGATCCGACGTGCTTTTGCTGATCCTTCCGCCCGATCGCAGATGCGGGCGTCAGTTCTAACTAGCAGGGGGACAGTGAGGGTGCGAACGAAAAACTAACAACACCCCGTTGGGCAGCATAGGCTACCCACCGCTGCGGCTTTATGTGCAGATCGCAATCGCCACTCGAGTGGGGCGAGGATGTTCGGCTAGGCGTGATCGTTACGGTTAACCGAAACGTGCAGCGCAACAGCCATCGCGCGATTCGACACGCCGAGTTTGTCGTATAAATTTTTCAGATGATATTTCACGGTGTTGCGAGAAATTCCGGTGCGGGCGGCGATCTGCAGGTTTGTCCAGCCGTTCGCAAGCGCAGCGAGCAACTCGCGCTCGCGCGCAGTTAGTCCCTCCAGCGGATCGTGGTTGAGCAAATCGATATCGACGTAGGGTAGCGACAAGCGGCCGCGCGCGACCGACACCACGGCTTCAAGCAGCACTTGCGGCTCTTCCGTTTTCGAGACGAAGCCCCACGCTCCACCTTTGATTGCCTTTCTCAGGACGTCACTGCTGCGCTCGCCCGTGTAGATGACGACGCGCGTTCGCCACTTCTCCTGCTTCAAGCGCGTGAGCACGGCGCCGCCCGTCATGTCCGGCAGCGCCCAACCGATGACGGCGATTTCGATGGGTTTGACCTTCAGGGCTTCGAGCAGGGATTCACCCGAGGCATGAACGCCGCAAACGCTGAAACGCCCATCGCGTTGCACCAGCGCTTCCAGACCCGCCCGGACGACCGGGTTCTGATCCGCAATCGTGACCTCGATCTTGCCGGCCATCAGCGCCAAGCCCCACGTGAAACGGCCACGCCTCGGTGGACGCCGCATGCGTGTCCGACGTCATCGGAACTGGCACCTCTCGTTGACGAGCGTAAAACTCTGATGCTCCTCACCGGGTTTCAAATCCAGATTGTATTTCAGGACGTTATATCTTTAGGCGGGCGACGCCATGCGACTAAAGCAGATAACTGATGTTTTCCGGCGAATGCAAGGTTGGTGGTTCCCTGCGTGCAATTCCCCTTAACTCCGATTGCCGTAGCAATCACAGGTTGGTCGTCCGGCGCCGTAAAGACCGGCGAAATTCTTAACCCTGCATCTTACAATTCGCTGACAGACAGCTGTCTCAGCCGCCGAAAAGCGTAAGGTGCCGACAGGCCCATTTCGCAAGCTGCGTAGAGATATTTCATCATGTCGATGTCGGCGAAAACTGAGCGCGCCCTTCTAAACTCCGATGAGATTGCGGTGCTTCGCTCCACACATCACCCGGAAATTTATGATCTGAGCCGGAAGGAATTGACCGAGCTGCAAACGCGCTTACGGGACATGCGCGACAAGGCGCGAACTTTGACGCGCCAGAAACAACGCGAAACCCGCGGTAAGTCCGAGCCACGCGGCAAGAGCTTTCCGGGTAGCGTCGAGCAGCCGCAACGCCGCAAGCAGCTTTTCGCGGCGGCATTGAAGCGTGTGAAGAAAGAGCTCTCCCGGCTGAGCAAGCTCGAAGCCAGGATGGAGCACGTGGAAGCGGCGCATAAAGCACTTGCGCAACGTCGCGCCTCGAACTTCAAACCGGCCATTCCTGCAAGCCGCACATCGGGAACAGGCATGCAGTCGCAAGAGAGTGTGCGGCGCCGCCGGGTTCTGCCTCGCGGAAAAGTCGGCAGCGTTCTCAAGCAGAACAAGATCGCTCAAGCGGCGCGCGATGCGCGACCGCAGTGATGTGCACGGTTGTGGCGTGACGTTTCGAAAACGGCGCGTTGGCGACCCCGGCAGGATTTGAACCTGCGACCTACGGTTTAGGAAACCGTTGCTCTATCCAGCTGAGCTACGGGGCCAGACAGATCGCGGCGGTTGCGCCGCACTGTCCGCGTGGCCGCAAGCTATGCTGTGAGCGTCGCGGCGGGTCAAGAGAGTGGCTGCGCGGGCTCTGTTGTTGCAGGAGCAACCCTAAAAGCATGCAATCACCCATATATTCAACTTATGATTGAATTTGACATTTATCCATCGTATGACGACGTGTGACCGCGAACGTGCGGGAGGCTGCGAAGCTCAGCGGGTCCCGCGAGGGCCGTTCGCGGTCGCGCCCCATCGGACGCTTTTTCGTTTTCCCGCCTCTCATGACTCGTTCACGGCATTGATCGCGGGTCTCGTGTTGCGAGAGGCTTGGCGCGCGTTGGCGTCTGTGATTTCCTCCCGTCATGGGGCGATGTTCGAGAGCGCGTATCATTGCGAGGCTTGCTGGCCTTGGCGCTCTCATGAGCGCGGCACTGCCGGCGATCGCGATCGCGGATGACGCGCCTGCACGCGGCAAGCTGCCAGCGCCTTGCATTCTCGATCCCGGTCCGGTGCGCACCGTCGCGCGCGTGCTCGATGGCGAGACGCTCATCCTCGACGACGGTAGCGCGGTGCGTTTGATCGGGGCGCTGGCGCCTCGCGCGCGGGATGCCGGAGCGGAAGCCGGCGCGTGGCCGCCCGAAATCCAATCCTTCCAGACGCTTTCAAATCTGGTGCTCGGCAAAAGGATCAAGCTCGCCTTCGGAGGCCGGCAAAAGGATCGATATGGCCGCTTCCTGGCGCAGGTTTTTCTCGAAGCGGGCGGCCGGTCCGAATGGGTGCAAGGCACGATGCTCGCCGCCGGACAGGCTCGCGCCTATGGCGTGCCCGAGAGTTTCTCTTGCGTGCGCGAGCTTCTCGCACACGAAGCCGAGGCACGTCGCAAGCGACTCGGCCTCTGGAGCAATGGCGTTTACCGGCCGATGCCGGCGGAGCAGCCTGGCATGCTCTTGAAGCTGCGCGGAAAATATGAGCGCGTGATCGGCACCGTCGCGTCCGTCGGGCGAACGAAAACGACGACCTATCTCAACTTCGGAACGGACTGGAAATCCGATTTCACGGTCCGCATCGGAAAAGCCGTGCTCGGCGCTAACCCGGAGCTGGCGCGCACGCTCGATACACTGCAATCGAAATCCGTCATCGTGCGGGGCTGGATCGAGCGGCGCAACGGACCCTTGATCGATATTGCCGACGTTTCGCAAATCGAATTTCTTGACGGCAAGGACGGCGGCGCCAGCCCCGCAGACGTCAGCGCAGCGACATCGCCTGACGACGCGCAGCCTGCGAGCACGCCCGCAGATCCCGATCCCGCCAAACAGTTGCGCCCGGATCCGACGGAAGGTGCGGAACCGGGCGCTGTAAATTTGTAGACGAAGCTATCTCGGAGCGTCAGAGCCTTTCCGATTTTGGTGAAATCGCGGAAAGGCTTTAGCTCTTTATTCTGTCGTACTTCTTATTGGAAAACTGGCCGGAAAACCGGTTTCCACTTTTCCGGAAGCACTCTATGCGGCTTCGCCGACCGATTCACTATCGGCCAAGCGGCGACCCTTGGCGCTCTTCGACAAAATCTCCGTGATGCACTGGACGGCGCCACGCTCATCGAGTTTTTCGACGGCGGCAAGCTCCCGCGCCATGCGATCCAGAGCGTCCTCGTAAAGCTGACGTTCCGAGTACGACTGTTCCGGCTGGGCTTCCGAGCGATAGAGGTCGCGGACGACTTCGGCGATCGAGATCAGATCACCAGAGTTGATCTTCGCGACGTACTCCTGCGCTCTGCGGCTCCACATCGTGCGCTTGACGCGCGCCCGGCCCTTGAGCGTCTCCATCGCCTTCTTGACGAGCCCTTCGTCGGCGAGCTTGCGCATGCCGACGCTTGCGAGCTTGCCGGTCGGGACGCGAAGCGTCAGCTTTTCCTTGTCGAAGGTGATGACAAAAAGCTCGAGCGACATGCCGGCGATTTCCTGCTCCTCGATGCCGACAATGCGGCCGACACCGTGAGCGGGATAAACAACGAACTCATTGGCCTTGAAGCCGTGACGCTGACTGACCGGCTTCTTCTGCACGGCGAGAAGCTGACGCGCGGCAGCCGATTTCTCGGCAAGCGCCTTGGGCGTCACAGGCTGGGTTGCAGGCGCGACAGCCGACGTGAGTTTCTGGCCAGCGGGCTTGTGGGCGCCGGCAGGAACCGTCATCGCACGCTGCGGTGCGGCCGCTGCAGCTTTTGCCGCGAACTGAGAGGGTGAAACGGGCTTCCTGGTCACGACCGGCTCGACCTTGGCGGCGGCCGGCTGCGGTTTCTTGGCCAGCTTGGCCGATGCGACGGGTTGTGCGCTCTTCTGCTTGCTGAGTGACGGCTTCGTCTCGGCCTCAGCCTTCGCCTTGCCGGGCTTCGCAGATTTCTGCAAGCTCGCAGCCGCCTTCAACGGGACAGCCTTGCCGACCGCGGATTTCGCTGCGGACTTGGGGCTGACCGGAGCTTTCTTCTTTTGCGCCATATTTTTTCTCACTCTCGCGTACTGAGCATGGCCGGGGGACCGGCTCGTAAGGCCGCCCTGGTGGGCGGGCATCAGTGCCATCGGCTGTCGCCGACGACACGCGCGCATCGAGCCAAACCCTTCCTGGAAGGAAAGGCCGTCCCCTGCGCGCTCATTGTGGCCTAGCTTTGCAAACTCCGTCCGACCTTGAACTGGCCGACTTTGAACCGGCCGTGTGACGCCCCATAACGTTTCATTGAAAGCCGGCCCGCAAAGTCAGGCGACCTTCTTTTGTTCGCAGCCGTTTCGGATTTGTGCAGACATAATGCCATCGAGAAAGACTCTAGCATAATTCTGCCCGCAAATGAAGGCCGACCTCATGAGACAATCTGGTCGAGCTTAAAATTCGCGCCAAAACGGCACGGAATCATTTTTTAAGCATAGGTATTTATTTCAATTTAAGCGCAAAATTTGCAGAAACCTGAGAATCAATCTCCGGAACCTGGCTTTGACGAGAAATATTTTTCGAACTTGCCCGGCTCATCCCTAATGTCGTCCGCCCCAGGCAGCGCCTCCTTCTTGGAGGTGATATTGGGCCAATTGTCTGCATACTGCCGGTTTAGTTCAAGCCAGCGCTCCACCCCAGGCTCCGTGTCGGGCTTGATGGCGTCAGCCGGACACTCGGGCTCGCAGACCCCGCAATCGATGCACTCGTCGGGATGGATGACGAGCATGTTCTCGCCTTCGTAAAAACAATCGACCGGGCAGACCTCGACACAATCGGTGTACTTGCACTTAATGCACTTATCGTTGACGACGTAGGTCATACGGTTTCCTGGCGGGATCCCTGGTGCGCGATTGTGGCCGGACCTGCCGAATCAAAGGTTCGCGCGGACATTGGCGGCGCCTTCTTTAGCATAGGCGGACCGATTGCCTAGGTGGAGCGGAGTCACAGTTACGAACGACCTTTGAGCTTGTCGATCAGGCGGCGATCCCGCTTCGTTGGCCGGCCCGCGCCTTCCAGCCGGATCGCGGGTTGCGCCGGTCGTAGCGACATCTCCGCCGCCCCGGGCCGTGGCGCCGGTGGCGTATGATCGAGGAACAGCAGCTGGGCTTCAGCGGCAGGCCCGCGACGCTGGCCTATCGCGACGATTTCGAGGCTTCGCACAGCAGGCCCAGCGACCAAGGTCAACACGTCGCCCGGCTTCACGAGCGTGCTCGGCTTATCGATTTTAGCGCGGTTCAATCTCACCTTGCCGCGAGCGATGAGATCTTGGGCGAGCGTGCGGGACTTGGTGATGCGCGCGAACCAGAGCCACTGATCGATGCGCTGACCGGAGTTGACGTCCGCCGGACCCATCAGGTCGAGCCGGAGCCTTCGCTGCGCTTTTCCATTTGCGCCTTGAGCGCGGCGAGGGCCGCGAAGGGAGACGAGGAGTCGGCGGACCCTGACTTCGGAGGCGCGGCGGTGACAACCTGCGGCGAGCGGCGAGGCTCATCGCGGCGGCGGGCTTCGCCGTGGCGATGGTCACCCTGCCTGTGATCTCCCTGACGGTGATCTCCGGGGCGATGATCGCCCTTCCGATGATCACCTTGACGATGATCGGCCGGGCGGTTGGGTCGCTTCTCGTGATCGCCACGCGGTTTACCGCCGTCGTGGCGCTCAAAGCGCGGGCGGGCCGACTGCTGATCGGGTTTGACGTTGGCATCGCCAACCGGAGTGGCGGCGGGCGGGGCGCTTCCCTCGGCGGTTGTCGTGACGACAGGCGCACCGCGATCAAAGCGCGGCTTGCCGCGCCGCTGATGCGTGTCGCGTTGATCACGATGCCCGCCTTCGCGGCGATGGTGGCGGCGGGGACGCCAGATCTCTTCGAATTGCTCCGCTTGCGCTTCGGCTTCTGCTTCCTGTGCGGCGGGCGCTTCGGTGCTATCGGCCGCTACGGGCGCCGCAGGCTGAGACTCGGAGGCTTCGGCGGGCAGGGCTGGCGTCGAGACCGCAGTTTCGGCTTCTTCGGCGGGCTGCTGCGGGGCGGCTTCAGCTTCCGAAGTCGCGTCAGGTGCATCAGGCGCGGCGGCGGTTAGGTCGACCGTGGCAACAGCCGGGGCTGCCGCCGGTGCGGGGGCGATCGGACGGCGCTCGAGCCGGAAGCCGAGCGACTTCAGGACTTCTCCCAGCTCTCCCGACGAGCAGCCAAGGATCGACATCATGTCGTCCGTCGCCTTGAAGCCGCCGTCGCCGGTCGAGCCTTTGGGCGGTGTGTCGCCCCTTTCCGGAGACGAGCGCCAGGCGAGCAGCGGGCGGATCAGATCCGCCAGACGTTCCAGAATGTCGAGACGAACGGCGCGCGGCCCACACACATGAAATCCGTGCGCACGATAGAGCGTTTCCGGCACTGTCGCGTCGGTTATGACGGAGGTGAGACCCGGGCGCGGCAATTGCGGCACGCCGGTCACGGCTGAGCCGTTTTTCAGGAGCCAGAGCGTCGCCGCAAGGTCGGCGGGCGCGGGCTTCAGCATGACGGGGAAGAAAATATTGAAAGCGCCGAATCGAAGTCCGTACTTGCGCAGCTCGGCACGCGCGGCCTGATCGAGCGCGTTGACATCGTCAGCGACGGTCTCGCGCTTCAGTGCGCCGAGGTTTTCCTTCAGCTGAAATGCGATGCCGCGGGCGAGGCCCTGCAGGTCGCCGGTCTTTGCCATATCGACGAGCGGCTTCAGCTTTTCGCCGATCATATCGTCGAGCCAGGTTTTCAGGCGCGCCTGAATCTTTTCGCGATCGGATTCGCTCATGTTTTCGTCGGCGATGAGGGACAGGCCGGGTTGCAGCGGGTCCTCCGAGCGGTCGAGCTTCGCGATGTCCTCGTCGCGCCAGACGACGACACCTGCGCGCGTCAGCTTGAACGCATCGTTCTGCGCCGCCGATACGCGGCGTGCGCGCATACCGAGTTCGCGCGTAACGACCTGCATCGCGGCCTGCCGCGTCGCGCGCTCGTGGATGCCGTCGCCGGCCGAATCCAACGTGAAGCAAAATCCCTTCAAGCGGCCGACGAAGTGGCTTTCCACCGTGATCGCGCCGTCCTCGGCGATGTCCGCCGTCAACTCTTCCTTGTCTCGCATGCCCTTCATCAGTGCGCTGGTCCGGCGGTCAACGAAACGCTGCGTCAAGCATTCGTGGAGTGCGTCGGAAAGACTATCTTCTACAGCCCGCGTCCGCTCCTGCCATTGAACAGGGTCGCTCAGCCAGGCTGGCCGGTTGGCGACGAACGTCCACGTCCGGATGTGGGCGATACGCGTCGCAAGCGTATCGATGTCGCCGTCGGTGCGATCCGCCAAAGCCACCTGCTTGGCGAACCAGTCCTCCGGAATCTTGTGCGTTCCGGAGGTCAAATGCCGGTAGAGATTTGAGATCAACTCGGCATGGCTTTGGCTGGAAATCTTGCGGTAATCCGGAACCTGACAGACGTCCCAAAGCAGCGCCACGTTGTCACGCGTCGTGGCGATATCGGAAATTTCGCGATCGGAACTCAGCGCTTCGAGAGCCTCGACATCGTCGGCGGTGCGGGCGCGCGTCAGGCGTTGCTCGCGCGGCAACTGCCGCAGCGATTCATGCAACGCCGAGAGCGAGCTGAAATCCAGATTGCGATTGCGCCACTGCAACGTGCGGACACTATCGAAGCTATGTGTTTCAAGACGCTCGACGGTATCGGCATCGAGCGCCTCGGCGCTGCCCGTCACACCGAAGGTTCCGTCGTTCATATGACGTCCGGCGCGGCCCGCGATCTGGCCGATCTCGCCCGGCGTCAGATTGCGATGGTTCTGACCGTCGAATTTTCTCAAGGCCGAGAATGCGACGTGGTCGATATCGAGGTTGAGCCCCATGCCGACCGCGTCGGTCGCAACGATGAACTCGACGTCGCCGGACTGATAGAGCGCGACCTGGGCGTTGCGCGTGCGCGGCGACAGCGCTCCGAGAACGACGGCAGCGCCGCCGCGCTGACGGCGGATCAATTCGGCAACGGCATAAACATCCTGCGCCGAGAACGCGATGATCGCCGAGCGGGCGGGCAAGCGCGTGATTTTTTTCTCGCCCGTGTACGTCAGCTTCGACAAGCGCGGGCGGGAGATGAAGTTGGCGCCGGGGATCAGATCGGAAATCGCCTCGCGCATCGTCTGCGCGCCGAGCAGCAATGTTTCCGAGCGTCCGCGCGCGTGCAGCAGACGGTCGGTGAAGACGTGGCCACGCTCGGGATCGCCGCAGAGCTGGATTTCATCAATCGCCAGAAAATCGACATCGATATCGCGCGGCATCGCTTCGACGGTCGAGACCCAATAGCGGGCGCGCTCGGGCTTGATCTTTTCCTCGCCCGTGATGAGGGCGACATTCTCGACGCCGACGCGCGTTTTGATCCTGTCATAGACCTCACGCGCCAGAAGGCGCAGCGGCAAGCCGATCATGCCGCTGTTGTGGCCGAGCATACGCTCAATCGCGAGATGCGTCTTGCCGGTATTGGTCGGACCGAGCACCGCGGTGACATTGCGAATGCGGGCTTCGAGATCGCTTATCATATCGTACCTGACTCCGGATCAGACCCTGGCATTACAGAGCAGGGCCGTGAGATCAAGGGGATATTGCGTGCTCCCTTCGGAGCCTTGATCTTCCACACTCGTTAATCGGTCCGGCTCTGCCAGAATTCATTGGCGGCGGTCATTGTCTGAACTCATCGTCTGAGTGCAATCTGAGCGTTATCGGCCGCTATGATGTTGATTTGTTCCGCCGTCATGACCGCCGGTCCGACGGTGGACGGAACAGAAATGCGATAGGGCACGTAAATGCCCGCGCTCGGGATGGCGCGCAACGCGATCTCGATATGATCGTAGTCGATCCAGGGCTTGTCGAAATCCTTCGGCTTATGCCCGGCAATTGGAACGTATTTGACGCGGCAAACCGTGAGTTCCTTGGGCTGCCCGCTTGGACGCTCCTCCTTGACCGTTTCGTGGCCCTTGAAAGACAGGCGAAGATCGAACCGGGCCTTGCCGTCAAAGATTGGAATGGTTCGATTGCAGGCATCGGAGCCGGTCGCGTTCGAAATCGCGAGCGTTGCGGAAATCGGGTCGAAGACATTCTTCAGGTTGTCGGGCGTGACCTTGATCGCTTCCGGATTGAGCGGCTTGTTGGGCACCAGGGCGATCGTTTTGACGCCGGCCGGATCGAACCCGAGCGTCACCGACGTCAGTTTCTTTTTCGTCTTATAGCTCATCTGGTAGGCGACCGGGCGCGGGCCGCTTTTGTCGACCGCGCCGCTTCCGGTAAATGTGCCGGTCCATTTGAACGCGCCGAATAGAGCCGAGATTTCGGTCTTGCCGGTCGCTGAATAAGTGTCGCCGCTATAGTTCGACGTGAAGTTGTAGACGCCGACATCAAAGCCATTGAAGGTCAGGCGATAGCGTGCGTTAACTTGGTTCGGCCAGGCCACGTCGCGTGCCGTTGCTGGTCCAACGACGAGAGCCGCAATGAGGGCAGCGAGCACGCTCGAGCCTGCGAAGCGCCGACGCCCGCCGGCTGTGGAGTTGTCCATAGGTTCTTCCCTGCGCCCCGTGTACTAACCCCGGCGTTAGGCCGCCTTTGCGTCGATTCTTGGACTTTCGGTCGCGGCTCCGTTATCCCTGCGCGACTGAACACGTCCCAAAGCGGCGGTCGCGGCGAAGGGTTCCGGGTCAGATCAATTGCGCCGCCCTGCTTGACGGCTAACCCGCCCCTCAATTATACACCGCGCTGGAGACCCCGTGAGCCCTGCTGACGGGGCGCATTTTTTCTGCAACAGCAGACATTCGATAGACCGCCCCATCTGGGTGCGGCGTAGGAGATCGTCATGACCAGGCGCTGCGAGCTGACCGGCACTTTGCCGCTGTCAGGCCAACTCAGGAGCCACGCCGAGAACAAGTCTAAGCGCAAGTTCCGGCCCAACCTGCACAACGTCACGCTGCTCAGCGACGCGCTCGGCCGCAAAGTCCGTCTGCGCATCTCGGCGCGGGCGCTGAAGTCGGTCGAGCACCGCGGCGGTCTGGATGCCTTCCTTCTCAAGGCGGACAACGACGAGCTTTCGCCGGCGTGCCTGAAGCTGAAGCGTGAGCTTCAGAAGGCGCAGGCGGAGAAGGCGGCCTAAGGGCCAAGCCTTAGACGATTGAGAATTTTGCCCGGTCCGGGATCAATCCTGCGGCCGGGCTTTTGCTTGTCCGCGATCGTTGAGGGTGAATTGCAGCAGGATCGTTCGCTGCAAAATGTGATTGAAGTTGTCGTCGGACATCATCGTGACCAGCACTTCGCCGCTGTCGAGCCGCGAAACCGACAAGCCTTCCATGTCGTCGATCTGAGCCGTGAGATCGGCTTCGATCAGCGTTTCGCCTTCGATCACCCGGCCGGGCTTCAGCTCATCGGGTGAAATGCGCCGCAGCCGCATCTTCACGCCCTCCGTCCAGCGAAAGCGACGTTCGAGAACGAAAAGCGTTCCGTCATCGAGGCTCGCAAGATCGGTGATGTCGAAGTCGGCGATGTTCTTCAGATGGAGCGTCGCCGGGCCGTGCGACGTCCACAGCCAGCCCGTGTGGTTGCGCGCGCGATCGTAAAGCCGTTCCGAAAACGCGATCACCGATCCCTTGTACGGCCCGCCGCGCATGACGGTCATGCCTTCGAGGCCCTGATTTGAGCGCATGAGCCGGGCCTCGGCGGGGAGCGGCACGGTGCTGCGACCGGCCGCCAAACCGTGCGGCGACCAAACATAGCGATCGATCCGATGCTTACGCTCGAAAGCAACGAGCACCGAGCCTTGCTCAAGACTACCCGTTTCGAGCGCGATCGCTTCCGCATCGCGTTCCCGGCCGATGGGCCTACCGTCACGATTGAGCAGCGGTCCGAGGCGCGCATCTGCAATGCCCACCGGATGTCGACCGTCGTAGACGATCCTGCCCGTCATCCAGACGCCGGAATCGGAAATCGCGAGCAAGGTTTTCGCATCCTTGCCGACGACGAGGCCGGACCAGCCGCCGAAGTTCGGCGAGGGCGACGTCAGGACCAAGCCGCCACGAAACGTGAGTTTTCCCGCCGTCGACGTTGAAGATGACGTCGGGCCGCCCATCTCCGTGCGCTCGAAATTCCGAATGATGGCCGCGTCGACCGTGATCGGGCCGGCTTTCAGCGACGCGATATCGGGCTTGGCGTCCGCCAATACGATTTGAGGGTAAAGACCGAAGGCCACGGAGAAAACAGCGGCGCGCATGCTGTTTGCGAACGTCACCATGCCTCAATGCATCAGCGCGCGTCGCCGCGCGGGCTGCGAGGCATTTTCCAGTTTGGAATCTTCTTCGAACAGCTCGACGAGTTTTTCGGTCATCGCGCCCGCGAGTTCCGACGCATCGGTGATCGTCACGGCACGACGATAATATCTCGTGACGTCATGGCCGATACCGATGGCGATGAGTTCGACCGAAGACCGGTTCTCGATTTCGTTGATGACCTGGCGCAGGTGTTGTTCGAGATAGCTGCCGTTGTTTACCGACAGCGTCGAGTCATCGACCGGCGCGCCGTCTGAAATCATCATCAGGATGCGCCGCTGCTCGGGGCGGCCGACAAGGCGCGAATGCGCCCACGCCAGCGCTTCGCCGTCGATGTTTTCCTTGAGCAGGCCTTCGCGCATCATCAGAGCCAGCGAATTCTTCGAGCGCCGCCACGGCGCGTCCGCTGTCTTGTAGATGATGTGGCGCAGATCGTTCAGCCGCCCCGGCGTCGGCGGCTTTCCGGCGGCGAGCCACTCTTCCCGCGCCTGACCGCCCTTCCACGCCTTCGTTGTGAATCCGAGAATTTCGACTTTGACGCCGCAACGTTCCAGCGTGCGCGCGAGAATGTCGGCGCAGCACGCGGCGACCATGATCGGGCGGCCGCGCATCGAGCCCGAATTATCGAGAAGCAGCGTCACGACGGTGTCGCGGAATTCGGTGTCGCGCTCGCGCTTGTAGGAGAGCGCGCCGGTCGGATCGGTGATAACCCGCGTTAGGCGCGCGGCGTCGAGCATGCCTTCTTCGAGATCGAAGTCCCAGCCGCGGCTCTGCTGCGCGAGAAGTTTACGCTGCAGCTTGTTGGCGAGCTTGGCGACCGCCGCCGAAAGCGTCTTCAGCTCCTTGTCGAGGAAAGCGCGCAGACGCTCCAATTCTTCCGGCGTCGAAAGCTCGGCGGCGCCGACTTCTTCATCGTGGGCGCGTGTGAAAACCTTGTAGCCGAACGCTTCGGGGTTCTCGAGGACAGTCATGTTCGGACGCCAAGGCGCGGGCGCCTCGTTGTCGTCGAGGCTCTCTTCGTCCATCTCCTGCTGTTCAGTATCGCCCGAATCGACCATCTCCTCGGTTTCAGAGAGATCGCCTTCGGAAGACTGGTCTTCGCTCTCCTTATCCTGGCCGTCGGAGCCTTCCTCGTTGGCGTCTTCGGACTCGTCCGTCGCGCCGTCCTTGGCGCCGTCCTCGCCCTCGTTTTCGTCTTCGCCCTGCTGCGGCTCGTCCGTCAGATCGACGAGGTCGAGAATCTTGAGCAGATCGCGGATCTGGCGACCGAACTGCTCCTGATTTTCCGAAAGGCTTCCGAGACGGTCCAAAAGCGTGCTGCCCCGGGCTTCGATCGTCGGCCGCCAGATGTCGACGAGACCCTTCGTCGATGGCGGCGGCGGCAGGCCGGTGAGGCGTTCGCGAATGAGCAAGGCGAGCGCGTCTTCGAGCGGCGCTTCCGAGCGATCGAGCACCGTCTTGAATCGACCATGGCTATATTGGTCTTCGAGGCGCGCGGTCAGGTTCGCGGCCATGCCCGGCATCCGCATCGCGCCGAGCCCTTCGACACGAGCGCGCTCGGAGGCTTCGAAGACGGCGCGCGCGGGGCCGGGTGGCGGGGCGATCCGGCGGTGAATCTTGGCATCGTGGCAACCGATCTGCAGGGCGAGGCTGTCAGCCCAGCCGCGCGCCAGTGCGATGTCCTTCGCAGTCGGCGCGCGTGGCGGCTCGGGGATGTAAACCGACTTGCCCGAGACATCGCCGCTGCCCGGCCCGAAATCCACTTCGACCGCGCCGTCTCCGGCAATGGCGCGAACGGCCGGTGCGAGCACGCGCTTCAGCGGCTCGGACGGGGCTTCACGACGCTTGCTCGGAGGTGAACTCATCGGGAATGTCTCGGCCCATGCTTCGGCGCAGGTCTCTCAGTAGAGAAGATCAGCTCAGCGCGACGTTTGCCGTGCTTTCCGAAAGCTCCTCGCCGAAGCAGCGCTGATAGAATTCCGCCACCAGCGGCTTTTCGAGATCGTCGCACTTGTTCAGGAACGTCACGCGGAACGCAAAGCCGATATCGCCGAAAATCTCGGCGTTCTCGGCCCATGTCATCACGGTGCGCGGGCTCATCACCGTCGACAGATCGCCGTTGATGAAGGCGGAACGCGTCAGATCGGCGACGCGCACCATGTGCGAAACCTGCTTGCGCTTGGCGTCCGTCTTGTCGAAGGCCTTGACCTTCGACAGCACGATCTTCGCTTCGTCATCGTGCGGCAGATAGTTCAGCGTCGCGACGATCGACCAGCGGTCCATCTGGCCCTGGTTGATCTGCTGCGTGCCGTGATAGAGGCCGGACGTGTCGCCGAGGCCGATCGTGTTCGTCGTTGCAAACAGGCGAAACGCCGGATGCGGGCGGATCACCTTAGACTGATCGAGCAGCGTCAGCTTACCTGAGACTTCAAGCACGCGCTGAATGACGAACATGACGTCGGGACGGCCAGCGTCGTATTCGTCGAACGCGAGCGCGGTATTCGTCTGAAGCGCCCAAGGAAGAATGCCTTCCTTGAATTCCGTCACCTGCTTGCCGTCGCGTAGCACGATCGCGTCCTTGCCGACGAGATCGATGCGCGACACATGGCTGTCGAGGTTGACGCGGACGCATGGCCAATTGAGGCGCGCCGCAACCTGTTCGATGTGCGTCGACTTGCCCGTGCCGTGATAGCCTTGGATCATCACGCGGCGGTTGTGCTTGAAGCCCGCGAGAATTGCGAGCGTCACGTCGCGATTAAAAAGATAATCGGGATCGAGATCCGGAACGTGCTCCTCCGCCTTCGAGTAGGCGGGAACCTCAAGATCGCTGTCTATGCCGAAGACTTGACGCACGGACAATTTCATGTCCGGCAAATTCGCAGGTTGCGCGCCCGGAGCGCTCGTCGTCGTGCGCATCAAAATTCAATTCCCGATGAATGCCGCCCAGCCGCCTCAGGGGCTTCGGGCCGCTGCGATCTGGGAGGCTCAATCGCACGCGGCTCAACGGCCCGGTATCAGACCAGGCCTGCTTGCTTCAGATAGTTATAGGCTTGAAGGATTTCACGCAACTTTTCCTCGGACCGACTGTCGCCGCCGTTGGCGTCGGGATGGTGAACCTTCACCAGCTCCTTGAAGCGGGCCTTGATGTCCTCGCGGGTTGCATCGTCGCCCAAATCGAGGGTCTTGAGCGCTTTGCGCTCCAGAGGCTTCAGCTGGCGGCGGAAGGACGACGGCGCAGTGCGCGACGATCTGACTTTCCGCGCCATCCTCGTCGTGCTTTCGGCGACGCGGGCGGCGGCTTCCTCGGTGCGAGCGCCATCGCGCGTGCCGTGCGCCCAGGCGTTGGCGCCCGTCTTCCACGTCGGGCGATGTCCGGTCAGGGCATCCTTGCGGAAGCTGTTGACCTCCGCGTCGCTCATGCCGTCGAAATAGTTGTAGTCCTGATTGTACTGGCGCACGTGATCCACGCAGAAGTGGAAATACTCGCCGTCGCGGCCACGCCCCTTCGGCGCCTTATGCGCTCCGGGCTTCTCGCAGCCCTTCCATTGGCAGAGAGGCGCACGCGTCTCCTTCTTGGCGCCTTGCGAGCGCTTGGACGACACGCGGATGCTGTCGAAGTATTTTGAGGTCAGTTTCATCGGCCGGTGATTATGATGGTTCGTTTCGTTGGAAACAAGGCGTCAAGAATTCCGGTTGATTTCTTCGCCAACTGTGCTGGCAAGGCTTTAACATGTCGTTTCACGGCGCATTTATATTTGTTCGAAGATGCCGGCAGTCAAAGAGAGCAACATGGGACGATCCGTCACCGAAATCCTGCGCGAAAAACTAATGCTGGAGCTGCGTCCCACGCGACTCGACGTCATTAACGAATCGGTCCTTCACGCCGGGCATCGAAGCTCGCCCGGTACGGGTGAAAGTCATTTTCGCATCCTCGTCGTCTCGAGCGCCTTTGAGGGAAAATCGCGCGTCGAGCGCCAGCGCATCGTCAACGATCTGCTCAAGGACGAGATCAGTGGCGGCATTCACGCGCTGGCGCTTGCAACGGTCGCCCCGGGCGAGCCCATTCCGCCCGGCTTCTCGGGACGGCCATAAGAATTAGCCGCGCGCAGCTTTCTGCTGCGGCACGCCGATCGCCGTTCCTGCGATCGCTGTCAGCGGCTTGATGCGAATTGCCGTGATTTTATTGCGGCTCTTGCGCAAAATTTCGAAACGGTAGCCGTGGAATGTGAACACCTGTCCGGGCTCGGGAATCGTTTGCGCCTCGTGGATGACGAGGCCCGCGATGGTCGTCGCTTCGTCGTCCGGCAGGTCCCAGTCGAGATGGCGATTGAGATCGCGGATTGCCACCGTTCCGTCGACGTTGACCGTGCCGTCCGATTGCATCCGGATGTGGCTGTCGGGATTGTCGTGCTCATCGGTGATCTGGCCGACGATTTCCTCGAGGATGTCCTCGAGCGTGATGAGGCCCTGCACCTCGCCGTATTCGTCGACGACTAGCGCCATCTGTGTTTTCTTTTTCAGGAACTGGTTGAGCTGGTCCTTGAGGCTCGTCGTATCCGGCACAAACCAGGGCGTGCTCGCCGACTTCATGATGTCAAGCGTATCGGGCGCCCAGCCGGTGCGCGACAGCGCCAGCAGCAGATCCTTGGTGTGCAGCACGCCGACGATATTCTCCGGCTCCTCCTTCCAGATCGGAACGCGGGTGAATTGAGATTTTATCAGCTGGTCGAGAATTTTGGCCGGCGGATCGTCGGCATTCACCGTTTCCATCTTGGTGCGATGAACCATGATGTCGGCGACTTGCAGATCGCCGAGATCAAGAACGCCGCCGAGCATTTCCGCGTCGCCCTTCGCAACGGTGCCTTCCTTCGCCTGCAGGTCGATGGTGCCGCGAATTTCTTCGTGCGCCGCAAGAATGTTGGCTTCGTCGTCGGCCTTGCCCGGCGTCAGCTTCAAGAGATTGCGGACGACGTATTCGATCGCCTTCGTGAACGGCGTCAGAATGTAGATCAGGCCGCGCATCGGCGGCGCCACGATGAGCGCCACGCGATCCGCATAGGCCAGTGCATAGGTCTTCGGCAGCACGGCCGCGAAAATCACGATGAGGATGGTGATCAGACCCGTCGCGTACGCAACGCCGACCTCTCCATAGAGGTGAACGGCGACGTTGGACGCGAGCGCGGCGGCAAGAACGTCGACGAGTGTATTTCCGAGCAGCACGGTGCCGATCATCTTCTCCGGTCGCGACAGCACGCGGTTGACAAGAGCGGCGCTGACGTTGCCGTCTTCCTCGAGGGAATGCATACGGGCGCGCGACGCGGCCGTCAGCGAGGTTTCGCTGCCGTTGAAGAACGCGGAGAGGACGATGAGAATGAATATGGCAATGATGCTGAGTACTATAGACATGAAACTGGCCGGCTTCCCGAGATCAGAAATCAATGGCCGGCTAATCTAGCACACCTGTCGCGATCCATGTGTATCAGCCTGTTAACGGGCGATTTCCCGCTTCAAAAAGGTTTTTACCGTCTCCGGCGGGACGTCACGCGAGACGAAAGCGTCGCCGATTCCGCGGGCCAGAATGAACGCGAGCTTGCCGCCGCGGACTTTCTTGTCCTGGCCCATCAAGCGCCATAGCTCGTCCGCATCGGGGGCTGCCTGCGGAATGTCGGCGATCTTCGTCGCCAGCCCGACGGCTTTGAAATGCGCGGTGACGCGATCGGCATTGCCTGCGGGACAGATACCCAGCTCTTCCGACAGGCGGAACGCCAAGCACATGCCGACCGCGATGGCCTCGCCGTGCAGCAGCTTATCGGAATAGCCGGTCCAAGCTTCGAACGCGTGGCCGAAGGTGTGACCGAGATTGAGCAGCGCGCGATCACCGGTCTCCATTTCGTCGCGCGCGACGATCGCAGCCTTGGCGGCAACACTCGTCTCGATGGCCTTGGTCAGCGCCGGGCCATTGTTGCCGAAGACGCCCTGCCAATTATTTTCGAGCCATGAGAAGAATTTGGCGTCGCCGAGCAGACCATACTTGGCGACTTCAGCATAACCGGCGCACATCTGACGCGACGGCAGCGTCGTCAGCACGGACGTATCGGCAATGACGAGGCTCGGCTGATGAAAGACGCCGACGAGATTCTTGCCCTGCGGCGTATTGATGCCGGTCTTGCCGCCGACGGAGCTATCGACCTGAGCCAGGAGCGACGTCGGGATCTGCACGAAGCGGATGCCGCGACGGAGGATGCCCGCCGCGAAGCCCGCAAGGTCACCGATGACGCCGCCGCCAAGCGGCACGACGAGGTCGCCGCGTTCGAGGCCAAGTTCCAGAAGGCGTTCCGAAAGGATCGCCAGATCGCGGAAGCTTTTTGTCCCTTCGCCCGGCGTCATCACGATCGAACCGGCGAACAGTCCTTCCGATTTGAGGCTGTCTTCGAGCGTTGCAAGATGATGCCGGGCGACGTTCTCGTCGGTCACGATCCCACATTTCACGGTGCCGAGCCGCGATTTTATGAGTGCGCCGGTGTCGGCCAGCAGCCCGCTCGCGATCAGAACATCGTAAGAGCGGTCGCCAAGCTCGATGCGCACGCTGCGCGACGGACTGGGCGGTTGCACCGGGCCTGTCGGCACCGCGGCGCTGGTCGCGAGGCGGTTTACGATTTCGTTGACGGCCAGATCGTGCGGCTCGTCTCGGCTTTCAACGGTCATATCGGCCTCGGCATAGATCGGATAACGGGCTTCAATCAGCTTGCGCATCGTGGCTTCGGGATTGCCTTCGCGCAATAGCGGCCGAGTATCGCGCTTCATCACGCGGCGCATCAGAACGGGAAGATCGGCGCGGAGCCAGATCGAGACGCCGTTCTCGCGGATGCGCTGGCGTGTGTCAGGATGCATATAAGCCCCGCCGCCCGTCGCCAGCACCTGTGGGCCGTTACTCAGAAGGCGCGAGATGACCTTGCGTTCGCCGTCGCGGAAGTGCGCTTCACCGTGATCGGCGAAAATTTCGTTGATGGTCTTGGCGGCGGCGCGCTCGATTTCCTCGTCGGCGTCGATGAACGGCAGGCCGAGCCGAGCCGCCAAGCGTTTGCCGATCGAAGATTTGCCGCATCCCATCAGACCGACGAGCACGATCGAGCGTTTGCCAAGACGCTTTTTGGCACTCTCTATGACTTCAGATTCCGTCATCTCGGTCCCGGATGGCCGATCGGGCAGGCGAATCGGCTAATTTTGGCGCAAGGTGCCGCGGTGGGGCTGGCGCGCCGTCATGCCATGAACCGAAATGGCCCGCAAACCGGAAACGTGCCGATAAAGCCGCGAGGGAGCGTGACTGCCGGGCGCAGAATGCAAATCTTATGATGATGTACCGGTGAGAGTCATAATCGCGCCAATAAAGATGGCCACCTAGCAGGGGAAATAGGGAAGCCAAAATGCCGAGCCTTTTCCGGCTATTGTTCGTACTTTGCATGCTCGCCGCGCTGGTTCTCGGCGCGCTTTACATTCTGGCGACCCGTTTCGAGCCTGAACAGCAGACGATCAGCAAGCCCGTCTCGGGCGTAAAAATCCGGCCTTGAACAGTCATGGGTAATCCACACCCCTTCGCGCGACGATTCACGATGGCCGCGAAAATCGCGGTGCTGGCCGCTCTGATGTTGCCGGGACAGAGCGGGAGCGCTCGGGCGCAGGATGAGTCCGCAGCGCCGCCGCCCACCAAATCATCCAAGAAGCGCCCGGACCGGAACGACGCCTATTCTCCGCCGGCGGACAAGCAAACATACTTTCCGCAAATGGGCGCGCCTCAGGGCAATGGCGGCCGCGAGGATCGCGGTAATGCCTGGTCGCCGCCAGATCGCGGATTCGATACGCCGTACGATGGTAGCTCTCGGGGAGGCTCCGGTGGCAGCTCTGCTGGCAGCTCCGTCGGCCGCCGGTCCGCTCCGCAGAATGCGGTGCAGCGCGGCGCGCTTCCGACGGCCGTCGAAAAGGACGACTTGGCGCCCGTCATGTCGTCGGACGGCTCGGGCTTGCCCTATGAGCTATGGCGCGGGCTCGATGTCGCGAAGCTCGACAAACTCATCGGCACAATCGAAATACCGCCGCGCTCAGCTGCGCTGCATGAGCTTTGGAAACGCCTGATCACGTCGCAATCGGGCGATAGCTCCAACCCCGATTTCACCGCGCTGCGGCTCGAAGCGCTCTATCGTTCGGGCCTCGCGCGCGACGCGGCCGGCGAAGCAGCACCGCAGGGCGCGGACGAAAGCCCGCTTCTGCTGACGCTCGAAGCGCGCAACGAACTCGCGTCAGGCAAATCCGATCAGGCGTGCGATCTCGTTGGCCGCTCGGTGCGCGCCAAAGGCAGCATTCCGGCACGGCTCAAAGGCGAAGCCATCATGATGGCGGGCTATTGCTCGGCCATTCGCGATGACGCATCCGGCGCCGGGCTCGCGGCCGACATGGCGCGCGAGGAAGGCGTCCAGGCATCGCTCGGGCTGGAAGCACTCGATGCGCTGTCGATCAAGGCGAAGCCGAAGTACACGGCGGTTAAACAGATTTCGCTGCTCGATTACCGGATCGCGGAACGGGTCGGTGGCCTGTCGCACAAGGACGTTCTCGACAAGGGCGAGCCCGCGTTGCTCATCGCGCTCGCGACCGATCCGTCGACGCCCGTCGATCTCGGCCTTCCTTCCACCGAAGCGGCCGCGCGTCTCAACGCGCTTTCGCCCGAGGCGCTGGCGAGCATCTATCGCGTCAATGCCGAAGCCGCTTCACCCGATGATCTTCTCGCGGGGCGCGGACCGCAGGGCGTCGCGCGGCGGGCGGCATTGTTCAAGGCCGCCGTCGAAGAGCGCACGCCGATGCGCAAGACGCGGCTGATCCGCGCCTTTCTCGACGACTCGAACCGTCAGCGCATGGGAATGATCGCCGCCAAGATGGTGGCTCCGGCAGCCGCTGAAATCCGGGCGCAGCCCGAACTCAGCTGGTTTTCCGAAACGGGCGTCGAAATCGGTCTTGCAGCCGGCCGCTACGACATGGCGCGCGAATGGATCAGGCTCGGCGACGAGCCAGGCAGCGCCGGCAGTCTCGGGCATTGGCGGGCGCTGCTCGACATCGCCGATCCGAAAGATCCCCAGCGCGGCCGGAGTTTTTCGGCGCTCGAGGATTTGGCAGCGAACGGACGATTCCCGGCGACGGCGCTCTATCGGCTGACAACGGTCCTCGAAGCGCTCGACTATGTCGTGCCGCTGCCGCTGTGGGAAGCCGCCAACAGAGCGCCGCAGCCGACCTCCGGCTATCTGCCGGAAACCGGCGTTCTGACCGAACTGCAGGATGCCTCCAAGAAGCAGGAATTCGGGCATACGGTCCTGCTGGTCATGAAAGCGCTTGGGCCGAACGGCGCTGAAGACGCAAACCTGATCGCGCTCGGCGACAGCATTCGTGCGCTGAAGCGCGCCGGGCTCGAGCCGGATGCGCGGCGGCTTGGCCTGGAGGCGCTGTTGTCATCGTGGCCGCGTCTCGCGACGAATTGAGAGCGGATATGGCGTCAGCCCCGGCGCAAGACAGTCATCTCGCCGCGTTTCTCGACATGCTCGTGGCCGAGCGCGGCGCGTCGCCCAACACGATCGAAGCTTACCGGGGCGACCTCGAGAGTTTCCTCGACTATCTTACCGAGGCGAGCGTCGGGCCGCTCATGGCGGGGACGCAAAACATTCAGGGCTTCATCGCCGCGATGGCGAACGCGGGTCAGGCGCCGACATCGCGCTCGCGGCGCTTGTCGGCGATCAAGCAATATTACCGGTTCCTGTTCGCGGAAGGTTTGATCGACGCGGACCCGACGTCCGGGCTGCAAGGACCAAAAAAGCAACGCTCGCTGCCGAAAGTGCTCAGCATCGCCGAAGTTGACCGGCTGCTCGACGCGTCGCAGAAACGCTGCGAGGGTATTGAAGGGCGCGCCCTATTCCGGGCGTTGCGGTTTCATTGCCTGCTCGAACTTCTCTACGCCACGGGGATGCGCGTTTCGGAACTCGTCGGCTTGCCTAGAACTGTTCTACGTGGCGATAAGCGCGTCTTCTCGATCAAGGGCAAAGGCGGACGCGAACGGCTCGTGCCGCTCAATGCTGCGGCGCGGGTAGCGCTCGATCGTTTTCTTGAAGTTTCCGGACGTTTCGATAATTCGCCATGGCTTTTTCCGTCAAAGTCGGCGCTCGGTCATATGACGCGGCAACGGTTTGCGCAGGATCTCAAGGATGTCGCCGCAGATTCAGGCATCGGACCTGACCGGATATCGCCGCATGTGCTGCGCCACGCCTTCGCCAGCCATCTGCTCGACCGCGGCGCCGACCTCAGAACCGTTCAACAACTGCTCGGCCATGCTGACATTTCGACGACGGAGATTTATACGCACGTCTTGCAGGAGCGTCTGAAGGCGCTCGTCAACACGCATCATCCGCTGGCTAAAGTAAAATAAGGCGGCTTGGGACTTCCCAGCGCCGCCAGTTGAAAAAAACAAGGCGCAAAACGCAAGGGAGGATAGCATGAGCCGCTTGTTCGGGGACAATCACCGCACGCTCCAGATGGCTTTCGATACGCGGGCGCTCGCCGACCGCATCGAGGCTGTCGCCTTAAAGCCCGAGATCGATGAGACGGCGAAAGCGTTCATCGAAAGCCGCGAGATGTTTTTTCTCTCGACCGTCGACCACAACGGGCGGCCGACCGTTTCCTACAAAGGCGGCGCCAAAGGCTTCGTGCGTGTCATCGATGATACGACCCTGATGTTTCCGAGCTACGACGGCAACGGCATGTATCTCTCGATGGGCAACATATCGGGGAACGCAGAAATCGGAATGCTGTTCATCGATTTCGAGAAGCCGTTCCGGCTGCGCGCCCAAGGCCGCGCCGAATTGATCGTCGGCGGCGACGACGTCAAAGCCTTCAGGGAAGCCGAGATGGTTGTGAAGGTTTCGATCCATGAAGTCTGGATGAACTGCCCGCGCTACGTTCATCGCTTCCAGAAAATCGAAAACTCGCGCTATGCGCCGGGCGTTGAAGATGAAACGCCATTTTGCGAGTGGAAGCGGATCGATGCGATGCAGGATGTCGTCAGGCCCGATGAGCGCGAAAAAGTCGAGCGCCTCGGCACGACGACAATCGACGACTGGATGGGCAAGGTCATGTCCGGCGATAGAGGTGCATGAAGCCTTGCGCTCAGGCCGTCATCATGCGTCTTAGATTCATGTCCTCCGTCGTTCCCGAAATACCGAACCGAGTCCTGGGGTTTGCCGCGCATCCCCGAGGTCTGACGACGCTTTACTTCACCGAGCTGTGGGAGCGCTTCTCGTATTATGGAATGCGGGCGCTTCTAATCCTGTTCATGGTGGCGCCGGTCGAAGCGGGCGGGCTCGGTTTCGCGACGCCGAACGCGGGAAGCATCTACGGCTCCTATACGATGGCCGTCTATCTGCTCGCCGTACCCGGCGGGTTCATCGCCGACCGGATGCTCGGCGCAAAACGCAGCGTTCTTTTCGGCGGACTCACAATTGCGGCTGGCCATTACGCGCTGGCCATTCCGACGCTCACGACGTTTTATCTGGGCCTCATTCTGATCGCGATTGGGACCGGGCTTTTCAAACCGAATATCTCCGCGCTCGTCGGTTCGCTTTATTCACGCGACGATCTCAGGCGCGACTCCGGCTTCTCGCTCTTTTACATGGGCATCAACATCGGCGCGTTCTTCGCCCCGATCGTCACGGGATTTCTGGCGCAGAGCGCGACATTCAAGAACTGGCTGACAGCGGCGGGCTTCGATCCTATCCACAGCTGGCATTGGGGCTTTGGGGCGGCCGGCGTCGGCATGACGATTTCCATGCTGCTGTTTGCGCGCAAAATGCACGGGCTGGATGAACCCGATCCCATCCCCGTGACGCGAGAACCGCCTTTCAAGCGCCAAACGCTTTACATCGTTCTCGCGACGCTCGGCCTTTTAGCGCTGGCGCTGTTGTCGGACGTTTCGGGATTCCGCTGGCTGCGCTGGCTGTTCATCATCGTGCCGCTTATCGGCGTCTTGTATGGCGCTTCGCGGCCGAGCCCCGATGCACGCCGCCTCGCCGCCGTCGGAATCTTTTTCATCGCTGCGATGATCTTCTGGGCGATCTTCGAGCAAGCCGGAACGACGCTGGCGCTCTTCGCCGATCAACTGACCCGCAACGACGTCGCGGGCTTCGCATTTCCGTCCGCCTGGTTCCAGTCGGCCAATCCAGTCTTCGTCATCCTGCTGACGCCGGTCATCGCCGCGCTGTGGCTGAAGCTTGGCGCGCAACAGCCGTCAGCGCCGGGGAAATTCGGGCTGGCGCTCGTCTTTCTCGCAGGCGGCTTCCTGCTGATGATCCCGGCGGCGGGCTACGCCGCCGAAGGGCGCGTCTCGCCGTTCTGGCTGATCGGGCTCTACTTCCTGTTCACGATCGGCGAACTGTTGCTGAGCCCGGTTGGGCTCGCAACGATGACGCGCATCGCACCCGCACGGATGACCGGCCTCGTGCTCGGGGTCTGGTTCCTCGCGGCGGCGCTCGGCAACAAGCTCGCGGGCGACATCGGCGGCGCCTTCACGGCGAGCGATCCCGATACGCTCGTCCTGTCGTTTTTGGCGCAGGCCGGGATTGTGGCGGCCGCTGCTGCGCTTATGTTTGCCCTCGTACCTGTCGTAAAAAGGCTGTCCGAGGGCGATAATTAACCCGGAATGGCGGTTGCTGCGGCGACGCGTTAGCGCAAGATGCCGCTTCGCCTTGACAGGTCGCGGACGCCAAGGCGAATGTCGCCCGCGCCGGATGCGCGAGCCGGTCGCCGCACGCTTCAGTTGCAACTTCGAAAGATCTCAGCCCCGTGAACGCTTCGACCGCCCTTCGCACCTATCTCGATTTCGAAAAGCCGATCCTGGAGCTCGAAAGCAAGGTCGCGGAGCTCAAGGCGCTGCACGTCGAGGGCAAGGGTCCGCAGATCGCCGACGAGATCGCCAAGCTCGAGCAGAAAGCCAAGGCGGCGCTCGTCGATACCTACGCGCGCCTGACGCCCTGGCAAAAAACCCTCGTCGCACGGCATCCTGAACGTCCGCACGCGCTCGATTTCGTCAATGGGCTCATTGAGGACTTCACGCCGCTCGCGGGTGACCGCTATTTCGCCGAGGACGAAGCGATCGTCGGCGGCATCGGAAAATTCCGCAACAGGTCGGTCGTCGTTCTCGGGCACGAGAAAGGCTCGGACACCGAACAGCGCATCAAGCACAATTTCGGCATGGCGCGGCCGGAGGGGTATCGCAAGGCCGTGCGCCTGATGGAGCTTGCCGACCGCTTCGGGCTGCCCATCGTCACGTTCGTCGACACGCCCGGCGCGTACCCCGGCATCGGCGCTGAGGAGCGCGGCCAAGCGGAAGCGATCGCACGGTCGACGGCATGCTGCCTCCGGCTCGGCGTGCCGATCGTCGCGGTCATCGTCGGCGAAGGCGGATCGGGCGGCGCCATCGCCATCGCCACGGCCAATCGCATTCTTATGCTCGAGCATGCCATTTATTCGGTGATCTCGCCCGAGGGCGCGGCGTCGATCATCTGGCGCGACAGCAACAAGAAGGAAGAAGCCGCGACCAACATGAAGATCACGGCACAGGACCTGGATCAACTCGGCGTCATCGACGCGATTGTGAAAGAGCCCACAGGCGGCGCGCATCGAGACCGCGAATCGGTGATTATCTCGACGGGCAACGCGATCGCGCGGATGCTGTCCGAGTTCGACGGGAAATCGGCCGACGACATCCGGGCGCAGCGTCACGAGCGCTTTTTATCGATCGGGCGATAAGCGACGGGGTCGCGGCTGAGTGGCCGTTTGCGGGCTGGTCCCGCCCGCGCCGCATTGTGGCACGATAGTTGGGGCACGCGATTTCGGACACCCACCTTCGGACACGATACTTGAGTTGACAGGGTGTTCGCCGAATTCCAGTAGTCGTTGAGTCTGTTGCGTTATTCGTCCGCCAACCCGCGGCACGGGGAAACTAGTTCGGGAAAGGCGCTTTGGTGCTGACGCGCGTCTCGCTGACGTGGAGGGTTGCTGTCCAGACGGTCGTCATGGCCGGCATAGTCATGCTCGCGGCCTGCTCCAATACGCCCACGATCCCGCCGCCTTCGGAAGTTCCGCTGTCGAAGGACGCCATCTCGCTTTTGGCAAAAAAGGGGATGCAGCCCAGCTCGCCGATCTTCGTGCGCATCTTCAAGGAAGAGTCCGAGCTTGAAATCTGGAAGCAGCGCGATGACGGGCGCTTCTACCATTTCAAGACATACCCCATCTGCAATTGGTCCGGCGAGATCGGACCAAAGCTGAGTTACGGCGACCGGCAGGCGCCGGAAGGGTTCTATTCGGTAACGCCGGGGCTGATGAACCCGAATTCGAAATATTATCTGTCGTTCAATCTCGGCTATCCGAACGCCTACGACCGGTCGTGGAATCGTACGGGAGATTCCGTCATGGTGCATGGCAACTGCCGGTCGGCGGGCTGCTATGCGATGACCGACGCGCTGATGGAAGAGATCTATGGTTTGTCGCGCGAGGCGTTGAAGGCGGGTCAATCGAGCTTCCAAGTGCAGGCGCTGCCGTTCCGGATGACCGACGCGCGCATGGTGCGCGAAAAGAACAGCAAATGGCTGAGCTACTGGAAGACGCTGAAACAGGGCTACGATTATTTCGAGAAGTACCGCGTGCCGCCGAACGTCGTCGTGTGCGAGCGCCGGTATGTCGTCGGCGTGCAGCCGCAAAGCCGACCCGACGCGGATGGGCCGTGCCCGCCGTTCTCACGGCCGACGATGACGGCGTTCACGCCGCTTCCTGAGCCTACGGAGGTCGCCGTTGCAAAGGGCAACAAGCTCAAGGGCATCGCCAATCCCGATCTGGAGCCCACGCTTGCCGACATCAATGCCGCGAAGCAACGCCAAAGTCAGCAACCGATTCAGAGCATGCCGGGCATGCCTGTTGCCAACGCCAACTAGATTTTGGCGGGCCATCAATGCCTGACATCACCACGCAGCCGCGAACCTCGAGACAACCCCGGAAGCGTTGGGCCGGAGCGATGTTACTCGGCCTTGTCCTAATGGTCGCCTCAGGCGTCGCGGCGATTGAGTTCGCGCAGCTGTGGATGCCGCGCATCTTGGGCGACGATGGACTGATCCGCTACGAACGCTCACAGCGGCGATGGCGCGCCGAGTATGGCCTGCCGATGCCGGGGCAGCCCGACCTTGCACGATTTTCGGAACGGCTTGCGGCGCAGGGGTTGAAAGAGGGTGCTCCGGTGCTCGTGCGAATCTTCAAAAGAGAGTTCGAACTCGAGCTTTGGATGCAGCGCGACGGCGCGTTCCAGCGCTTTGTAACTTACCCGATCTGCCGCTGGTCCGGTTGGCTTGGCCCGAAGCTCGTGGAAGGCGACAGGCAAGCGCCTGAAGGATTTTATACGGTCGACGCGGCGGCGCTCAATCCGAACAGCCGCTGGTTTCGCTCGTTCAATCTCGGCTATCCGAACGCGTTCGATCGATCGCAAGGGCGCACGGGATCGCTGATCATGGTGCATGGCGGCTGCGGATCAATTGGCTGCTTCGCGATGACCAACGGCCAGATGTCCGAGATCTGGCAGCTCGTGACGGCGGCGCTCGGAGGCGGACAGAAGCGTTTCCAGGTCCAGGTTTATCCGTTCCGGATGTCGGACGCCGAGCTTGATGCACATGCGCGCGACCCGGACATTGCCTTCTGGCGCGATCTCAAGGCCGGACACGACCTCTTCGAGGCGAATGCCGTGCCGCCGAAAGTTTCGGTCTGCAATGGGCGCTATCAATTCCAAGCCGGAACAGCGGGCAACCTGGACAGCGAACCTGTTCAGCCCGGGTGCTCCAAGGGGTAACGTCCGCCTGCGTCAGCAGTTCATATTTAATTCGGCATTGAATCAATATGTTGCCAATTCCGAATTTATTAATTCCATTTCACATTTACTTTACGCGGCGCCGCAATTGAATAGCCGGTGATATAAAAACGCGCTATATCCGCCTTATCGATTTACGATGGAGATTGGTAATGCGTAAGGCGTGGCTTGCGTCGGCCCTGATGGCGGCCGCTTTGGCCGGATTGGGAGGCGCGACGACCTCAGCTTCGGCAGGCGTCGCGGGACTGATGTCGGCGGCACAGAATGCGGCTCCCCATGAGAGCGGTGTTCTGAACGTCACTCATCGCCGCCGGTATTATTATGACCCCGGCTATTATGCGTATTACGCCTCGCCCTACGACTATGCGTATTATCCACCGCCGGTCGTCTATTACGCCGTGCCCGCGCCGCGCTTTGTGCCAGGCCCGGCCTATTATCCCTATTCGGGATACTACGTCCGCCCGTGGCGCCGCCGCTACTACGGCTGGTAAGTTGATCGGCTCGCGGCGCATCCGACCTGGGCGCGCCGCGAGACTGGTTTTCGGCCGCCGGTGTTGGCAAAAAGACACTTCGATTTGAAGATGGTGAGCGATACTATCTCCGCTGCGCGCAGGCGGGATATTCGGTCGCGAACCATCCATGTCACTTTCAGGCTCATTTCACAGGACGACCTTGGCGGCGTTGGCATTTGCCATCGCCAGCGTCGGCGCCGCGCACGCGCTGACCATCGAACTCAAGGACGTCGCCGCTGACCGGGTCGAGCGCCAGCGGGCCGCGGCAGCGGGGGCCTTGCCACTGCCAGGCACGCCGAATGTCGCGTTCCTGCAGGAACGGCTGCGCGACAAGGGCGTCACCCTCGCCGATCCGATCCTGATCCGCGTCTTCAAGACCGAGTCGGAGCTTGAGATCTGGAAGCAGAAGGGCGGCAACTACGTCCTGTTCGCGACCTATCCGATCTGCCATTGGTCCGGAACGCTCGGGCCGAAGCTGCGCGACGGCGACCGGCAGGCTCCGGAAGGCTATTACACGCTATCCCGATCGCAGACGCGCCACGTGGGACGTTGGCCGAGATCGCTCGATCTCGGATTCCCGAATATCCTCGATCAATCGCAGGCGCGCACCGGGTCGAGCATCCTGGTGCATGGCGGATGCTCGTCCATCGGCTGTTTCGCAATGACGAACCCGGTTTCGGACGAAATCCATCAATTGACGACGGCGGCGATGGACAGCGGCGAACAGATCGTGCCGGTGCACGTGTTTCCGTTTCGCATGACTGACAAAAATATGACGGCGCAGGACGCTTCTCCCTGGAAGGCGTTCTGGACCAATCTCAAGGAAGGGTACGATCTCTTCGAGCAAACGAAGCGGCCGCCCATCATCGGCGTATGCAGCGGTCGCTATATTTTCCGCGAAACGCAGGCGCGGGAGTCGTCCGGGCCGCTCGAGGCGTGCGGGCCGACGCTGACCGCGATCCGCGAGCAGGATCAGTGGCTGCGGGATGTCCCCTATCCGACAGCGTTGGCGCCACGGCTCGCGGCGCAATCGACGGAAACGGCGCGGCCCATTCCGCAAGTGCAGTCGAGTCTCGATAGCGAGGCACCGGCGGTTCCCATGTTCTCCTGGCCGCTGATCCGCTGATCTCGCGCTAATTTGGTGCTGATCTCGCATCTGCACGACGGATCTTGCCCGGCGTGGTGGAGCTTGCGATAGATGGGTCGTATCGCAACTGCGAAAGGCTTCGTACACATGGCAGAAAAGACCGTCATCAAGCGCGTGGAAATTTTTCTGGAAAACCTGCTGTTCAGCTCACGCTGGCTGCTGGCGCCCTTTTACTTCGGCCTCGCGCTGGCGCTTTTCATACTGCTCATCAAGTTCCTGATGGAGCTTTTCCATCTCGCAGAGAGCGCGTTCGTTTCAACCGAATCCGACGTAATCCTGGGCCTTCTGACGCTTGTCGACCTGACGCTGACAGGGTCGCTGCTGATTATCGTAATTTTCTCGGGCTACGAAAATTTCGTTTCGCGCATGGATCATTCCACCCATGGCGACCGGCCGGAATGGATGGGCACGATCGATTTCGCGGCCCTGAAGCTCAAGATGCTGTCGTCGATCGTCGCGATTTCCGCCGTCCAGCTTCTGCGTCAGTTCATGTCGCTCGGCACCGTGACGCCCGAGCGTGAGAAAGAGCTGTTCTGGCTGGTCATCATCCACATCGTGTTCGTGGTCTCGAGCGTGCTGCTGGCGCTCTCGGACCGCATCGCAGCGGGTGGGCATGGGCATGGCAGCAGCGAACCGGGTGACGCCCACGCGTCCGCCGACACGAAAACGAGCGGCCACTAAACAGGTCCGACGACGGCGAATGCGGAAGGACTGATCTTCGATCAGTCCTTCGCGTTCAGTCCATCTTGCCGTGGCAATGCTTGTATTTCTTGCCTGAGCCGCACGGGCAAAGGGCGTTGCGCGAAACGCGGCCCCAGGTTGCCGGATCGTTCGGATCGACGGCGCCTTCACCACGGCGGCTTTGAACCGGTGCGCGCTTCTCGGGCTCGGGCGGCGCGTTGCGGCGGGCCCGCGCGCCGGCAATCGCGGCGTCGGCCATAGCAAGCTCGGGGTTCTGCTCGAATTCATCGAGGCCGGTCGTTGCGTCGACGTGATGCGCCATCATCGGCGGCAGATCGACCGGCTGAAGTGCGGGCTGATCCTCGGGCGGTGCAAGCTCGACATGCATCAGCTGACCCGTCACGTTTTCGCGCAGGCGTCCGAGCATATTCTCGAACAGGATGAATCCTTCGCTCTTGTACTCGTTGAGCGGGTCTTTCTGACCGTAAGCCCGGAAGCCGATGACCTGGCGCAAGTGCTCGAGCGTCACAAGATGCTCGCGCCACAGGTGATCGAGCGTCTGCAGCAGGACCATCTTTTCGATCTGGCGGTAAAGCTCCGGCCCGAGTTCGCTCGTCTTGGCTTCGACCTTGGCTTCGACGGCGGCTCTGATGCGTTCCTTGATTTCTTCGTCCGCGATGCCTTCCTCGGCCGCCCAGGCCTCGATCGGTAGATCGAGAGCGAAGATCTCATTGATTTGTTCTTTGAGGCCCGCTGTATCCCACTGCTCGGCGTAGGCCGTCGGCGGAATGAAGCGCGTCACGAGCTGATCGATAAGCTCGTTGCGAAGCTCAACGACCGTCTCGGAAACATCGTCCTCGCCCATGATCTCGAGACGCTGATCGAAGATGACCTTGCGCTGGTCATTCATCACGTCATCGTACTTCAGGATCTGCTTGCGGATGTCGAAGTTGCGTTGCTCGACCTTCTTCTGCGCGGTCTCGAGCGACTTGTTCATCCAGGGATGCGTGATCGCCTCGCCTTCCTTGAGGCCCAAGGTCTGGAGCACCTTGTCCATGCGCTCGGAGCCGAAGATGCGCATCAGGTCATCATCGAGCGCGAGATAGAATTTAGAACGGCCCGGATCGCCCTGACGGCCGGAACGGCCGCGCAGCTGATTGTCGATGCGTCGGCTCTCGTGGCGCTCCGTGGCGAGAACATAAAGGCCGCCCGCTTCGAGGGCTTTCTGCTTTTTAACCGCGGCGTCGGCAACAAGCTCAGCGCGCTTGCTCTTGATTGCCGCGTCGTCGGGGGCAGAGCCTTTCGCGGTTTCTTCCTCAATCCAGTCACGCAGCCGGAACTCGGCGTTGCCGCCAAGCTGAATGTCGGTGCCGCGACCGGCCATGTTCGTCGCGATTGTCACCGCGCCGGGAACGCCGGCCTGGGCGACGATGTTGGCTTCCTGTTCATGGTAGCGCGCGTTCAGAACACTGTGCTCGACGGCTTGCTTCTTGCCCTTCGACTCGGTGGCAAACTTCGTCAACAGCGCCGCCATATCGGTGAAGTGCTTGCGCAGATCATCGTCCTTGCCGGGCTTCAGTTCGCTCGCCTGCTTTTCGAGCGTGTGCGCCAGATCGCGAAGGTACTTGTGGTCTTTCAGAAGTTCGGAAAGCTGCTCCGACTTCTCGATCGACGTCGTGCCGACGAGGATCGGCTGGCCGCGATCCTTGGCTTCCGCGATCGACTGAACGATCGCCGCGAGTTTTTCCTTTTGCGTGCGATAGATTTCGTCGTCTTCATCGACGCGACTGACCGGAAGGTTCGTCGGAATATCGATGACCTGAAGACCGTAGATGTCCATGAACTCGTCGGCTTCCGTCAGGGCCGTGCCGGTCATGCCGCCAAGCTTTTTATAAAGACGGAAGTAGTTCTGGAACGTGATCGAGGCGAGCGTCTGGTTCTCGGGCTGGATCTCAACGTGCTCTTTGGCTTCGAGCGCCTGATGCAGGCCTTCCGAATAGCGGCGGCCCGGCATCATGCGGCCGGTGAATTCGTCGATGATGACGACTTCGTCGCCCTTGACGATGTAATCCTTGTCGCGCTGGAACAGCTTATGGGCCTTCAGCGCCTGCGTGAGGTGATGAACGATCGTGACGTTGTCGATGTCGTACAGCGTGCCCTTGAGCATGCCAGCCTTCTCGAGAACGTTTTCCATTTTCTCGTTGCCGGCCTCGGTGAACGACACCTGGCGCTGCTTTTCGTCCAGCTCAAAGTCGCCCGGCTCGACGACCTTCATCAACTCGTCGATCGTCTGATAAAGCTCGGCGCGATCTTCGAGCGGACCGGAAATAATGAGCGGCGTGCGCGCTTCATCGATCAGAATCGAGTCGACTTCGTCGACGATCGCGTAAACGTGCGGACGCTGCACCATCTCTTCGCGGTTCATCTTCATGTTGTCGCGAAGATAATCGAAGCCGAGCTCGTTATTGGTTCCGTAGGTCACGTCGCAGGCATAGGCGAGCTTGCGTTGTTCATCCGACATATCGTGAATGATGACGCCGACGGTCAGGCCGAGGAAGCGGTAAACCTGGCCCATCCATTCGGCGTCGCGACTAGCGAGATAGTCGTTGACGGTGACGACGTGCACGCCCTTGCCGTTCAAAGCATTCAAATAGACGGGAAGCGTGGCGACCAGAGTCTTGCCTTCGCCGGTTCGCATTTCGGCGATGTCGCCCTGATGCAAAACCATGCCGCCGATCAGCTGGACGTCGAAGTGACGTTGTCCGAGAGAGCGCTTGGCGGCTTCGCGAACCGTGGCGAAGGCCGGGACGAGCAGATCGTCGAGCGTCTTGCCTTCCGCGATTTCCTTGCGGAAAGCGTCTGTCCGCGCCCTCAGCTCGTCGTCGGTCAAAGCCTGCACTTCGTCTTCGAGCGCATTGATGGCGGCGACCCGGGCCCTGAAGCCCTTGACCTTGCGTTCATTCGACGAACCAAAGATTTTCGAAGCGAAACCACCGAACGAGAGCATCTTGAAATCCGTCCTAACGTCAGCATCAGCCCGCACGCTTCAGCGCGTCCGAGCAAGGGTTGCGTTCACCTGAAGTTCCGTTCAGCAAAAAATGCGCGGCAAGGGCCATTCCCCGCCACGCCTGCATCACGATCCCTCGGCAATCTCACGTGGTTCGAACGGGCCGAAACCCGCGCCGATCTGGGGGCAGACATAAGAACTCGTCCCCCCGGCTGTCAATGTTCAGAACCGTCTCTCCCAGCGTTCAAATTTTGCCGCTCTATTCAAATATTAACTTGGTTTTCCCACCTCGGGCCGTTATCGAGGCCCGTCTGCTTCCAGGCATGTATGGACTAAAGCGGCCATGAGCCGAATATAAGTCTGGCGGGCATTTCTCATCCCAACTTCGGAGCTTACCCCCATGAAGCGCATCTTACCTACCGCCTTTTCGGTCGCATTTGCGATCACGCTTCTGGGCGCGCCGGCCACGCAGGCCTTCGCCGAAGATAAAGTCGTCGCCACCATCGACGGAAAGCCGATCACGGACGGCGACCTTGCCGTCGCGGAAAGCGAAATCGGCAGCGACATGGGAACGATGCCGGGCGCGCAGAAGCGCACCTCGCTGCTCGAATTCCTTATCGACAATCAGCTTTTTGCAGAAGCGGCCGAAAAGGCAAAGCTCGACCAGGGCCCCGACTTCGAGACCCGTCTCGCCTATCTCAAGCGCCGGGCGCTGAGAGAGCTTTATTTCGAGAAGGTCATCAGAGGGGCCGTCAGCGACGCCGACGCGCGCAAAATATACGACGATCAGGTGAAGCTTTTGAAGCCGGAAGAGGAAGTTTCGGCACGCCATATCCTGGTCGAAACCGAAGAGCAGGCCAAGGCCCTTAAGGAAAAGCTCGATAAAGGCGCGGATTTCGCGCAGCTCGCCAAGGAAAACTCGAAGGATCCGGGTTCGAAGGACGACGGCGGCAATCTCGGCTACTTCGGCCACGGACAGATGGTGCCGCAGTTCGAAGAGGTCGTCTTCAAATTGAAGAAGGGTGAGGTTTCCGCTCCGATCAAGACCCAGTTCGGCTGGCATCTCGTCAAGCTCGAAGACAGCCGGACGAAGCAGCCGCCCGCCTTCGAAATCGTCAAGGACCGGATCGCGCAATCGCTGCTGCTGCAGAAGGCTCAAAAAACGGCAACCGAACTTCGCGCCAACGCCAAGATCGAGATCGTCGATCCGGAGATCAAAAAGTCGATCGACGAGCGCAATGCGATGGTCGCCAAGCAGGCCGCTCCGAGCGCCGCGCCTGCGACAGCACCGGCGGAAGCTCCGGCTCAAGCGGCCCCGGCAGCGGACGCTCTGAAGGACGCGCCGAAACCATAACGGCCGCTGCGACGCGTAACCGTTCGATTTCTGGATCGGGCCGCTTGATTATGGCGGCCCGATCTGTTTCACGGAGCCTCGCGCCACAGCGGAGGTTCCCATGGGCAAAGTCTCTAGCGTTTCACCGTTCGCACCAGCGGTTCTTGTCGAGCTTCCGCCCATCGACGGCGTGGCATTCGCCACCGCCGAGGCAGGCATCCGCTACAAAAAGCGAACCGATCTGCTGCTTGCGATCCTCGATGAAAGCACTTCGGTCGCAGGCGTATTGACCCAATCGAAGACGGCGTCTGCGCCGGTGCTTCTCTGCCGCAAGCACCTCAAGAGGGGCACGGCGCGAGCGCTTGTCGTCAATTCCGGCAATGCCAACGCGTTTACGGGAAAAAAGGGACATGAGGCCGTCGATATCACGGTCGAGCATGCGGTCGAAGCCGTTGGCTGCCGGCCGCACAACGTTTTCGTCGCCTCCACCGGCGTTATCGGGGAGCCGCTCGACGCGACGAAATTCGCGGGTCTCCTGACAGGCCTCGCGGAACGCGCGGAGCCCGATGCGTTCGAAGCCGCCGCGCGCGCCATCATGACGACCGACACCTATCCCAAGCTCGCAACGCGCAAGGCCCTGATCGGCAACACGGAAGTGACGATCAACGGCTTCTGCAAAGGGGCTGGCATGATCGCGCCCGACATGGCGACGATGCTGTGCTTCATCTTCACCGATGCGGCGATCCCGGCTGACGTGCTGCAAGATCTCGTCGGCGAACATGTCAAGACGACCTTCAACTGCATGACGGTCGATGGCGACACGTCGACCAGCGACACCTGCCTCGTTTTCGCGACGGGCCATGCCGCGGAACGTGGCCAGAAACCCGTCACGAAGGCGAAGTCCAAGAAGCTCAAGGTGTTCTCTGACGCGCTTCACGATCTGATGCAGGACCTCGCCATCCAGGTGGCCAAGGACGGGGAGGGACTTTCGAAGTTCGTGACGTTCGAGGTGGAGGGCGCGAAGTCCTGGGAAGCCGCCCGGGCCATCGCGCTGGCCTGCGCCAACTCGCCCATTCTCAAAACCGCCATCGCGGGACAAGACCCCAACTGGGGCCGGGTCGTCATGGCGGTCGGGAAATCCGGCGAAGCGGCGGATCGCGACAAACTCACCATCTGGTTTGGCCCGCACTGCATGGCGCGCGACGGCGAACGGGCCGCGGACTACGACGAAAAGACCGCGGCGGCCTACATGAAGAATCGCGAAATTGTGATCCGCATCGCTGTCGGCGTGGGTAAGGCTTCGGCGACGGTCTGGACTTGTGACCTGACACACGACTATGTGTCGATCAACGCGGACTATCGGAGCTAAACGTAAAGACGGATGGAAAAGGCTTTCTGGACGGAGCGCTGGAAGCGGCGTGATATCGGTTTTCACCAGCCCCACGTTCACGAGCAGCTGAAACGCTTCTGGCCGACGCTTAATTTGCCCGTCGCAAGCACGATTTTCGTGCCGCTGGCGGGCAAGAGCCACGACATGGTCTGGCTTGCGACGCAGGGGCACCGTGTCATCGGGGTCGAGCTTTCCGACGTCGCGGTCCGGGAATTCTTCAAGGATGGCGGACAGACACCCGAAATCCGATCAGACGGGCCGTTCGACGTCTTTTCGGCCGGGCCGTTCAATCTCTATCGCGGCGACTTTTTCGAAACGTCGGCCGAGATGGTGCGAGATGTCGTGGCGGTCTACGACCGTGCGGCGCTGATCGCGTTGCCCGCCGACCTTCGGGAGCGCTACGCCAAGAAGCTCGCCAGCATTATCCCGAGCACGGCGATCATCTTCCTCGTCGCACTCGAGTATCCCGAGCACGAGATGTCCGGTCCACCGTTCGCGGTGACGCGCGATGAGGTCGAACGTCTTTACGGCGATACATTCGACATCCAGGTGCTCGAAGCGCGCGACGGGCTGGAGGATAGCGGAAATCTGCGTCGGCGCGGCGTCACTCGGCTTGAGGAAACGGCCTACGTGCTGAGGCGGCGATGACGAAGCCGCTCGTTCTGGTGGCCGCCGTCGCATTGATCGATGACGATAAGCGCGTATTGATCGCCCAGCGCCCGGCCAATAAATCCATGGCGGGGTTCTGGGAGTTTCCGGGCGGCAAGATCGAAGCCGGTGAGACGCCGGAGGATGCGCTCTGCCGCGAGATCAAGGAAGAACTCAGCATCGAGCTTTGCCGGACGTGCCTCGCGCCGTTCAACTTCGCGAGCCACGCCTACGACGACTTTCACCTTCTGATGCCGCTTTATGTCTGCCGCACCTGGGACGGCGAGATCGCGCCGCGCGAGGGCCAAACCATCGAATGGGTCCGGGCGCTGCATCTGACGCGCTACCGGATGCCGCCGGCGGACGAGCCGCTTATTCCCTGGCTCAGGGATTTTCTGGCTTAGGCTTCAGCACGTCGGACAGACGGACCTTTGCCGAGCCCGGCGCCAGCGGCTTTTGCTGGCTTTCGTGCGGCACCCAGCCGGTCAGCGTGATGATCTCGAAGGTTGCAGGGATGCGGCCGTCCGGAAGGCCAAAGCGTTCCTGATACACTTCCGCCGCCCGAAGCAGCAGGCGGCGCGTGACCGGCGCCCGGCTACGTTCGATCAGCATGTTGCTGGCCGCCATGGCCTTCAGATCACGCATCAGCGCCAGCGGCGATTCATACGTCACGCGCACCGGGTCGCTGTCGGCGACGGGAAGGGCGAAACCAGCGCGCTGCAGCAGGCTGCCTAATTCGCGCACGTCGGCAAACGGCGCGACGCGGGGCGAGGCTCCGCCGAACAATTCCTCTTCGGCCAAGAGCCAAGCTTCGCGCAATTCCTTGAGTGTCTGGCCGCCAAGGAGGGCCCCGAGGAACAGCCCGTCCGGCTTCAGGGCGCGATTGATCTGTGCCAGGACGCCCGGAAGGTCGTTGATCAGATGCAGCGAAAGTCCGGACACGACGAGATCGAGGCTTTGCTGGGCAAATGGCAAGGCGTCGTCCTTCGCCGCCACCTTCCGCGCCGTCGAAAGATCGAGGCAGCGCTCCGACGCCTCGACATCGATGATGTCGCCGATGCTCGGCAACTCGCGAAGCCGCGCGGCCAGCAGACCGTGGTAGGAGCCGATGCAAGCGGCGAGCGCGAATTCGCGACGCACGATGGCGAGCCGCTCGACAAAGTCGTCGGCAACGCGGGCAAGGAGAAAATCGCTCGCCGCTGCATTGCCTTCGGCCGCAATACGGTTTCGCCGCGCCCGGATCAGTTCCTGATCGAAAATCTGCGGCGCGCCGGCCATCGCAATCCGTCCATGAAGTTCTCGCTGCCGATGCGACATTGCGCTAAGTTGCGGCAATGACAGCACGATCGACGACCAATGAGCCAAATTTCGCGCCGCAAGATGGCACGGCGTCCGAGGCTGGCGCTGCGCGACTCTTTCGCGCTTTCGGTCGCGCCGGGCGCTCGGCGCTGGACGTCTTGCTACCGCCGCTCTGCCTTGGCTGCCGTGTTCACATTACGGCGCATGATGCGCTTTGTCCGGCGTGCTGGCGACAGGTCAATTTCGTCCGGCCGCCGCTTTGCGATCGCCTGGGTCTGCCGCTGCCCTACGATACCGGCGGGCGGATGGTTTCGGCGGCGGCCGTGGCGGACCCGCCGAACTTCGACCGGGCGCGCGCCGTCGCGAGTTTCGACGGCGTGATGCGGGACCTCGTTCACGCGTTCAAATTCCACGATACTCATCACGCACGCCACCTTTTTGGACGATGGCTCATGGAAGCCGGGCGCGAGTTGCTCGACGAAGCCGACGTGCTCGTCCCGGTGCCGCTCGCGCGCTGGCGACTGTTGACGCGCCGATTTAACCAAGCGCAAATTCTTGCAGCGGATACGGGGCGTATCGCGAAGAAGCCGGTGAGGCCGTTTGCGCTCGTCCGCTCGCGATCGACACCGCATCAGGTTGGTCTTACGCGCGCCCAGCGCCAGCGAAATGTGTCAGGCGTGTTTCGCGTGCCGGCGAGCGAAATCGCGACCGTATCCGGAAAAGCCATAGTTCTAATCGACGATGTCATCACGACTGGGGCGACGGCGTCGGCCGCGGCTTTGACGCTGAAACGGGCGGGCGCGCGGCGCGTCGATGTTCTGGCGCTTGCAATCGTTGCCAACAGTTCATCTTGAGGCCGAAAAACCGTGGCAAAGGCGCGCAAATGTCGCAATCCAGGTTGCATGACCTCGCGAACGCGGTAGTTTCGAGTCGGACGATTTGGGAGGCGTACGGAGAGGCGCCGACGTGATGCATAAGGTGACGGTCTACACGGCTGGGAACTGCTGCTACTGCCACATGGCAAAGGATCTGCTGAGACGCAAAGGCGCGGCCTTCGAGGAAATCGATTTGACCGGCCGAGGCGATTTGCGCGCGGACTTGAGTACGCGCGCGGGAGGCCGGAATACCGTCCCGCAGATCTGGATCGGCAGCGTCCACGTCGGAGGTTGCGACGATCTCCTCGATCTCGAACGCTCGGGCAAGCTCGACGCGCTTCTCGCACAAACGACATCGGCATCGTGACAATGACTTCCCCGTCGAAGACGGCGTCCAAGACCGTGTTCCGGGCGGCGCTTGTCCAGATGCGTGCCGGGCGCGATGTTGCGCGCAACGTCTCGGATGCTCTGGCGCTGGTTGGCGAAGCCGCCGCGCAACAGGCGTCCTACGTGCAAACGCCGGAATGCACGACGCTGATGGAGGTCGATACCGAGCGGCTGATGGCCGAGACGAAACCGGAAGCGGGCAACACAGCTCTCGCGGCGTTTTCGCAGGCTGCGGCGGATAAGAAAATCTGGCTGCACATCGGCTCGATGGCGGTGAAGGTCGGAGAGCGGCGTCTCGCGAACCGCTCCTACCTTTTCGCGCCCAATGGCGACGTCAGCGCGCGCTACGACAAGATCCACATGTTCGACGTCGATCTCGGCAAGGGCGAGGTCTACAGCGAAAGCGTCAACTACCAAGCGGGTTCCAACGCGGTCATTTCCGAGCTGCCGTGGGGGCGATTGGGGCTGACGATCTGCTATGACCTGCGCTTCCCGGCTCTGCACCGTGCGCTCGCCAAAGCTGGAGCGTCTTTCATTGCCGGGCCTGCCGCATTCACACGCATCACCGGCGAAGCGCATTGGCATACGCTGCTCAGGGCCCGCGCCATCGAAACCGAAACTTTCGTGCTGGCGGCAGCCCAGGGCGGTCGCCATGAAAACGGCCGCGAGACGTTCGGGCACAGTCTCATCATCTCGCCGTGGGGCGAGATCATCGGCGAAGGCGGTACGGACCCCGGCGTCGTGATCGGCGACATCGACACGCACCGCATTGACGAAGTCCGGCGCAAAATCCCATCTCTGACGCACGACCGGATATTCGACATTGTCGAGGAGCGGCGGCCGCAGCTCGAAACGATAAGAAAGTAAATGATCAAGTACCGCCTTGGCTGCGCTGACGGCCACGAGTTCGAAAGCTGGTTCCCTAGCATCGCCGATTACGACGCCCAGTCGCGCTCGGGCGATCTCGCTTGTCCTTTGTGCGGCTCAGCCGAAATCAACAAGCTGCCCATGGCGCCTGCCGTCGTGACCGGGCGAGGCAACAGAGATGTGCAGGCACCGGAGCATGCGCCAGCTGCCGCCGCGCCGAGCGCTCCGTCACAGCCGCCCCTGGCGACCGCGCTTCGCGCCTTCAAGAAGGCGGTGCTGGAAAATTCCGAGGACGTCGGCGGGCGGTTCGCGGAGGAAGCGCGAAAAATTCATTTCGGCGAGGCGGAAGAGCGCAACATTCGCGGCAGCACCACCGCTGAAGAGGCGCAGTCGCTGCACCAGGACGGTGTTCCGTTCAGCATCCTGCCCGAGCTTCCGGAAGATCTCAATTAGACAGCGCTTTCTCGCGCCTTGCTCCTCAATGCCCAAGTGTCAGCGCTTGGAAATCTCGGTTAACGTGTATTCCAATGCTTCCCGCAGTGAAGCCGTACTGAAGCTCGGCTGGCTGTAGCCTCCGGCCGTCCAAATGAAGCGATCCTTGGCTATCGTCCAAATCCCGCGAACGTGCCCGTCGCGTTCGACCAGAAGGCTGTCGGCTGATTTTTTTGCCGTGAACCCCCGTTTGACAAAACTTTCCTCGCCTTGAAGGGCTTCTGTCAGAAGCCCCAATCGAACTGCTTTCTTCATGCGGACGACCTGCAACCGGAAGATTTTAGAAAACGCCGCTCACTAAACGCAGCTGGGCGCACATCGGCTCCTTGCCCGGCATGAAATTCTTGCAGGCTGAAGGTCGGTTCTCTCTGATGTGAAGCGCCGCAAAGGCATCGACGGCCTTGGAAACCTATGCAATTGATACTAAAATGTATTTTGACTCTTGTCTTCGCCCGGTCGGGCGCGGGCAAATGCGGTTGAACGGCGACGCGTCCAACACCGCGGCGGGGTAGAGGCAGAGGCATTTTGGTGGTTGCGGGCGAGGCGTGACGCGCTAGAAACAGTCAGCAATCAGGACCTATCGATCCTGCGGAGACCGCCCAGCCCATGACGTCAAACGTGACCAGACTCGATACGTCCGCGCGCCCATCGCCCCGTGCGGCGTCCGCGCCCCGTCACGATTGGACACGCACGGAAGCTCTGGCGCTCTATGAGCTGCCGTTCATGGACCTGCTGTTCCGGGCACAGATGGTGCACCGCGCTGCCTTCGATCCCAACAAGGTCCAGATGAGCCGCCTCTTGTCGATCAAGACCGGAGGCTGCGCCGAGGACTGCGGCTATTGCAGCCAGTCGGCGCATCACAAAACCGGGCTCAAGGCTTCGAAGCTGATGGAGGTCGAACGCGTCCTTACCGAGGCCAAGAAAGCCAAGTCGGCGGGCGCGACGCGCTATTGCATGGGTGCGGCATGGCGCAGTCCCAAGGCGCGCGACATGGATACGGTCGTCGCGATGGTCGAAGGCGTGAAGGCGCTCGGCATGGAAACGTGCATGACGCTCGGCATGCTGAACGATGACGACATCGTGCGGCTGCGCGATGCGGGTCTCGACTACTACAATCATAACGTCGACACCTCCGAATCCTATTACAACAAGGTCATCACGACGCGCAGCTATGCCGACCGGCTCGATACCCTGGCGCGCGTGCGCGATGCCGGCATGAAGGTCTGCTCGGGCGGCATCGTCGGCATGGGCGAAGAGCGCGAGGACCGCGTCGACATGTTGGTCACGCTCGCCAATCTCGATGAGCATCCCGAGAGCGTGCCGATCAATATGCTGATCGCGATCCCCGGCACGCCGCTCGAAAACGCCGAGCGGATCGATCCGATCGATTTCGTTCGCACCATCGCCGCCGCGCGCATTCTGATGCCGCAATCGTTCGTGCGCCTCTCGGCGGGTCGCACCGACATGAGCGATGAAATGCAGGCGATGTGCTTCTTTGCAGGCGCAAATTCGATCTTCGTCGGCGACACGCTGTTGACGGCCGACAATCCTGGCGAAGACAAGGATAGCCTGCTTTTCGCCAAGCTTGGCCTCGCGCCACTCGAACTCGACTCCGATCCAACTCAAGACCATGAGCCCGCGGCTTGCGCGGGTCGACAGGATGCCCTCCAATCATGAGCGTGCGCTCGACGCCTTGCTGCGCCGCGGCCGGTTGAGGTCGCTCGACGCGCCGTCCGGTATCGATTTCACGTCGAACGACTATCTCGGTCTCGCGCAGTCGCGGGAGCTTGCGGATGCCGTCGTTGCGGCGATCGAGCGGGGCGTTCCTGTCGGCGCCGGAGGTTCGCGGCTGCTGCGCGGCAATCATCCCGAACATGAGGCGCTTGAAGCCGAGGCGGCGGCGTTTTTCGGCTCGGAGACTGCGCTGTTCTTTGGCGGCGGCTTCATCGCAAACACGGCGCTGATGGCGACCTTG
>Ga0172380_10000710_pt1 | contig 61702 bp, 54 predicted proteins | sample Leawe162metaG_FD_119747 | JGI IMG/M metagenome (GOLD analysis project Ga0172380, IMG submission 119747) | Leachate microbial communities from a municipal landfill in Southern Ontario, Canada - Leachate well 162 metaG | ecosystem: Engineered > Solid waste > Landfill > Unclassified | place... | reverse complement strand
CCTCCCATGGCACCCTTCTCTCATGACCCCGCTCCCAACTCTGTAGTGAAGACCTTTTGATCCCGATCCCCATTTTATGCGGCTTCGCCGCTTTTGCTACCCGCCAGTTGAGAAAGACGGGCTGGATTCAAATGCACGTAGTCGCAAACCACCCTCAGATAAAAATCATCGCTCCCATCCACCATTAACGTTTTGTATCGCCCGGAAAAAACATGCCCGCTCTGGCGGTGCCGCGCATTGTATCTCGCCGTGTATGTCCCCAGCATCCACTTCATTCCCGCCACCAACGTCGGTTGCGGCGTCTCCAGCACCAGATGAAAATGATTGCTCATCAGACAATACGCATGCACCTCCCAACCCGCTTTCCCACACGCCTCCCCCAGTGTTTTCAAAAAAATCCGCTTGTCTTCCTCATCCTCGTAAATCCTCTCCTTGCGATCCCCCCGGCTCATCACATGGTAAATCGCACCCTCATACTCACGTCGCAATTGCCTCGGCACTCCCTTCCTTTCTCCACGGGAATTTCTCTTTGTCAAGAGTAATGTTATAGATTGTGGGACTGACCCCTATTTTGGGATATTCATAATCTTTGCTTTATCGGGCCGGAGGAGTGTTGGAGGACAGAGTGCACATTGCCAAAGCATTGGACGAACCGGCAACGGCCGTGTTATGCATCAGATGCATGAAGGCTCCCGTACCCCTCACATCGCGTGATCTGGCCCGCGAGGCGGGCGTGTCGCAGTCCACGGTTTCCCGCGCGCTGCGCGACGACGTCCACCTCCCGAAGGCAACGTGCCTTCGCATCCAGGCTCTGGCGGCAAAGCTGGGTTATCGGGCCAACCCCATCGTGGCGCACCTGACCAGCGAGCTTCGCCGCTCGCGGGGCGCCCGCTACCAGGCGACGCTGGCGTTTGTCCATGACTTCCCGAACCGCGATTGGAGCCAATGCGGCGCCTGGTCGTTCACGCTCCCGGGCCTTCGGGCCAGGGCGAACGAACTGGGCTACGAGGTGGAAGAATTCGGCCTGCGCCAGCTCGGGGTGTCCGGGCGCCGCCTCACGTCTGTTTTGCAGGCCCGCGGGATCCGCGGCGTGTTCGTCGCCCCGCTGCCCAAGCCGGTCGGCCATCTGTCGTTGGACTGGACGGGTTTCTGCGCGTTGACCCTGGGTTACCAGATGCCGAAGCCGAGGCTGCATGCCATCGGCAGCGATCACTACTTCGACATGAGTCTGGCGCTCCGGCGCCTGGTCCGGCTCGGCTACAAAAGGATCGGCCTGTTTTTCGATCATGCGGCCGATCTGTATTCCGGCGGCCAATACTCGGCGCGGTTTCTGGGATACATGAGGGCGCAACCGGCCCGCAATCAGGTCCCCATTCTCTGGCTGGAAAACTGGGACACGGCCGTCGTGCAAAAATCGCTCGGAAAATGGCTCGACCAATACCGGCCCGATGCAGTGGTCGCCATGTCGCCGCAATCTCTCGCCGGTCTCCGGGAATTCGGGGACGTGCCGGGCGAGATCGGATTCGCCGCGCTGGACATGCCCGAGGGTTTTTCCGGCTGTTCGGGGATTTGGAGCCATCCGGTCGAATGCATGGCCGCCAGCGTCGATTTTGTCGTTTCGCAGTTGTATCTGAACCGGATCGGCGTGCCCAGGATTCCGTTTTTTCTGCGGCTGGAAGGGGAATGGATCGACGGCGGCAGCACGCGCAAACGCCGCGCGATTTAGCCTGAACTTCGAGGGACAAAAAAGACGAGGAGGCTCATCAATACAGGGGTTGCGGGCATTTTGAACTTCCCGCTACTGGCTACTGAATGGGGAGAGAGTCGAGGAGATCGAGGATTTTCTTTTGAAGGGGAGTGGGTTCGGTATCCTGGTCCCAGCCGGGGGCAGAGGGGATGGCGGGAACGATGGTGTTGCGTGCGATGGTGGCCAGAACCCCTCCAGTCCGCGAAGTGGGACTAACGAAGCCACACGCGGCTCCGGGGAAAGAGCCCATGCGGTAGTGGAGTTTGGCCGTCCGCAACTGGAAGATTTACAAAAAAGAGGCTTGTGAAAAGATGGCGGCCTATGGGTTTCACGTTGGGAATTGATTACGGAAGCAATTCTGTCCGCGCGCTGGTGGCGAGGTGCTCCGACGGGGCGGAGTTCGGCACATGCGCCGTGAACTACCCCTCGGGAAAGCAGGGGATTTTGCTGGATTCGAAGGACCATAATCTGGCCCGCCAGCATCCGGGAGATTACCTCAGCGGGCTCGAAAACTGCGTCCGGGGAGCGCTGGCGGAGGCCGCGAAAAAGAAGGGGTTTCAGGCCGCGAAAATTGTGGGGATCGGGGTGGACACCACCGGGTCGAGCCCGGTCCCGGTCGACAGGGAAAACCGGGCGCTGGGGACGCTGCCAAAATGGCGCAAAAACCTGAACGCCCAGTGCTGGCTCTGGAAGGACCATACGGGCTGGCGGGAAGCCGCGCAAATCACGTCTGCGGCGGCCAGGCACCGCCCGCATTTCATCGCGAAATGCGGGAACACCTATTCCTCGGAGTGGTTCTGGAGCAAGATCTGGCGGTGTCTGAAAAACGACCCGGCGGTCTTTGACGCGGCCTGGTCGTGGGTGGAGCTGAGCGATTGGATCCCCTCCGTGCTGGCGGGGGTCGACGATCCGGCGAACATCCGCAGGGGCATCTGCGCCGCCGGGCACAAGGCGCTGTTTTGCGGCGAGTGGGGCGGGCTCCCGGACAAAAAATTCCTTTCGATGCTGGACCCCAGGCTGGCGGCGCTTCGCGACCGGCTTTACGACTGTGCTTACGACGCGAACGGTTCTGCGGGCAACCTCTCGGGGCCTTGGGCGGCCAGGCTGGGGCTGGCCCCCGGCATCCCGATCGCCATCGGGGAAATGGATGTCCATTACGGGGCGATCGGAAGCGGGGTCACGGAGGGCACGCTCGTGAAAGTCATCGGAACCTCAACCTGTGACTGCGCGGTGGTTCCCGCCACGAAAAAGGTGGCGGACATTCCCGGCATCTGCGGGATTGTCAAAGGGGCGATTCTTCCCGGATTTTACGGCATCGAGGCAGGCCAATCGGCTGTGGGCGACATTTTCAAATGGTGGGTGGAAACGGTTTGCGAAGGGGATGCCGGGCTCTACGTGAAGCTCGAGAGGGAGGCCTCGCGGATGGTGCCGGGGCAGAGTGGATTGCTCGCCTTGGACTGGAACAACGGCAACCGGACGATCCTCGTGGACCCCCTGCTCTCGGGCCTCCTCCTCGGAACGACGCTCCACACCACGCGTGCCGAGGTCTACCGCGCACTGATTGAAGCGACCGCATTCGGGGCCAGGGCCATCATCGAGAGGATCGAAAAGTATGGCGTGAAAGTCCATCGGATCGTGTGCGCCGGAGGCATAGCGGAAAAGAGCCCGATGCTGATGCAGATCTACGCGGACGTGACCGGACGGACGATGCAGGTCGCGGGTTCGAGCCAGGCGTGCGCGCTGGGTGCCGCCATCGCCGCGGCCGTCCTGGCGGGAGAGCACGCCGGGTTTTCCGAAGCCCAAAAAGCGATGACCTCGGTGAAGGCGCGCCAATACAAGCCGAGGGCGGCGGAGCGCAAAACCTACGGACGCCTCTACCACCTCTACATGGCCGTCCACGATGCGTTCGGAGGGGTCAACAAATCCTGCGACCTCTCGCGGGCCATGAAGGACCTGCTGGAAATCAAACTCTCCTCCACAAAATGAAACCTGCCGAAATCTGGTTCCTCACCGGCAGCCAGTCTCTCTACGGGCCCGAAACCCTCAAAGAGGTCGCCGCGCACTCGCAACGGATCGTCTCCGAACTGGAGCTTCCCCTCCCGCTGGCCTTCAAACCCGTGTTGACGACGCCGGACGCGATCCGCGCGACCTTGCTGGAAGCCAACAGCCAGGAGGCCTGCGCCGGACTGATCCTCTGGATGCACACGTTCTCGCCATCGAAGATGTGGGTCCCGGGACTCTCCGTGCTCAGGAAGCCGTTCCTCCACCTGCACACGCAATTCAACCGCGACCTCCCGTGGGGCGAAATCGACATGGATTTCATGAACGCAAACCAGTCCGCGCACGGGGATCGCGAGGCCGGGTTCATCCACTCCAGGATGCGGCTCTCCCGCAAGGTCGTCGTCGGGCACTGGCAGGATCCCGAGGCCGTCGCGAGGATCGCCGCATGGATGCGCGCCGCGCGGGCCTGGCACGATTGGCAGGGGGCCAGGTTCGTCCGCTTCGGAGACAACATGCGGCAGGTCGCCGTGACCGAGGGCGACAAGGTCTCCGCGGAAATGCGGTTCGGCTTTTCCGTGAACGGACACGGGGTGGGAGATCTCGTCGGCGTCATGCAGGGCGTCCCGGAGTCAGCCGTGGACTCGCTCTGCGCCGAATATGCCGACACGTATTCGCTTGCCCCCGCACTGGAAAAATCCGGAGGACGCCACGGGTCGCTGCGGGAAGCCGCGCGCATCGAGATCGCTCTCAGGACGTTTCTCGAGGTCGGCGGCTTCAAAGGTTTCACCACGACGTTCGAGGACCTGCACGGGCTCCGGCAGCTCCCGGGCATTGCCGTTCAACGGCTGATGGCCAAAGGCTATGGGTTCGGGGCGGAGGGGGATTGGAAGACGGCCGCGTTGCTTCGCGCGATGAAGGTCATGGCTTCCGACCTCGGCGGGAAGACATCGTTCATGGAGGATTACACCTACCACTTGGAGCCCGGCAGCCATCTCGTTCTCGGCTCCCACATGCTCGAAGTCTGCGAATCCATCGCGGCGTTGAGGCCCTCCTGCGAAGTCCATCCCCTGGGCATCGGGGGAAAAGAAGACCCGGTCCGCCTCGTTTTTGACGCCCCGGCGGGACCGGCCCTCAACGCGACGCTCGTCGATCTGGGCAACCGCTTCCGGCTTCTCGTGGGCGAAGTCGACGCGGTGAGGCCCCCGCAGCCGCTCCCGAAACTTCCGGTCGCGCGGGCGGTTTGGAAATGCCGGCCCGACTTCAAAACCGCCTGCGCGGCCTGGATCCATGCCGGCGGGGCGCACCACACCGGGTTCAGCTACGCGGTCACCCGCGAGCACCTCGAGGACTTTGCCGCGATGGCGGGCGTGGAATTCCTGGCCATCGGCAACGGGACCAACCTGGAAAATTTCCTGAAGGAACTTCGGTTCAACGAAGTTTACCACCACCTGGCCGGAGGTTTTGTCGCGTGAGCCGGTTTGATGCGATCCGCGAGGAATGCTGCGCCGCGAATGCCGCACTGTCGGCCGCCGGGCTGGTGGATCTGACGTTCGGCAACGCGAGCGTTTGCGACCGGGAAGCCGGCGTCTTTGCGATCAAGCCCAGCGGCGTCCGGTATGACAGGCTCAATCCCGGGGAGATGGTCATCGTGGACATGGGAGGCAAAATCGTGGAAGGCGCGCTCAGGCCGTCATCCGACACGCCCACCCACCGGCGGCTCTTCCTCGCGTTTGCCCGCGTGCGTTCGGTCGTCCACACCCACTCCCGGCACGCGGTTTCATTCGCCCAGGCCGGGCGGGAGATCCCGCTGCTCGGAACCACGCACGCCGACTATTTCCGCGGGGCGGTCCCGGTGACCCGCGCCCTCACCCCCCAGGAAATCGAGTCCGGCTACGAATGGGAAACCGGGAACGTGATCGTCGAGCGGTTCTCTTCGTTGGATCCCTCGGAAATGCAGGCGGTCCTCGTGCGCAATCACGGCCCGTTCACCTGGGGCGACACCGGCGAAAAAGCCGTGGAAAATGCCGTGGCCTTGGAGATCGTCGCCCAGATGGCCCTGCAAGCTCTCTCGCTCGACCCGCTCGCTCCGGCCCCCGCCGCCGAGCTCGCCGACAAACACTTCCTCCGCAAACACGGGCCGTCGGCCTATTACGGCCAGTAAAGAAATTCCCGCCGCCCATTCACGCGGAGTCGAGCCCTCGGGTAAGTTTCCACCTGGAGTTTTTGTGAAGGCAAACTACCATTACGGATTGCCACCAGAAACTGTCCATGGCGGAGCTGCTGAACTGGCTTTGAAGTTTATCAGGGCCGAATGGAAGCCCGCGTGCGGCATGGCGCGGAAGGCGGCGGAGCAGATTTTCGCAAAAATCAAACCGGACAATGACTGAAGTATTATCAACTTTGAACATCCCGCTGAAGTGGGCTGCGAAAGAGGAACGAGAAGACGAACCGCTCCAAACCGGATTCTTCCTCTTCCACGACGAGGCAGGATGTGTAGTGGTGCGTAAGCCAGCGGAAACTCGGAACAGGGGTCTCGAAGCTAGAAACCTAGTGACCAGTTCGCCCACAGCCACCGATTCAGTTGAGAGAAGTTCAGCGCCAGCCAAAAACCCACGGGTTCCCCAGACACGAGTCCTTCGCGGTTGCTCCGACCAACGCTACATCTTACTCAAGAAATACGAGGGCTTCGTGACGTCTCTCTACGCGGATAGTTTCTCGGCACGTCTGTTTGAAAATGCGTGGACCGGAACACGATTTCTGCCTGGCGGTTCCGGGGTTGATGAAATTCAGCGAATCATGGTCGAATTGAAAAAGCGGCGCACGGGCTGGACCACATGCTCGCCATCGACGTCGCGCTCAAAAATGACACCCTTCAGTTCCTGTGGAACTGATTTTTGCACTTATCGGAGATGCGGCTCCGCTTCCCCTGCCGGAGGCCCTTTTCATCCGCGTGATCTGCGGACCTCCTCCGCCGTTTCCGGGTTCAACGGAACTGCCACGTGTAGGTCGCGGCGGAGTTGAAGAATTTGTCGTCATCGCGCTCCGGCACGAAGTCCGGACGATCCGTGAGCAGGAATTTTCTCGGCATGGTGGACCGCTCCCCGAGGGGACGAGGGGAGACCTCCTGAACGTCGGGGCGGTTCAGTGTCGCACCGGCGTCCATGCCCGGCCAATCGGGTTTCCCCGCAAACCGAAGCGCCGGAAAAAGCGCGCCCTGATCCGCAGTGCCTCCCGGCCCGGACGCCCGGTCCCCGGACGGAATTTCTCCAGCGAGAAGCAGGACGAGCGAGGCCTGGGGAAGCGGAGGCTCGGAACGCAGGATCAGCTTCCTTTCGTTCAACGGGCCAAAGGCGTAGGCCTGGACGTCGAGGTCGGATATCCGCGCGGTGGCCCGCACGTCCAGCAGCGGAATCCAAGGGGAGTCCGGCAGAAAATCGACGCGTCCCTCTGGAATGCTGATCGTCGTGGTCGGCAGAAAAGCCTGGACGTCCTTGAGGGTGAGGCGTCCCACGGGCACCGGCTGGCCGACTGTTCCGCGCAGGCTGAGCTTCGGGATGATCTCCCCGGAACCAATTTTCCCCGGAATCAGGAAGGGGGTCTGGCTTTCGATTTTCAGATCCAGCGTCCAGCGTGCAAACGGTTCCGGCACCGCGCCCGGTTCCAGCGGCGGCCGAAAGACGGCATCGGAGGTCTCCCCGGGGGCCACGAGCAAAAGCGGGGTGATTCCGAGGCGCTTGTGGATCCGGCTGCCCACAAAACGGACGGTTCCGCTCACCAGCCCCGAGGTGTTGTCCCCCTTCAGCGCCGCCTCCACATCGGCACCAAGCCTGATCCCCTCGCCGTTCATCAGGAGGAGTTTTTCCCCGTGCAATTGAAGGTCCCACGCCGGGTTGGCGGGATTCGAGAGCCCGATGCCTCCGGAAATCCGGAACGTCCCCCCCCCGAAATCTCCGCCGAGCTGCGCGACTTGCAGGCGGCGGCCATCGAAGGTGAGCGCGGCCTCGGCTTTTTCCACGGCGGGAATCCCGGGGGCCAACCCGAAGCCGACGCCTTTCATCTCGATCCGCCCGTTTGCCTGCGGGGCCCCGATCGTCCCGGAAAATGCCAGCTTGCCGGAGACCGATCCGCCCAGGTGCCGGAGCTTGGGAAGAAACGGCTGGAACACCGCCAGCTCGGTCTGTGGGAAATCCAGCGACGCATCGAACGAACCCGCCGGGTTCGCCCACTTCCAGTCCCCGGTTCCGGCCCGCACCAACCCGAACGGCATGCGCGCCGACAGTTTGACAGGCGGCAGCTTCTTTGTCTCCAGCAGCCCGCCCAGCGTGGCGGCTCCGTCGCCTGCGGAAAATTTCAGGCTCAACGAGGAAGGGGGGACATCGAGGCCCGGCAGTTTCCACAGGAGATCCCGCGCGGAAAGATCGCCTTTCGCGGTGAGCCTCGCCGACGGACCTCCGGCCTCCACATTCAGCCGGACCTGCCCCTCCAGCGGGACATCCTGGCCAGCCAGTTCGAGAAGCGAGCGGATTTTGATCTCTTTCGGGGTGGCCAGGCGGAGGTAGGCCTCCCTTTCGGGGTCGATGGCCGCCCGCCAATCCCTGCCCCCGAAAACCGCGAAGAGGTCCATCGGGACGAACGCCGACCCCTCGAACAGCGACGTGTTGCCGGCTTTCAGTTCGACGTCCTTCAAGGTGATCCCGGAGCCCGCCACCGTGGCCCGTGAATCCAGCCTTAGCGGGCCGTTTGCGATCTCCAGCTTGGAAAAATAGAGGTTCTGGGGAGAGTAGGTGCCGGTGAATTTTCCGGTGAGCCCGGACGGGGTGAGGCCGGAAACAAATTCGCGCAACTTCAGGTCGAAGGCCCCCGAGTGGGATTTGAAATTCCCGTCCCCCTGCCACCGGATGTCGAGAGCCCCCGCGTAAATTCGCTCTGCGGCGGGAGCGTGGAATGGCGCGAGGTAGACGGCCAAGTCCGCGATGCGGGCGTCCATCTCCGCCGCATACTGGTGGGGCGCGGCGATGCCGACAGCGCCCCGCAACGAGGCGCTGTCTTTGCGGGAATACAAATCGCAAACCACGACGTCGATCTCGTTTTTCCGGAAGACGGATTCCACCCGCAGCGAGCTGGGAGGCATGGAACGGAACGCCATATCCGATGCCTCCATATTCAAAAACCCATCCAGCTCCCCCGGGCGGCCGGTCACCGAGCCCGAGGCGGACATCCGTCCCGCCGCCTCGTCGAGCGGGCCTCCGAGCAGGCCGGCCAGGGTGCCGAGCTCGCGGATGTCCGCGTGGAAATTGACGAGAAACGGGGACTGGGCGATTTGCGACCATCCTTCGGCCAGCGAAATTTCCCCGTTGAAATTCACGCTGTTCTCCTTTTGGCGCAGATCGAAATCGGTGACGACCAGCCTGCGGTGGATCAGGCTCGCCCCGACCTCGAGCGACTTCCACCCGCGCTTGTTCCACCGGAACCCGTCAGCCACCAGGCGGAGCGAGGCCTCCGCATCGGCCGGACGGTCCGGGTGCCCCCGGTAAGTGAACCTCCCTTCGGCCAGTTTGCCCGCGATCTCGCCGGGCACCCCGAGCAGCGAGGCCATCCGGTCGAGCGGGATGTTCGATGCCCAGGCTGCCATGTCCAGCAGGCCGCCGGGTCCCCCGAATGTCAGGTCGCTTCGGAGCGCCCCCCCGAAACACGCGGCCGTCAGCGAGATCGCGGGCCCGTCGGCGCGCAGCAAATCCAAAGAAAGGGTTTCGACCACGATCCCCTCGGCCAGATCCATTCCGGCCAGCCACAGGGTGCCGTTCTTCCATGCCGTGCGGGCGCGCACCGGCCCGAGGGATTTGAAGTATCCCCCGGTGTAGAGGGCGAACGACCCTGCGTCCATCCGCCCCGCCGTGCTCTCGCTCGCCCCGAGAGAAAAATCCCGCAGCAGCCACTTCGAGTTTTTCCCGAGCAGCTCGAGCGCGGGCGCTTCCACGAAAATCTCCCGCGGAAGCCAACGGTGCGGGGAAAGCGCGACCGCCTGATCCTGCGCCGGTTCCCGTCCGGAGACGTCCCAGATCCCGGAGAGACCTTTCACCGCCAGCTCGCGGACAAATCGTTCCTTGTCCGAGAACAGGCTGGAGATCCCGCCCCAGCGCCATTCGACGAGCGGGATATCCACCGCCGTCGCGAGCCCGCTGCCGGGCAGGGAGCGGAACTTCACGCCCTGCAAAAAAACCGGCCCGTCGAGCCGGGCATCGATTTTTTCCGCAGAGAAAGACAGGTGGTTTGCGGCGGCCCAGCTTTCCAAAACCCGGGCCAGCGCCCAGGAAAGGACGGCCGGATGCGAAAACCACAGCGCGAGGAGCACCCCGAGCGCGGCGGCGGCCCACGCTTTGCGGGACCGCCGCCGCACGGGCGCCGATTTGGGATTCTCCTCTGGCATTTCCGCCACATTACGCAGGTTCGCGCATTTCAATCCAGTTCAGCCTTGATGGGCTGCCCTCCACGGCCTAGACATCGCGGGGTATGGAGGTGGCGAGGCTTTGAAAAAAAGAGCGGCCGATGCATGGATCGCCATTTCGGTGGTCGCCTGCAGCGTCGTCCTCTTTGTCGCGCTTGCCCTGGGGTTGAGCGGGCGCGTCCTCGTGCGCGACGGTCATGTCGTTCGTGTCAGGTTCCGGGACATCACCGGCATCAAAGTCAGCTCGCAGGTCAAATTCGCCGGTGCCCCGGCGGGCTCGGTATCGTCCGCCCGCATGCTTACCGCCGCCGAGCGGAGGGACGATCCGGACCACCTCGTGGAAATCACCCTCAACCTCCTGCGGGATGTCCCGCCGCTGACGAAAAACGCGCGGGTGAGCGTCGCGGCGGACACGCTCCTGAGCGACAAGTTCGTCCTGCTGCAGGATGAAGGGACGGGGGCCCCGCTTCTCGCGGAGGGGGAAACCCTGGACGGCATCGCCCCGACCACATTCGACAAGCTGGCCCGCAACGTGGATGACGCGATCGAGGGGCTCAGGAAAACGATGGGCGGCGACGCATCCGCAAACGCCAGGGACCTGTTCGCGAAACTCGACCGGATCCTCGAAAGCACGCAGGGCCTGCTTGCCGAGTTGAAGCCGGTGGTGAAGGACGCGGGCCTCGTCGTGGCCGACGCCAAAGCCGCGATGGCCGACGCCCGCTCGCTCGTCTCGGACAACAAGGAAGGCGTCTCCCGCGCGATCACCCGCATCGATAGCGCCGCAGGCTCGCTGGACTCCCTCGCGAAAAAAGGCGGGGTGTTCCTCCAGGACAACACGAAAAACCTGTCTTCCACCATCGCGGGGTTCCGTGTGACTGCGGAAAATTTGAAAGTGACTTCGACCTACTCGAAATTCCTCCTCCGGGATCTTTCGGAGCATCCCAGCCGGCTGATCTGGGGCGGCGGAAAACCCCCCGCCCTCCCCAGCCAGCAGGAGATCCTCCAATCCCGCCAGCCGATCCCGGACCGCTGAGACGCCCCCAAGAAAGGGGCCTCGATGTCCGGCCTGTTGTTCTGACCCGAATGGCACTCACTCATTCCAGAATGCCCTCCGTTTCGCGCAAGCGGTCCTGCACGGCTTCGACCGGCACATCCGCGATCGCGCATCCGCGCCTGACGGCCAGGGATGCGGTCACGCCTGCGGCTTCGCCGATGGCCATCACCGAAGGGGAGACACGGAACGAGGCCATTGCTTCCTGCGTCCCGGAGATGCAGCGTCCGCCGACGATGAGGTTCGGCGGGCCTTCGCGCGGGACCAGGCAGCGCCACGGGATGTCGTAGTGGCCGGTGCCGCGGATGCGTTCGAGAGTCGTGTGCTCGGACCCGGGTTCGTGGATGTCCACGGGATAGGCGCACTGGGCGATGACATCCTCGAATTGTCGGCCCTCCAGCGCGTCCTGGCCGGTCAGGGTGTAGAGCCCGATGATCTGCCGGGTCTCGCGCACGCCGATCTGGCGCGCCAGCTCCACGAGGCCGGCATTTTCGAACCCCGGGAGATACTTTTGGAAAAAGCGCACGGCCTCGTCCACCTGTCTCTTTCCCTCGGTTTCCGCCTCCGCCAGCAGATCCGGATCGGTCGGGTCCTTGCAGAAGACACGCCCGAAGTTGACGGTGCCGAATTCGCGGCGGCCCGGGATGCTGGTGATGGAGACGATGCTTTTGCGCGGGATGGTCAGCTCGCCGCGATCCCGTGCCAGCCGGATCCATTCTTCGATTTTGGGATCGAAGGTGACGAAGACGACTTCGTCTCCGGTCAGGGGATCCACGCGGAACCCGAGCGGCATTTCCCGCTTCACCTTTTCGATGTCGATCGGACCGACGGTGAAGCAATAGGTCAGCGGCATGACCCCGTTGTCGCGGGGACGCCCGAAGGTGAAGGGCACGCCCGCCTTGGCCGCGACGATGGCATCTCCCGAGGCATCCACCACCGCCCTGGCGGCAAGGCAGGCCCCCTTGTCGGTCTCCAGCTTCGTCCCGCTTCCGTTGAAGCCCGCGTCTCGGACCGAGTGCCCCAAAAAGGCCGTCACCCCGGCCTCGCGGCACATCGCGTCGGCTTCTTCGGTGAAGGCGTCGGGATCGTAGGGTTCCATCCAATCGTTGGTTTCCAGGCCGGTGAAATAGATCGCCTTGCGCCCCATCAGCCGTCGGCGCAAGTCGCCGAAAACGCCGCCGATGACGATGCGTCGCACCACGTCGCGACCGCCGATTTCCTCCCCGACATTCGCCTTGTGCGCGTGGCAGAAATTATTGACCAGCCCGGCGGTGCCCATGCCGCCGAGCACCGGATGCCGCTCGATCAGCGCCACGCCCAGCCCCATGCGACCGGCGGCGACGGCGGCCCCGATCCCGGTGGGCCCGCCGCCCACGACGGCCACGTCGAATTGTTGTGAGTTGCCCATGCCCGCCTTCTATTTGTTCAACTTTTCCACGGTCACGCTCTGGATGTAATATTTGTTGAACTTGCTGCCATCGGAATTGAGGGAGAAGTTGTAGCCCCACATGTTGGCGAATTGCGCGTCGTCGATGTCCCAGGCTGCGGTGTGCCATTGCTTGTTGTCGGGCACGTTGAACCAGCCGGGGGTGGCGGTTTTGTAGCCGCCGCGGACGGGCGACTCATAGTTGAGTTTGAATCCCGCTTCGTCATTGGCCTCGTTGCGGCGGACGACTGCGGTGATGCGGATCGGCCCGGGCCTGCCGGAGAGGAAGTTCGGGTCCACCATAAAGACCGTCCCGCCGGGCACGCTGCCCGCGCGGGCCGAACCCCCGTAGGCCAGGACATCCGCTGCCACCGCGTCGCCCGCCTGGGTGTGCAGGCCCTTTTCCACCGTCTTCTCCCCGAACGTGATGGAAACGGATTTTGCATCCGTGTAATCCCCCTCCCACGGCAGGGGTTTGTCCTTGTTCGCCGCAGCCTGCGCCACCAGGTTGGCGGGCGCGTCGAGGACAAAAACCGGTGCCTTGGTCAATTCCACCTTGGCGGCATCCGTGGCATTGCCCGTCAGGGGATCGACGGTGGAGACGGTCCGGCCAAAGTCCATTTGGTCCGAAATGCCTTTGTAGGCCCAGGTGATGAGGACCGGCCCCTTGGCTCCTTGGAAGACGAAGCCGTAATGCTTGCCGTTGAGCAGCACCCAGCCGAGATAGGCGGGATGCGGTCCGAGATGCCGGATCATCTGCGACATCGCCGTGTGGGTCAGGCGTGGTTTCCCGGCGGCATCGAGGAGACCCATCGCGCCGCTGTCGCCGTCCATCCCCTCGAACCAGTTGATGCAGGCCACGCCCTGGGCAAGGCCCATCGTGTAGGCCTTGATCAGGCCGTGGGCCGCGATGTCCGCGCCCATGCCGTAACCCTTGCCCGGCGGGCCGGAATCCACGCCGAGCTCCGTGAACCAGACCGGCGCATCCGCTTTTTCCGGGTTCACCCGGGCGAGCATTTTGCGCACGTTCGGAACGATGCTCATGTAAATCGCCTCGGTTCCCTGGTCGCGCAGCACGCCGCCGAGCACTTCGTAGGGATGCAGCGTGATGTAATCAAAGTGGTCTTTGGCTCCGGCGCGGATCGCCTCCTCGATATAGTTGATGTGGGCGGATTTTGCGGCGAGGCCGATCTTGCAATCGGGATCGGCGGCCTTGGCCGCGTCGTAGGTGGCGACCGCCAGTTTGGCGTAATCGGCGGACGTCTGGTTCTTGCCGGTGAAGTTCGGCGGCTCGTTCCAGAGCTCCCAGTATTTCACCTTCCCCTTGCAGTGCTTGACGGTTTCCGTGACGTAGTTCGACCAGCCGACCAGGTTGTTCACGGGCAGCGTCCCGCTCGGGTCCGCCGTGTTCCAGGAAGGGCTGCCGATGAAGACGCCGCCGGTTTCGATGCCGTTGTCGGCCATGACCTGAATCCGCCGGTCCACGTCCTTCCAATCCCATTCGCCCTCGCGGGGTTCGACCGACTGCCAGTGGACACGGCAGTTCCGGTTGACCTTGATGCCGAGGGCCGCCATTTGCGGGATCCATTTCTCGGGGGTCTGGGCCGTTTTATGGTCCCCGCCGATGCCGAATGGGCTGAGAGGCGCGGACGGCGTCTCCGCAGCCAGGGGAGAGAGCCCGCAGAGACTGAGAAGCACGCCTGCCGCGAGAATGGTTGTCGTTTTTAGCATGGAGATGATTTCATTCGGTGGGGCGGGCACCAGCTCACTGGAGATGGAGGTTCTTGATTTCGATCGCGTGCTCCCCCGCCCCTCCCTCGAGCCAGATCGTGATGACGATTTTTCCGATCTTGCCGGAGAAGGGTTCTTTGGTGTCGACGAATTTTGTCCGCCCGAGATCCATCTCGACATTTCCGCCGTCGACGGGACGAATCCACTTCAGGCCCACTCGGTTTTCCGTGTTATGGACATGCACGGCCCCGTTTCTCGCAAGGTCACGCTCCCCCTCGATTTCGAACCCCACCGCCGACACCTCGCGCGGGGGATCGAACGTCTTGGTGATCCGGAGGGAAGGCCTGTTCTCCTTCTCGTTGGAATAGGTGATGCGGATGCCGCCGCCCTCGGTCTGTTCAACTTTTCCTCCCTGGCTGTCATCCCCGGAAACTTTCACGGAAACCGACTTGTCCAGCGCCAGCAGGCTCGCGGTCTGCTGCGCGCGCGCAGCGGGAAGCAGGAACCCGAGGCACAGGATGACGGAGGCCAGGGAGCCGAGCTTCCGAAATGGAGGGACGACCGCCGTGGCGTCCCTTGATGAAAAAATCGGACCGGACGGCACCGGCCCCTCCAACAACCTGGAAGCGAATTCTGGCTCTGCTATTTTCGGGTTCATAGGGATGGGATGTTTGGAGAGGATGGCCGTGAAAGCACGCCTATTCTTTTTGGAACCCCCGTTGTGGAGGCGGTTGTGCCAACCGCCTGTCGAATTTCCACAGGCCCTTGACACAAGGGCCTCTACAACAAGCCCTGTCGCACGATCGGGAGAATATGTTATCTGCTTGGCGGACGACACTCCGGCTCAATGCTCGCCGCGGTGCCGACGGCGGCGCAGGACCATCACCGTCGTCAGGCTGAACGCCAGCAAGGCCCATGTTGAGGGCTCGGGGACTGCGGACAATTGAAAGTTGTCCACCGTGCCCACTTCATCCAGACTTCTCGCAAATTTGACGAAGCCAGTGGATGTCGGATTCGTAACGTAGGTGAATGTGGAGCCCAACTGCGTTCCATTGTAAAACCATGCCGCCGTCCATGCAGCACCGGTGGTGTCGAGCACGACTTGCGCGGTCTGATTCAGCGCAAGCCCTGTAAAGGTGTTTGTTCCTGTGGCCAAAACATTGTTGCTGGTGAAAATTTGCGCCGTTCCTTCATCGCTAAGTGTCAGATAAGGGGCAGCGCCATTGCTGAATGTCGTGCTGCTATCCGACGAGAACCCGAGCATGAACAAGCCGGTGCCGGCGGTGGGATTCAACTGCAATGAAAGAGTGTAAACCTTGTTCAAGTCCGGCGTGAAGGTAAGCGACGCCTTTTGAGAACCGCTGGCGGCGTTGTTGGAACCATCGGCCTTCCAGCCGGAATTGGCAGCCCAAGTTGCGGATGCGCTGCCGCCATCCGCGCCGGAGCGGACATCTGGCGCAAGACCGTTTAGATTGGTTGCGGAACTTCCGGAAAAACCATCCGCGTAGATGATCGTCTGGGCGGAGGCTGCGCCGGAAAAACCGGCCAATATCGTCAGGACGAGAAAGCTGGCGGCCAGCCTATTGAGAGTTTTCGGAGAGGTGGTGTTCATGGCGTTTTTGGGTGCTGGTCAAACGTAGCAAAGCCGGGGGCACCCGCAACAAATTCGTTACTTCCCATAAAGCAACCTCGTGGGCCCCGGACATCCTGGCGTGCGGGAAAACCGGGCGAGGCGACCATTGACTCGTCCGGCGGTCGCAGGCCGCCGCCACAGCGCGCGCGTTCCCCCCGGAAGAAGGAAAATCAGCCCCAGAAAGCGGAAGGGCAGTGCGCGAGAATGTTTTCATCCTTGGTCGCCAAGTCGTGGCCTGCCGCCAGCGCGTGCGCGGCAATGAGGCGGTCGAACGGGTCGCGGGTCCATGCCTGCTTCAGGGATTCGCGGATCACCCCGGCAAACGGATACGGGCAAAGGCCCAGCCCGATCTCGACCGCGAGATCCGCAAAGATCCTGTCGGCATTCACCGAGAGGCGGCCGATTTCATGCAGGTATTCCAACTCCAGAAGAACCACCGGGCAGACGACCAATTCCCCGGCATCCAGCCGCCGGTATACCCCGGCTGGAAACCGTTCTGTTTCCCCGGCATGGAGCCAGGCCACCACATGGGTGTCCAGGGCGATCAAGGTTTCCACTCCCCGGACCAGTCGAGATGCACGAGTTCCTCCGCATCCCCTTTGATCGTCGGACGGTGCCGCAACAGGGCCAGACGCGAAGCGGGCGGCTCCGGAATGATGCGGAGCGACCGGCCTTTCCGGCGCACCTCGATCTCCTCTCCGGTTTTCAAGGACTCATCGAGGAGCCGGTAGATATTTTCCCGGAGCTTCGTGCTGGAAATAACCATACCGTTCTCCTAGCAAGCGGACGTTCGTCTGTCAATGAAAGATACGTGCGTTTTTCATTCCACGGACGGCTCGGCGAGCCGTCCCCACCGATTCCTTGCGGTGGGGCGGTTTTGCCAAAACCGCCGACTTGTCGGTCGAATTACCCGCCTTGCTTCCGCAGATTGATCAGGGGACTTCTTTCGGATAACCGGCGGTGTTTCTGGCGGCGAGGACCAGATTGTGGGCAAGAGCGGTTGCCGCGATTCCAGCCGGAATGTCAACAAAGGAACGGGGCACCCAAATCTGCGTAACGCCAACGATGGGAGGGCGAACCTCCGTGTGAGCCCATTTATTACGGCTCAGACGGAGCTTCGCCCTCCCCCTCATTTCTTCCCTTACCTGCGGATTTGGGCCGGTGGCCCGCTACGGTTTGCTGACGGTCACGCTCTGGATGTAGTATTTGCCGTAGGTTGTCGAGTCGGAGTCGAAGCGGAAATGGTAGCCCCATTTTCCCGTGAATTGGGCGTCGGTGATCGTCCACGATTTTGTGTACCACTGCGCGTTTCCCGGCACGGTATACCATCCGGCGCTTTTCTCGCCCGTTGTGGATTCGTATTTGAGGTTGAACCCGGCGTTGTCGTTGGCGGCATTGCGCCGGAAAACCGCCGTGATGGTGATGGGAGTGGTGGTGTAGGAGAGGAAGTTCGGGTCCACGGTGAAATACTGGTTTGCGGACAGGGCGCAATACCGGGCCGCGCCATACGGTGTGGCCGAGTAGGTGGAGAGCGCGTTGGCGGAGATCTGATGCAGGCCGTTTTCGGTGTTGGGATCGCCCATGGAAGAGATCGAAACCGATGTCGCGGCGGAGAAATCGCCCCCCCACGGGAACGGCTGGGTTTTGTTGGTTTGGGCTTGCGTGACCAAGCCTGCGGGGACGCCGAGGACGAGGATGGGGGCGCTGGTCAGCGAATAGGTGGTGACGTTGCTGGTGGTGGTGCCGGTGAGCGGGTTGACGACGGTGACAGGGCTGGCGAAGGTGATGGGATCGGTGATGCCCGGCGGAGCCCAGGCGGCCATGACGGTGGTTGTCGCGCCCTGGAAGACGAAGCCGTAATCGCGGTCGGGGTTGGCCGCCGTGTTCAGCAGCACCCAACCATTATAGACAGGGCTTTCGCCCAGATACTGGACCATTTTGGACATGGCGGTATGGGCTTTGCGCTGGACGTTGGCACCGGTCAACAGTCCCATGAGCCCCGAGTCGCCGTCGCGGCCCTCGAACCAGTTGATGCAGGTGACACCCTGGGCGATGCCCATGCTGTAGGCCTTCACGAGAAGCTGGGCCTGGATGTCCTCGGTGACGGTGACATTGGCTCCGCCGACACCCGGGACAACGCCCCCGATGGCTGCGCCGATTTCGGTGAACCAGACGGGCACGTTGGCCTTGGCGGGGTCGCGGGCCGCCAGCATTTTGCGAACGGTGGGGACGATGCTCATGTATTGCGCCTCCCATCCGCCATTGACCAGGGCCAGGACTTCGTAGGGGTGCAGGGTGACGAAGTCGAAATGGCCGACCGCGCCGGCGGCGATGCTTTGGTCCAGCCAGTTGATGTTGGCGGACTGGGCGGCGATGCCGACCTGGCAGGCGGGATCGGCCGCCTTGGCCGCGTCGTAGGCGGCGGTGACGGTGCTGGCATATTGGGTCGGCGTGCCGCTGGAGGAAAAATTCGGCGGTTCGTTCCACACCTCCCAGAGCCGGACTTGATTTTTGCAGTGGTTGACCGTGGCGGTGACGTATGTTTGCCAGGCGGAGAGGTTGGCGGTGGGGAAGGTCTGCACATTCGGGTCGATCCACGGGGCGTTGAAGCCCAGGAATCCCATGATCGTCAGGTTGTTGGAGGCGCAGAGGCTCATGTGGCTGTCCGCCCCCGTCCAATCCCATGTTCCCTGGACCGGCTCGATTTCGCTGAAGTTATAAAAGCCTCTGAGGCAGGAAACCCCGGTCGCTGCGGCCTGGGAAATCCACTGGGAAAGGTTGAGCCGCGAGGAATGGGAGGCGGAAATCCCGAACGGGCTCACGGGCTCGGAGAGCACCGACAGCCCGAAGTTGTCCACCGTGCCCGCCGCGTTGTTGGCCGCGAATTTGACGGCCAGGGTCGCCGGATTGGCCGCGTAGGTGAACGTGTTGCCCACCTGGTTTCCATTGTAAAACCATTGCACGCTCCACGCAGAGGCGGTGGTGTCCAGCACGACTTCGGCGGTTTTGTTGAGCGGCTGGCTCGTGAGGGTCGTTTTCACCGCGCCGTTCGCCAAGGTCTGCAGGGTGCCGTCCGGCTTGAGCGTCAGGCAGGGGCTGTTGCCGGTGCCAAAGGTCGTGGCGGTCGTGTCGGTAAAGCCCACCATGAAAGCGTTGGAACCGCTGGTGGGATTCAAATCCAGCGAGAGCGTGTAGACGTTGCCGGGGAGCGGGGTCAAAGGCAGGCTGGCCTTCATGGAAGTGCCGCCGGCGGAACCGGAGCCGTTGGCAAACCAGGAAGAATTGGCCGCCCACGTCGCGGATGCGCTGCCGCCGTCCGTGCCGGAGCGGACATCCGGTGCCGTGCCGCTGAGAAGGGTGCCGGAGCTTCCGGAAAAATCATCCGAATAAACGATCTTTCCGGCAGGGGCGGCGACGACCGACATGGCGAGATCGCGGGTGCCGGGATAGTTGAAGGCCGAGCGGTTCAAATAGAGGTTTCCGCCGGAGTAACTGTCGAAGCCGACACTCCGCAGCAAGACGACCGTGGAGATCGAGCTGGAAATCTCGACGGCGTAGGTGACACCGGCCGCCAGGGCAATCTGGTAGGCTCCTTCAAAGTCAAATTTGAGCAACCGTCCGGCTCCCCCGGTATTTGCGAGGGAAAACGTCACCGGAGCCGATCCCAGGAGGTTGGTCCCTTGGGAATAGGTCTGGGCCCCGCCCCCTCCCGCGACCTGCTGGATTTTGAGCGTGAAGCTGTTCGTCGCGCTGGCAGCGGTCGTATAGTAGCTGAAATAGAGGCTTTTCAGCGTCATGGGAACAGCCGGTGTGAAGGTTTGGCTCAGCATGCTGCTGGGATTCAAGGCCATGCCATAGGTGTTCACCGCAGGATCGCCTGTGCTGATGTCCGTCACTTCCGGCCATGCGGTGATGGGAGTGATGCCTTCGGTCAGGGCAATGGTGTCGGCGGCAGTGCTGATCGACGGCAGGGCGAGTGCCACCAGTGCGACGACGAGCGCCGCGAGCAGAGAGGAGGATTGTTTGTTCATGGGGAGGCTTGAGGGGGTGCGTCACCGGCTTCCAGATGCCCGCGTCAGGCACCGGGGAGATGGGACATGGTTTTGTGGGGAGGGGACCAAGATGTTTCGGGGCCCGCGCGTCGCGCAACAATTTTTTAACTTCCCATAAATCGAAAAAGCGCGGGAGCGGCGCGGGTCAACTGATCGGCGTCCGTCGAGAGAAGTCGGCGGGCTCGGCGATCAGGCCCCACCGGGAAGTCGGCGGCGATCAGGCCCCGGCCTTTCGGGCGGGTGATTCATCCCGGCTCAAATTCCGCCAGGCACTTGTCGAGGGCGTCGGCCAGAATGGCCCCGTGGGCGGACACGCGGGCGTCGATGGCGAATTCCGAGGGGGTCTCGATCGTGAACGTCCGCGCGGAGTGCAGGAAGTGGAGGAGAAAGGCCTCGGGCCAGTCGGGCATGAGGTCGGGGGTGAGCTTCCGCCGAACGATGCCACGTCGTGCCCGCCTCCCTTCGATGCTGGCGCGCGGATCAGGGGGCAGTTCGCGGGTGCCCGCCCTGAGGAGGTCTTCGGCCCAGAACGGGCGCTTCCCCGCCACTTCATAAATGTAAACCCCGCGCGCGTCGAAATCCTCGTGGAGCTGGAGGGCGAGATCGAAGCGCGAACACCCGAGGACCCCGACTTGGGCGCGGATTTGGGGGACCCTGCCCTTGTTGTAGCACCGGTTGAGATCGCGTCCGCGCGGGTCCAGCCGACAGTTGTTGACGAGACCCCAGGGGTTGAGGCAGGGAAAGATCAACGAGCGGAATTTCCGGATCACGCGCGGGTTCTTTTCCACCCAGCTGATCAGGCCCTCGGTGGAGGCGGGTTCATCCCCGTGGATGCCGGCGGAAAGGTAAATGGCGGGCCGTTCGTCGCGGACGGGGCCCGACTCCAGGCAATAAATCGGGAGCCCCCCGCTCTCCGCGAACGTCCGCATCTTCAAACCCGCCGCCTCAGCCGCACGTTTCCAGCGGCGGACGAGGTGAGGGTAATCGTGTGCGCGGAGGTGGAGCATGAAAACGCGCGTTATTCGTTTCCGGTCTTCACTTCGATGATGTCGTGCGGGGCGCTTTCCTTCAGGCCGGCCGACGTGATCCGGGTATAGCGCGCGTTTTTGCGGAGGACGTCGAGCGTCGGGGCCCCGAGGTAGCCCATGCCGCTCTGGAGCCCGCCGGCCAGTTGCGCGAGGACCGCGTCGGCCGGGGCGGAGACTTCCTTCAGCGCCTCGACGCCCTCGGCGGCGGATTTCCGCGCGGTGTCCTTCGCATGCCCGTAGCGGGCGGCGCTCCCGGCTTTCATGGCCGCGTGGCTCCCCATCCCGCGGTATTGTTTGTAAAATTTCCCGTTGATTTCCATGATCTGCCCGGGTGCCTCGGGACAGCCGGCCAGCAGGCTGCCGCAGATGACCGCGTGCGCGAGCGTGAGCGCTTTGACGATGTCGCCGGATTTCGTGATGCCCCCGTCGGCGAGGATTGCGACCCTGCAGTGCGCGGCGGCCTTCGAACAGACGTAGAGGGCGGTCAACTGGGGGATCCCCACGCCGGCGACCACGCGCGTCGTGCAGATCGAACCGGGCCCCTGGCCGACTTTGACGGTGTCCGCCCCGCAGCCGGCGAGAAATTCCACCCCGGCGGCGCTCGTCACATTTCCGGCGATGATCGGCAGCGACGGGAAGGCCTCGCGGATCAGGCGGACGGAATCCCCGACCCCCCTCGTGTGGCCGTGCGCGGTCGAGACGGCCACGGCATCCAGGCCGCGTTCCACCATGGCCTCCATGTGGTCGAGCAGGGCTTTGCGGTCGATGTCGCCGGAAGCGTCGCGGGGGGCACCGACCGCAGCCCCGCAGAGCAGGCGAAATTTTCCGTCGCGCGCCGGCTTTGTCTGCAACAGGCGCTCCTGGGTGATGCGCTCGATGTCGCTCAGCGTGAAGAGCCCGCGCAGCCGGTCCCCGGAATCCACCACGAGCAGCTTGTGAATCCCGATGTGCTCGGTGAAAAACCGGTCCGCGCGCGCGATCGGATCATCGCCGAGCTCGTCCTCGCGAATGGTGAGGACGGTGGCCCTCGCCACCATCGCCTCCGTCACCGCGCGCGCTGCAAACCGCGGCCTCACGCAATGGCCGGGCAGCAGCCCCAGAAGGACGCCGGACCCGTCAACGACCGGAAAGGTGCTGAAGGAATACTTTTTTTCCTCGATCAAATCCAGGATGTCCCCGATGAGCTGGTCGGGTGCGACCTTGATTGGTTCGCGGATCAGGCCATGAACATGGTTCTTCACCCTCGAAATCTCGGAGAGCTGCTGGCGGGGCGGCATGTTGTAGTGGATGAGCCCGAGCCCGCCGTTCAGCGCGAGGGCGATCGCCATGCGCGACTCGGTGACGGTGTCCATGTCGGCGGAAACCACCGGGAGATGCAGCGAGAGCCCCGGCGCGAGCGCCGTCTCGAAATTCGCGTCCCGGGGAAGGATCTCCGAATACAGCGTGGCGAGCGAAACGTCGTCGTAGGTGAGGGAAAGCCCGGAGCCCGCGACAAAAAACTCGTCGGCGGGACGATAAAACAACCGGTCCAATTCCCCCGGAAAATGAGGTGCGGCGGGTTCCATGCGGCATCATGCGGGCGGGGGCAGGTGAAAATCAAGCGGGAATTTTCGCGCGCAATTTGCAGGGGCCCTTGCGCCAATGGCCTGTGGGATTCAACAGTCGGTTGGCCAACCGCCTCCACAAAGAGGCCGGATTTTCAGTTGTTTGCCGTCCGGCCCGCGCCTATGCTGGGGCTTGCGATGAGCGAGCCAACCTCCCCCGACATCCGCGCCCCCCAGGACGTTGTGTGCACCCAGGCGGAAAAAATCGTGGCGTGGACGCAGATCCGGGGATTAATCGACGCGATTCCGGACATCCTTCTCGCGCTCAACTCCAACCGGCAAATCGTCTTCGCGAACCAGGCGGCCCTGGATTTTTTCCATGCCGACAGCGCGAGGGATCTGTGGGGAAAGCGTCCGGGGGAAGCCGCCGGGTGCCTGCACAGCCGCGAGGCCCCCGGTGGCTGCGGCAACGCGGAATCGTGCCGGGTTTGCGGGGCCTTCCTGGCCATCTACCACGGGTTGCAGGGCGAACCCTCGGTCGAGGAATGCCGGATGGCCCTCGTCGGCGGAACCCCGCTCGACCTCAGCGTCTGGACTCGTCCGTTCGAAATCGATGGCACCCCGTTCCTCTTCCTGGCGATCAAGGACATCGGCGCCGAAAAACGCCGCCAGGCACTCGAAAAAATCTTTTTCCACGACCTGCTGAACACGGCGGGCGGGCTCCAGTCGATCAGCGAGATCATCGGGGATTCGGCCCCCGAGGAGCTGCGCGATCTGCAGGAAATCATCGCCAGCCTCTCGGAGCAGCTCGTGGAGGAGATCCAGGCCCAGCGGGACCTGCTTTCGGCGGAACGCGGGGAACTCCACGTGCGGATGCGGGAGGCCAACAGCAGGGACGCGGTCGCCAGGACCATTTCCATGTATCTGAGGAGCCAGGCATGTGATGGGAAGACGATCCAGGCTTCGGAGATCTGCGAGGAGGTCCCGTTGCTCACGGACATGGCAATCCTCGTGCGGGTGCTGGGGAACCTCGCGAAAAACGCGCTCGAGGCAACGTCGCCCGGGGGCACGGTCACCGTGGGCTGCCACTCGCCCACGAGCGACGCGGTCGAGTTCTTCGTGCACAACGCCGCCTGCATCCCGCGCGAATCCCAGCTCCAGATTTTCAACCGTTCGTTCAGCACGAAGGGGGCGGGACGCGGACTCGGGACTTACAGCGTGAAGCTTCTCACCGAGCGGTTCCTTGACGGCAGGGTGGAATTCTCCTCGACTCCCCGCAGCGGAACCATCTTCTTCGTGAAGCTCCCGAAGGCGATGCCGCACCGGAACAGGCCCGGGGCGGCTTGAGTTTTTTCCCCCGCCTGCCGGGGAACCGGAAGGGCTATTTTTTCGCGCCAGGCTTCTTTTTCTTGGAAGGGCGGACGATCACGTAGGAACCTTTTGCTCCGGGGATTGCCCCGCTGACGACGATGACGCCCTCTTCTCCGCGCACTTGGAGGATGCGGAGGTTTTGGAGCGTGACGCGCTCGTCGCCCATGTGTCCGGGCATGCCCATGTTTTTCCAGACACGGCCCGGGGTGGAACGGTTGCCGATGGCGCCGTTCCGTCGGTGCATCGTGGAACCGTGGGTCATGGGCTGGCCATGAAAGTTGTGCTTTTTGATCGTGCCTTGGAAGCCTTTGCCCTTCGACTGGCCGATGACGTCCACGAACTGTCCGGCCTCGAAAACCGTGACGGCGACGTCAGGGGATTCCGGGGCGGTTTCCCCTTCGGCGAGGCGGAACTCGCGGATGAACCGCTTGGGGGTCGAGGTGGTTTTCCCGAAGTGCCCGGTCTGTGCCTTTGTCACGCGCTGGGGTTTCTGATCGTCGAAACCGACCTGAACAGCCGTGTAGCCGTCCTTTTCCGCGTTTTTGGTTTGAAGGATGCGGTTGCCGCCGGCCTCGATGACGGTGGCGGGAGTGCTCCGGCCCTTGTCGTCATAGACGCGGGTCATTCCAAGTTTTTTTCCGAGAAGTCCAATGCTCATGGCGGTCAGATCTTGATGGTGATGTCGACCCCGGCCGGGAGGTTCAGTTTGCGGAGTTCGTCAACGGTCTTGGCCGTGGGCTCGACGATGTCGAGAAGCCGTTTGTGGGTGCGGATTTCGAATTGCTCCATCGACTTCTTGTCGACGTGCGGGGAGCGGTTGACGGTGAATTTTTCGATGCGGGTCGGGAGGGGGATCGGCCCGGTGACTTTGGACCCGGTGCGCTTCGCGGTTTCCACAATCTCGTGCGCGGACGCATCGAGGATGCGGTAGTCGAACCCTTTGAGCCGGATCCGGATTTTTTGGGCTGAAGATGATGCCATGATAAAGAACAGTTAATGTTTGCGTTGAAACCCCGACATTGAGCGGGAGGGAAAGAGTAGGGATGCGCGCCGTGCTGGCAAGGGAATTTTTCAAAAAAAAACGGGCGTCACGGGGCGTGGCTTACGCCCGCAGGGGCGTCTTCAGGGCTTTCCGACCAGGCGGACGAGATCTTTCAAAGTCCCTTTGATGACCACCATGAAGCACATCCCTTTGTCCTCGCGGACGGCGGCGGCGTATTTGTAATCGAATTCCGCGAATTGCCAGGAACCTTCCGGACGGATGCGGATCCCGAGGGGGGCCGGATCGAAGATCAGGAAAAACATGTAGTTTTCCGGAATCGCGAGCACGGCGACCGGGCGGCTGTCGAATTTGAAAATCCGGGCTCCGGCGGCCTGGTAGCCGGAGAATTTCTCCGGGACATGGAACCGATCGAATCCCTTGAGGACAAACCAATCGTCGAGGGCTCCGGCCTTGTCCTCGACCACCTCGAACTGCTCCGTGCGGAGTTTGGCTCCCTCGGCGGCAATCGCCAGGGCTTCCTCGGGGAAAACCCCGGCGCGTCCGAGAAAGTGCCAGGCCAGCACGGCAAGAAGCAGGAGAAAACCGATGATGACCGCCCACATGGCCGGATCGAGGGGGTTGAACCGCCGTTTGCTCCGGGCGGAGGAGATCGCGTCCGCCTGTTCGCCGAGATCACCGACGGCTGCCGACGGGATCAGCACTTCTGCCAGGATCGCGCGGGCCGCCTTGTCCAGCGCGACCTGCGCCTCGTATTCCCCGAAAAGAGCAGGCGATTTCGCGAGAGCGTCGCGGGCCCGGGAAATTTCGCGGGAGTCCGGCGGATCGGGGGGGTGGATGGCCAGAAATTGGCGGGCGGATTTCGGGCTCATGGTCCCGGTGCCAGATGCGGTTTCAGGGCCGCGCGGGCTTCGTCGAGGCACCGCGCGAGCTCGGGTTCCGATTTTCCCAGCAACCCCGCGAGCCGCTCGCCCGAAAACGCCCCGAGGGCGAGAAGGGTGATCGCCTGGCGCGAGGGTTCGGGCAAGCGGTGCAGAAAACGGGTGCTCTGTTCGGCCGGGGTCTCCGGGCTGCCGGTCACGACCGCCTTTGCCCCCTCGCGGCAAAGGATCGAGAACAGCACGCGTTTGGTCCTCTCGTCATCGTGCAGGTCCGGGCGTCTGGAAACGGCCCTGAGCGCCCCGGACACCAGGGCGGTCGCAGCGGTTTCCCGCCCGGTGAGCACCAGGGCAAACTTCCATGCGTCGCTCAGAAACGACCATTCTCTGGGAAACAGGCTCATCGGACCGAAAGGCTATACCGTTTGCCCGCCTCCGCCTCAAGCGGCGAATGCAGGGCCCCGGGCAAAGCGGGTCACGTCCGCCGGACCGGCAGGTGCTCGGCGCAGTATTCGTTTCCGTCCGAGGCCACGCGGAACTCGGCCTCCGGGTGCGTGCACTCGGTGGCATGGCACACCGCGCACAAGTGCAACGCGGCGTCGGCTGGAAGTTTCGCCGCCTCGAAGCGCTGGCGGCGCTCCCGGTTTTTTTGCGACGCCAGCGCGCCGCCGAAAAATGCCGGGGCAAAAAAGATCAGGTAGTTCCCGAGGCACATGACGACGACCATTTTCTCGGCGAGCGGGCCGAAAAGCAGGACGAAAACGGGGAAGGCGAGGCTGAAGATCGCCACCCATTTGATCTTCACGGGGATGATCAGAAAAAGCAGGATTTCCAAATCCGGGGCGAGCGTCGCCACGGCGAGGAAAAGCGAAAGGTTCAGGAAAAGATTTCCCGCCGAGGCACCGAAGATCAGGGCGGAGGCGATGCAGAGGGCCATGCCGAGAAAGTAGTAGGCGTTCAGCCGGAATGTCCCCCAGCTTCCCTCGAGCAGGTCCCCGAGCCACCAGGTGAACATCAGGTAGAAAACGATCCAGAAAAAACTCTGCGTCGTGGGGAGAAACACCCAACTGACCAGCCGCCAGACTTCGCCTTGCAGGATGGCGGTGCGGTCCAGTTCGAGGAATTGGGCGTAGTTCTGGTCGAGCGTGACGAGGATGAACACGAGGGCGTTGAGCGCGACGACATACCGGACGAGACCGGGGATCGCGAATCGGGAAAGGGATCGTTCGAGGCGTTCAATCATTGGGTTTTTCGAGAGTCGACAGAGGCACCCTCACCCGCCCCAGCGGGCACCCTCGCTGAGGGCGGGGGTCCAGTTGCGCTGGTCGCCGTTGGCGTAGTCGGTTTTGCCGATGGCCCCGATCATCCTTTTGCCGGTCGCGGCGCGCCAGAGTTTGCTCATGCTTTCGCCGGTGTGGCAGCTCCAGCTTTTGATGAAGGCGTCGCGGGTGAAGAGGCCCCGGTGAATTTTGTAAAGTTCCTTCTCGTGGAGCCAGCTTTTCGACCCGCTGTCGACCTCGTTGCTGTAGTCGAACATGAAGCACGCGCGGTTCGAGTGGCCGTAGAACTCGAAGTTCGCGATTTTCATCCCGGAGCGCGGCTGGCCGGCGTTGAGGTAGTTGATGACATCGTCACCCGAGGTGATCCAGATGAGGTTGACGTGGTATTTGTCGCGGACGGACACGATGTTCCCGATGAGGTCGGCTTTGTCCTGCCGTTCGGCGCGGCGGACATAGGCGGGCCTGTAAACGAGCCAGGTGACGAACGCGTCCGGACCCTCCTTTTTCCGGATTTCCTCGATGCGGACGCGGGCGGCCCGGATGAAGTTCCCCCACCAGCGGTCGTGGGGCGCCGCCTTGTATTTTTCCCACTCGATCAGCGCCGGGCCGCCGCTGAGGAGGATGAATTCCTTTTGGGCGGCCGCCCCGGCAGTCAGCGCCCCGGCCAGCAAGATCAGAAGAAGAAGACGGAACATGGGGATCAAGATTCGCGCTGCACGGAGAAGATCAAGCACATTCTCAGCCAGCGATGCCCCACCCCAATCATGGCGATCTCCAGGAAAATGTGGCTGATCTGGTGAATTTGCAGAAGCGGCAAGATGCCGCTTCCGGCGTGTCCGGCATGGGATCGCAACGATTGGGGAAAGGTTGTGCGTGGCCTCGATCTTCGATATCGAGGCCGTCACCGGGCCGAGGTTGAAAGGGAAGCTCCCGCGTTTGACAAAACGTGTCCCACGAGACACGTTCGGGCATGACCACGATCAGAATCCCCGTCCGCGAGCTCCATGCCCGGACAGGGCATCTGCTCAAATACCATGATTATGTGGACGAGCCGGGCAGCGGCGGGGTGCGGGCACTGATGGTTGCCGCGGTCTCGCTTGGGCTGGCCCGCCCGGAGCTTGCAGCGGCATAAATGATCACCGTCGTCATCGGACACAAGAACCCCGACATGGACGCGATCTGCTCCGCGATCGGCTATGCCGGATTCAAGGCCGCGAGCGGGTCTCCGGACGTGCTCGCCGCGCGATGCGGCAACACCAACGAGCGGATCGATTTCGGGCTCGGAAAATTCGGTTTCGAGGCCCCCATGTTCCTGGGGGACGTGTATCCCCGCATCGAGGACGTGATGGAGCGGGATGTCGCGAGCGCGCATTTCAAAAGCCCTGTCTACGAGGCGATGACGCGGATCGGGGAGACGCGGTTTCGCGGGCTGCCGGTGGTGGATGACGAGCGGCGCTGCCTCGGGCTGATCTCGGCCTTCAAGCTCAGCCAGTATCTGTTTCCTCCGCTCGACCGGATCGCCTCGGCGCGTGTCGTGGACGCCTCGCTGGCCGACATTGAGGCCTCGATCCACGGGAAGCGCCTGGCGGGGCCCGAGGACACCGAGGTCTACCCGCACGATCTGGTGGTGGCGGCCATGCACACGAGGACGTTCACGAAACGCCTCGGCGAGCTGGATTTGAAATCCACCGTCCTCATCGTCGGCGACCGCTGGAACATCCAGGAACTCTCGATCGAGGCCGGGGTCCGGGCGCTTGTCATCACGAATAATTTTCCCGCAAAAAAATCCGTGCTCGCCCTGGCGGAACGACGGGGCGTCACGCTGATTTCCTCGCCCTACGACACGGCGACGACCGTCCTCCTGGCGCGCGCGGCGGTCACGTCCGGAAAGATGCTGCAATCGGATTTCACCAGCTTGCAGGCGGACATGCCGCTCCGCGAGGCCATGTCTGACGTGGCCATGTCCTCGCAGTTCGCCTTCCCGGTTCTCGGGCCCGAGGGACGCCTGGAGGGGATCCTTTCGAAAAGCGATTTTTTGAAGCCGGTGCCGCGCCAGCTCATCCTGGTCGACCACAACGAGCTGAGCCAGGCGGTGAACGGGGCGGACGAGATCCCGATCGTCGAGATCCTCGACCACCACAGGATCGGAGTCGCCCCGACCCACCAGCCGATCCTCTTCCTCAACCGTCCGGTGGGATCCACCTGCACGATCGTGGCGACCTGTTACCAGCAGGCCGGTATCCCCATCCCAAAAAACGTCGCCGGGCTTCTGATGTGCGGGGTGATCTCCGACACGCTCAACCTGACTTCTCCGACGACGACCGGGGTGGATCGCGCGATCCTGGGCGATCTCGCCCGGATCAGCGGGGTCCGCCCGGCGGATCTCGCCTCGGAGATTTTCTCGGTCGGCTCCCCGCTTCTCACCATGACTTCGAAGCAGGCGATCACCGCCGACTGCAAGGAATACGCCGAGCGGGGGTTCCGGTTCAGCGTCTCGCAGATCGAGGAGCTCAGCTTCTCTCACCTGCCGGAAAAACGCGACGGGCTTGTCGCCGCCCTCGAATCCTACCGGTCGTCGAAGAATTATTTGTTCTCCGCCCTGCTGATCTCCGACGTGAACACGCAGAACTCGATCCTGCTCCTGTGCGGGCCGGACCATTTCACCCGCCTGATCGATTATCCGGACGAGGGCTCCCATGCCTGGAAGCTCGACGGGGTCGTCTCGCGAAAAAAGCAGCTCCTGCCCTATCTCACGACACTCGTTGGCCGGGTCGTGTGACGCCATTTCTGCAACGAAACAGGCCAACTCGGCGGACCCTGCAGCGGGGCGTTTTTCCTGCCAAGCCCGTTGTTCCAAAATGCGGGTTGACATGAAATGAATAACGCTTAGTTTAGTCGTCTATGTATTCCAAATCAGTGCGGAACTGGGTGTTGTTCCGGATTCTTCCGGACGCTCTTCCGCCCGGACGGTTTTTTGTGCTGGCACCCCCCGGTTTTCCGGGGATCGCCTGAGATCTTCCCGCGCATCGCATGTCCAAACAAAAGTCAGCGCCAAAGAAGCCGCTCAGGCATTCCCTTCCCGGTTTCGGCCTGACATTGGGGTATTCGCTCGTTTACCTGAGCCTGATCGTGCTGGTCCCGTTTTCGGCGTTGTTTGTGAAAACAGCATCCGGCGGGTGGGGGCATTTTTGGGAGACTATCACGGCCCCGCGTGTCGTGGTTTCCTATGGGGTGAGTTTCGGCCTTTCGTTTTTTGCGGCGCTGGTGAACGGGGTCTTCGGTTTCATCGGGGCCTGGGTGCTCGTCCGATACCGGTTTCCCGGCAGGCGGATTCTCGACGCGATGGTGGACCTCCCGTTTGCCCTGCCAACTGCGGTTGCGGGGATCGCCCTCACCGCCATCTACGCGCCCAACGACTGGATCGGGGGGCTTTTGAAACCGGTGGGCATCAAAGTGGCATTCACCCAGTTGGGCATCTTTGTCGCCCTGACCTTCATCGGGCTGCCGTTTGTTGTGCGCACGCTCCAGCCGGTGATTCAAAATCTTTCCGACGATGTCGAGGAGGCCGCCGCCTGCCTGGGGGCCGGGCGATGGCAGACGTTCCGGAGGGTGATCTTTCCCGCCCTGCTGCCATCCACCCTGACGGGCGTCACCCTCGCTTACGGACGGGCTGTGGGCGAGTATGGCTCCGTGGTTTTCATCGCCGGGAACCTCCCCTTCAAGACCGAGATCACGCCGCTGCTGATCATCAGCAAACTCGAGCAATACGATTACAGCGGAGCCGCCGCTCTCGGCTTCGTGATGCTTGTCGTTTCGTTTTTTGTGCTGCTGGCCAGCAACGCCCTGCAGGCGTGGGACAACAAAAGGAAAGGGATGCTCTGACCATGGCCGGCGCGTCGCAGTTTCCGATTCCCCAACGGCCGGACACCGGACGCCGCGCCACGGCGGAGTCGCCGGTCGCGAAGGTCCTGCTGGTTGGGATCACGCTGGTTTTCTTCAGCCTCTTTCTTCTCCTCCCCCTGTTCGTCGTCTTTCAGGAGGCCTTCTCGAAGGGGCTCGGCGTTTTCTTGAAAACTTTTCGGGATCCCTACGCGCAGGATGCGATCCGGCTCACTCTCCTTGTCGCGGCGATCACCGTGCCGCTGAACACGGTTTTCGGCCTTGCGGCGGCATGGAGCCTGACCCGTTTCCGGTTTTCCGGGAGATCGTTCCTCATCACGCTGATCGATCTTCCGCTCTGGGTTTCACCGGTCATCGGGGGGCTGATCTACATCCTCGTCTTCGGATCGAAGGGGTGGCTGGGAGCCTGGCTGTCGGATCACGGCATCCGCATCATTTTTGCGGTTCCGGGAATCGTTCTGGCCACGGTTTTCGTCACATTTCCCTTCGTGGCGCGGGGCCTCATCCCCCTCATGCAGGCGCAGGGGATCAGCGAGGAGGAAGCCGCCCTCACTCTGGGCGCGAATGGCTGGCAGATTTTTTGGCGGGTGACAGTCCCGAAAATCAAGTGGGGGCTCCTCTACGGGGTGATTCTTTGCAACGCGCGGGCGATGGGGGAATTCGGGGCCGTCTCGGTCGTCTCGGGGCACATCCGGGGAAAGACAAACACCATGCCCCTCCACATCGAAATCCTTTACAACGAATACCACTTCGCCGCCGCGTTCGCCGTGGCTTCGTTGCTGGCCCTGCTCGCGCTGGTCACGCTTTTCCTCAAGACCTACTCGGAATGGCGGGCCGCAGAGCAGTTGAAACAACTCTGACACCAGCCAATTTCCCATGAGCATACGAATCCATCACGTCACCAAGCGATATTCGCGCTATCCCGCGCTCAACGACGTGAGCGTGGAAATCGAGACCGGGGAGCTGATCGCCCTGCTGGGCCCCAGCGGTTCGGGAAAAACCACCCTGCTGCGCGTGATCGCGGGGCTGGAATTTCCGGAGTCGCAGGGGACGGTGTTGTTCCAGGAGCGCGATGTCACGCGGCTCTCCGCCTACAAGCGCAAGGCGGGATTCGTTTTTCAGGCCTACGCCCTCTTCGCGCACATGAATGTCTTCGAGAACATCGCCTTCGCGCTGCGGGTGCTGCCGCGGAAGAAGCGGCCTCCGGAATCCACGATCCGCGCGCGGGTCCGGGAGCTCCTCGCGGCCGTCCAGCTCGACGGGCTCGAAAAGCGCCTGCCCACGCAGCTCTCCGGCGGCCAGCGCCAGCGGGTTGCCTTCGCGAGGGCGCTGGCCATCGAACCGGAAGTCCTCCTGCTCGACGAGCCGTTCGGCGCGCTGGATGCAAAGGTGCGCAAAGACCTCCGCCGCTGGCTCAGGGAATTTCACGAACGGATCCGCCTGACCACCATCTTCGTGACCCACGATCAGGACGAGGCCTTCGAGGTCGCGGATCGCGCCGTCATCATCGACAAGGGCGTCATCCAACAATCCGGCACCCCGGAAGAAGTCAGAAACAACCCGGCTAACGAATTCGTGCGGGATTTTCTGGACCTCTGAACCCGGGGCCCGGCGACATTTGACATCCTCCCGCCAATGCTGTCCCTTGCCTCCATGAAAACACGAATCCTGGCACTTTCCCTCCTCACCGGCACCTCCCTCCTGGCGGAATCATTGGACGCGATCCCCTTCAAGACCATGGACGGGGCCGACACGTCGTTGAAGGCGTTCGCCGGGAAAGTCGTCCTCGTCGTCAACGTGGCCTCGCGATGCGGCCACACCCCGCAGTATGCCGGGCTCGAAGCCCTCCACAAAAAGTTCGGGCCCGAGGGGTTTGCCGTCCTCGGGTTTCCCTCGAACGATTTCGGCGGGCAGGAACCCGGCACCAACAGCGAGATCAGGGAGTTCTGCGCCACAAAATATGCGGTCACATTTCCCCTGATGGACAAGGTGCATGTCAAAGGTCCCGGGCAGTGCCCGCTCTACGCGGCGCTCACCGGGCCGTCGGCCAAGTTCCCCGGCGACGTGAAATGGAACTTCGGAAAATTTCTCATCGGTGCCGACGGGTCGGTTCTCGCCCGTTTCGAGCCCGGCACCAAGCCGGAGGACCCCGCAGTCGTCGCGGCGATCACGTCCGCGATGAAGAAACCGTAGCCCCCCCCCTGCGGCGAAAGGTTCGCGGTTGCATCCGGTTCCGTTTGCGTTCAATGTTCGTGCGCTTCATCGAAACATATGGCTGATTACGATTTGATTGTTGTGGGCGGCGGACCTGCCGGATACGTGGGGGCGATCCGCGCGGCACAGCTCGGGAAAAAAGTGGCGTGCATCGAGATGGATCGCGCCGGGGGAACCTGCCTCAACTGGGGGTGCATCCCGACGAAATCGCTCCTGAAAAACGCCGAGGTCTACCAGCTTCTGAGCCATCACGCCGCAGACTTCGGGATCAAAATCGAGGGCCTCAGCTACGAGTGGGACAAGGTCATCGGACGCAGCCGCAAGGTGGCCGACCGGCTCGCCGGGGGCATCGAAATGCTCTTCAAAAAGAACAAGGTCGACTACATCCGGGGCGAGGCCGCGATCCCGGAGGCCGGGGTTGTCGAAGTGACCGACAAGGACGGCAAAAAGTCGGGATACAAGGGCGCGAAAATCCTCGTTTCGACCGGCGTTGTCGCCCGCGAGATGCCCGGGTTTCCGTTCAACGGCAAGAGCGTCATCGGGAGCAAGCAGGCGATGGTCCTCGCCGGGCAGCCGAAGGACATCATCATCATCGGTGCCGGGGCCATCGGAGTCGAGTTCGCGTATTTTTTCAACAGCTTCGGCACCGGGGTCACGCTGGTCGAGATGCTTCCGAACGTCCTCCCCATCGAGGACACGGAAGTCAGCGTGGCACTCGAAAAATCGCTGGCCAGGCAGGGGATCAAAATCCTCGCCGGCACAAAAGTGGAGAAGGCCGAGACCACGAACAAGGGGGTGCGTCTCACCGTGAGCGGCAAAGCCAACGAGACGATCGAGGCAGCCATCGCCCTCGTCGCGATCGGCGTGAGCCCGCTCATGCCGCACGGGATCAAGCTCGAAACCGACGCCAGGGGCTGGCTCAAAACGGACGACAAATACGAGACCAGCGTCAAAGGCATCTACGGGGCCGGCGACATCATCGGGCCGCCGTGGCTCGCCCATGTGGCCAGCTTTGAGGCGGTCCAGGCGGTCGAGGGGATGTTTGCCGGGAAAAAACCCCGCAAGGCCGGCATCTTCCCCGGCTGCACCTATTGCCAGCCCCAGGTCGCGAGCGTCGGGCTCACCGAGCGCGCGGCCAAGGAAAAGGGCCTGGCTTTCAAAATCGGGAAATTCCCGTTCATGGCGAGCGGCAAAGCCCTGGCCGTCGGCGAGAGTGAAGGCTTCGTCAAGCTCATCATCGGCGAAAAACACGGCGAAATCCTCGGTGCCCACATCCTCGGCGCCGACGCCACCGAGATGATCGCCGAACTCGGGCTCGCGATCACGATGGAGGCCACCTACGAGGAACTCGTCGCCACCATCCACGCCCACCCGACCTTGAGCGAAGCGGTCCACGAGGCCGCCCACGCCTCGCAGGGACACGCAATCCATTTTTGATTGCTTTTTTTCGCAACAGCTACACCGCGTAAGCCAGCCCCAGCAACTCGCACCTCGCGATTGTGCCGTGAGGCATCTCTGTCCGACGGGACGCAATCCAAATCCGCATCGAATCTTCTGCATCAGACGCAGATTTTTTGACTCCTTCTTTTGGAGCGGTTGCGAGTTGTGTGGCGAGACGATCCGGATCCAGTGAGGTTTCGTCCACCAGCGCTGATCCATTCAGGATGACGCGCACGACGGTTGAGGATGTGGGCTGTTCGGGCCGGTGCCAAGTGACACGGTAACGGGCCTCGACCACGTTTGGCTTGCCTCCGGCGCTTGGCAGGACTGCGGTATCGGCATCGAAGGGAGCGTTTTGTAGGTAGATGAGGAGTGCATCCACCAACGGATGGCCGATGCCGAAAAGCTCGCATTTTTTGGTTCTAGTGGCGAGCGACCGGTCAAATGTCACCATATCGTATTGTGCGTTGATCTGCGAGAAGCCCTTGAGGCAGTCCGGCGTGACGATCTGCCAGAAGTCACCGGTTGGGAGGACGCTGCCGCCGAGGCGGATAACGGCCTCACGACACCAGAGGCCCAACTGCGCGAGGTGGAACTGTCCGGTGATTTTCCGGTAGTGATCGAGATTGAAATGGGTCAGGTCTTGTGAGAGCTGGGAAAGCGCGTCTCTCGCCTCCTGAGCCTGGTGCATCATCGCATCGATTTCGCGCTCAGTGCGCTTATAGTCTTTGTCCAGCAGGGCTTGCCGGAAGAGCTGTTGGTAGTTCGGGCTGGAGCCGAGGTAGCCGAGGATTTCGGTGCGAAAGTCTTCCAGCGGTTCTCCGGTTTCCGGATCCGTTTTCCCGATGGCTTGGGCGATAGCAAGCAGCTTGTTTGCAAGCAGGCTGTAGATGCGATCCTCCACAGTGTCCTTGGCCACCAAATTGTAAATCTGAGAGACATCTTTTTGGCCGAAGCGGTGGATCCGCCCGATCCTCTGCTCTACAGCCATGGGATTCCATGGAAGGTCATAATTGAAGAGGATGCGGGCGCACTGGAGGTTGATTCCCTCGCCGCCTGCGGATGTACAGATGAGAAACTTGGCTCCATTTTCGTCCCAAAAACTTTCCGCAGCGGCAATCTTGTCGTCCAGTGGGCCTCCCTTAATTGTGGCGATTCGTTCCTCGCCAAAGATGCGGGCGAGTTCGAGGCGGAGAAATTCCAACGTTTCCCGGTATTGCGTGAAGATGATGAAGCGTTCTTTTTCGTTTGTATCACGAAGCTGGGAAATCACAGCCAGCAGCCGGTCAAATTTTCTATCGGTTCCCTCCGGCACCAGACGCACCAGATCCCGCACCCGGGCTGTCTCGTCGGGAATTTCCGCATCGGCATAGACCCCTTCGTCGCCTTCTTCGTCCGCATCGAGCGACCATTCTGTGCTCTCTTCGGCCTCCGTAAGCTTGCGCACGATCCGTTGGCGCACCTGGGCGATATAGGCGTCCGCATCCGCGTCGTTGATCATCGTTTGTGTGGTGGTCAGGATTTCCCGGGACAGAATGCGCATCTCGTCTTGAATGCGGACGATCTGGGCCGGAATCGCAGGGTCGAAATCGGTTTTCCGCCTCTTCTCCAGCGCGATCTGCTCCCGCACAAGCAGCACGAGCAGTCTTCGCCTCAGCGCTTGCCGGATTGCTCGCGGGCTGGAGGACATCATCTTTTGAAAGGCCGTCATGACGAAGCCCACCGCGCGTTGTGCGCTGGTGGTTCTGCCCGACTTTCCCATGCCCGAAATTTCGTAACCGGTCTTGAGGTAGTCAGTGAGTTGCTCGTAGAAGCGCTGTTCCCGCAGAGCCGGTTCAAAGGATTCCGTGTGAACCTGACGCCGGACGAAAAGTGCGTTGCCCTGGGCATCGGTCACCTCGCGTTTGGTTCGCCGGATCATCACGCGATTGAGCAGGCTGCGATGTTCGAGCAATGCCTGCGGCGAGTCGAAGAGGTGGTCATCCAGAAGGTTGATCAGCGACCAGAACTGGTAGTTGTCGCCCTGGTGCGGCGTGGCGGACAAAAACATGAGGTCGCGCGTGTGCCCGCGAAGGGCTTCCAGCAGCCGGTAGTTTTGGGTCGGCTGAGTCTTCTTGCCGTAGCGGATGCGGCTGACGTGGTGAGCCTCATCCACGATGATGAGGTCGAACCTCGGGCCCGCGAGCACGCGTTCCATGCGGAGCGGGCGCTTGAGGGTGTCGATGGAGGCGATGACCCGGTGTTTGTTCTCCCAAGTGGCGGGCGCATGGTCTTGGAAATCGATGCCCAAGACTTCAAACTCCAGTCGGAAGCAACCGCGCAGTTCCGATTGCCAGTTTTTGACAAGGCCTGCCGGGGCGATGACGAGAACGCGTCGGGCCTCGCCGCGGGCCACCAACTCCCGGATGATCATGCCGGTTTCGATGGTCTTCCCGAGCCCGACTTCATCGGCGACAAGCAAACGCCGACGGGTCATCTTCACCACATCATGGGTGAGCAGAATCTGATGGGGCAGGAGTTGTGTGCGGGAATTCGTGAGCTCCCCGCCTGTATTGCCAAGGGCAAATTGCCAGGCGAGCTGGCGGAGAAGGAAGTCCTTCGGGTTGTCGAAGTTTCCCTGCGCCAGCTTATCCCAGGGAGACAAGACCGGTTCGAGGCGGCTGGCAGGAAGCGTCTCGACCCTCCGGCCCTGGCGGTCCTCGAAAATGACCTCGGCCACGTGGAAACCCTCGTCCTCGCGAATTCGGCAGACCTCCCCGACGCCGAGCTCCCAGCGCCCGGTCACCCGGACCCTGTCATTCACCTTCAGGCTTTGGCGATACAAGGGCGTCGCGTTCACGACAGGCTTTCTCCAAATTCGTAGAGAGGAAAACCTCCGGCTTCCCGGACGACCGGGTTCGAGCCCATGAGCTGCCAGAGCGGAATCCGTCTGTTGAGTCGGTTGTAGGAAGCGAAGAGCTGTCCGTCGGCCCCAAGGTCCAGCTTCATGCGCAGCGGCACATGGATAAGACCCAACCGACTGACTTCTTCGGCACAGGAACTGAGACGGCGGCGGATCTGCCGGAGGAAGTCCAGCGGCTTCGCTTCGTGGATGCCCTCGTTTTGGTCGAGTTGGGTGAGCAGGTCGTCCAGACCGGTAAGCGTGAGCGCCTGTGCGCGGGTGAAGGGAAACGGAGCCTGCTCAAACTCGCGGAGGAGATCGAACAGTCCGAGGTGGATCGGGTTTACTTTCACGGGCGCATCGGTATGAAAAACGAGGTATCCGGCCATAGGAATTAAGAGTATTGGACAGGATTCACAGGATATGGAGAGGGGAGGGCCTGCATGGGAGTATCGGTTTTCTATATTTTGAAATCCTGTTGAATCCTGTAAATCCTGTCTGAATTTCTGTCAGCCTTGGCGGTCGTGCAGGCGGAATTTTTTTTTGAATTCGAGGGACTCGGCTCCGAAGTTGATGAGAAGACCGACGTCAGTTCGGGTGGCCGTCAGATAATTCACGGTTTGCACCTCATGCGCTTTGATGAGGCGTTCCACAGCCTTGAGTTCGATAATGATTTCGTCACCGATCACGAGATCAGCCACAAACTCTCCAACGACTACCCCATCGTAGTAAACCTTGATGGGCTTCTGGGCTTCAGTGGGAATGCCCGCCTTGCGGAGTTCATGAAGTAACGCGTTCTGATACACCGATTCCAGATACCCCGGCCCGAGTTCGCGGTGAACCTTCATCGCGCATCCGATGATCCTACCCGTGAGGTTTTGGACAGGATTGGGAAGATCCAGAGAAGAGTTTTGGACAGGATTCACAGGATTTTCAGGATTGGCAGAGGAGAAGGCATTCATGGAAGTATGGGGTTTCTGAAATCCTGGCCGAAGAACTTGCCCATCCATTCTTCGGTGTAAAAGGGCAACAGTTTGCCGCAGGCCATGCCCCAGCGGTTGGGATCGCGGGTGTTCAGGTATTCCAACGCGGCCCGGATGGCTTCGCGCTGCGCGCCGAAACGGTTCACCAGCACGTCGAGCCGCTCGCCGGTATCCGCATGGGCAAGCAGGAGATGCAGCACATCCACCAGGTTCGGGCCAACTACGACTTTCACAGCCGCCTCGAGGCCGGGCAGAGGCTCCTGGACGAATTCGGGAACATCGGCCTTGAGGAGAGGTTTCAAGCCTTCGAGACGTTCTGCTGGAGTCAGCACGCGATAGGTGCGTCCGCCTTGCACCCGTCCTTTCTTCATCAGCGGGGGTTTGTAGCCTGTGAGATCATCCAGCTCAAAAACGCCGTGAGTGAGTTTACGGATGGAGTCCACGGGAATCTCGGTTTGGGCGCAAAGAGCACGAAGCCAGACACGCGAAAGCATGTCCACGCCCTCCAGTTCGGCTGGCAATGGATTCTCTTTGGAAATCATCTGTTCAACCATCTCTCCAATGTCCTTCATCGCATCACCGAGAGGATAGTTTTTGCCCTCCCAATCGACGACGAGGCCATAATGAAGGGAATAGACCTCCAGGCATTTCCCAATCAGAACCATGCGCACATCGGCAGGAGCGAGCGGTCGCCCCCCATACCGGCCAGCCTCGATCCGTTTGATTTCATCCCTTGCGCGAGTTCGAACCAGTTGACGAAGCCCTGCCCAGCTTCTCTTAGCATTTCCGTCTGCTTCTCGCCTTTTCCGGCAGACATGGATGAGGTCATAGGAGATGCCTTTGTTGTTTTGAAGATTGAGAGACGACTCCTTCTCTGCATGAACTGGATACACTGCTTCAATCACGAAACCGGCCAGGCAAACCGCGTCACAGAGATCAACCCACTGCTGGGTGCCTGAGTGGTGATAAGTGAAAACAAGCACCCCATCGTCTTTCAGCTTCTCACGACCTCGCGCAAAGACAGTTTGCAACCCCACGCGGAAGTCCTCGTTGGAAAGGCCACGCGATTTATTCTCGATAATCTCCGGAATCTTGGGAGTATATTCCGGTTGGAAGCTTGGATAAGTATCCTTCAAGGCCAAGCGCAGCCAGACGTAAAAAAAGTCGTAAAGCTCGCTATAGTTGACGTTCCCTGCATAGGGCGGGTCTGTGATGATGGCATCAAACAATCCATCAAGGGCAGGGATAATCTCACGCGAGTCCCCATTTAAAAGCGTGGCTCCCAAAGGTGTAACCACTTCTTTGGAGGCAAACTTGGAGTCGTCTTCGCCAAGATGATCGATGTCACGATCCCATACGGCCGTCCGGAAAGCTACCCCTTCCCGAACCCTGCCAAACATATTAGAAAATGATCCACGAATCTCCGATGGACCCCACACGCAGTTCTCTGATGGGTCGAGTTTGGGAGCGAAATCGTGCCGGTCGAAGCTCCCTTGAATAGTATTGCGCCCATTGAAGAAGCGACAAAAGAGGTTATTTCGCTCGACCGCACCAGAGAACACTAGGAGCAAAAGCTCTCGGCAGCCATCATGTTGTTCTTCGCGAATAGCGGCCAAGAGCGTACCCAACGCTAACAATTGACGTTGATTGAACATGTCTTTCCAATCGCGATAGTGATGGGAGTGAAGCCCAGACTTTGTTTTCTCTCCGTTTGGAATTGAGCTTCTAGGCCAGGGTAACGATTCCTTGTATTGGTTCCACGCAGCTTCTGCCCTCTGAAATACAGTGCCTATTTCGGGGGTGATTGATGAAAAATATTTCCCTTTGTTTTTCCAAATCAGATTGGAACCTCGGGGAAGAAATTCAGATGATTGTTGGTTGCCTCGATCAAACAAATCGTCGCGCGCATCATCGTCCTCATCTTCCTCTCGAGGATCCGATGGTGCCCAGTATGCTTGACATGCGTAAGCGTGCATAGGGAGTCTCTCGTTCTCGCCGAGGGAATTTATGGAGTTGATTACCGAGTTTCCATCTCGTTGCCCACAGTGCGGGCAAATAAACTCACTGCCCTCATCCGGCACATTTCCCACGAAAGGCTGGAACTCATGACCGGCCAAACTGGTCAACTTCGATGATGCCGCATCCAGAGGACCCCGCCATTGAAATACCTGCTCGGTTTGCGGACACACCAGAACGGTGATGGGTATCTTTTTCCGCTTGAGTTTCTTTGTGGAAGCAAGTCGGGGGCGTACGATCTCATGGCAATGCGGACAGCAGACTTCACCCGTTTGTAATGTGCCATACCGCACCTGTGACTGGCCACCACCGGCTTTTTCCTGGCAGACATAAAGGCCCCCGGAAGGATGGGCATAGGTCCAACGGATAGTCGAGCGCCCCTCTCCACCTGAATAAGTTGTGGCATGAACCATCAAGCGCGGGTCAGCTACCATGGATGCGGGCTCCACCTCCCAGTCAAAGGTCCCGTTGCATTTGGGGCACTTGCAGTCGGTGTGGTAGCGGATGCTCGGACTCTTGCTCGCTACGACGTAGTTCTTGAACAAGGGAACAAGCTTGCGGCAAGTCGGTGCCGTGCAGACTCCCGATTTCATCCAGTAGGTGTGGAAGACATAAGCAGAAACATCTGCACTCCTGTGCTCGCTGGCCGAATGAAACGGGATGGGGACTTGATATAGAGAACTCAGAGTCTCATTCACCGTTTTCCCTGACCATTCAACCGTGCGTTGTCCAAGACGCTGCAACGCTGCATCGAGATCAGCAACGCTAGCCTCAGCGAAGGCCATCTTCACGACGAACCACGGCACCGGATTCAACTCGATACCTGTGACGTCAAATCCCATGCGGCTCGCTTCCACAGCCGTTGTCCCCCCACCATTGAAGGGATCGAAGATTCGCTTTCTCTTCGTGTCTGGATCGCATGAATGATCCTTGTAAAATTCCTCCATTATGTTCGCACCCACAGGCTTGAATGCGCTCAGAAGTATTGCCCGAAATACACATGAAGCCCGTGGCGCAAAGGACTTGTGCATCTGGTAAATCTCTTTGAAGCCATTGCGCTCGGGAACAACCAGCCGGTTGATCTCTACAATGGGAAAGTCCTCTTCGATGGCGCGTTTCATGGGGTGATCTTGTGCCCGAAGGGGGTGGATTGGTGAACAATCTGAGACTTACCAGCTTCTTTTCCCTGACGGTCTGAGAAGCGGAGAAAATCACAGAAGTGGACGATCATCTGGCCGCGTGTTTTAGCAGGAGCCGTGCTGTCCACGATCACTCGTCCGAGGCAGTGGCGGTCTCCGCGATCAGGATGGTTGAGGAGACGGGGCGAGCTGACCTCGGTGATCCAAATGTAGCGGGGAAAATCGAATTGGAGGATTTTTTCACCCACCGCACGGTTGAAGCGTCCCGCTTTGATATCACATTTCAACTGCGCCTGGAAATCGACAGCCGGGGAAAGGAACGTGCGATATTCGAGTTGATCGATGCAGTCGGCGAGATCGGGGCGCAGGGCCTTGAAAAGATCCCTCCAAGTTGGCTGAGCTGGGACAGTTGTATTCTGGTTCAGAAGTTCTTCGATGCTCTGGGAGGCCATTGTTTCGGCTTCCTCGCCTCGCAGGGTGACTTCTCTCGGAGCAATGGCGATGATGCTGCAAACATGGCTGAATGGCAGCAGGCCCGGAGGACTCGTGAAGAGGGGCATCCGGATGTAAGGCCCTGTGTTATCGTTGTGTACGATCCAATCTGGAATTCTTTGGATGGCCACCGTGGCATTTGTTGCAGGATCGTAGGTGTGCCCGATGGCCACCAACGCATGATTGGAAGTGGTCAGAATCACCGGGAGTCCGCTCTCAATGTAGCGATAGGTAATATCTGCCAATTTCGCGCTGCACTGTTGGCGCAGTTGCGCATTGCGGTCAGCTTCTGAAGCACCGGAGTCTACCGGGAATGCTCTTTCGATATGGTGGGCACAATCCGCAAGCTGGTTCAAAGATTGACCCCACGCGAAAAACCCCATGCCGTCCAGAGCATCAAGCATTTGCGTTCCGGTGAGACCAAACTCGGCGGGGAAAGCCCGGCCGTGCGCGCTTTTGGACTTGGCCAGATGGTTGATTTCCGAAGGCAGGAACTCTCTGTGACCGAAACGACGGGCCATGTAGCGGGCCACCATCCAAAGCGATGCCTGGGCACAAGCACCGACCTGCGTATCCTGCTGCACAAACGGCATCCCTTCCACGCAAAACTCATCACCAACGAGATGGGAGGTAAAGGATGCCGTGCAATGTATGAATTCGCGGTTGGCATCAGCAATGGAAGGGACAAGGACCGTGCGGCCCATGCGCTGAAGATCCGTCGGGCGCAGGACCAGAAAGCCGAGGTAATTTTTCCGGAACCTGCCAAAGTTCTGCCGGATCCGGGGTGAGATCGGGCAGGAAAAAAAGTGGAGACGGGTGCACCGGGCGGGGTAGGCCTTGAAGGCCTTGCTGTAAAACGCCGAGAACTCGTCCTGATAGTCCCGATCCACGTAATCGTATTCAAAAACGGCGGAGACGGCCCCCCAAGGATGGCTTTGCAAAGCGGAAAGTGTATCGCGCAACGGTCCGAGATTGCCCTCAAACGGGAGAGCGATCTTTCGCACTTCATCCCAGAAGGCAGGGACCGCGATGGGGAGACATTTGAGGCGCTTGATCATGGGAACAAAAAAGGGCAGTGCCGCACAAAGGTGGCACTGCCCAAAAGATATTGAACATTCAGGAGGTTTTTTACCTCAAGACGCAATGCTGGAATTCTTCCCGTGATCTGGCACGGGCATCCGCGTAGGCGTCCACTTCGCGGGCGACCCCCTCGTCCACGCGCTTCCAGTATTCGTCCCAATTGGTGGACTTGATCGCGACTTGCACTTGCTTCCAGATGTCGTTTTCCGTTCCCTGCTCGCGGCGGGAGCGGCTTCGGATGACTGTAGGTGGCATGATCTTTTTGAAAGGATGTAGGCTGAAAGTGATTAAAGACCTGAGACAAGGAACGTAGCAAGGCAAAAAATGCAAGGGGAAACGACGGGGGGAGGGCCTTTCCCCTGGGGTGAAGTAGCCCGTCAAGTCTGGCACTGCCGCAAGCAGGGGTGAATCGTTGAGGGAATGCCAGTCGTTTCATCATGGGTCAGGCGATGTCGGCAGGTTTATAAATCACAAGGCCCTGGACCTGATCGAAGTTGGGATCTGCGGTGGCAAACTCCTTGATGCCGAGGCGACGGGCGACGGCGAGGTTCAGGGAATCATTCGTGAGGAGCCCGAATTGGGATTGGATTTCGAGGGCGGCAAGGAAATCTCCGGGCAGAACGGGTTCGCAGTGAAGTCCCCCGTTGAGAATTTGCCGGACGTCATCCGCATAGCTTGAGAGGGACCGGACCAATGCGGGGCGTTCACTCATGGTTCGGGCGGGATTCGTGTCGGCGATCCCCATCTCCTTGCATTCGATCATCATCATTCGGTGGGCATACTCGGCCACAACGATGGTGGTAATCACTCCCTGCACCAGAGAGGCCGCGCATGAGCGCAGCAGCCTGATGGCCTCCTGCGACTTGGCCCTCCGGCTGTAGATCAGGAGGTTTGTGTCGATGAAGACGGTGCTGCCCGGAAGAATGCGGACGAGATTCATTGGTCGTAGTAATCGAGTTCCATGATCTGTTTGAAATCCTCGTCGTTGATTTTGACCGGCGGCTTGTCGAGAAATCGCTGGAGGCCACATTTGACCGCCGACGCTTGGTTTTTCTGGTGCAGGTAAGTCACCACAGCGACTTGAATCAACTCGCTGATGGGTTTTTTTTCGCGGGCAGCAGCGACCTTGAGATCCTGAAAAACCTCTTCTTCGAGCTGCGTTCCAATTTTGACTTTCATGATGTGTGTTATCTGGGTTCGAGTTCGATCCAAGGGACAAGGACTTCCAACAGCGAGAAGCCTTCATGCTGGTAAAGACGGCGGGAGCCCGCACCTTGGGCCCGGGCGCGGATGCGTCCCCGGAGCAGGGCAAGCCGCTTGGCGGGAAAAAGCTGAAGATCGGGATGTGCGGCGGGCATCTCTTCCTCTGCGCCGAATCGACGTTGCCGGGATTGTCCCATGAGCGCGGCTGCGTTGGAGGCGCGGCTGGATTCCAAGCTGTTCCCGAAAAAGATGTAGCCATGATCGCTCGTGATCACGGTCGGCAATCCCGGCGGGAGGGATTGGACCGTGTTTTTCCAAAGCGTGGGGATGTGGTGTTCGTGGAACGTGGCAAAGAGATCCTCGAACCGGGCTTCATCGTTTTTGAAGAGCCGGTCCGGATACGTGGACCACAGGAGCAGGCTGCGGCCAGAGGGATACCGGTCCCGCATATTCGGTTGGTCCAGATAAAAGGCATCCGTGTTATGAGATGCAAGCAGGGCATTTCCGGGAAGCCGTGAGGGAGCGGTTTCTTTTCCCACGACGCGCTGCTCAACGAAGGCCACCGTCTCCGTCGGGACACATGTTGCAATGACCTGGCACTTCTTGACCCGGAGGCCGCTCGCATGTGCCTGGGCCAGCAGAAGCGGTAACTCGCGCAACGAAAGGCCGTCGAAAACCACAACGGCGCGGTTTTGTGCCGATGGCAGCTCTTCATCCAGACCCAACCATGCACGGGGGGAGGGAGCCGATTGAACAGATGCAACGAGTTCATCCCAAACCTTCGGAGCGCCGGTGGTGATGATTTCCTCCAAACGACAGACTGCGGCTTCACCCTCGCGGAGATACTCCGCCAGGGGAAGGGAGGCGTAGCGTTCCGGTGAAAAAACCTGGTCTGTCAACCAATCCCGGATGCCGGGAAGACGCTCGTTTTCTGTGAGCAAGGATTCAATGGGAAAATCGGGAGCAGGCATGGAAAATCAGGTTGTTACGGAGTCCAGGGTGACAGTCACGCGGCAGGATCCGGGTGAAAAGTCCGGGAGGCGCTCGACCATGTCTTCGACCTGGGGTTTGGAAAAGCTGCCTTCGAACTCCAGCGATGCTTCCCCCGAAAAATGCCCCGGCCCTGCCAATGATCCGCGGACGAATGACGGAAGGGTGGACATTTCTGTATCGCGAGCATCAAACGTGATGGCGAAGCGAACGCGCAATACCTTCGCTGCTCCACTGTCCTCCAACAACCGCGCTACTTCCTGTCGCACAGCCAGGCGCGAAGTCAGAAAGGTTGTCTGCAATGTGGCTCCGCCCTCCGGTGAGGGACTGTCCGGATTGGGCCACGCCGGAGGAAAAAGCGATCCCGGCTGTGAACCCCCATCCGGAGAAGGCGCGGGATGCGGTCTTGGGCGCTCGACGCTGGGTTGATCAAACGGTGCAATCAATGTCGCCTCGCCCAAGCGGTCATCTGAAGGCGGTCGGACTCCACAATACCGGCCGGGATTCGGCCAAGCCGGGTGGCTCAGCCCCGCAACGCTCCCCTGCTCCACGACACTGAGCACGGCGTCCCGAAAGCCGGTGCTGCTCAAAATCATGGGAAAGCCCAAGGTCTGTCGGTATTCTGTCTCCACCGCCGAAGTCTTTTTTCCCAGTAATTCCTGAATCCTGCCGGTGATGTGCTCGGCAAGGAGCGTGCTTGGGAAGAGCGTGCGGCGCAGGTGATCAAAGATCTGCTCAGCAGATGCTGCGGAGGGAAGCGGCTCGCGCTGGACCTCACAGTCGGCCGGCGTAGATCCATATTGGATGAGTTGAACGAACGCGAAGTTGGTTTTCTTCAAGTTGTCCAAGGCAAAGCGCCGATTCTCGGTGGCGATGCGTTGGAACTCGTCCCGCTTTTCAGCGGAGTCCGCACTCCGAACCAAAAGCTCCGCAGCGCGGGCATCCTTCGCATACTTCAGGAGGTTGGCATTCGAACGAAGATTGACCTTTTCATCGCGAGGCTCGACAAGAACCACCGTATTTCTCGGCACCTCGAGGCCCCAAAAGAGACCATGGACATCGCTGATTGAAAGGCGCGATGGAGCAATCACAAGGCACATGTCTTTTTTCGGACGCGATTTGATTTGGGCCTGGCAGCCCTCCACGGAGCCAAAAAATACAGCCTCCCGATCCCGAAGGATCTCCGTGCGCCACCAATCCGTCACTTGCTCCCACGCCTCATCATCCGAAACACTGATCGCCCTGTAGCGGACTTTCGAGTGGGCATTTTCTTTGGTATCGAAGAAAAGACTGCCGTGGCGTTCGTGGAAATAGGAACCGAGGCTCCTGAACGTATTCAACGCCAGTGTGAACTGGTTGTAATCACCATCCGGCGCGATGACCTGTCGAGCCAATTCGCTTTCCAGCAAGCCGGGTTCCTTCGGCGAAGGGGCCAGACTGGCCAGCAAGACCGCTGCGGTGATGCGGTCGGCGAAGGGGAGATGTCGGAGCTCATGGAGATTCGATTCGGCGCTATTGACGAGGTTTTGTGCGGGATCGAGATCGGCCAGCCAACTCCGCATCTCAGGGTCCAGCAAACTGGCATCTGCCATCGTGATCAAATGAGTGGCCGACGAGCGCGCGCGAACCAGTGCCGCAAGGAATCCCAGGACGCCGCGAGTGCCTTGGAATCCCCCCTTTGATTGGCGAATCCGCACGAGCGCCACATCCAGCAACTCCGGTGAGAACGGATAGCATTCCCGCATCTGCTCCGCGTATCCCTCTGGAAGCTCAATCCCAAAACGTTTCCAAGTATTCAGATAGCTTTGAATAATAGCTTCGATTTCGGGCGACGGCTCCAGCGGCGATTTTGCGAAGAGGCGATGGAACAGAATTTTCCGGCGATCCGAGGAATCTTGAAAACGAAGCTCCACGCGGGACACACGTTTGAGCGTCTGGCCAGGCTCCTGACTCCCGTCATAAACCGATGCGATCAAGGCGACGTTGGATTCAGTTCGGTTTGCTTCCTCGGAGATCATCTGGAGAAAATTCAGATTCCGCTGACGAAGGGCCGGGTCGGAAATGGAGCGGATCCCGCTTTCCAATTCGTCCAAGATGAGAATGAGTTTATTGTTGCCCACTGCCGCTCTGAACTCATCAATGCTCGGCGGTTGATCCACCCGGAATTTGGCACCAATTTCACCACCAATGACACCCCAAAGGGACTCGAGGGGAAAATCCGTGAACTTCTTCCAAATGACACGCGCCTCGTCCGGCACTGAGAATTCCAAACGATTCGAGTCGAGCCAGGATTTTAGATCCGCTCCACTGCGAATAAGATGCAATGGAACAAGTAGGGCATGGGACTTGCCAACGCCTTTGGGACCTTCAGCAAGAAACAAGCCCGCAACCGCCTCATCAGACTGCAATCGTTCCTGCAAACCCAAGATCAATCGCCGCAACTCTCCGGACACAAATGTGGAATCGAAAAAATCCTTTGCCCGCGATTCCAGCGCCTTTTTCTTTGAGTCCGAGATGCGTTCTAGATCGATCACTCCGTGCAGGCGGCCAGATAGAACTTCGGGGCGTGGTTGGAGAAGATCCTTGATCATGCGACAGGATTTGGATAGAAAATCTAGACATGTCAAGAAAAATAGATCCAACTATCACGCGATCTATTTCTGAGACAGAAGTCGGGACTCAAACCGCATTCCGTTGGTGAGAGTTCCGTGCGTGATCGCGGCAAGGCTATTTTTTCCGCAGCGAGTCGAACCAGTCTTTCTGATGGCTGACGGCAAAGAGAAACGTGCTGCGATGGTCGGCTTTATCCCCGGCGCATATCGCTTGCGCCTGGGCTCCGCCCAAAGTCTTTTGATACTCGACCGGCAGATTCACCATGTAGGGCGTAACGACCTCGTCCATCATCCCGTAATAGTAATGGGTGGGTGTCTGAAACCGCCAATTGTAGGAACAGTTTGACTGGAGTTGTTTGGAAAAACGGTCGGTGGCCAGTGAGCACCGGTTGAGAAAATCTTCCTGGAACAGGTCCTTCGTTTTGGCAGGAAATATTTTTGCCGCCTGTTCCCACGTGATCGTATTGTTGTAGAAATCGCGGGCCGTCTGCCAATACTGCGGTTTGATCGCCGTCGTGCCCAGTCCCGGCATGTCATAGTAATTTTCGTAGGCGTTGACCAGCATCGCCGCGGTTCCCACCAGCCAATGGACATCCAATTCCGAAGGAACATGAATCCACCTGTTGATGCAAAGCCAGATGTCGTTTGGAGCGCTGGCCATGGCGGCCGCCTTGACCGGGATTCCAATGGTTTCCAGCCGGTTCAAAAAGGCAGAGGTGCTGAAAGATCCCTGCGACCAACCGCTGAGAAACAGATCGCCGGGCGTGATGTTCAAATCCGCGCAGACCGCCCGGGCAGCCAGCCACATGTCCAGGCAGGCCTGGGCGGTGACGCCTTTGACCAGCCAACCGTCGGGCTCGTTGGAAATCCCTTTCCCGATGTAGTCGGCCGCCACGACGATATATCCCTGTCCCGCAAAACGGGCCACGATCAGCCGGGTTTCCATGGATTCCTCCGGGGCCGAGGGCGCTTCGGTTCGCGAGAATACGGTCCCGTGCTGATAGGATACCACCGGCAACACGGCGGCTTTTACCACGGGAATGGCGATCAAGCCCGAAACTTCGACAGGCCGGTTGTTGTCTTCGGGAACCACTGTCATGTAAACGACCTTGTACAGCTTGACCGGATTTTCAGCGGGCGGATAGGTTATTGGGAAACTGCTGAATTTCTCCACTTCGCCGGTGAGAATCTTGTTCAGACGCTCGACACTGTATTCGCCGATGCATTGGTATTTCACGCCGCTGTTGACGGCTTTGTAAGCGGCGGGGTCCGCTTCTGCGCGGACTCCGCACAATCCCAACATGGTTGAAAGAAGGACGAGGAGGAGCTTGATCGAGGTTTCGGGACCGGGAGAAGAACAGCGGATTTTCAGCATGGCGGCACGCTACGAAAAAACGTGGGCGTTTGGGACATAAATCTCAAAAACGGGCCCGGCAGGGGTGGAGATGGAACCGCTGGAGAAATTTCCGCGGATGGTCCATGTTGGTCGCATGGCCGAGCGTCCGGATCTGAATCACATCCTTCGCGACATGCCGCACAAGCCGGGCGTGTATGTGATGCGCGACCGGCTCAACCACGTGATCTACGTCGGCAAGGCCCGCGACCTCCGCAAGCGGGTCGGCAGCTATTTCATGCCGTCGCGCAAGATGGCGGCGGACCCCAAAACCCGCGCGCTCATCGGGAGCGTCTGGGACTTGGAATACCATGTCGTCCGCAGCGACGCGGAGGCCGTGCTCTTCGAGGGCCGCCTCATCAAGGAATTCCGCCCGAAATACAACGTGAGCTTCAAGGACGACAAGCGGTTCCTGCTCGTCCGCGTCGATCTCAACGACATGTATCCGAAGTTTGCGCTGACCCGGCTGAAGAAGGAGGACGGGGCGAGGTATTTCGGGCCGTTCGCGCATTCCGGGCCGCTGAGATCGACGCTCAACACCATGCGGAAAAAGTTCGGCCTGCGGGCCTGCCGGGCCGCCATTCCGGGAGAAAAGGACTTCAGGCACTGCCTCGACCACGTGATCAAAAATTGCAGCGCCCCGTGCGTCGCCAAAGTCACCCGCGAGGAATACATGAGCCGCGTCGAGGCCGCCTGCGAATTCCTCGACGGACGGAGCCGCGAGTGGATCGGACAGGTCGAAGCCGACATGAAAGCCGCAGCGGAGAAATTGGATTTCGAGAAGGCGGCCCAGTTGCGGAACCTTCTCGACGACCTGAAGACGACGACGAAGGCGATGACCCGGTTCACCCGGAAATCCCTGCCGACCACGATCGATCCCGTCGCCGACATCAAGGCCCTCCAGGACGCCCTCGGGCTGCCACGCCCGCCGCGCGTGATGGAATGCTTCGACATCTCGAACATCTCCTCGACCCACATCGTGGCTTCGATGGCCCGCTTCCGCGACGGCGTCCCCGACCGCGCCGGCTACCGGAAATACCGGATCCACGGCACGAAAGGCCAGGACGATTTTGCGAGCATGGCCGAAGTCGTCAGGCGGCGCTACGGGCGGCTCCTGCGCGAGGCTTCCGCGCTTGATCCAAACGCGGAGATCAACCAGGAGCCGACGGCGGAAGCCGTGGCCCGGGTCGCCGGGGACACCGGCACGACGATCATCCCGGACCTGATCATCGTGGACGGCGGCCGCGGGCAGCTTTCGAGCGCCTGCAAGGAACTCCACCGCCTCGGGCTGCACGGGTCGCCGGTCATCGGCCTCGCCAAGGAATTCGAGGAAATCTACCGCCCCGGACGCCCGGTCCCGATGAGGCTTCCCGAGGACAGCGGAGCCTTGCGGCTGCTGCAGCGGATCCGCGACGAGGCCCACCGCACCGCGAACGCCTACCATAGCCTCCTCCTCAAACGCCGGATCCGAGAGAGCTCGCTGGACGAAATCCCCGGCATCAGCACCGCCCGAAAACAGGCCCTCCTCGAACGGTTCGGCTCGGTGGAGCGGCTGAAAAAGGCCCCGGTGGAAAAAATCTCCGCCGTGCCGGGAATCGGTGCCGCCCTCGCCGACGCGATCCTCGAAAATCTTTCGGCGAAACCCGGCAAGTGAGGGGGGACGCGGCGGAGGTTTCCATCCGGGCCCGCCACGCAAACAATCCCAAATCCCGATGTGACGAAATCGTCACATTACTTGTCTGGACAGCATGTGGCGGCAGGCGTTGGCTCGTCCTCCCACCAAACCCCAATCCACATGAACTCCAACACCAGAGATGCCGAAGGCCCTCCCTCGAAGCAAACCCAAAGCCTCTCGCGTTTTCATCCCCGTTCGGTGCCACGCGCGGACGAACAGCAGGGGCTGCCCGGAGAGGATGCGAAGAACAAGGAAGGCTGGGCCCATGCGCCCTCGGGGCTCAGGCCCGTCCGCAGCCAGGCCAAAGCCTCCAATCCACCCGTGATGCCGATCCCGAACATCTTTGTGCCGAAGCCCGCATCCGACCTGCCCGAGGCGGCTGTTCCTGCGGACGAGCCCTCCCGGTCGGCGGTTCTCCCCGCAGCACCGCTCCTGCCGGAACGGTTGCTCGAGGAGACATCCATCGTCCTCAAGATCGGGCTGGTCGCGCTTTTTCTGTTCGCCGCCGTCCTGGCCTTCAAATTCGGGGAACACCGCGGTCGAAAAATCGCGCGACAGGGGATCAAACCCGACCCGGTCGCATCCGCGCTGGCCGCCCCGATCTCAACCCCGGCAGCGGTGCCCGCCCCCCCTCCCGCCGAATTCCCCGAGGATCAGCTCCCCGCCCTGAACGCCGCCCTCGGGCATTTGCGCGACGGGGAAAACCTGGAAGCCCTCGACTCTCTCAACAAGCTGGCGGCCTCCCACCCCCAAGCTCCTTCCCTCCAATATGCCGCCGCCATCGCCGCGCTCCAGGCCGGTTATCCGAGGGAGGCGGACCGGCTCGCCGACGCCTCGATCAAAAACGGGTTCCGCGTGTCGGATTCCTGGGCGCTGAAGGCCGCCATCGCCGCGGCAAAATCCAAAGGGGCCTCGCCCGAACAGGAAGCCCTGCTGAAAAAAGCCATCGCGGCCGACCCGATGAATCCCGCCCCGTTTCTCGAGCTCGCCTCGCTCCTGCGTTACCAGGGCAGGAATGAGCCCGCCGCCGCCCTGCTGGAATCCGCCTCGTTCCGCCTGAACCCGGCCGATGCCCAAACCGTGATCGAAACCACGAGGGCCATCCTCGCGGTGGATGTCGCCGGAAAGCTCGTCCCGCCGTCGGAACCGCTGGGGATCCCATCGAAGGACCTGCCGAATGCGTATTCGGAAATGAAGCGCGGGAATTTTGAAAACGCGGCCGCCATCCTGCGGTTCTGCCGCGACCAGACGGCCCCGGATCTTTTCGGTTACCTGGTCAACGATCCGTCGCTGAGAAAATTCACCGCCCGCCAGGAACTCAAGGAATTCTACTGACCCCCCTGCGGAAGGGAAAAATTTTCCCCACAAGACGCCGGTCCTGTGCAATAATCGCGGGCTTCATCCCAACTTGCCATGATCACGGAAATATCCCAACTCGCCATTTACGTCCTTTTCGGAATCGTCCTCGTCGTCGGCCTGGTGCTCGTCATCATCCTCGCCAACTTTTTCGGGGTCTGGCTGCGGGCGAAGATCGCCGATGCGCCGGTCCCGTTTTCGAAGCTCATCGGCATGCGGCTCCGGAAGGTTCCCGTCGGGCTCATCGTCGACAGCCGGATCACGGCGGTCAAGGCGGGCATCCCGCAGGAAACCGATTTCCTCGAGGCCCACTTCCTTTCGGGCGGCAATGTCGCCCATGTCGTGCTCGCCCTCATCGCCGCCGACAAGGCCGGCATCAAACTCGATTTCAACCGCGCCTGCGCGATTGACCTCGCGATCAAGGGCACCAGCAAGACCGTCCTCGAAGCCGTCCGCACCAGCATCAACCCCAAGGTCATCGACTGCCCGAACCCCGCAACGGGAAAAGTCACCATCGACGCTGTCGCCCGCGACGGCATCGGGGTCAAGGTCCGCGCGCGCGTCACCGTGCGCTCGAACCTCGACCGCTTCGTCGGCGGTGCCACCGAGGAAACCATCATCGCCCGCGTCGGCGAAGGCATCGTAACCTCGATCGGCTCCGCCCTCTCCTACAAGGACGTCCTCGAAAACCCCGACCGGATTTCCAAGACGGTTCTCGCCAAGGGCCTCGACAGCGGCACCGCGTTTGAAATTCTTTCGGTGGACATCGCCGACGTGGACATCGGCGACAACATCGGGGCCAAGCTCCAGGCCGAACAGGCCGAGGCCGACAAGGTCGTCGCTCAGGCGAAGGCGGAAATGCGCCGCGCCGCCGCGGTCGCCAGCGAGCAGGAAATGAAGGCGCGCACGCAGGAGATGCGCGCGAAAGTCGTCGAGGCCGAAGCCCAGGTTCCGCAGGCCATGGCCGAAGCGTTCCGTAGCGGCAACCTCGGGATCATGGATTACCTCAAAATGAAAAACATCCAGTCCGACACCACGATGCGCGAGAGCATCGCGGGCACTGAAAAGCAACCGGGCCACTGAGTTTTTCCGCCCCCGCCGCCGGGCCTTTCGCGTCATGGAACAAGTTGTCATCATCGCCATCATCGGGCTCATCAGCCTGGTGAACTGGCTGATGAAAACCTCCGCGCAAATTCGCGAGGAGCGGAAAAAAGAAAGTCGTCGCCTGGGGATTCCCGAAGGCGACCCCTACCATCAGGGACCGGGACAAAAGGAACCCGCTCCGGATTTGCCTCCTCCGCCCGGCCCCCCCTCCGACGACCTGCGCCGACTCATGGAGGCACTCGGAATCCCGGCGGATGACGAGGCCCTGCCTCCGGAACCGCCCGCCAGGGACCCCGGTCCGGTTGCGGCCCCTCCGCTGCCCGCCTTCCAACCACCGCCCCCGCGCCCCAATCCCCGCGCCGAAAAAATTCCTGCGGCCCGTCCGTCCGCCGTCCCGGTGCCGGTTTCCCCGCTCGCGGCCTCCTTGCGCTCGCAGGTCGGCATCCGCCAGGCGATCATCCTCCGCGAAATCCTCGGCCCGCCGAAGGCGTTCACCATCTGATGCCAACTCCTCGGGTTGGCTGGAAAGGCACACTGGAGGCAGCTGTGCCAACCGCCTGTTGAATCCTACACCATCCGATTTTCATACGTTTGCCCTTGGGGGATGGCCGCCGTGCCGCCCCATGATTTCCGATTGGATCATCAATGGGCGCTGACGGCGCAGCGCCCTCCAACCGCAAAAAAAAATTGGGAGAAGCTGGTTGGAGCTTCTCCCAATTTGATTTTGCTACCCGTTTAAAACGGGTCGCGGGTTATTTTTTCTTCTTGGCGACGGCCTTCTTGGCGGGTGCCTTTTTGGCTGCGGCTTTTTTGGCCGGGGCTTTCTTGGCGGGTGCCTTCTTCACTGCTTTTTTCTTAACGGGCATTTAATATCCCCCCTTTCTTTCCGCAACAGCGGGAAATGGTTTGTGGACATGTTGTGAATAACTCACTGCTGCTGTGAATAAGTCCCCCGCCGACCCGCGTCAACAAATTTTCACAATTTTCCTTGATTTTTTTTCGCGCGCTCCACAGCGGAGAATTTTTCGCGCCGCGGATTTTCGGGCATCGCGGCGGCGGCGCGCGCGATTTCGTCGACGTTCCACAACCGCCCGATCCCCTCGTAACCGCAGGCGAGAAGCCCCTCCTCGGGCCCGATGAATTTCGCGCCGCGCGATTTCAGGCGCGCGACATTTTCCTGCGTGGCGGGATGCATCCACATGTTTCCGTTCATCGCCGGCGCGACGAGCAACGGCGCGGTCGACGCGAGCGCGATGGAAGTGAGCGCGTCGTCGGCGATGCCGTTCGCGAGTTTCGCGATGATGTTCGCCGTGGCGGGGGCCACGAGCAGCAGGTCCGCGCGGTCGGCGAGCGCGATGTGGGCCGGGTTCCACTGGTCTTTCCCGCCGAATGTCCCGGTGGTCACCGCGTTGCGGGAAAGCGTCTGGAATGTCAGCGGCGCGATGAATTCGAGCGCGTTCGCCGTCATGACGACATGGACATCGTGGCCGGCTTTGACGAGGCGTCCGGCGAGGTCGGCGGCCTTGTATGCGGCGATCGAACCGGTGACGCCGAGGAGGATGGTTTTCATAATCCGGGGATGTCGAGCCGACGGCTGAGGTGACGCTCCGCGCGCATCACGGCGCGGAATTTTTCGATGTCCTCTTCCATCGAGCCGCTGATCAACGTGTATCGGTAGTCGCGCCAGTGCCGCATCTCGGCGGCCGCGTTCTCGATGCGCGTGGCGATCTGCTCCTCGCTCTCGGTGCCGCGGCGGCGGAGGCGGCGGGCGAGTTCATCAAGGCCGGGGGGCATGATGAAAACGTCGGCGAGCGCGGCGGCGATGACGGGGTCCCCGCAGTTGCGGATGTTTGCCGCGCCGGCGGTGTCGATGTCGATGAGCACGTCGACTCCTTTGGCAAGATTGCCGACCACTGCGGACCTCAGCGTGCCGTAGAACCGCCCATGCACCTCGGCGAATTCCAGGAAATCCCCCGCCGCGACGCGCGCCTGGAAATCCTCCCTCCCGAGGAAAAAATAGTCCTCGCCGTCAATCTCCCCCGGACGCGGCGGGCGCGTCGTGCACGAGACCGCGTAGACGAAGTCCGGCTTCTGCCGCAGGGCGGCCGTCAGCGTCGTCTTGCCCGCGCCGGACGGGGCGGACAGGACGAAGAGGATTCCGGAGCGTTGGATTTTATTCGACGTTGGCAAGTTGTTCGCGGATTCTCTCGATCTCGGACTTGGCGTTGATGGTCAGCCGCGCGAGCCCCGTATCGGAGGACTTCGAGGCGATGGTGTTGAACTCGCGCCCGAGCTCCTGCGCGAGAAATTCGAGCGTGCGCCCGACCGGGCCGCCGGCGGCGAGCTTTTCGCGGAACTGGCCGATGTGGCTCGCCGCGCGGTCGAGTTCCTCGGTGATGTCGCCGCGCTCGGCAAGAAGGACGACCTCGGTGAGGAGCCGGGGATCGTCGCCGGAAATCCCGATGCCCGAGCGCGCCACGCGGCGCAGCAGCGACTCGCGCTGCCCGAGCGCCGCGCGTTTCGCCAGCGGCGAAATTTTTTTCGCGATGGCCCCGAGGTTCCGGACCGCTTTCTCCAGGACGATCCGGAGGGTCTTCCCTTCGCGGTTGCGCGTCGCGACAAGCCCGTCGAGCGCGTGATCCAGGGCCTTCATGACGGTTTCCTTCACGCCTTCGCCGGACGGCTCCGCCGACCGGACGACGCCGGGTGCGGCGAGGATCTCGGAGATCGAGATCTCTCCGGCGACCCGCAACTTTTTCTGGAGCGCCCGCGCCTCGCGCAAAAAGACGGCCGCCCGGGCGCTGTCGAGAACTCCGCCGGATGCGCCCTCCGCGTGCGAGAGCGCGAGGTTCACCTGGACGCGCCCGCGCGCCACGCGCGCCAGCACCCGCTCGCGCACCGCCGGCTCCAGCCAGGCGGCCCCCCGCTCGGAGTGAAACACGATCTCGGCGGTCTTTCGGTTCACGGAAAAGCACTCCACGACGGCGGCCCACGTTTTGGTCCGCGCCGCGCCGCGCCCGTGTCCGGTCATGCTCGTCATGCCGGAAAGCTATGCCTCCCCCGGCTCACGTGTCGAGGAGGGACCTCCGCGCGAACCAAAATATTACGGTTCGGACGGAGCCCCTCCCGCCCTCCCGGGCCGTCAGAGCATCGTCATCTGGGCGGCGGGGTCGGGGACGAGGCGTTTGCGGCGGCCTTTGGCGAACGCGGGCTCGCCGTCGGCGTTGAGCTCGGCCCTTTCGAGGTTGGCGAGGATTTCCTTCGCGCGGGAGATGATCGAGTCAGGGAGCCCGGCGAGGCGGGCGACCTGGATCCCGTAGCTCTGGTCGGCGCGACCGGGGAGGATTTTCCGCAGGAAGACGACCTGGTCGTTCCATTCGCGGACGGCGACGTTCAGGTTGAGCACGCCGGGGCGTGTGCGCTCGAGATCGGTGAGCTCGTGGTAGTGGGTGGCGAACAGCGTGCGGCAGCCGGTCGTGTCGTGCAGGTATTCGGCGACGCTCCACGCGATCGAAAGTCCGTCGAACGTCGAGGTGCCGCGGCCGATTTCGTCGAGGATGACGAGGCTGCGCGAGGTCGCGTTGTTGAGGATGTTGGCGGTTTCGTTCATCTCGACCATGAACGTGGACTGCCCGCGCGCGAGGTCGTCGTTGGCCCCGACGCGGGTGAAGATCCTGTCGGCCAGCCCGGCCCGCATGGACTTGGCCGGAACGTAGCTCCCCATCTGCGCGAGCAGGACGAGGAGCGCGACCTGGCGGATGTAGGTGGATTTTCCGGCCATGTTCGGCCCGGTGAGGATCGCGAACATTTTTCCGTCCGCCCCCAGATCGGTGTCGTTCGGGACAAACCTCCCGCCTTCCGGCTGCTGGTCGAGGACCGGATGCCGCCCCTCCTCGATGTGGAGGGCCGGGCCTTCCTCGATTTCCGGACGGCAGTAGCCGTGGAGCCGCGCGGTCTCCGCGAGCGAGCAGAGCGCGTCGAGCGAGGCGAGCGTGTCGGCGGTTTCCTGGAGCTTCGGCAGCTCGGCGAGCACGTCGGCCCGGAGGCCGGCAAACAACTCGATTTCCCGTGCCCGCGCCCGCTCGTCGGCCCCAAGGATTTTTCCTTCGACCTCCTTGAGCTCCGGCGTGACATACCGCTCGCCGTTGACCGTGGTTTGCTTGCGGATGTAATCGCCGGGGACCGAGGCCAAATTCGCCTTCGTGAGCTCGATGAAATACCCGAAGACCGACGTGTAGCGGACTTTCAGCGACTTGACGCCGGTGCGCGCGATCTCTTTTTCCTGGAGCGTGGCGATCCAGTTTTTCCCCTCGTGGGAGGCGGACCGCAGCTCGTCCAGGGCCGGGTCGAAGCCGGGCCGGATGATGCCGCCTTCGCGGACCAGCGCGGGCGGTTCGTCCACCAGGGCCGAACGGAGCCGCGTGGTCAGTTCGGGAAGCGCGTGCAGGCGCGCGCCCATCCCGCCCAAAAGCTCTGAGGGCATGTGGTCCGCGACCCCAAGGCTTGCGGCGAGGACCGGGATGCGCCCGAGGGATTGGGACAAGGCGGCGAGGTCGCGGGCATTTCCGGATGGCCCGCCGAGCCGCGCGGCTGCGCGTTCGATGTCGCGGATTTCCGCCAGGCGCGAACGGAGGTCCCCGAGGAGAAGCGCATCTTCGAGCAGCGCGGCGACGGCGTCCTGCCGGGCTTCGATTTCCTCCACCGAACACAACGGGTGCAGGACCCAGTCCCGCAGCAGCCTGGCCCCCATCGGCGTAGCCGTCCGGTCCAGCGCGCCGAGAAGCGTCATGCCGCGTCCGGCGCGCGAGGCGACGAGTTCGAGGTGGCTTTGCGTCGACGCGTCGAGGATCAAAAACGCGCTGCGCCGGTAGGGTTTCAACTGCCGCAGGTGCCCGGCCTGCCGCCGCATCTGGCGGGTGATGTAATGCAGCAGGGCCCCTGCGGAGCCGACGCCGACCGGCAGGTCCCCGCAGCCGAAACCGTCGAGGGATTGGACTTTGAAATGGCCGAGCAGGATTTCCGAGGCGGGCTCGTGCTCGAACAGGTATCCGTCCAGCACCGCATGTTTCGCGAGCGGGGCAAACAGCCCGGCCTGGTGGTCGGGGATCAGGATTTCCGCCGGGCTCACCCGGGCCAGCTCGTCCAGGAGAGAGGCGAGCGATTCGAGTTCAGTGAGGCGGAATTCCCCGGTGCTCAAATCCGCGAACGACAGGCCGAACACCCCCTTCCGCTCGCTGGCAGCGGCCAGGTAGTTCGGCTTCCGGTCGTCGAGCCCGAAATCATCGAGCGTCCCGGGGCTGAGGATCTGCGAGACCTCGCGGCGGACGAGTTTCCCGGCGGTGACTTCGCCGACCTGGTCGCAGATCGCGACCCGCCAGCCGGCGGCGATCAGCTTTTCGATATACCCCCGCGCCGCATGGAACGGGACCCCGCACATCGGGGTCGCCCCGCGCTTGGTCAGCGCCACATTCAATACCGGCGCGGCCGCCAGGGCATCCTCCCCGAACATTTCGTAAAAATCCCCCAGCCGGAACATCAGCAGCGTGCCGGGCGGCAGGTCGCGCCGGACGGCGTGATACTGCTGCATCATCGGGGTGGGGTTCTCGCCGGACATCGGTCAGAGGGTGTCGAGAAACGCGGCGAGCGGGCTGGTGGCGGAGGCTTGATCGGCCCGCGTCGGGAGCCCGGCTTCGACCGCTTCGCGCGCGGCCTCGACGGTCTGCCGGAACGCCCTCGCCATGCGGGCGGGATCCTCTGCGGCGGCGATGGCGGTGTTCACGAGAACGGCATCGGCCCCCATTTCGATCGCCTCTGCGGCATGGCTCGGGGCACCGATCCCGGCATCCACCACCACGGGAACCGTCGCCTGCTTGATGATGATTTCGATCTGGGCGCGGGTCTCGATGCCGCGGCTGCTGCCGATCGGCGATCCGAGCGGCATCACCGTGGCCGTGCCAACATCCTGGAGACGCCGCGCGAGGACCGGGTCGGCGTTGATATAAGGCAAAACCGCGAACCCTTCCTTCACGAGCACCGCCGCCGCCGCGAGCGTCTCGACGGGGTCCGGCAAAAGGTAATGCGGGTCGGGGTGGATCTCCAGCTTCACCCACATCGGGAACCCCGCCGCCGCGGCCAGACGCGCCAGCCGCACCGCTTCCTCCGCGTTCATCGCCCCGCTCGTGTTCGGGAGGAGCAGGTATTTTTTCGGGTCGACGAAATCGAGGATGTTCGCGAACGGATCCTTCTTCCCGCTCAGGTCCGCGCGCCGCAGGGCGACGGTCACGATCTGCGTGCCGCTCGCCTCGAGCGCCTCGCGCATCGTCTCGTTGGAGGAAAATTTTCCGGTCCCCAGCAGGAGCCGCGACGAAAATCCCCGCCCGGCGATGATCAATGGTCCGTTCACAGTCCGCGCATCATGACCCCCGATCCCGCCGTGGGGCAACAAAGAAGGAGAGAAACAGCCGACAAGAAGCGCGTTGACAAAGCGGGTTCATGGCGGGATTCTACCGGCTCAGGAAGCCCTCGCTCCCGATGGCTCCAATCCGGTGGCCGTAGCTCAATGGTAGAGCTCCAGGTTGTGGTCCTGGCTGTTGCGGGTTCGAGTCCCGTCGGTCACCCGTATTATAAGTTGCTTTCAATAAACAAGATGGCAACGCTTCTATTACGGGTTTTGAGGTTTCACACCCGTCATAACCCGTTGAAAAACAGCAGGGAGAAATTGGACTTTGGGCCCTAACTGGCCCTAAAACTTTACGGGTCCATACCCGTACCCCGCTGAACGCTTTATCATTCTGATTACCCACGAACGGTGGTTTCGTGCTCATCTCATGATTTATTTTTTGAAATCCAATTTGACAGGCAGGGAACGTGTAGTATGTTCTACACACTATGAAAACATCAATATTCCTCTGCCTCCTCCTCTCAAGCGTCGCGGCATTTGCTGGCGACAGTTGGGATGCCTATGTTCGTTTAGAGACGCTTGATGCCTTGCAGAAAATTGAACGCAATCAGCGGAACGCCCTTCTTGACGCCCAGCTTCAGGCGATTTGGAACCGGCCGAAGTGCAACGACTGGAGCCGGTCCCCGTATTTGAAAGATCCGTTGCTTTCTCCCTGTTTTGATCGCAAGTCTCGCGAGAATCCCGTTTACTTCTGGAAATGAGTCAGGCATTCGGCCCGTATGTTCGCGAACGGCGGGAGGCGAAATCCGCCAAGGAGTTTTCGCTCCGCCGTGTGGCGGGGCGCGTGGGGATCGAGCCATCGTATCTCAGCAAGATCGAGCGCGGCGAGCAGCCGCCCCCCGGCGAGGAAACGATTCAGCGGATCGCCAAAGAACTCGGGGAAGATCCCGACGTTTTGCTCGCCCTAGCCGGGAAAGTCTCTGCCGACTTGCTCAAAATCATCCGCGAACGCCCCGCATTGATCGCCGAATTGCTCCGCGCCATCCGCCGCACCCCCGCAAAACGCATCGCCCAGGCCGTCCGGGAAGTCCGCGACGGCGATTGGTGACTTTCCCTCTGCAAATTATGATCACCCTTGACGACAACGGCCTTTCGTTCGCGTTCCCGGAAATCCCCAATCAACTTCGCTCCTGTCTGGAACGGCATCTTCGGGACATTCTCCCGGCTTTTGCATTGCCGCCTGATCGCCTGGATCTCGTCGATCAGCTGGCTCACCTTCTCCGATCAAGCCACGAATGACAGCTTCAGCCCAGTATAAGGTCCGAGCAGCTTCGTGCGACCGCCGAGACGTTGACCAGCGCCGATGTCGATGCGGCTCTGCATCAAGTAGCCAGGAAAGCGGGAATTTATGACTCAATGGCGACACTTACCGTCACATTCCAAAGGACGTTGCGTATTCCCGATGATGGGCGCACATATCCACTCCCTGCGGGCCTCGGAGAGTTTCCCCTTCATTCCGCTGGACGAAAGTCTCGGCCTCCTTGAAGGGTATTCCCCGGGGCTGGCTAAAATGATGGCGCGCATTGCCGCGCAGGACAGCTTCGAGGAGGGCAGCAAGGATCTCCTGGCCTACGCGG
>Ga0172380_10000709_pt1 | contig 61861 bp, 60 predicted proteins | sample Leawe162metaG_FD_119747 | JGI IMG/M metagenome (GOLD analysis project Ga0172380, IMG submission 119747) | Leachate microbial communities from a municipal landfill in Southern Ontario, Canada - Leachate well 162 metaG | ecosystem: Engineered > Solid waste > Landfill > Unclassified | place... | reverse complement strand
TCAACTTGAGGAACAGTGCCGCCAGAATCTCGGTATCGTCCTTCGACTCGCCCGGTCCTTCTGCTGCCTTCCAGCGCCAGAGAACGACGCGACCGGAGTTGGTGATCGAACCCGGTGTTTCGGCGAAGAGGTTGGCAGGCAGGCGGAAGACTTCGGTCTCGATCTTCGACGGATCGACCTCGTTGAACTCACCGTGCGGCTTCCAGAACTCGGAAGTGTCGGTGGCCAGCGGATCGACGACGACCATGTACTTCAATTTCGCCAGCGCATCACCAACCTTCTTCTTGTTCGGCAGCGAGGCCAGCGGGTTGAAGCCCTGGCAGAAGAAACCAGTCATCTTGCCCATGAACATGTCGTTGAAGATCGACAGGGCATCCGACGCGCCGCCCAGCTTCGGGAAGTAGTCGTAGGCGAAGTTGGTTTCCTTCGTTGCGGCGTTCCCGTACCAGGCCTTGCACAGGCTGGTGAACCACTTCGGGAAGTTCTGCGGGAAGTTCATCTGCCCAGGGCGCAGTGCCTTCGGCGTGCGCTTGCCGAGATAAATCTCGCGATCCTTGTCGGCATCGGTTGGCGCTGACAGGTAGCCCGGCAGCGTTTGCGCATAAAGGCACATGTCGGTGATGCCTTGCACGTTGGCGTGCCCGCGCAGCGCGTTGATGCCGCCGCCGGCCATGCCCATGTTGCCGAGCAGGAGCTGGATCATCGCCGCGCAACGGATGTTCTGGGAGCCGTTCGAGTGCTCCGTAAGACCCAGTGCGTAGAGATAGCTCAGCGTCTTGTTCGCCGCAGCGGTCGTTGCGACGATCTCGCAGACCTTGAGGAAGGCGTCCTTCGGCGTGCCGCAGATCTTGTTGACCATCTCCGGCGTATAGCGCGAATAGTGCTTCTTCATCAGCTGGAAGACGCAGTTCGGATCCTGCAGGGTATCGTCAATCTTGGCGAAACCGTCGGTACCCATCTGGTACTTCCAGGTGTCCTTGCTGCCGTAGCTGCGCTTGGCTTCGTCGTAACCGGAGAAGACACCATCGTCGAAGCCGAAGCCGGGATCGATCAGGAACGCGGCATTGGTGTAATGCTTGACGTAGTCGTGATGGATCTTGTCGTTCGATAGCAGGTAATTGATGACGCCGCCGAAGAAGGCGATGTTGCTGCCCGGACGGATTGGCGCATAAATATCGGCTACGGCGGCCGTACGGTTGAAGCGCGGGTCGACGACGATCAGCTTCGCCTTGCGCGTCTTCTTGGCCTCAATCACCCATTTGAAGCCGCAGGGATGCGCTTCGGCGGGGTTGCCACCCATGACCCAGACAACGTCAGCGTTCTTGAAATCAACCCAATGGTTGGTCATTGCACCACGCCCAAAACTCGGAGCCAGACTGGCCACCGTGGGAGCGTGTCAAATACGTGCCTGGGTATCGAGCTGCGTTACGCCAAGCGTGCGCAGCATCTTGACCGTCAGATAACCACTTTCATTGGAGGCTGCGGAAGAAGCCAGTGCGCCGAAGGTCGGCCAGCGGTTCACCGTCACGCCATCCTTGTTCTGCGCCACGAAATTCTTGTCGCGATCCGCCTTCATGTGCTTGGCAATGCGCTCAATCGCGTCGTTCCACGAAATGCGCTTCCACTCATTGGTGCCTGGTTCGCGCACTTCCGGCCACTTCAGGCGGTCCTTGCTCTGCACCATATCGCGCAGGCCGGCACCCTTCGGGCACAGCGTGCCACGGTTTACAGGATTGTCAGGATCGCCCTCGATGTGGATGATCTCTGCCTGCGAATTCTTTGATTTGTCGCCGGTCGAGTAGATGAGTACGCCGCAAGACACCGAGCAATACGGACAGATGTTCCGTGTTTCGGTGGCACGGGCAAGCTTGTAAGTCCGCACCTCTGCCAGGGCTGCAGTCGGCGAGAAGCCCATTACCGCAATGGACGACCCCCCCAGCCCGGCGGAGCAGATCTTGAAGAACTGCCGCCTGTTGATTTGCATGAAATCCCTCCTTGGTTGTCTTGGCATGCGCCCGGCAGGGCGGATACCAACGGAACTAGGTGCATATTTCATGCCAGAAAAAAACCCATTTCGATTCAACGGCTTTTCTCTGAGGGCAACGGCACCTTCATGCAAGATGGGTCATTTTGTCCAGCAATGCCATGTGTGCTGCGACAATTTGTCTGACGCGTGGCACGCACCTGTTCATCAGGGCTGCGGTACCATCCGTTGGCGGTGGCTGGCGAATCTATCAGCGGGGGCGGCGTGAACAGCGAAAAAATTACGGGAGTCGTCCTGGCCGGTGGGTTGGGCCGGCGCATGGGCGGAACCGACAAGGGGCTGCAAGAGCTTAATGGACAGCCGATGGTGGCACAGGTGCTTGCCCGATTTGCACCGCAGGTCGATGAACTGGTGATCAACGCGAATCAGAATATTGCGCGCTATGGCGCATTTGGCTATCGGGTTGTGCCCGATGCGATTGCTGGTTTTGCCGGACCGCTCGCTGGCCTGCATGCGGCCCTGTCGGCCGCAGATTCGCCCTTGGTGGCGACGGTGCCCTGCGATTCGCCATTTCTGCCGACGGATCTGGTGGCCCGTTTGCATGCAGCGATGCTTGCGGCAGACACCCAGTTCGCCGTGGCGCGAACTTTTGCCCAGCCCCACCCGGTTTTCTGTCTTTGCCGGCGTGATGTCCTGCCACACCTGAGCGACTATCTGGCGCGCGGCGAGCGCCGATTCGAAGGCTGGTATGCCACGCTCAAGGTGGCGGAGGTCGCCTTTGATGACGAGGCGGCAGCCTTCGAAAATATCAATACGCGCGAGGATCTTGCCCGCTTTTCCCTCAAGCCGGAAGGAAACGACGCAGCAGCGCATTAAGAAAGCGCTGGCCGTGCTTGGTCGGTGCAATGCGTTGGGGGGTGCGTACGATAAGTCCATCGGACTCGGCCTGGCGGAGGATGGACTCGATGGTGATCAGCGGAAGCGTCGTTCTGGCCTCGAACAGTGACGGGTCGATGCCGCTATTCAGACGCAACGCGTTCATCATGAATTCGAACGGAAGATCATTGGCCCCCACCGCGAACTCTTCCTGCACCGGTTGCCCGGCCGCAACCTGCTTCAGATACTGCGCCGGCTGTTTCCAGCGCATCTGCCGCAGCACCCGATCGTGCATCGTCAGCTTGCCGTGGGCGCCGGCACCGATGCCCAGGTAGTCGCCGAAAGACCAGTAGTTCAGGTTGTGCTGGCACTGGTAGCCAGGTTGGGCAAAGGCCGAGGTTTCGTAGTGCTGGTAGCCGGCGCTGGCGAGGCGGCTTTCGATCGCCTCCTGCATGTCGGCGCAGAGGTCGCTTTCCGGTAGCTGCGGCGGTGCGGCGGCAAAGCGGGTATTCGGCTCCAGCGTCAGCTGGTAGCAGGAAAGATGTTTCGGGGCGAAGGTCAGTGCCGTCTCGATGTCGGCCATTGCTTGGGCCAGCGTCTGCTCTGGTAGCCCGTACATCAGATCGAGGTTGAAGCGCTCGAAATGGCGGGTGGCAAGTTCGATGGCGGCCTTGGCCTCCCGGTCGTCGTGGATGCGGCCGAGCGCCTTCAGGTGGCCGGGGTTGAAACTCTGAATGCCGAGGGAGAGGCGATTGACGCCGGCTTGACGGTAGGCGGCGAAGCGCTCGGCTTCGGCCGTGCCGGGGTTGGCCTCGAGGGTGATTTCGGCATCGGGAAGCAGCACGACGCGACTGCGGATAGCGGTCAGCAGTGTGTCGATGGCTTCGCCGGACAACAGGCTGGGCGTGCCGCCGCCGATGAAGATGGTCGCTACGCGCCGCCCCCAGATCAGCGGTAGTGCTGATTCCAGATCGGCAATCAGTGCTGCGACGTATTCATTTTCCGGGATGCTGGCGCCCGCCTTGTGCGAGTTGAAATCGCAATAGGGGCATTTTTCGACGCACCAGGGAATATGGATGTAGAGCGACAGCGGTGGCTGCGAGCGGAACTCCAGGGTGCCGCTGCCGCGCTTGCTGCCAGCAGGGGCGATCGGGATGACGCGCGCCATTGCCTGGTGCTCAGCGCCGGGGGCGATGCAGGCGGGCGAGCAAGGATTGCAGCGCCTGACCGCGATGGGAAACCCCGTTCTTGGTTGCCGCGTCGAGTTCGGCGGCAGTCTTGCCGAACTCCGGTACGAGGAATAGCGGGTCGTAACCGAAGCCACCCGCGCCCCGATGTGCAGCAATGATTTCGCCGTGCCATTCCCCTTCGGCGATCAGCGGCTGCGGGTCGTCGGCGTGGCGGACAAAGACAATCACCGAGACAAAATGTGCGGCGCGGTTTTCCTGCTGGGAAAGTGCTGCCAGCAGTTTTTCGTTGTTGCGGGCATCGGATTTTGGTTCGCCGGCATAGCGGGCTGACTGCACCCCCGGTGCGCCGCCAAGCGCATCGACGCACAGCCCCGAGTCGTCAGCCAGCGCCGGCAGGCCTGTGGCTCTGGCCGCGTGGCGTGCCTTGGCCAGTGCATTTTCGACGAAGGTGGCATGCGGCTCTTCTGCTTCCGTGACACCAAGCTGGTCCTGCGGAATCAACTCCCAGCCGATCGGGGCGAGGATGGCGTCGAGCTCTTTCAGCTTCTTGGCGTTGTTCGAGGCGAGGACGAGTTTCATGTTGAAGGTGTCGGTTTTGGAAAGGCGATTAACCACGGCGCTCACGGCGCATACGGCGAAACCAAAAAATCGATACTGGATTTTTCGTGTTTGTCGCCGTGCTCGCCGTGGTTCACAAAATTACTTGCTCAAAGCGCTCTTCTGGGCAGTAATCAGCTGTTCAATGCCGGCAGCGGCAAGGTCGGTCAGCTGGTCCATCTGGGCGCGGGTGAACGGCTCACCCTCAGCGGTTCCCTGCAGTTCGACGATGCCGCCAGAACCGGTCATGACGACGTTCATGTCGGTGTCGCAGCCGGAGTCTTCCGGGTAGTCGAGGTCGAGCACCGGGGCGCCCTTGTAGATGCCGACAGAGATGGCAGCCACATGGTCGAGCACCGGGTTTTCCGGCAGCTTGCCGGCGGCGACGAGCTTCTCGCAGGCGTCGTAAAGTGCGATCCAGGCACCGGTAATAGAGGCGCAGCGGGTGCCGCCATCTGCCTGGAGCACGTCGCAGTCGAGGGTGATCTGGCGCTCGCCGAGTGCCTTGAGGTCGACCACGGCACGCAGCGAGCGGCCGATCAGGCGCTGAATTTCCTGCGTGCGGCCGGTTTGCTTTCCCTTGGCCGCTTCGCGCGCGCTACGCGTATGCGTGGAGCGCGGCAGCATGCCGTATTCTGCAGTGACCCAGCCTTGCCCCTTGCCGCGCAGGAAGGGCGGCACGCTTTCCTCGACGCTGGCGTTGCACAGTACGTGGGTGTCGCCCATGCGGATCAGCACCGAGCCTTCGGCGTGGCGCGTGAAATTGCGTTCGATGACGAGTGGGCGGAGCTGGTCCGGTTGGCGTTGGCTGGGGCGCATGAGGCTTCCTTATTTCTTTGGCGAATACTTGTCGATAGTGGAACGAATCTCCTGGATGGCCTTTTCGATTTCGTCGTCGGAGAGATCCATCTTGTAGGCCGGGTTACGGCCGAATTCGTCGAGCTTGGTGGACACTTCGTCCAGCGCCATGGTTTGTGTCGACACCGTGCTTTGGGCCAGTTCGATGTAGTTGTCTTCCCAGCGCGCGACGACAACCGAAAGGTTGTCACAGTGAGCCCCACCACGGTTTTCAGCCTGGTTCATCAGGTTCGGGATGGCCTGCATCAGGTTGGTCTGTTTGAGTGAGGCGGCAATCAGATCGGGGGGCAGTGTGCCCCAGAAGCCGTCGGTTGCCAGCAGGATGACATCGCCTGCCTCCAGTGGTGTTTTGCGCGAGAACTCGATCTCCGGCGGCTGCGGCCCGCCCAGACAGCTATAGACCTTGTTGCGCTCCGGGTGGTTGGCCGCCTGCGCCTCGGTGATGACGCCTTGCTCGACCAGCATCCGGACGCGGGAGTGGTCGCGAGTCTGGTTGGCGACACGGCCGTCGCGCAACAGGTAGAGGCGTGAGTCACCCGCATGCGCCCAGTAGGCAACGTTATCCTGGATGACGCAGGCGACGAAGGTCGTGCGCGGCGAGTCGCGCAGGTTGTGGTCGGCGGCAAAATCAAGAATCGCATGGTGTGCATTCGTCATGCTGCGCTGCAGGTACAGGAACGGATCGCTCAGCGCCGGCTTGGCCTCGCGCTGGAAGGTGTCGGTCAGTGTCTGCACGGCGATCTGTGATGCGATTTCTCCGTAATAATGGCCACCCATGCCATCAGCGACAACCATCACGAGCGCATCTCGCGAATAGCAGTAGGCAATGCGATCCTCGTTATTGTTGCGCTTGCCCTGGCGACTTTCCTGATAGATGGTGAATTTCATGTGGTCTCGTTTTTCTTGAGCTTGCCAACAAGCGCTCCCAGCCACGAGCGCGATTCTTCAGCCTTGGGTTTGATGGTCGGTTTGGCGGGGGCCTCGGTCAGGGCCTTCTGCAGGGCAAAGACACTCTGTGGGCGGTAGAGGTGGTTGAGGCACAGGCACCAGTCGATGGTTTCCAGCAACTGGTCAGAATATTTCCCTTCCCAGCGGACCATTGCCGGCACTAGCTGGTCCTTGGTCTGGCGCAGGTCTGCCGCCTGTGGTGCTGAAAGTGAAATGCAGGCGTACATCGAAGCGCCGATGCTGTAGATGTCGCTCCACGGCCCCAGGCTCTCGCGCTGGTAATGCTCCGGCGAGGCAAAGCCCGGCGTGTACATCGGCTTCAGCATCGGTGTGTCGAGGGCCAGTGTTTGCCGCGCGGCGCCAAAATCGATCAGCATCGGTGTGCCGTCATCGCGCAGGTAGATGTTCGAAGGCTTCAGGTCGAGGTGCAGCAGCTTGTGTGTGTGCACTTCGCGCAGGCCATTGAGCACACGGGTAAACACGTTGCGCAGGAAGTTTTCCGAGACCGGCTTCTGGCGGCGCTGGATGTACTCCTGGAGGGTTGCTCCTTCCTCGAAATCCATGACCATGTAGACGGTTTCATTGGCACGGAAGAAGTTCAGCACGCGCACGACATTGGGGTGCGAGAGCTTGGCCAGTGCCCGGCCTTCCTCGAAAAAGCATTTCATGCCGTAGCGGAAAGCGCCGGCGTGTTCGGGAGAAATGTTTGGGGTGATCTCGCCTTCGCCGCGCAGCGCCAGGCTGTTTGGCAGATATTCCTTGATCGCCACGCGCGTTCCCTTGCTGTCGAGCGCCAGATAGACGATTGAAAAACCGCCGAGCGAAAGTTGCCGCTCGATGTGGTATTCGTCGATCTGGTAACCGGCAGGGAGTGCGTGGTTGGCTTGTTGCGCCATCTAGGTGGAGGCTATCATGTGGTTTTCAGGACATTTTCGGGGTTTGGCAGGGGCGTGTAAAGCTGAATGCACCTTGTCTCCCCTTTCGGCGGACTTCCCATGATCCAGAGCATGACCGGTTACGCGGCGAAAACCCGCGATGTAGCACATGGCTCCCTGAGCTTCGAGTTGAAAAGCGTTAACTCCCGCTTTCTTGACGTGCATTTTCGCGTTTGTGAAGAGCTGCGCATGGCCGAGCCTGCACTGCGCGAGGCCATCGCCAGCCGCGCCGGGCGCGGCAAGGTGGAGTGCCGCGTCTATTTCATGGCCGCAGCACGCGGGGCCCAGCAACTGGTGCTCAACGAGGAATTGCTGGCACAGTTGGGTGCGCTCGATCGGCAGGTGCGCTCCGGGTTGCCCGACGCGCGGGCATTGGCAGTCGGCGAAATCCTCCGTTGGCCAGGCATTTTTGGCGATGAAGCGGTCGACCAGGATGCGCTTTTGTCTGCGACCCTGGCGGTGGCGCGTGAAGCGCTTGACGATTTTGTAGCCAGCCGCGGGCGTGAGGGCGAAAAACTTAAGGCGATCATCCTCGAACGTCTGGCGCGCATGCGCGAACGTGTCGAGCAGGTGGCGCCGCATATTCCGGCCGCCCAGCAGGCCTTCCAGGAAAAGCTCAAGCAACGCCTGGTCGATGCTATTGGCAGCGCCGACGACGAGCGGGTCCGTCAGGAAGTGGTAGTGTTTGCTGCGCGTATCGATGTCGCCGAGGAACTGGCGCGCCTGGCGACCCACATGGACGAAGTCGAGCGTGTTCTCAAGCAAGGCGGTGCTGTCGGCAAGCGCCTGGATTTCCTGATGCAGGAACTCAACCGTGAAGCCAATACGCTGGGCTCGAAATCGGTGGTAAGCGAAGTGTCGCAAACGGCCATGGACCTGAAATTGCTGATCGAGCAGATGCGTGAGCAGGTGCAGAACCTGGAGTGATGCCATGAGCGGTCATCTTTATATTGTCACGGCACCGTCCGGCGCCGGAAAAACGACGCTGGTACGCATGCTGCTAGAGAACGATCCTGGCATCGGCTTGTCCATTTCGTATACCACCCGTGCGCCGAGGGTGAATGAACAGGACGGTCGTGAGTATCACTTCACCGATGCCGAGACCTTTCGCGGCATGGTTGCGCGCGGCGAGTTTCTGGAATGGGCCGAAGTGCACGGCAATTACTATGGCACTTCACGCTTGTGGATTGCCGCTGAAATGGCTGCCGGGCGCGATGTGCTGCTGGAAATTGATTGGCAGGGTGCGCAGCAGGTGCGCAAGATTTTCCCGGCGGCGATTGGTGTCTTTATCATGCCGCCATCGATGGCGGAGCTGGAAAAGCGCCTGACCGGGCGCGGCACCGACAGTGCCGAGGTCGTTGCCCGCCGATTGGCGGCTGCGCGGGACGAGATGCTGCATGTAGCTGAATTTGACTATGTTATTATCAATGACGCGTTGCAGCAGGCGCTTGGCGACCTGCTCTCGGTGGTGCGTGCTTCGCGGCTCCGGTACGAAAACCAGCGTGACCGCCATTCCGAACTGTTTAATGATCTGCTTCTTTGATTGATAGGTAATACCATGGCTCGAGTTACCGTAGACGATTGTCTCAAACGTATCCCCAACCGCTTCCAGATGACCCTGGCGGCAACTTATCGTGCCCGTCAGCTGGCCAATGGTGCGACCCCGCTGGTCGATGCCGAGAAGGACAAGCCGACCGTTGTTGCCCTGCGCGAAGTAGCCATCGGCAAGGTCGGCGTGGAAGTGCTCAAGCGCACTCAGTCCTGATAGTGTGCCGGGCGGAAGGCAAGGTGTGCACTGATGGACGCCGATACAGCCCCCGCCCGTGGGCGCGCTTCCGGATCGGCGCCCGCGCCTAGTTCGTTCCCCCATGAAGAACCCGCATTCCGGGTCTTCATCGACAGTCTCAGCTATCTCCAGCCCGACGAAATAGCCCTCGTACGCGATGCGTACGCCTTTGCCGAAGCCGCACATCGCGGCCAGAAGCGCTATTCGGGTGAACCCTACATCACACATCCGCTGGCAGTTGCCGGTGCGCTTGCCGAGTGGCGCATGGATGCGCAGGCAGTGATGGCGGCGCTGCTGCACGATGTCATGGAAGATACGACCGTCAGCAAGGCCGAAATCGCAAAAAAGTTCGGCAAGCAGGTTTCCGAGCTGGTCGATGGGCTATCCAAACTCGACAAGATCGAGTTCCAGTCACACCTGGAAGCGCAGGCCGAGAATTTCCGCAAGATGCTGATGGCCATGGCGCGCGATCTGCGCGTGGTGCTGATCAAGCTGGCCGATCGCCTGCACAACTTGCAGACGATGTCGGCGGTACGTGCCGACAAGCGCCGTCGCATTGCCACCGAAACGCTGGAAATCTATGCCCCGATCGCCAATCGCCTCGGGCTCAACAAGGTTTTTCGGGAACTCCAGGATCTGTCATTCGAGCTGATCCATCCGCTGCGCGCACGTGTCATAGCCCGCGCGCTCAAGGCGGCGCGGGGTAACCGGCGGGAGCTCCTGTCGCGCATTCTGGAAAACGTGAACACCAAAATGATCACGGCCGGCATTGCCGCCCAGGTCTTCGGCCGCGAAAAAAGCCTGTATTCGATTTACCGGAAGATGGCGGAAAAGCGTCTTTCGTTTTCACAAGTGCTCGACATCTACGGTTTCCGCGTTGTCGTCTGCGATATCCCGACCTGCTACCTCGCGCTCGGGGGCCTGCATTCGCTGTACAAGCCTGTGCCAGGCAAGTTCAAGGACTATATTGCCATTCCCAAGGTGAATGGCTACCAATCCCTGCACACGACGTTGATCGGTCCCTACGGCACGCCAGTGGAGGTGCAGATCCGCACCGAGGAAATGCATCACGTGGCACAGGAAGGGGTGGCCTCGCACTGGATCTACAAGGATTCGGAACAGAGTGGCGCGGACTTGCAGGTGAAGACGCACAAGTGGCTGCAGTCGTTGCTGGAGTTGCAGAGCGGAACACATGATTCGGCCGAGTTTCTGGAGCATGTGAAGATCGACCTCTTCCCGGATGAGGTCTATGTGTTTACCCCCAAGGGCCAGATCATGGAATTGCCGCGCGGTGCGACGGCCGTCGATTTCGCTTACATGGTGCATACCGATATCGGTAATCGCTGCGTTGCGGCGCGCATCAACCACGAGCTGATGCCCTTGCGGACCGAGCTGAAAAATGGCGATCAGGTCGAGATCATTACCGCTGCGCACGCCAATCCCAATCCAACCTGGCTGTCGTATGTCCGCACTGGGCGGGCTCGCAGCAAGATTCGCCATTTTCTCAAGGCAGTTCAGCATGAGGAATCGGCGCAGCTTGGCGAAAATCTGCTCAATCAGGAGCTGCAACACCTGGGGATCGCCGCCGCTGATGTGCCGCCCGCCAGTTGGGAAGAGCTGGTGCGCGATGCCGGCAACCGTACGATGAAGGAAATTTATACCGATATCGGCCTGGGCAAACGCATCGCGGCCGTGGTTGCCCGGCGCCTCCTTTCCAGGGAAACCGGGCTGATCGAGGAGTTGCCGCAGTTGTCGACCGTTGTCATCCGTGGCACGGAAGGCATGGCCATCCAGCTGGCACCCTGTTGCCAGCCGATTCCTGGCGATCCGATCATCGGTTCGATTCGCAAGGGGCAGGGGCTGGTCATTCATGCCCACGATTGCCCGAGCATCCTCAAATCACGCAGCAACGAGCCGAAAAAGTGGATTGATGTCGAGTGGCAGCCGGCGGAAGGCAAACTTTTCGAAGCGCGCATCCGGGTGACGGCCAAAAATGCGCGTGGGGTGCTCGCCCAGATGGCGACGGCGATCGCCGAAGCCGGTTCGAACATTGAAAACGTCAGCATGGAAGAAAAGACACCAGGGCTTTACACCACCCTGCAGTTTGCCGTGCAGGTCAGCAACCGGGTTCACCTTGCCCGCGTCATGCGCAGCCTGCGCCACGTTTCGGAAGTTGTTCGCATCACGCGGGTGCGCGGGGAGTAAGCGCTTGAGGGTTGCCGTTCTTGGCGCCGGCGTGGTCGGTGTCGCCAGTGCCTGGTATCTCTCCCGCGCCGGGCACGAGGTGACGGTCTTCGACCGGCAGCCGGGCGCCGGTCTTGAAACCAGTTTTGCCAACGGCGGCCAGATTTCCGTTTCGCACGCCGAGCCGTGGGCCAATCCGCATGTCCTGCCGAAAGCACTGAAATGGCTGGGGCGCGAAGATGCGCCGCTGCTCTTTCGGGCACGCTGGGACCCAGCTCTTTTTTGCTGGATGCTGAAATTTCTCGCCGAGTGCACGCCCGGCCGGACCCGTGAAAACATGCGCAACATCGTTGCCATGGCGTTGTACAGTCGTCAGCAGCTGGCCTTGCTGCGCCAGGAAACCGGCATCGCCTACGATCAGCTGACGCGCGGAATCCTCCATTTCTATACCGATGTCTGTGAATTGGAACGGGCGACCCAGGCGGCGGCCATCATGCGCGAGTTCGGCTGTGAGCGGCAGTCGCTGACCGTCGATGAGTGCGTCAACATTGAGCCCGCACTGGCCTCGGCAAGACCCTTGCTGGTTGGTGGTGATTACACGGCGGCGGACGAATCGGGCGATGCCCACAAATTCACCCGCGAACTGGCCTCGCTGGCAGCAGCGCAAGGCGTTGAATTTAGCTACGGACAGACGGTGGCGCAGATCGAGACTGCCGGCGGCAGGGTCACTGCTTTCCTGGTTGGTGGCGAGCGTGTTGTGGCCGACGCCTATCTCGTCGCAGGCGGCAGTTGGTCGCCGGCCTTGCTGGCGCCGCTCGGTATCCGCTTGCCGATTTATCCGGCCAAAGGCTACTCGGCAACGCTGGCCCTCTCCGAGGCAAGCATTGCACCTGCGGTCAGTCTGACTGATGACGGCTACAAGATTGTTTTCTCCCGTCTCGGCAAGCGCTTGCGCGTTGCCGGTACGGCAGAGTTCAATGGCTTCAATACTGAACTCAATCCGGTGCGCTGCGCGGCATTGATCCGCCGGGCAAAACAGATCTTTCCGGAATTGCACACGATTGGCGAGCCTGAGTTTTGGTGCGGGCTGCGCCCGGCGACGCCATCCAACGTACCGTATATCGGGCGTACCCGCCTGCCCAATCTGTGGGTCAACGCCGGCCACGGTACCCTCGGCTGGACAATGGCCTGCGGCTCCGGGGCGGCAATTGCCGATCTCATGTCCGGGCGACGGCCAGAACCTGATTTCCCGTTTCAATAAGTGGTTATAACAATATCCTTGGAGACAGCATGCAGAACACCATCAATGAGGCCGTCCTTTACGAGGTGCGCGACCGTGTCGCTCATCTGACCCTCAACCGGCCGAAATCGCTGAATGCGCTCAACCTCGACATGATCGAGGCTTTGCGCGTTAGCAGTGCCCGTGCCGAGGCCGATCCGCAGGTACGCGCAATCTTGATTACGGGCGCTGGCGAGCATTTCATGGCCGGTGGTGACCTCAAGTGGTTCCGTGAACAACTGGCCTTGCCAGCACAGGAGCGACAGCCGCTGTTCGAGCGTACGATCAGCGACGTGCACCAGACAACCCTGCAGTTGCGCCGTGCCGAAAAACCTGTGGTGGCTGCCGTACGTGGCGCTGTCGCGGGTTTTGGCCTGTCGCTGATGCTAGCGGCAGATCTCGCACTGGCCGCCGACGACGCCTATTTCACGCTGGCTTATTGCAATATCGCCCTTTCCCCCGATGGTGGGGCTACCTGGTCGCTGCCGCGTACGGTCGGCATGAAACGAGCAATGGAAATCGCCCTGCTGGGCGATCGTTTTGATGCCCGACAGGCGCTGGAATGGGGCATGGTCAACCGTGTCGTCGCCGGTGCCGACCTGTTGCCACAGGCGCAAGCACTGGCACTGCGCCTGGCTGCAGGTCCGGCAGAAGCATTGGCGCACACCAAACGGCTGCTCAGCGCCTCCTTCAATGCGACGCTGGCCGAACAACTGCATGCCGAGCAGTGCGCCTTTGCTGCCTCGGGCGTCAATCCGGATTTCAGCGAGGGGTTGGCGGCTTTCTTCGAAATGCGGCCGGCGAAATTCGGCGTGGACTGACGCGGCGGCGCCATGTGGATCGATACCCACTGCCATCTCGATGCCGCCGAATTTTCGGCGGACCGGGATGCTGTTGCGGCAGCAGCAAGGCAGGCGGGGGTCGACACGATCATTGTCCCGAGCGTCGCCGTCGCCAACTTCGCTGAAGTACGCGATTGCTGCGCGCGCTATCCCGGTTGCCTGCCGGCCTATGGCATCCACCCGATGTATACACCGCAGGCGGCTGAAGGTGACCTGCTCGTGTTGCGCGAGTGGCTGCACCGGGATCGCCCGGTGGCTGTCGGTGAAATCGGTCTGGACCATTTCGTTGCCGGCCTGGACCCGGCCAGGCAGGCTTTTTTCTTCGTCGAGCAGCTGAAATTGGCGCGCGAGTTCGAGCTGCCGGTACTGCTGCATGTGCGCCGTGCCATCGACCCGATTCTCAGGGAGCTCCGCCGCTACCGGGTCTGTGGCGGTATTGCTCACGCTTTCAATGGCAGCCGGCAGCAGGCGGACGCCTTCATCGACCTCGGTTTCAAGCTGGGATTCGGCGGTGCCATGACCTGGCAGCGGGCAACGCGGCTGCGTGCGCTGGCGGCGCAGTTACCGCACGATTCGATCGTCCTCGAAACCGATGCGCCCGACATCCCCCCGGAATTTGCCCCCCGGAGCCGACCGGATGGGCGTGCGCGGAATGAGCCGGTGCTGCTGCCTGATATTGCGGAAACGCTGTCTCAATTATGGGACATGCCGCTTGCCGAAGTCGCAAAAATTACCTCACAAAATGCCAGAAACATCCTGGCGAACATCACGCAATGATCCAATAGGCGCGGGTTTGCGCACCATGTCGGTGCTGTGCACTTGCGCTTTATCAACATTCCCCCAAAAAAAATGGGGATTTTTTTTGCCGTTGATTTGTATCAAAAGAAATATCTCAAAGCGGGCATAGATTTGTCGCCTGATTCAAAACCCCGCGTGGTAACCCATGGATATTTCAAGTGTGATCGTCGGAGCCCGGCCCGAAGGGGCGCAGCAGGTTAAAGCGCTGCTTGAGGCTATGGACGGTGTCGAAGTGCATACGGTGGCCGAGGATGGCCGGATGATCGTTACGATCGAAACTGCTTCCGAGCAGGACACCGTAAAAACCTACGAGGTGATTTCTGTGCAACCGGGCGTTCTTTCGGTTGCCATGGTCTATCACCAAGTTGAATCTGATCCTGATGAGGAGGTCTGAGAAATGAAGCTGACGCGACGTGATTTCATTAAAAGCAATGCGGTAGCGGCTGCCGCTGCCACGGCTGGTATTACGGTTCCCGGCCTGGTACAAGCCGCTCCGCCCAAGGGCGCTGACGGCGTACGCTGGGACAAGGGCGCCTGCCGTTACTGCGGTACCGGTTGCGGTGTGCTGGTCGGCACCAAGGATGGACGCATCGTCGCCACTCAGGGCGACCCGGAGGCGCCGGTTAACCGCGGCCTCAACTGCATCAAGGGTTACTTCCTTTCGAAGATCCAGTACGGTAAAGACCGTCTGACGCAGCCGCTGCTGCGCATGAAGAATGGTCAGTACGACAAGAACGGTGACTTTGCCCCGATCTCGTGGGACAAGGCTTTCGACATCATGGCCGAGAAGACCAAGGCGGCACTCAAGGAAGGTGGCCCGAAGAACGTCTGCATGTTCGGCTCCGGCCAGTGGACGGTCTGGGAAGGCTATGCCGCCGCCAAGCTGTTCAAGGCTGGCTTCCGCTCCAACAACATTGACCCTAATGCTCGCCACTGTATGGCCTCGGCCGTCGTTGGCTTCATGCGTACCTTCGGTATCGACGAGCCGATGGGCTGCTACGATGATATCGAGCACGCCGATGTGTTCGCCCTGTGGGGTTCGAACATGGCCGAGATGCATCCGATCCTGTGGTCGCGCATCACCGACCGCCGTCTGACGGCCAAGCACGTCAAGATCCATGTGCTGTCGACCTTCACTCACCGTTCCTGCGAACTCGCTGACAGCGAACTGATCTTCAAGCCGAACTCCGATCTGGCGATCCTCAACTACATCGCCAACTACATCATCCAGAACAACGCGGTGAACAAGGACTTCGTCACCAAGCACGTTAAGTTCAAGAAGGGCGTCACCGACATCGGCTACGGCCTGCGTCCGAACCACCCGCTCGAGAAGGTCGCCATGAACAACGGCTACCCGGGCGAAGATGGCAAGCCGAAGGGCAACCCGATGGCGGCCAGCGACATCACCTTCGAGGAATTCGCCCAGTTCGTCTCCGAGTACACGGTCGACAAGGCGCACGAGATTTCCGGCGTGCCGAAGGATCGTCTGGAAGCGCTGGCCAAGGCCTACGCCGACCCGAAGACCAAGGTCACCTCGTTCTGGACCATGGGCTTCAACCAGCACGTGCGCGGCACCTGGGTGAACAACATGATCTACAACGTCCACCTGCTGGTGGGCAAGATCTCCGAGCCGGGCAACAGCCCGTTCTCGTTGACCGGTCAGCCGTCCGCCTGCGGTACGGCACGTGAAGTGGGTACTTTTGCCCACCGCCTGCCGGCCGACATGGTCGTCATGAATCCGAAGCACCGGGAACTGTCAGAGAAGCTGTGGAAGCTGCCGGCCGGTACCATTCCGGAGTGGGTCGGTTATCACGCCGTGCTGCAGTCGCGCATGCTCAAGGACGGCAAGATCGGCTTCTTCTGGTCGACCACCACCAACAACATGCAGGCCGGTCCGAACATCAACGAGGAAGTCTATCCGGGGTGGCGCAATCCGAAGGCCTTCGTGGTGCACTCGGATGTCTATCCGACCGTTTCCGCAATGTCGGCTGATCTGATCCTGCCATCAGCGATGTGGATGGAAAAGGAAGGCATGTACGGCAACGCCGAGCGCCGTGGCCAGATGTGGCGTCAGCAGGTCAAGGCGCCAGGTGAGGCCAAGTCCGATCTGTGGCAGTACATGGAATTCTCCAAGCGCTTCAAAGTTGAAGAAGTCTGGCCGGCCGAACTGCTCGACAAGATGCCGGAGTACAAGGGCAAGACCCTGTTCGACGTGCTCTACGCCAACAAGGACACGACCAAGTGGGGTCTCGATGACGTCAAGGCAGTCAATGCCCACGCCATCAAGGACTACATGAACGATGAGTCCAAGGCTTACGGCTTCTATGTGCAGAAAGGGCTGTTCGAGGAATATGCCAGCTTTGGTCGTGGCAAGGCACACGATCTGGCTGATTTTGACACTTATCACAAGGCGCGTGGGCTGCGTTGGCCGGTCATCGATGGCAAGGAAACGCTGTGGCGCTTCCGCGAAGGCTACGACACCTATGTGCCGAAGGGTGAGGGCGTTCGCTTCTACGGCTTCCCGGATGGCAAGGCCGTGGCCTTTGCGCTGCCCTACCAGCCGGCTGCCGAGCCACCGGATAACGAATTCGACCTGTGGCTGTGTACCGGTCGTGTGCTGGAGCACTGGCACACCGGTTCGATGACCCGCCGCGTGCCCGAGTTGTACAAGGCCGTTCCAGACGCCGTCGTCTTCATGAACCCGGAAGATGCGAAGAAGCGCGGTCTGAATCGCAACGACGTGGTCAAGGTGGCTACCCGCCGTGGCGAGATCCAGTTGCGGGTCGAAACCAAGGGCCGTAACAAGCCGCCAGTCGGTCTCGTCTTCGTACCGTTCTTCGACGAGCACCGCCTGGTCAACAAGCTGACCCTGGACGCCACTTGTCCGCTCTCGAAAGAGACCGACTTCAAGAAGTGTGCGTGTAAGGTGGTGAAGGCCTGAAATAGGCCTTCAGCAGACGGATAAGGCAATCAGGGAGTGCCGGGCTGAAGGAGGGGCAGCGTAAGTTGTCCCTCCTGCCGGCTGACCGATATGGCTAATACCGACGATATCAAACCAACGGCCGTGCGCAAGTCTGCGCCCGCGCGCCGCCAGTTCATCTTCGACACCGCACGTATGGCGTGCGGCGTCGGCATGCTCGGGCTGGGCTTGGGGCTTTATGCCAAGCAGGCAAAGGCGTTGCCGGCGATGGCCTTGCGTCCGCCGGGGGCGTTGGCTGAACACGACTTTCTCGGTGCCTGCATCCGTTGCGGAATGTGCGTGCGTGATTGTCCGTATGACACCTTGAGCCTGGCTACGCCGGAAACCCCGGTGGCTACCGGGACCCCATTTTTCACAGCACGCAGTGTGCCGTGTGAAATGTGCGAAGACATCCCTTGCGTCAAGGCCTGTCCGACAGGTGCGCTCGACCACAGTCTGACCGACATCAACAAATCCCGCATGGGGCTAGCGGTGTTGATCGACCACGAAACCTGCCTGAATTTCCTGGGCTTGCGGTGTGATGTCTGTTACCGCGTCTGCCCGGTGATTGACAAGGCAATAACGCTGGAACTGGTGCCGAATGCGCGTACCGGACGACATGCGATGTTCCTGCCGACGGTGCATTCCGATCATTGCACCGGCTGTGGCAAGTGTGAAAAAGCCTGCGTGACGGAAGAAGCCTCGATCAAGGTTTTGCCTGTGGCGATGGCCAAAGGCTCCTTGGGTAAGCATTACCGTCTGGGCTGGGATGAACAGACAAAATCTGGTGGCTCGCTGATCGACGAGAAGAGCATGGTTGATCTCCCCGATCGCCTGCCGGAAGGCATGAAACTGCCGGGGCATTACGATCCGGGCAGCGGTGCGACGGCTGCACCGGGCGCAATTCAGGGTGCAAACCCTCCGGGCATGCCAGGGAGCAGCGCAGGGCCCGTCCCCAGTGCGCCGCCTGGCTTGGGTAGTCCATCGGTACCTGCGTCGCCTCCGGGCATGCCAGGTTCCGTTGCGGGTAAGGTTCCCAGTCATCCTCCAGGTTTGGGAGGTGGAAAATGAGTGCCAAGGGTGTCGGTGCTGAGGCGCTGCAAGCAAAGGGGTGGTTTGGCGCCAACAAATGGTTGTTGCTGCGTCGCATCTCGCAGTTGTCGATTCTTGGGCTGTTTCTGCTTGGCCCATTGGCGGGCCTCTGGCTCGTCAAAGGCAACCTGGCCTATAGCTACACGCTCGGCGTATTGCCATTGACCGATCCGTATGTGGCCCTGCAGTCGTTGCTGACCGGGCACGTACCGGAAAAGCTGGGTTTGATAGGTGTAGCCATCGTGCTGGTTTTCTATTTTCTTGTCGGAGGTCGGGTTTATTGTTCCTGGGTCTGTCCGGTCAATATTGTCACCGACACGGCTGGCTGGCTGCGCCGCCGTCTGGGTATCAAAGGCAGTGTGCATCTTGCCCGCGAAACCCGTTACTGGATTCTTGGCATGACGCTGCTCGGCTCTGCCGTGACCGGCGTAGTGCTGTGGGAATTGATCAATCCGGTCTCAATGTTGCACCGTGGGTTGATCTTCGGCATGGGTATGGCGTGGGCAATCGTGCTCGCCGTTTTTCTGTTTGATCTGTTTGTCATGAGTCGGGGCTGGTGTGGGCGACTCTGTCCTGTAGGTGCCTTCTACGGGATGATCGGCAAGCGCAGTCCGCTGCGTGTTTCTGCTACGGAGCGTTCGGCATGCAACGATTGCATGGATTGTTTTGAAGTCTGTCCTGAGCCGCAAGTCATTCGGCCCGCCCTGAAAGGGGCTGCTAGCGGTGCCGGGCCTGTAATTCTTGCGTCTGCCTGTACCAATTGCGGACGTTGCATTGATGTTTGTTCCAAGGATGTATTCCGGTTCGGAAGCCGTTTCAACAACGCGATTCCGGTAAGCGAGACGAGCGGCCTGCAAGCCGCTGCGTCTGGCAAATGATGATTTAGTGATTCAACTTCAAGTGGAGGGACTGTCGATCATGAAAAACCAGCTCAAACTCTCGATGGCCGTTTTGGCCGCCTGCTTCACCTTCTCTGCTGTCGCTGCTGATGGAGCGAAGTCGATGCGTGGCCTTGATGTCGCCGCACCTGATCCGGTGGCGGCTGACAAGGCTTATGTTGGAGCGCGTCCTGGCACGCAAAAGCCGATTGCTCGTACCTTTAGTACGCAACCACCGGTGATCCCGCATGCCGTTGAGAATTTCGACGAAATCAACCTGGAAACCAATCAGTGCATGGATTGCCACAGTGCGGCAACGTACGAGAAGAAGAAGGCCCCGAAGCTCGGCGATAGCCACTTCTTGACCCGTGACGGCGCCAAGCTGCCGGAAGGCTCTGCCGGGCGTTACAACTGCACGCAGTGTCATGTGCCGCAGGTCGATGCGCCGCCGCTGGTGGACAACGCTTTCCAGGGCGACGTGAAAGCAGCCGCCAAGAAGCCGACCAAGAAGAACTGAGCGCGCTTGTTTTGCATTAACCTTGCCGCAATCGTGCGTGGCTGTGGCAAGGGATCAGACGGGGGGCTCAGGCTCCCCGTTTGGCTTTCAGGAAACCCGAATAGCCTTTGTTGGGCAGGGTGAGACGCAGGCGCCGCAGCCGGTGCATTGCGTGCTGTCGATCTCCGGCAGCGAGATCCCGCCCAATTGTGGCCGGAAGCGGATCGCACCGACGTCGCACTGCTCGCCGCAGATTCGGCATTCAATCTGGCGACGTGCCAGACAGGATTCCCCAATAACGGCTCGAATAGCCCATGCGGGTGTCGTGGCATCTTCTCTGATAAGCGCTTTCGGCACGCAGGCGGCAACACAATCTGCGCAGAAGGTGCATTCGCCAAGCGAGAAATCCACCGTCGGGTAACCGCCGTCACCCTGTTTGATGATGCGTGTCGGGCAGGCGCGGGCACAGTCACCGCAGCGGGTGCAGACGGCGGAAAAGTCGGCTTCCGCGAGTGCCCAGGGGGGGCGCACCCCGGCCGTGTGAACAGAAACCTTGCCGCGCAGAAAATTTCGTCGGCTGCTTGGGCTACTCATTGTCAGTTCCATGAACAAGGGCGGGAAACATTACTCGGCCTTTTTCTCATGTTGCCGGAAATCGTGCAATTCCCGGAGTCGAAATCTACTGCTGTTTGGCTTTGATATTCCTATCAGCGCCTGGACTGGGGGGCAGCTATAAAAAAAGCGGCGCCGAAGCGCCGCTCTTTATACCGGAGGCCGTGATGATTACTGCTTGGCCGCCTTGATGTCGCCGTCAGCACCGATACCGAGGGTGTAGCCCATCGACACGTGGTGGAAGCGGCCGCTGGCCTTGTCGGCGTGGATGGCGATGCCCATCGGCACAGCCTTGCCAGCCGCTACGGCACCCGCCAGCTTGCGGGTAAAGGTGACGGTATATTCGCCGCCCTTGTTCTCGCCGGTTGCAGTGACACCTGCAGTGCCGCCTTCCATCTTGCGCGAGTCGCTGACCGAGCCGTCGACGGCCTTGGCACCCTTGGCACTCTTCCACTGCATCAGCTCGTAGGCACCGGTCTTCGAGTACTTTGTCTTCTTGTCGTCAGCGCCCGGCATGGTGCGGGCATCCGTGTGGCAGGTGGCCCAGCAACCGACCTGAGCAGCGGCCACCGGCTTGCCGCCGGCATCGAGGGTGACTTGGTCGTTTGCGAACATGACGGTTGCCTTGACGTCGTTTTCCTTGTCGCCGTGGTCAAAGCCCCCGGCCGGCGCCTTGAAGGTCAGGCGGACATACAGGTTGCTGGCGTCGTAGGCGGTCTGTACGGCTACCGGGAAGTTCATGGTCTTCGGGGCGCCAGCAGGCTCAATTTCCTTGCCGGAGAGCTTCTTCATTTCGAAGTTGAGGCCACCTTTCTCTTCGTGGCAGCCAACACAGCTTTCACCCTTGACCAGGCCGGTGCGGCCGCTGTGGTCAGACTTCTTCAGGACCCACTCGATCGGCGTTACGCCCGCGTGAAATACCTGCACGTCGCGCTTTGGCACCTTGGACCAGTCAGGTGCAGCGAAGGCAGCGGAGGAACCGAGGGCGAGAACGGCGCCCATCACGGACAGCGAAAGGATCGATTTTTTCATTGTTGCCTCTCCATTAAAGATTGTTTCCTAACGGTGCAACGGCCTGTCAGGTTGACAGGCCGCAGCAAACTCAAATCATGCTGACAAGAGCGGATTATTCGTCCTCGTCGTCTTCCGGCATGTTCTTCGGCTTGTGGTGCGCGATACCTTTATGGCAGTCGATACAGGTCTTCTTGTCGTCGAGCGCGATCTTGTGCATTTTGGCCGCACGCGCCTTCTGCTTTTCGATGTTCATGTAGTCAAAAGAGTGGCAGTTGCGGCACTCACGTGAGTCGGCAGCCTTCATCCGCGCCCATTCGTTCTGCGCCAGACGCAGGCGGTTTGCCTCAAACTTTTCCTTGGTATCGATGGTTCCCATGATCTTGCCGTAGACTTCTTTCGAGGCCTGGATCTTGCGGATCATCTTGTAGGTCCAGTCCTTCGGCACATGGCAGTCGGAACAGACGGCACGAACGCCGGTGCGGTTCGTGTAGTGGATGGTCTCTTTGTACTCGACATAAACGTTGTCACGCATCTCGTGGCAGCTGATGCAGAATTTTTCGGTGTTGGTCGCTTCGAGCACGGTATTGAAACCGCCCCAGAACACGACGCCGGCCGCGAAACCGACTACAAGCAGTGTCAGCAGCGAGTACTTGACGCTCGGTCGGCGCAGATTGGCGAAGAAACCGCCTTGATTGTCAGACATTTTGAGAAACCCCTCTCGTCATCTTTATAGAATTTTGCTGGCCTGCCGCTACGCGAAGGCCGCCATGAGTGGAGGGGAGTCTATCCACCTACTGCCCGTAAGGGTTTGATCTAGGTTAACAAATCCCTAATTTCGGTAGGGGGGAACGTCAGCGTCAGCGTGGCGCTGGCCGCTGGCTGGCCTCCTTTGCCTGGGTGATGGCGGCCGCTATCGCCTCAGCTTCCTCGGAGCCCGGCTCCAGCTGCGGCAAAACCTTTTCCCAGTAGGCGACGGACGCCTTGAAATCACCCCGTTCACCGGCAGCAGCACCGGCTAGAAGCAGAACCTGGGGATCCTCGGGAGCCAGTTTCAGCGCCTTGTTGATCAACTCTGTTGGCTTGCCCTTGAAGCCTTCGCCGGATATCGCCAGTAGTTCGGCGTAGTCGGCGAGCAGGGTTGGGTCCTTTTCCACCAGCGTGGTGGCGTGGCTGTAGGCTTCAGCAGCTTCCGGATAGCGCCCCATCATCTTGTAGGAGCGGGCGAGCATGACCCAGCCCTTGGGGTCGTCGGGGTTCTCCTTCAGCCGTGCCGCCAGTTTGCTGACCATGCCTTCGATCTGGGCTGCGGTGACTTGCTGGTGGGGTTTCGTCTGTTCGGGGTTGAGTGCCTGCGGCTGGCCAAGCAGGGCGTAGCCGCCGAGTCCCGCGATGGGAAGTAGCAGGCAGACAAGCACGGCGGTCTTGCGGCTGGGAGCCGACTCTTTGCCCGGCAGGAGCTCTGGCTTGACGTCTTCGAGCAGGCGGCGTTGCAACTCGGTCCTGGCCTGTTCGAAATCAGCGGCGGTCAGGGAACCTTCGTCGCGTTCGGCTTCAAGCTCAGCCAGCTGGTCACGGAAAATATCAAGGTTGATGGCGCTGCGGTCGACGCCGGCCTCGGTTGCGCCTTTCGGTCGACGCAGCAGCGGAATGGCGAGCAGGATGGCAGCGGCGACGGTCATCAGCGTCGCCAGGGCGATAAAAGTGGTCATTGCGGTTTGCTACCTTGGCTGTCCTGGGAGGCGGCGAGCAGCGCGTCGACCTGCCGTTGCTCCTCAGGGGAAAGGTCGGAATCGGAAATTGCGTCGTTGCGTCGGCGGAGGTAACGAACCAGCACCGTCAGGCCAATAACCAGAAGCAGGCCGGGGCCAAGCCAGAGCAGAATGGTCGTTCCCTTCATCGGCGGGCGATAGCGGACAAAATCGCCGTAGCGCGCGACCATGAAATCGAGAATTTCCTGGTCAGAGCGCCCTTGGCTGATCATCGTGCGTATCTCGCGACGGAAATCGTTGGCGAGATCGGCATTTGAGTCGGCGATGGTCTGGTTCTGGCAGACGAGGCAGCGCAATTCGGCCGAAATGGCCATCAGACGCTTCTCCGTCAGCGGGTCGGCAGCAAGTGGCGCAGCCTCCTTTGCATAAACCGGATTAAGCGCAGAGACACAGAGCGCACAGAGAAAGGCAAGAAGAAGGAAGCCAGAAACTGTTTTACTTCTGGGTCTCTGAGTCTCTGTGATGAATGGTGTTGCCATCATTTATTCAGCTCCGCTACCAACGGCAGGATCTTGGCTGACAAGATATCCGGGGTGACCGGGCCAGTATGCTTCATGCGGATGATGCCGGTCTTATCGATGATGTAGGTCTCCGGAACGCCATAGACGCCGTAGTCGATGCCGACGCGACCGTCGAGATCCAGTACTGAAAGCTGGTAGGGGTCGCCGTGCTGCCTCAGCCATTTGGCGGCGCGCTCGCGGGCCAGCTTCGCTTCCGTTTCGGCATCGGTCTTGCTCATGTCGGTTTCACCGTCGCCGCGCACTTCCTTGTAGTTGAGCCCAACCACCGGCACGATGCCCTTTTTGCCGAGATCGACGAGGATCGGGTGTTCCTGGCGACAGGAAACGCACCACGAAGCCCAGACGTTGAGCAGCCAGACCTTGCCCTTCATGTCCTCGGGGCCAAACTTCCTGTCCGCGCCGAGGACCGGCAGCGAGAAGGCGGCGGCGGGCTTGCCGACCAGCGGTGAGGGGACATCACGTGGATTCAGGTTGAGGCCTACGGCGAGCAGGACAACGAGTGCGGCAAAGCCGACCAGGGGCCAGAGAAACTTGTTCATGCGGGTAACCTGTTTTCAGTGCTGACCGGAGCACTGGTGCGTGCCCGGATACGGTAGCGGCGGTCAAGAATGGCGAGCAGGCCACCGAGTGCCATCAGCACGCAGCCGCCCCAGATCCAGTCGACAAAAGGTTTGTGATAGACCCGTACCGCCCACTCGCCTTCCGGCAGCAGACGGTCAATCGGTTCGCCCAGCGACACGTAGAGATCGCGCAGCACCCCCGCATCAATGGCCGCTTCGGTCATCGGCATCCCGGAAGAGGCATAAGTGCGTTTCTCCGGATACATCTTGCGTACCAATTTGCCATTCTTCGACAGGTCGAAATCTCCCGCCAGCGCCGCGTAATTTGGCCCCTTCACTTCATGGACACCGTTGAACCGGAACTCATAACCGGCGACGCTGACCGTCTCGCCCGGGGCCATCTTCACGTCCTTCTCTTCCTGGTAGCTTTGCACCATGGTGACGCCGACGACGAAAACGGCAATGCCGATATGCGCCAGGTGCATGCCGAAAAAGTGGCGTGGCTGCTTGAGCGCTGCGGTGATGAAGGGGCGCCCGCCACGGGTTGATTGCACGCGGTCGACAAAATTGATCGCACCGGCAAAGACGATCCAGGCGGCAAGCAGTATGCCCAGTGCCGTCAGCGGTTTCCAGCTGCCATAGATGAACGGGAGGACAATGGCCACGACGATGGCGGCAACAAAGGCCCAGCGCAAGGTGCGCATCAGTTCAGCAGCATTGGCTTCCTTCCAGCGGGCGAAGGGCCCGACACCCATCAGGAACAGGGCAGGCACCATCAATGGTGCGAAGACGGCATCGAAGTAGGGCGGGCCGACCGAAATCTTGCCGGCGCCGAGGGCATCGATCAGCAATGGGTAGAGCGTGCCGAGCAGGACCGAGGCGCACGCTACGACCAGCAAGACGTTGTTGGTGAGCAGCAAGGATTCTCGTGAGACCACGGCAAAGCGGCCGCCGAGCCCGACCTTCGGTGCACGCCAGGCAAACAGCGCCAGCGATGACCCAATGACGGTCACGAGGAAGGTCAGAATGAAGATGCCGCGCGTCGGGTCAGTGGCAAAGGCGTGAACCGAAGTCAGCACCCCCGAGCGAACCAGGAAAGTGCCAAGCAGCGACAGCGAGAAGGCCGCGATTGCCAGGAGGACTGTCCAGTTTTTGAAGCTGCCGCGTTTTTCGGTAACCGCCAGGCTATGAACCAGCGCCGTACCGACCAGCCAGGGCATGAACGAGGCGTTTTCAACCGGATCCCAGAACCACCAGCCGCCCCAGCCCAATTCGTAATAAGCCCACCACGATCCCATGGCGATACCCAGCGTCAGGAATATCCAGGCTGCCGTCGTCCAGGGGCGCGACCAGCGCGCCCAGGCGGCGTCTAGCTGGCCGGACAGCAGCGCCGCAATGGCGAAGGCAAAGGCGATCGAGAAACCGACGTAGCCCATGTACAGCAGCGGCGGATGGATGACGAGCCCCGGGTCCTGCAACAGCGGGTTCAGGTCGCGCCCCTCTGCGGCGCCGGGGAGCAGCCGTTCGAAGGGGTTGGAGGTGAACAGGATGAAGAGCAGAAAACCGGCAGTGACCAGCCCGAGTGTTGCCAGCACCCTTGCCACCATGGCTTCCGGCAGCTGCCGCGAGAGCAGGGTGACGGCAAAGGTCCACCAGCCGAGCAAGAGCACCCAGAGCAGCAGCGAACCCTCGTGGCCGCCCCAGACACCGGCAATGCGGTACTGGATGGGTAGCAGCGAGTTCGAGTGGTTGGCAACGTAGCTGACCGAGAAATCGTTGGTGACAAAAGCCCAGGTCAGGCAGCCGTAGGCGATGGTGAGCATCAGCGCTGCTGTCTGCGAGGCCGGACGAGCAAAGCCGATCCATGCCAGGCGGTTGCGGTGGGCGCCGACAAGCGGCAGGATGCCCTGCAGCAGCGAAATGACGAGCGCGAGGATGAGCGCGAAGTGACCGAGTTCGGGGATCATTTTTTGCCGTTTCAGTAAGCGGGCTTGGTAGCCGGGGCGGTGCTGGCGGGCGAGGTTGCGCCTTCCGGTTTCGCCTTGCTGGCGTCGGCGCGTGCCTGGGCGTCGCCAAGCGCCTTGGCGGCTTCCGGCGGCATGTAATTTTCGTCGTGCTTGGCCAGTACTTCGGTCGCAACGAAGCGGCTGTTGCCAGCGTCCATCTTGCCTTGTGCGACGACACCTTTTCCTTCCTTGAACAGGTCAGGGAGGATGCCCTTGTAGGCGACCGGGATGTCCTTTTCCGTGTCAGTGACGATGAAGCCGATGGTGACACCGTCAGCCTCGCGTTTGACCGAACCCTCCTTGACCATGCCGCCGATGCGGAACGGTTTGCCCTGTGGCGCCTTGCCGGCGGCGACGTCGGTCGGCGAAATATAGAGGGCGATATTGCTGTTCAGTGCGTTGAGTACGAGGACGGCCGCGAGACCGAGGGCGGCGAGGCCGCCGACTATTAGGGCAATGCGTTTCTGACGGGCTTTCAATTACTGCTCCTTGTTACGATCAGTTGCCCGGCTTTGACGCTTCAAGCGGGCAACGAGACTCTTTCGACGCTGAATAGCCACGATCGGTTCAACAATCATGATCAAAGCGTTTACGCCGAACGACCCCCAGACATAGACGCCATAGCCGCCCATGGCCAGAAACTCGGAAAAACTATTCCAGTGAATGGTCATTTGCTCACCCCTTGGCCTTCGGCCGCGAGCACTTCCTTGACCCATTCGGTGCCGCGTTCGCGTTCAAGCATGATGCTGCGCGCCCGGTAGAGCGCGATGGCGATGCTGTACATCCAGAAACACAGCGCCATCAACAGCATGCCCCAGAGCATCAATGCGGCCATTGATGGCGACTTGGTCAGGCTGACCGACGAACCCTGATGCAGGGTGTTCCACCACTTGACCGAGAAATAGATGATCGGGATGTTCACCACGCCGACCAGGGCCAGCACAGCCCCCGCCTTGTCAGCACGACGCGGGTCGTCGATCGAGGCCTGCAGGGCGATGAAGCCGATGTAGAGGAAGAGCAGGATCAGTTCCGAAGTCAGGCGGGCGTCCCAGACCCACCAGGTACCCCACATCGGTTTGCCCCAGAGGGCGCCGGTCCACAACGAAAGGAAAGCCATCAGTGCCCCGGTCGGTGCCAGTGCCTGCGCCATCATTCCCGATAAACGGGTGTTGTAGGCCAGCCCGAGGGCGGCCCAGAAGGCCATCACCAGATAGATGAACATGCTCATCCACGAAGCCGGGACATGGATGAAAATGATCCGGTAGCCCTCGCCCTGCTGGAAATCGGTCGGGGCCACCACCATACCCAGCCACAGGCCGGCAACGCCGAAAACAACCGCCAGCGCAGCGAACCACGGAATCATCTTGCCGGCGAGCGGATAGAAGCTCTGCGGCGAGGCAAATTTGAACCAGTTGATCAGTCGATTGTTCATAAAAAACCTGTTAAACCACAGAGGCACAGAGACACAGAGAAAAGACTGCAGAAGAAGCTTTGGCGCTTCTCCGTGTCTCTGTGCCTCTGTGGTGAATGGTTTGCTTTCATTCCAGTGCAATTCGTAAAGCCGCAGCAGTGGCCCACGGCGCAAAGAAAACCCCGCCGATGGCCAGCGCACCGAGGATGGACAGGTGCGCTTCGCCGCCCAGACCGCTAACGGTGGCATCGACAGCCCCGGCGCCAAAGATCAGCACCGGAATATACAGGGGCAGCACCAGCAGTGACACCAGTACGCCGCCGCCGCGCAAGCCCAGCGTCAGCGCCGCGCCGATGGCGCCGATGCCCGACAAGGCCGGGGTGCCGATCAGCAGCGATAGCGTCAGCACCAGCAAGGCATCGGTGCTCAGGTCGAACTGCAAGCCAAGCACCGGCGCCAGCAGTGCCAGCGGCAGGCCTGAAACCAGCCAGTGCGCCAGCACCTTGCCGATGACTGTCAGCCCAAGCGGTTGCGGTGCCAGGACCAGCAGCTCAAGGGTGCCGTCACGGAAATCGTCGGCAAAAAGCCGTGGCAGCGAGAGCATGGTGGCCAGCAGCGCGCCGACCCACAGCACGCCAGGTGCCAGCTTGCGCAACAGATCGGGCTCGGGGCCGATGCCCAGCGGAAATAGGCTGGCAACGATAATGAAAAAGAACAAAACCGAGACAATGTCGGCTTGCCGGCGCATGGCCAGACGCAAGTCGCGCACGGTTACGGCGATGACGGTGGCGATCATGAAAGCTTTAACTCCCGGATCGCGCCAGCCGGGATGTCCACCGCCTGATGGGTTGTCAGCACGGCCATGCCGCCACGCTGCAGGTGGACGCCGATCAGGCCGGCCAGCCAGGCAACCGCACTGACGTCGAGTGCCACAAAGGGTTCGTCGAGCACCCACAGTGCCCGTTTTTCATGCACCAGCCGGGAGAGCGCCACGCGTCGCTTCTGCCCCTGCGACAAATACTTGCAGGCAAGATCCTCGCGTCCGGCCAGGCCGACGGCTTCCAACGCATCCAGCGCTTCGTCCTCGGACAGGGTCTCGCCCGCCAACTTGGCCGAGGCTGTCAGATTCTCCAGCGGTGTCAGTTCTTCCTTGATCGCATTGAGGTGGCCCAGATAGCAAAGTTCCTCACGGAATTCCTCACCCAGCTTGCCGATGGCTTCGCCCTTCCAGCAGATCTCGCCGGCGACCGGATGGGTCAGGCCGCAGATCATGCGCAGCAGCGTCGTCTTGCCGGAGCCGTTCTTGCCCTGCAGGAATAACATTTCGCCACCTTCGAGGCGAAAGCCGACACCCGCGAACAGGCGGCGGTCGCCGCGTACGCATTCCAGATTGGAGGCTTCGAGCATCAGGGGAAAGGCCAAATGAACCAGCGGCGAATTATGAACGCGGAAGTGTACCGGCAGATTGACCCGAATCAAACAATTGATCAGGAAGAAAAACAGGGGGCCAAAGCCCCCGTTCTGTCAGTGTTGGGGAGGGTTTTCGTGTTGAATGGCGTCGGACGTGGGGTCTTGCCCGGTGATGGGGCGCTAGTATCCGCAGCGTGACACCCGGTGGGTCACCCGTCAGCATCGTTAGAACGGCAACGATTTTCAAGGCGCCGCAGCCGTCCGGCAGATCAACAGTCAAGCGGGGGTTAAACGCAGATTGACGGGTATCAATACCGTTGCGACATTTTTTTCTTATTGTCTGCTCCTCTGGTAAAGGAGAAAGCGTGCAACAGGGAGGCGTTCAGTTGAGTGTGATGTGGGATGGCGAGCGAATCGCCGGTGCCCGCGTCAACGTCCGCCGACCTCTGGCTGCGCAGCTGCTGCAAGGAAGGCCGGTGGCCGAGGCAATTTCCCTGGTACCAAGGCTTTTCAGCCTGTGCGGTGTCGCTCAGGGGGCTGCTGCCCGGTTGGCAACGACTGCGGCTCAGGAGGGTGATTGCGCGACCATCGCCGAAGCCTTGCGCCGGGAGGTGGCGCGCGAAGCCATTGGCGAGCACCTGTGGCGGCTGTTGCTCGATTGGCCCGCCTTGTCTGGCCGGGCGCAGGAAAAGGAGGAGTTCCTGCGCTGGCGCAAGCGCTTGCTTGCTGTGAAGACGCCGCAGGAAGAAGCATTGCTTGCGCAGGACCTGTTGCAGTGGCTGCCCTCACTGGCTGAGTTTCCGTGTTCCGAGCGCGCAGTAACTGCGCCGGCGCAATTGCTGCCATGGCGTGATGCCGCCGGCTGGGCGGCTGCCGGTATCGATGCGGCCTTTGCCGCAAAGCCAACGTTGGCCGGTCAGCCCGCTGAAACGGGGGCCTTGGCGCGGCGGGCAGAAAATGTGGCGGTTTCCCCTCTGCTGACCGCTGGTCGGCGAGTAGCTGCGCGTCTGGCGGCGCGCCGTGCCGATCTTGAGTTTCTCACCCAGGCCTTGCTTGAGCCCTCGTTGCTGTGTGGCTGGCTGGACGGGGCGTCGGCCGGCGATGGTGTTGGTGTGGCTCGCGTCGAAACGGCGCGGGGCTTGTTGCTGCATCTGACGCAGGTCAAGGACGGCCGGGTGGAGGCCTATGTTATCGTGGCCCCCACGGAATGGAATTTCCATCCGCAGGGTGCGTTTGTCGGTGAAATTGTCGGCAGCCCGGCGGCAACGCGCGACGAGGCGGAAATGCTGGCGCGACGACTGACGCTGTCGCTCGACCCCTGTGTCAGTTACGAGGTGGTGGTCGAGGAGCACGGAAATGCATGAAATGTCGCTGGCCGAGGGCGTAATCCAGATCATCGAGGACGCTGCCCGGACGCAGGGGTTCGCAAAAGTCAAAACAGTGTTTCTGGAGATCGGCTGGCTGTCGTCGGTCGAGCCGGATTCCATGGCCTTTTGCTTCGATGCTGTTTCGCGTGGCACGATTGCCGAAGGGGCAAAACTGGAAGTGATCGACGTGCCGGGGGCGGGGCAATGCCTTTCCTGCGGCAAGACGGTGGAGATCAGTGCAGTTTTCGATCCCTGCCCGGAATGTGGTGGGTACCCGGTACATCCAACGGCCGGGACCGAAATGAGAGTCAGAGAACTCGAGGTCGATTAAGCGACCAGGTAGCAAAGCAGGACACTGGAGGAGCGGAACAATGTGTACCACATGTGGATGTGCCGTCGGCGAGACGCGCATAGAGGGCGAAGCCGTTGCTGCCCACGATCACCCGCACGACGCCCACTGGCACGTGCATGAAGACGGTACGGCACATAGCCATCATGGCCACGGCTACAAACCCAGCACCCATGCTCACGATGAGCACGAGCATCCGCATATCCATGCCGATGGCACGACGCACGTGCATCCCCACCACCATCATGGCGAGCACAGCCATAGCCATGAGGGGGTGCTTGCCGTGGCGGCAGCGCCAGCCCACGCGCATGTACATCGCCACACCGATGGCGCCGAACATGCCCATCCACACACGCATGATGGCGAACACCATCACACCCACGAAGCCGTCGATGCTGTCCACTACGGCCATGGTCCCGCCGGTGCACATGCGCCGGGTATGTCGCAGTCGCGAATGGTGCAGATCGAGCGCGACATCCTTTCCAAGAACGACAGTTACGCTGCGGCGAATCGTGCCCGCTTCGACGAGCAGGGCATCTTCGCGCTGAACCTCGTCTCCAGCCCCGGCTCGGGCAAGACGACGCTGCTCTGCCGCAGTATCGAGGCGCTCAAGGACCGGCTCACGATCAGTGTCATCGAGGGCGATCAGCAGACCAGCTACGATGCCGAGCGCATTCGCTCGACCGGAGTGCCGGCGCTGCAGATCAACACTGGCAAGGGCTGTCACCTCGATGCTTATATGGTCGGCCATGCGCTGCAGAAGTTGGCGCCGGCCGATGCCTCGCTGCTCTTCATCGAGAACGTTGGCAACCTCGTCTGCCCGGCTGCCTTCGACCTCGGCGAAGCCCACAAGGTGGCGATTCTGTCGACCACCGAAGGTGAGGACAAGCCGCTCAAGTACCCGGACATGTTCCGTGCTGCATCGCTGATGTTGGTCAATAAGATCGACCTCTTGCCCTACGTTGCCTTCAATCTCGATCAGGCCATCGCCCACGCCCGCCGCGTCAATCCGCAACTGGAAGTGATCTGCGTCTCGGCAACGACTGGCGAAGGTTTCGACCAGTGGCAGGCCTGGCTCGAAGCCGGCGTTGCCCGTCAGGCAGCAAAGCGGCAGGAAACGGTGGATTCGCTCAAGCGGCGTATTGCCGAGCTTGAATTGCGTCTGACGCAATCGACACCGCGCTAAACGGCATCGAGCTGCCTGCCGTGTCGGCCACCATCTGCCAGCGCATCAATGTCACCGGTGTCGTCCAGGGCGTCGGTTACCGGCCGTTCGTCTGGCGGCTGGCCAATGAACTGGAGCTTGCCGGCTGGGTGCGCAATACGCCGGCCGGGGTCGAGATCGAAGCCTGCGGTTCGCCGCCCCGGGTCAACGAACTGATCGAGCGGCTGGGTCGTGAGGCGCCGCCGCTGGCGCGCGTTGACGGCGTGCTGGCACGTGCCGTCGCACAGCGTGCCCCGGAAGCCCCGGTTGACGCCTTCGTGATTCTTGAGAGCGGCGGCAACAAGGCGGCAAGCACGACCATCGGTCACGACACGACGATCTGCCGCGACTGTCTGGCCGACATGTTCGATCCGGCATCCCGCCGCTGGCGTTACGCCTTTACCAACTGCACCCACTGCGGTCCGCGTTACACGATCAGTCGTGGCGTCCCCTACGACCGTGCGCGTACCAGCCTGGCGCCGTTTCCGCTGTGCCGCGACTGCCGTGGTGAATACACCCGTCCGGAAGACCGACGTTTTCACGCCGAGGCTACCTGCTGTGCCAAGTGCGGTCCGCAGCTCTCGCTGCGCGACGAAGCCGGCGAAGCGATTGCCGGTGACCCCATTGCCGGCACCCTGAAAATCCTGCGCCAGGGAGGCATTGTTGCGATCAAGGGGCTGGGCGGCTTTCATCTCGTCTGCGACGCCGATAATGCAGAAGCCGTGGCGACGCTGCGTCAACGCAAGGGGCGCGAGGAGAAACCCTTTGCCGTGATGCTGGCCAACGTGGCTGCTGCGGCCGGCCTCGTGCATATCGGCATCGGCGAGCCGGCACTGCTGGAAGCGCCGGAACGCCCCATCGTGCTGTTAAAAAAGCGCCACTTCACCGACGAGCGGCTGCCGGATGTTGCGCCGGGGCTGGCCTGGCTCGGCATCATGCTGCCCTATACGCCCGTGCACTACCTGCTCTTTCACGAAGCCGCCGGTCGGCCGAAGGGAACAGCCTGGCTGACGCAGTCACAAGACCTGCGGCTGGTGATGACCAGCGCCAATCCCGGAGGCGAGCCACTGGTGATCGCTAACGACGAAGCCATTGAGCGGCTTTCCGAGATCGCTGACGCTTTCCTGCTGCACGACCGCGACATCGTTGTCCGCTGTGACGATTCGGTCGTCCGCGCTGCGCCCGGAGGCCTCCAGTTTCTCCGTCGCGCCAGAGGCTACACGCCGCGTGCGATCAAGTTGCCCTATCCCGGCCCCGCGACGCTGGCCGTTGGTGGCTGGTTCAAGAACACCGTCTGCGTCACGCGCGGTAACGAAGCCTTTGTCTCGCAGCACATCGGCGATCTCGACAATGCATCGACCTGCGCCTTTCTCGAAGAAACGGTGGAGCATCTTCTCGACGTGCTGCAGGTGCGGCCGGAGCGGGTGGCGCACGATCTGCATCCGGATTTCCAGTCGACGCGTTTTGCCACGGATTTTGCGCGTGCCCACAATATTCCCGCCATTGCTGTCCAGCATCACCACGCCCATCTGATGTCGGTACTGGCCGAGCACGGCATTCGCCAGTCGACGCTGGGGCTGGCGCTGGACGGGGTCGGTTTGGGGACGGATGGGGGCGCCTGGGGTGGCGAACTGCTGCGTGCCGGTCGTGACGACTGCATTCGCATCGGCTCCCTGGCGCCGCTGCCGCTGCCGGGTGGCGACCGTGCCGCGCGCGAACCTTGGCGGATGGCGGCGGCGGCACTGCACCGCCTCGGCCGCGCCGGTGAAATAGAAACCCGTTTTGCTGCACAGGCAGCCGCGCCGATGCTGGGACAGATGCTCGACCGTGGCCTCAATTGCCCGCAGAGCTCCAGTCTCGGCCGTTGGTTCGACGCCGCCGCCGGTCTGCTTGGTGTGCGTCAGACGATGGCTTTCGAAGGGCAGGCTGCCATGCTGCTCGAAGGCCTTGCCGAACGTTACGGCGAGATGCTGCCGCTCGACCAGGGCTGGTCGATCAAGGGCGGGGAACTGGACCTGCTGCCGCTCTTGGCCGTACTGGCCGACGAACCGAATGCGGCACGTGGCGCGGCAATCTTTCATGCGACGCTGGCGGCAGCTCTGGCGGAATGGGTGCGCGGCTTTGCCGAAGACAACGCCGCCATTGTCGGAGCCGGCGGCTGTTTTCTCAATCAGGTGCTGGTGCGCGGTTTGCGTAGCCGCCTGGCAACCCACAATCATCCGCTTCTTGAGGCGCAGCGCCTGCCGCCGAACGATGGCGGCCTGTCGCTCGGCCAGGCCTGGGTGGCGATGAACGCCGAAATCGAGGATTAGAGGAAAACCGAATGTGTCTCGCGCTCCCCTGCAAGGTCGTGGCAATCGACGGTGATAATTGCACCATCGACGTCTCCGGCATGAAGAAGGACATCTCGCTGGCCTTGCTCGATGATGTGGCCATCGGCGATTACGTCATCGTGCACGTGGGTTACGCGCTGACCAGGCTCGATCCGGAAGAAGCTGAAAAAACCCTAGCCCTGTTTGCCGAAATGGGTGAGCAGGCATTGCTTGAGGCGGCCCGTGAAATACATTGACGAGTTTCGCGACGGCGAACTGGCCAAGGGGCTGGGCGCCGCCATCCGCCAGGCCGCCGATCCGTCGCGTAGTTACCACTTCATGGAATTCTGCGGCGGCCATACGCACGCCATTTCGCGCTACGGCGTCTCCGACCTGCTGCCCGACAACGTGCGCATGATCCACGGGCCGGGCTGCCCGGTATGCGTGCTGCCGGTCGGCCGCGTCGACATGGCCATCCGCCTTGCGCTTGAATGTGGTGTCACCCTGAGCACCTACGGCGACACCCTGCGTGTGCCGGCTTCCGACAGCCTTTCCTTGATGAAGGCCAAGGCACGCGGCGGCGACATCCGCATGGTTTATTCCAGTGCCGATGCCGTGAAGCTGGCCCAGCAACACCCGGAAAAACAGGTGGTCTTCTTCGCCATCGGCTTCGAGACGACGACGCCGCCAACCGCCGTCGCCATCAAGCAGGCGCAGGCCCTCGGCCTGAAGAATTTCTCGGTGCTCAGCTGCCATGTGCTGACGCCATCGGCGATTTCGAACATCCTCGAATCGCCGGAAGTGCGGCAGTGGGGCACGGTGCCGCTCGACGGCTTCATCGGGCCGGCACACGTATCAACCATCATCGGCAGCCGGCCCTACGAATTCTTCGCCGAGGAATACCGCAAGCCGGTGGTCATCGCCGGTTTCGAGCCGCTCGACGTCATGCAGGCCATCCTGATGCTGGTCAAGCAGGTCAACGAAGGTCGCGCCGTCGTCGAAAACGAATTCTCGCGGGCGGTGACGCGCGACGGCAATCTGAAAGCGCAGAACCTGGTTGCCGAGGTGTTCGAACTGCGCCGTCAGTTCGAGTGGCGTGGCCTCAATGTCGTTCCGTACTCGGGCCTGCGCATCCGCAAGGAGTTTGCTGAGTTCGATGCCGAGAAGCGTTTTCCGGTCGAATACATCTCGGTTGCCGACAACAAGGCCTGCGAGTGTGGCGCCATCCTGCGCGGCGTCAAGAAGCCGCAGGACTGCAAGCTGTTCGGCACCGTGTGCACACCAGAGAACCCGGTCGGTTCGTGCATGGTGTCGTCCGAGGGCGCCTGCGCGGCGCACTACACCTACGGTCGCTACAAGGATTTCCAGTGAGAAAAGAATCGATTAGTTACGGCGGGCACGGCGGGTACGGCAAATTCCTGGTCATTTCGTCTTTCGCCGTGCCCGCCGTGTGCGCCGTGGTTCAAAAAAGAGGTTCGAGATGAGCGAAATAAAGCGCGGTTACGTCCGCCCGCTCGACATCAAGCACGGTCGCATCGATATGTCGCACGGCTCTGGTGGCCGTGCCATGGCGCAGCTGATCGAGGAACTGTTCGCGGCTGCCTTCGACAACGAGTATCTGCGCCAGGGCAACGACGGCGCCTTGCTCCCTGTGCCCACCGGTGGCCGGTTGGTGATGGCTGCCGACGCGCATGTCGTTTCGCCGTTGTTCTTTCCCGGCGGCGACATCGGCTGCCTGTCGGTGCACGGCACGATCAACGACGTTGCGGTGATGGGCGCCAAACCGCTGTGGCTTTCCGCCAGCTTCATTCTTGAAGAAGGCTTTCCGCTCGCCGATCTAAAACGCATCGTCGACTCGATGGCGGCTGCCGCGAAAGAGGCTGGCGTGCCTGTGGTGACGGGCGATACCAAGGTGGTCGAGCAGGGCAAGGGGGATGGCGTGTTCATCACCACCACCGGCGTCGGCATCGTGCCGGCAGGCGTCTCGCTTTCCGGCGATCAGGCGCAGCCCGGCGACAAGATCCTGATCTCCGGCACGCTTGGCGACCACGGCATGGCGATCATGGCCGAGCGTGAGTCGCTGGGTTTCTCGGCACCGATCCGGTCGGATACGGCGGCCCTGCATGGCTTGATTGCGGCACTGCTTGAGAGTGGCGCGGCCATCCGCGTGCTGCGCGATCCGACGCGTGGTGGGCTGGCGACGACGCTGAACGAGATTGCTCGCCAGTCGAAGGTCGGCATGATGCTCGAAGAGAAAGCGTTGCCGGTGAATCCGGAAGTCGCGGCAGCCTGCGAGTTCCTTGGCCTCGACCCGCTCTATGTAGCCAACGAGGGCAAGCTGGTGGTGATCGTGGCGCCGGAAGATGCGGACAAGGCGCTGGCGGTGATGCGCGCGCATCCGTTGGGTCAGCGGGCGGCGATGGTCGGTGCGGTGCATGAAGACCCGCACCACTTTGTGCAGATGACGACGGCCTTTGGTGGCCGCCGCATCGTGGACTGGCTGACCGGGGAGCAGCTTCCCCGGATCTGTTGATGGGCCTAGCGGTAGTCGGAGATGACCACGGCGGTGACATCCTCCAGCTCTTCGAAGACCATGCGGCGGGCTTCATCATGATTGCTGGCGTTGTCGACGGAAAAACACTGGCGATGGCCGTTGGCGAAGCGGACGGCCGCGATGAAACGCAGGCGTTTGCGTGAACGGCGAGACGTGGCGGTACTTGCGGTGGCGCGCTTGGGTGATGGTTGCGACATTTTTGGCTCCCTGAATCGTCTCTTGGCGGACGGCAAAAATCATCCTAGCGCAGGCGAAGCTGTTGAAAAATAAGACGAAAGTGATAGGTCTATGCACATTGACTGGGTCTTGGTCGCAAAGCCCTGCGAATGCGAGAGGTGTCTCGTTGCGGCCGGAATGCAAATACCCTTCCAGCATTCAACGATATGACAAATATGCGCATCCTGTTCATCACCCACACCTTCAATAGCCTGACGCAGCGCCTCTATTGCGAACTGACCGCGCGCGGGCATCTGGTGTCGATCGAGTTCGACATCGCCGACTCCGTCGCCGAAGAAGCGGTGGCCCTCTTCCGGCCGGACCTGATCGTGGCACCGTATCTGCGCCGTGCCATTCCCGAGTCGATCTGGAAGAACCATACCTGCCTGATCGTGCATCCGGGCATCGTCGGTGACCGGGGGCCGTCAGCGCTGGACTGGGCGATTCAGGCGCAGGCGAGCGAGTGGGGTGTGACCGTGTTGCAGGCCGAAGCCGAGATGGATGCCGGGCCGGTCTGGGCCAGCGAGACCTTTCCCATGCGTACGGCTAAAAAATCGAGCCTCTACCGCAACGAAGTCACCGAAGCGGCAACGCGCGGTGTGCTCCAGGCGGTCGAGCGTTTTGCGACGGGGGATTTTGTGCCGGTGCCGCTCGACTATGGCAACCCGGCGGTACGTGGCCAGCTACGTCCGTTGATGAAGCAGGACGAACGCGCCATCGACTGGTCGCGTGACACGACGGCGAGCGTATTGGCAAAGATGAACGCCGCCGATGGCTTCCCCGGTATCGCAGATGTGCTTTTCGGTGAGCCCTGCCATCTCTTCGATGCGAGCGCTGAAAGCAGCTTGCGTGGCACGCCGGGTGAGCTGATCGCCCGCCGCGAGACGGCGCTGTGCCGGGCTACGGTCGATGGTGCGGTATGGATCGGTCACGTCAAGCGTCAGGACGGCTTCAAACTGCCGGCAACCCTGGCCTTCGTTGAAGCAAGCAGCCGCATACCGGAGGCGGCGCTCGACGGCTGGTGGGCGCAGCAGCACGCCACCTGGCAGGACATCCGCTACGAGGAAGCTGACATCAACGGAAACGCGGTCGGCTTTCTGCACTTCGACTTCACCAACGGCGCCATGGGTACGCAGCAGTGCCAGCGGCTGCTCGCAGCTTACCGCTGGGCGACAGCGCGGCCAACGAAAGTCATCGTGTTGATGGGGGGCCGTGATTTCTGGTCGAACGGTGTACACCTCAACCTGATCGAAGCGGCAGAATCGCCGGCAGATGAATCGTGGGCCAACATCAACGCCATTGATGACCTGGCCGAAGCCATCATCTGCACCGGCTCGCATCTCACCATCGCCGCCGTGCAAGGCAACTGCGGCGCCGGCGGCTGCTTTCTGGCGCGCGCCGCCGACTTTGTCTGGATGCGCGACGGTGCGCTGATGAATCCGCATTACAAGAACATGGGCAACCTGTACGGATCGGAATACTGGACCTACCTGCTGCCGCCGCGCGTCGGCGCAGACGGGGCCCGGGCGATCATGCAGAACCGTTTGCCGCTGACGGCACAGGCCGGCGTCGCCAATGGGTTCATCGACGCCTGCCTGGCGGCCGATATCGATGCCTTCCGCGTTGACGTAGCCCGTCGTGCCGCCGAGCTGGCTGCCGCACCGGATCTCGCCCGGCGTCTCGCCGCCAAGCGCGAACGGCGCATGGCCGACGAAGCGGTGAAGCCGCTGGCGCAGTACCGTGCCGAAGAGCTTGATCACATGCGCCGTAATTTCTACGGCTTCGACCCGAGCTATCACGTGGCACGCTTCCACTTCGTGCAGAAATCGCCGCAATCGTGGACGCCGCGACATCTCGCCCGGCATCGCGACCTCGGCTGGCAGGTGCCGCAATGAACAAGCCGAAGCTGCCAACTGTCCTCGTTATCGACGACGAGGTGCGCTCGCAGGAGGCGCTGCGCCGCACGCTGGAGGAAGATTTCGACGTTTTCACTGCCTCCAGTGCCGAGGAGGCACAGCGTATCCTCGAAAGCGAAGCGCCCTTGGGCGGCATCCAGATCATCGTTTGCGATCAGCGCATGCCGGGCACCACCGGTGTCGAGTTCCTCAAAGCGGTGCGTAGCCAGTGGCCGGATTCGGTGCGCATCATCCTCTCCGGTTACACCGATGCGGAAGACATCATCGCCGGCGTCAACGAGGCCGGCATCTACCAGTACCTGCTGAAGCCGTGGCAGCCCGAGCAGATGTTGCTGACGCTGAAGAACGCCCACAACATCTATCGCCTGCAGCAGGAGAACCAGCGCCTGTCGCTGGAGCTGCGCGCGGCCGAACCGGTGCTGAAGAAGCGCGTCGAGATGAAGTACGAACGGGTCAAGCGCGAGTTCGGCCTCGACGGCCTGATCCGTGCGCCCGGCAGCCCGCTCAATCCGGTCTGCAATCTGATCGAGAAGGTGGCCCCCTTCGACCTCTCGGTACTGATCAGTGGCGAGTCGGGTACCGGCAAGGAAATGGTGGCGCGCGCCATCCACTACTGCAGCCGGCGCGCCGACAAGGCCTTCGTCATCGAGAACTGCGGCGCGCTGCCGGATCAATTGCTCGAAGCCGAACTGTTTGGCTACAAGCGCGGCGCCTTCACCGGGGCCTACGAGGACCGTATCGGCCTCTTCCAGCAGGCTGACGGTGGCACCCTTTTCCTCGACGAGATCGGCGAAACCTCGCCGGCCTTCCAGGTCAAGCTGCTGCGCGTGCTGCAGGAAGGCGAATTCCGTCCTCTTGGCGGCGCCCGGTCGGTGTCGGTCGATGTGCGCGTGATCGCGGCCACCAACCGTGATCTCGATGCCGAAGTGCGCGAGGGGCGTTTCCGCGAGGACCTCTATTACCGGCTGGCCACGGTACCGCTGCACGTACCGCCGCTGCGTGAGCGGCCGATGGATATTCCCCTGCTCGCCAGCCGTCTGCTGGCGGTCTCCCAGAAAGCGCTGGGCAAATCCAGCGAGGGATTTACCAGCGAAACGGCTGCCTGTATTGCTGCCTATCGCTGGCCGGGAAATGTGCGCGAACTGCAGAATGAAATCCTGCGCATGCTGGCGCTGGCCGAGACGCCGAAGCTGGGTGCGGAGCTGCTGTCGCCGCGTGTGCTGCGGACCCCCGTTGGCGAGACACAGGCGGCGGATTTGTCCGTACTTGCCGGCCTGGAGGGCGGCTTGAAGGAGCGCATGGACCAGCTCGAAGCGCAGGTGGTCAAGGAGGCGCTGATCCGCCATCGCTGGAACAAATCGCGCGCGGCCGTCGAACTGGGTCTGTCGCGCGTGGGATTGCGCAACAAGCTGGAGCGTTACGGGCTGGAGAAAAAATGAAACTGCAGTTTGTTAACCACGAAGAGCACGAAGAAAATCAAAACCGGATCTTGTCTTTTCTTCCTGATCTTCATGTGCTTCGTGGTTTAAAAAGGCTTCTCAAATGAACCTCTTCTGGCTCCAGGCTTCCGGCTGCGGCGGTTGCACGCAGTCGATGATCGGCGGCGATGCGCGGCGCGGGGTGCTTGAGCAACTGGCATCGGCGGGGCTGGAGTTCGTCGCCCACCCGGCATTGCGCGAGGAAAGCGGCGAAGAGGCGCTGGACGTTCTGCGTCAAGCCGCCGCCGGTACGCTGCCGATCGACATCCTCTGCGTTGAGGGCGCCATGTTGCGCGGGCCGAACGGGAGTGGCCGTTTCCACACCTTGTCCGGCACCGGTGAGCCGATGATCGCCTGGGTGCGTCGCCTTGCCAGCCAGGCGCGCTACGTGCTCGCCATTGGCAGCTGTACGGCGTTTGGCGGCATCAACGCCAGTGGCGAAAACCTGACCGAAGCCTGCGGCCTGCAGTACGAAGGGGCCGAACGCGGCGGCCTGCTCGGTGCTGATTTTCTCGCGCGCAGCGGCCTGCCGGTGATCAATGTTTCCGGCTGTCCGATTCACGCTGACTGGATCGTCGATACCCTGATGACCCTCGCTGGCGGAACGATGACGGCGGACGACCTCGATGATCTGCAGCGACCGCGTTTCTATTCCGAGCAACTGGTGCACCACGGCTGCCCGAAGAACGAGTTCTACGAATTCAAGGCCAGCGCACAGAAGGCTTCCGACCTCGGCTGCCTGATGGAAAACCTCGGCTGCAAGGGCACACAGGCGCATGCCGACTGCAACACGCGGCCGTGGTACGGCGTCGGTTCCTGCATTCGCGGCGGCTTCTCCTGCATCGCCTGCACCGAGCCGGGTTTCGAGGAGCCCGGCCATCCCTTCATGGAAACCCCGAAGGTTGCGGGGATTCCCATTGGCCTGCCGCTGGATATGCCGAAAGCCTGGTTCGTTGCGCTGGCGGCCCTCTCCAAGTCGGCCACGCCGAAGCGCGTGCGTGAATCGGCCGTGCGCGACACGCCGGCAGTGCTGAAATCGAAGGGGCCACGCAAATGAGTCGCCGCGAAGATAGGGGAGGCCGGCGATGACGCGTCTGGTGATGGGCCCCTTCAACCGCGTCGAAGGCGACCTTGAAGTGTCGCTCGACGTGGCCGACGGCCGCATTCGCCGCGCCGAAGTCAGTTCTTCGCTCTATCGCGGCTTCGAGTCGATGCTGGTCGGCAAGGAGCCACTCGATGCGCTGGTCATCGTCCCGCGCATCTGCGGCATCTGCTCGGTGGCACAGTCGGCCGCCGCCGCCGCCGCGCTGGCCGATTCCGTCGGGTTGGTAATGCCGCGCAATGGCCGTCTGGCAACCAACCTGATTCAGGCCTGCGAAAACGTCGCCGATCACCTGACGCATTTCTACTGTTTCTTCATGCCCGATTTTGCTCGCGAGGCATATGCCGGGCAGCCGTGGCACGCCGGCGTAGCGGCACGCTTTCAGGCACTGCGCGGTAATGCGCTGGCGGATTTTCTGCCGGCCCGTAGCAGCTTTCTGCGCGTCATGGGCTACCTCGCCGGCAAGTGGCCGCATACCCTGGCGCTGCAGCCGGGCGGAACCACGAGGGCGATCACGCCGACCGAAAAGGTGCGGCTGACGGGCGTCCTGCGCGAGTTCCGCGCCTTTCTCGAACAGACGGTTTTTGCCGCAACGCTGGAGCAGGTCGCCGCGCTTGATTCTCCCGCTGCGCTGTATGCGTGGGCGCAACAGCGCGATGCCGATTTCCCGCGTTTTCTGCAGGTGGCACAGACGCTCGGGCTGGACCGTGTCGGCCGGGCAACGGATCGCTTTCTGTCGTTCGGCGCCTATGCCGAAGATCCAGCGTCGCCAGCGTTCTTCGCTGCCGGCCTGTGGACGGGCACCGCCGCGCCGCTGGACCCTGCCACCATCGTCGAGGATGTCAGCCACGCCTGGCTGGCCGGTGATGCCGCGCTGCCGCCAATGAGCGGTGAAACGCGGCCACTGGCCGATGGCAAGGCGGGGGCCTACACCTGGTGCAAGGCGCCACGCTACGCCGGGCAGGTGGTCGAGACTGGCGCGCTGGCCCGACAGATTCTCGCCGGCCATCCACTGGCCCTGGCGTTGGTCAGGGAGCAGGGCGCCAGCGTCGTCGGACGCGTCGCTGCCCGCTTGCTGGAAGTTGCCCGCCTGCTGCCGCAGATGGAAAACTGGCTGGCCGAGATCACGCCGGGCGACGCTTTCTGTGCGCAATGGTCCTCGCCGCAACAGGGCAACGGTGTCGGCCTGGTCGAGGCCGCACGCGGCGCGCTCGGCCATTGGCTGCGCATTGAACGCGGCAAGATCGCCAGCTACCAGATCATTGCCCCGACCACCTGGAATTTTTCACCGCGCGACGCAGCCGGCCAGCCCGGTGCGCTGGAGCAGGCGCTAATCGACCTGCCGGTGGCTGTCGGGGACAAGAACCCGGTGCTGGTGCAGCACGTGGTGCGCTCCTTCGACCCGTGCATGGTGTGTACGGTGCATTGATGGCGACACCTCTTCCGCGAAGAACCCTGATCAAACTTGCTGCGGCGGCGCTTTTTCTGGCTGCCTGCGGTCGTTCGCCGAAGCTGCCAGCCCTGCCGCGTGGCAGTGTCGTGCTGGCGTTTGGCGACAGCGTGACCTACGGCACCGGTGCTGCCGCCGGAGAAGACTGGCCAACGCGGCTGGCCGCCTTGAGTGGCTGGCGCATCGTCAATGCCGGGGTGCCCGGCGACACCGCCGAGGCGGCGCGGTCGCGCATCGGCCCCTTGCTCGATGAACATCAGCCGGCGCTGGTCATTGTCGAACTTGGTGGCAACGACTTCATTCGGCGCCGGGCGCAGAAGCGGGTAAAGGAGGATCTACGCCAGATCATCCAGACGATCCGTGCCAGCGGTGCGGGTGTCGTGCTGGTGGCTGTGCCGGAGTTGTCGCTGCTCGGCGCGGTGACCCGCCAACCGGACGATGCGCCGATCTATGCCGAGCTGGCGAAGGAAGAAAAACTGCCACTGATAGCCGACGTTTTTGCCGAGATCCTGTCGCGCCCGGAGTTGTGCGCCGATCAGATCCACCCGAATGCGCAGGGCTACCGGCAGATGGCGGAAGGATTTCACGGGGCGCTGAAGAAACTGGGGCTTTTGATGTGAGCCCTTCATTTGCAGTGTTTGTCGCGCACGACTAGGATTTCGTCATGGAACGTTTCACCATTTCCCTCGATAGCGAACTGGCCAAGGAATTCGACGCGCTGATTGCCGCGCGCGGCTACGGCAACCGCTCGGAAGCTGTGCGCGACATCATTCGCGGCCAGCTCGAAGCCTGGCGGCTGGCGCACGACGAGGCGCCGCACTGCGTCGCCAATCTCTCCTACATCTACAACCACCACGAGCGGGATCTGGCCGAGCGGCTGACTGCCTTGCAGCACGACCACCACGATTTGACGGTGGCGACGATGCACGCTCATCTTGACCATGAGCACTGTTTTGAAGCGGCTTTTTTACGCGGGCCGACCGCGGCAGTGCGGAAATTTGCCGAGGCGATGATGGCCGAACGTGGCGTCCGTCACGGCAAGCTCAATCTTGTTGCAGTGGAAGTCGACCAGCGCCACACACATGGCTACAAGCCGCGCGGTGGCGGCGACAAACACGGGGGCAACCATCATGTCCACCTCAAACCGGCCCGCTAAGCCCGGCGCCGGCAAGTCGCTTCCGGCAAAGCCGCGCAAGCTGCTCGAAAGCGCCGAGTTACCGGCGCCGGCCGATGTTTTTGACGGGGTCGGCGAGGCCGTGTGGATCGACGTCATCCGCAAGATGGACGAGGTATACAACGACCTGCTGCAGTATGAAGTGGCACTGGAAGAAAAGAACGCCGCGCTGGAGGAGTCGCACCAGTTCATCGAAAGCGTGCTCTCGTCGATGTCCGACATCCTCATTGTCTGTGATCGCCACGGCATGGTCGAGGAGGTGAACGCCTCCCTGCAGCGATTCATCGGCAAAGAGGAGTCGGTGTTGAAAGGTACGCCGGTATTCGACCTGTTCGCTGACGAAGGCTCACGCAACCGCGTCAAGGAGTTCTTCTCGCCGCATCAGCGCGGTGCCACGCACGATGTCGAATTGATGATCGCGGCGGCGGAAGCCACGGCGGTACCGGTATCGATCAACTGTACGCCGCGCCTTTCCGGCGTCGGCAAGCTCGTCGGCATGGTCGTTACCGGTCGTCCGGTCGGCGAATTGCGCCGCGCTTACCACGCCTTGCGACAGACGCACGACGAGCTGAAGCGGACGCAGCAGCAGTTGCTGCAGTCGGAAAAAATGGCCTCGCTCGGCCGCCTCGTCGCCGGTGTTGCGCACGAGCTCAACAACCCGATCAGCTTCGTGCTCGGCAATGTCATGTCGCTGCGCCGTTACGCGACGCGTCTGCAGACCTATATCGAAGCCGTGAATGGCTGCGGGCGTTGCGGGCAGGCACCGGAACTCGAAGGCCTGCGCCAGGAATTGCGTATCGACCGTATTCTTGAAGACATGTCGCCGCTGCTCGATGGCATGATCGAGGGCGCCGAACGCACCCGTGACATCGTTGATGGCCTCAAGCGGTTTTCTGCCATCGACCGCCACGCCGACGAGCCCTTCAACCTCGTCGAGATCATCGAAACAGCCGTACGCTGGGTCAGCCGTGCAGCACCGGCGAATTTCTCCGTAACACTCGATCTGCCGCCGGCATTGCCGATGATCGGTTCTTCCGGCCAGATGCAGCAGGTGGTGATGAACCTGGTGCAGAACGCGTGTGACGCGACGGCCGCACAGCCTGCGCCCCGCTTGTCGATTCGTGGCGAACTGGGGGCCGGAGAGGTTGTGGTCCTGCATTTTGCCGACAACGGCCCCGGCATCCCGGCCGAGCACGTGGCTCGATTGTTCGATCCCTTTTTCACCACCAAGCCGGTCGGGCAGGGCACGGGGCTTGGCCTGTCGATCAGCTACGGCATTGTCGAGCGCCACGGTGGCCGCCTGGAAGCCGCCAACGGCAGCGAAGGCGGTGCCGTGTTCACCTTGGTGCTGCCACTGGCGCCAAGCTGAGCGGTGGAAACCGGTGGGTGGAAACCTGCTTTCCACTCACTGTTTTTCCTGGCTGAGGCGTGTTGCCAAGTTATTGATTCGCAAGGAACGGGCAGGTGGCACGGAACTTGTTAGGATAATTGTTATAGAGTTCATAAAGCGATCATGGAAACACTGCCTTCAGACTGGTTTGCCCTCGCCGCCCTCGTCTTCGTGCTCGGCATGAAGCACGGCTTCGATGCCGACCATCTGGCCACCATCGACGGCCTGACCCGTTATAACGCACGGCACAATCCGAAGCTGGCGCGGCTGTGCGGGGTGCTGTTCTCGCTCGGACATGGCGCGGTGGTGGTGCTGATCGCACTGACCGTCAGCACCGTTGCCGAAAAATGGGAAGTGCCGGAGTGGATGGATGCGCTCGGCGCCTGGATCTCGATCGCCTTTCTCGCCACCCTGGGGTTCATCAATCTGCGCGCCGTGCTCAATGCGGCGCCGGGGCAAGTGGTCATGCCGGTCGGCCTCAAGGGCCGCCTGTTCTCGCGCATGCAGCAGACAACGCAGCCATTGCTGGTTGCTGCTGTCGGTGCGTTGTTCGCCTTCTCCTTTGACACCATGAGCCAGGCCACACTGTTTGCCATGACCTCGCAGCAGTTCGGCGGCTGGGAGCACGCGCTGACACTGGCGCTGCTCTTCATGCTCGGCATGCTGGTCACCGACGGTATCAACGGGCTGTGGATCTCCCGCCTGATCCGCCGTGCCGACGAAGTGGCACAGATCGCCTCACGCGTCATGGGGCTCGTCGTCGCCGGCGTCAGCCTGGCGGTTGCCGGCTTTGGTGCCGCCAAGTTTTTCTCGCCGGTGGTCGACAACTGGAGCGATGGCAAGGAGCTGGCCTTCGGTTTCCTGCTTGTCGCCATCATTGCCGGCAGCTATTTCTTTGCCGTGCGCCTGACACGGCGCCCGCTCCTCGCTTCCTGACCTTGCGATGAATGATTGGCCCTTGCCTCCGTCACCGCAATTAAGATCAAAATTAATTAGTTCTTACGTTTTCGCGGCGCTAGGCCTGTTTGTTAGCCCCGTGATGGCCCAGCCGGCGGGAAAACAATCCAGCGACAAGGAGCTCACCACCGTCGAGGTGCGGGCGAAAACCGAGGATGTCCTGGGCATCGCCACCGCCGGCAGTGAAGGGGTGGTGGCAAAGGAGCGCGTCGAAGCGCTGCCGCTGTTGCGCCCGGCCGAGGTGCTGGAGCTGGTACCGGGGATGATCGCCACCCAGCACTCGGGCGACGGCAAGGCCAACCAGTATTTTCTGCGCGGTTTCAACCTCGACCACGGTACCGATTTTCGTACCACGGTGGCCGGCGTGCCGGTCAACATGCCGACGCACGCGCACGGCCAGGGCTATACCGATCTCAATTTCCTGATCCCCGAACTCGTTGATCGTGTGCGCTACCGCAAGGGGCCTTACTACGCCGACGAGGGCGATTTTTCGTCGGCCGGTGCGGCGCATATCGACTACGCCAGGAAGCTCGACAGCACGCTGGCTTCGCTCACTTACGGCACCGGCCAGTATGGCCGCGCGTTGCTCGCCGGGGCGCCGGCTGTCGCCAGTGGCAACCTGCTCTACGCGCTCGAGTGGTCGCACAACGATGGCCCGTGGCAGGTGCCGGAGCACTTCAAGAAGCTGAACGGGGTGTTGCGTTACAGCCAGGGCAGTCGCAATGATGGCTGGTCGATTACCGGCATGGCCTACCAGTCTGACTGGACGGCAACCGACCAAGTGCCGAAACGGGCCATCGACAGCGGGCAGATCAAGCGCTTCGGTAGCCTTGATCCGAGCAGTGGCGGTGAGACGCACCGCTATTCGCTTTCTGCCGACTGGGCCCGGCGCGGGCAAGCGAGTCAGAGCCGCGCCAATGTCTGGGCGCTGGACTATGCGCTCGACCTCTATTCCAACTTCACCTACTGCGCAGCGGATTTTGCTGCCAGCGGGAATTGCAACAACGGTGACCAGTTCAAGCAGAAGGACAGGCGCCGTGCCGGCGGCTTCGACGCCAGCCATACGGTATTCGATCGCTGGGCAGGCTTCGATGTCGAAAACACCTTCGGTACCGACGCGCGCATTGACCGCATTCGCCCGGTCGGCCTCTATTCGACGACGGCGCGCCAGGTGACGGCCATCACGCGGGAAGACAAGGTGGACCAGCGCTTGTTTGCGCTCTATGCGCAGAACCAGACGCACTGGTTGCCATGGCTGCGCACGCAGGCCGGCCTGCGTGCAGACAGCTATCACTTCGATGTCGATAGCAATGTGCCGCAGAACTCGGGCAAGACCAGCGACCAGATGCTCAGTCCGAAGTTCACGGCGATATTCGGGCCGTGGCGGCAGACCGAGGTTTATGCCAATTGGGGTAAAGGCTTCCACAGCAACGATGCGCGTGGCAGTTCGCTCACCGTCGACCCGGTGACGAGGCTCAACGTCGATGCGGATGGCAATCCGATCCGCCGTGTTGACCCGCTGGTGCGCAGCACCGGCTACGAACTCGGCCTGCGCAGCAAACCCGCCGAAGGCTGGCAAACCACCATTTCGCTCTGGCGTCTTGAACTCGACTCCGAACTGCTCTTCGTCGGTGATGCCGGCATCACCGAGGCGTCGCGCCCATCGCGTCGGCAGGGCGTCGAGTGGAACAACCTGTGGTCGGTGAATGCGTGGCTCTCGTTCGATGCGGATCTGTCCTGGTCGCATGCCCGTTTCCAGGGCAGCGATCCTGCTGGTGACCACATTCCGGGCGCCGTGGCGACGACCGCCAACCTCGGCATGACCGTCGATGCGCTCGGTCCGTGGTTCGGCGCACTGCGGCTGCGCTACTTCGGCCCACGGCCACTGATCGAAGACAATTCCATCCGCTCCGATTCGTCGGCCATTACCAACCTGCGCCTTGGCTATCGCATCGACAGGAAGACGACACTGGCGCTGGATGTCTTCAATCTATTCGATCGCAAGATCAGTGACATCGACTACTGGTATGAGTCACAGCTGCGCAATGAGGCAGCACCGGTCAATGACATCCATACCCATCCGGCTGAACCGCGTACCTTCAGGCTATCGCTGACGCATCGCTTCTGATTGATGGCTGGCGTATTCTGAGCGGCATGAAACTCGTAGCGCCGCTGCTTCGCCTGCTTGCCATTTTTGTCATGGGGGTTGCCGGACTCGTCATGTTCCAGGACCGCCTGCTCTACTACCCAGACCGGGTACCTGTCGCCGAGCTGGTACGCACCACCCCCGGTGCCCGCTCCTGGCCTTCGGACGACGATTTCCAGGCGCTCGTCGTCGAGCCTTCAGATGGCGAGGCGAGGGCAACGATCATCGTCTTCCACGGCAACGCCGGACACGCCGGCCATCGTGGCTTTTATGCCGAGGCGCTGACGCCACTTGGCATGCGCGTGATCCTTGCCGAATACCCCGGCTATGGCCCGCGTTCTGGCAAACCGGGAGAGGACAGTCTGGTTGCCGACGCGGTCGCGACAATCACTGCGGCACGGCGCGAATTTGGTGGGCCGCTCTTCTTGCTTGGCGAATCGCTGGGCGCCGGCGTTGCAGCCGCCGCCAGTGATCAGCTCGGACACGCGGGCATCGACGGCCTCATGCTGGTGACGCCGTGGGATGCGCTGGTTAACATAGCCGCGTATCACTACGGGTGGCTGCCGCGTCCCCTGCTGGTGTGGGGCCTGCAAGACCGCTATGACAGCGTTGCGCATCTCGCTGGCTTCCACGGGCGGGTGTCGGTGGTGCTGGCCGAAGAGGATTCGATCGTTCCCGCGTCATTCGGCCAGCGCTTGTTCGACAGCGTCGTGACGGACAAGCGCCGTTTCCTGATCCGTGCTGCTGACCACAACGACTGGGTCGAGCGTATCGATGCTGCCTGGTGGCGGGGAATCACGCAGTGGCTGCTGGCTGCTCCTGACGCCTGAAGGCTGCGTTTGCCCGGATTTTTCAGCGGCCTGGAAATTGCATCAGATTGAGATCCGGCGCCGGTTTTCTACTTATCCTAAAAAACGCGTTGGGCACCAAGCGTCACCATGAATCGGCGATTCACCCTCAAGGGGATGTCTGTCTTTTCCCGTGACCCTTGCGTCTCTGTGCTCGCTGAGGTTAAAGCGGCTTCAACTGAGGCTTACAGGTTCATTTAGTTGACTGACAAATTCGCCTGGCCCTTGCCCGGCAAGCCTTTGCGGCACAAGGGCTGGGCTGCGCATTTCCACAATTGGCATCGATCCCCTGCCGGAGGTAGAGTGCACCTCTTTTGAAAAACCGGCGCGGCGTGGGGGTGGCGTTTCCCCGTCGCCAAAACAGACTGAAAAAACCAACAGAAGAGGCAGCGATGGAAAAAGTTGAAAAGGATCTGCGCGAAGCCGCGCTCGAATATCACCAGTTCCCGACGCCGGGCAAGATTTCCGTGCGCCCGACCAAGGGGCTGACCAACCAGCGCGATCTGGCACTCGCCTATTCGCCCGGCGTCGCGTTCGCCTGCGACGCCATTGTTGAAGATCCGGCCAACGCCAGTCTCTATACCTCGCGCGCCAACCTGGTCGGGGTGGTTACCAATGGCACCGCCGTGCTCGGCCTCGGCAATATCGGCCCGCTGGCCTCGAAGCCGGTGATGGAAGGCAAGGGCTGCCTGTTCAAGAAGTTCGCCGGCATCGACGTCTTCGATATCGAACTCGCCGAGAACGACCCGGACAAGCTGATCGACATCATCGCTTCGATGGAGCCGACGCTGGGCGGCATCAACCTCGAAGATATCAAGGCGCCGGAGTGCTTCTACATCGAGAAGAAGCTCAAGGAGCGGATGTCGATCCCGGTCTTCCATGACGATCAGCACGGCACCGCAATCATCTCCGCAGCTGGCATGCTCAATGCGCTGAAGGTTACCGGCAAGAAGATCGAAGAAGTGAAGGTGGTTTGTTCGGGCGCTGGCGCCGCTGCCATTTCCTGCCTGGATCTGTGGAGCGACCTCGGCATTCTGAAAAAGAACATCACCGTCTGCGACTCGAAGGGGGTCATCTTCGTCGGCCGTGACGCCAAAATGGATGAGACCAAGGCTCGCTACGCACAGGAAACAAGTGCCCGCACTCTCGGCGACGCGATTGTCGGTGCCGACATTTTCCTCGGACTGTCCACTGCCGGTGTGCTCAAGGCCGAGATGGTCAAGACCATGGCCGACAGGCCGATCATCTTCGCGCTCTCGAACCCGACACCGGAAATCATGCCGGAGCTGGCCAAGGAAGCGCGTCCGGACGCGATCATCGCCACCGGCCGTTCCGACTATGTGAATCAGGTCAACAACGTCCTCTGCTTCCCCTTCATTTTCCGTGGCGCACTCGACTGCGGTGCGACGCGTATCACTGAAGCGATGAAGCTGGCCTGCGTGCACGCCATCGCCGCGATGGCCCAGGAAGAGGTCAGTGACGAAGTGGCGATGGCCTACCCTGGACAGGAGCTGTCCTTCGGCCCGGAATACCTGATTCCCAAGCCCTTCGACCCGCGCCTGATCACCATCATCGCTCCGGCCGTGGCCAAGGCTGCTGCCGAGTCCGGCGTTGCCGCGCGGCCGATTGTCGACATGGCGGCCTACAAGGAAAAGCTCAAGGAATTCATCTACCACACCGGTGTCGGCATGCGTGCAGTGTTCACCGCCGCCAAGCAGGGTGACCCTGCGCGCATCATTTACACCGATGGCGAAGATGAGCGCGTGCTGCGTGCCGTGCAGATCATCCTCGAAGAGCGACTGGCTCGCCCTATCCTGATCGGCCGCCCGGAAGTGATCGAGATGCGCCTGCAGAAGATTGGTTCGAAGCTGGTCGCGGGCACCCATTTCGAAGTTGTCAATCCGAACCGGGACGACCGCTTCAAGGAGTGCTGGACGGCCTACCATCAGTTGATGAAACGGCATGGCGTGACCATCGAGCTGGCCAAGGCCCGTCTGCGCCAGGACAACACCATCATCGGCGCCATGCTGCTCCGGCTGGGTTACGCCGACGGGATGCTGTGCGGCGTTTCCGGACGCTTTGCCCACCATCTGCGCCAGGTCGAGGAAGTCATCGGCAAGGCCGAGGGCGTGCGCACGCTGGCAGCGATGAACCACCTGCTGTTGCCGGGTCGCGCACTTTTCCTGTGCGACACGCACGTCAACGAAAACCCGGATGCTGCGGAGATTGCTGAGATCGCTGAGATGGCTGCCGACTCCGTGCGTCGCTTCGGCATCCAGCCAAAGGTGGCGCTGCTTTCGCATTCGAATTTCGGCTCGTCGGCCTCGGCCTCGGCACGCAAGATGGCTGAAGCCGCTGCGCTGCTGCATGCGCGCTCGCCGCAGCTTGAAGTCGATGGCGAAATGCACGGCGACTCGGCGCTATCAGAAGAAATTCGCCACCAGGCTGACCCGGACTCGCCGCTCAAGGGCGAGGCCAATGTACTGGTCATGCCCAATCTGGATGCGGCCAACATCTCCTATAACCTGTTGAAGATGACCGGTGGCGAGGGTGTCACCATCGGACCGATCCTTCTCGGTGCCGCCAAGCCGGTGCATGTCCTGACCTCGACCACCACTGTGCGTCGCCTGGTCAACATGACCGCACTGACGGTGGTCAGCACCGGCGTTTGACGCTTTTGCTGAACCAACGAAAACGGCACCTGCAGGTGCCGTTTTCGTTGCTGGTACAAAGGCGTATTTTTCTTCTCCGGCACAACTGCCGGTCATCGCCTCAGCGTTGTGATGTCGTGCTGGATTCGTATTCGGTGCCTGCGCCGCCAGTGACAACGCGGTTGTAGCGAACGACATCGCCGGAAATGGGGTGGTAATAGGCTTCTACCACCATACCGTTCCTATCGACTGCATAGAACTCGTAGCAGTTGCCGCGCGAGACTTTCAGCTTGGCCAGCGCAAAGTTCTGCGCCCCAAAAATTTCCCTGATTTTCGCTTCCGGCAACCACGAAGACCTCGGGGTGTCGGTGCAGGTGATTTTTTCTGCGGGAGTGCTTGCTGTGGCAAACCCCGAGACGGCTGTGCCGATGATCATGCTGACTGCCAACGCAAGAAAGCCATGCCGCATTTTTCCCCACCTTGTTGTTGAGCCATTGAATGACCGAATGGTAGGGGGGCGAACTTAAAAGCTTCTTAATGGAGCAGTCTTTCCTAGCGTTTGCGCATCGTCATTGTGTCTGCAGTAATCGCTACATCAAGCTGGCTCAGAAAACTCATGCCTACCAGCAGCTCGCCGGTGATGCCGACGCTGACGGCTACGTTGCGCGCCTTGATGCCGGCAACCTCCACGAGCGGAACGACGATGCGGTAGGTGCTTATCTTGCCGTTGGCGGTGGAGGCCATTCCCTGGGTGCCGGTGGTGTACTTGATACCGAAGGCCTTCGCAGTTTCCGTGCTCATTGCAAGCATTGAGGCTCCGGTATCGATCATGCCTTCGACCGTGCGTCCGTTGATCGTGACCGGAGCGAAATAGTGACGGCCACGGTGGGGGCTGGCACGCAGAACGGCGACACGCGTTTCCTCGACACCGCTCCCCGTGCAGCCTGCACCTGCGCATTCGGCGCCGCTGTTCAGCGCCTGGAATGACTGCTGTCGTGTCATCCACTTGCGAGCGCGTTCGTCACCGCCCGCGGCGGCCTTTGCATACCAGCGCGCGGCCTCTTCGGTGCACCTCGAAACCATGTAGCCGCTTTCGTAACGAACCGCGAGATTGCGCTGTTCGGCAGCATCGCCTGCCTTTGCTTTGTCCAGTGACTCCAGGAATTCCGGTGCCGGTTGTCGCAGCGGCGTTCTGTTCTGCTGATCGCTGGCGGCAAAGTGACGTCCATCGCAGTCCTTGCCGACGGCAAGGCTGGACCAGAATGTGGCAGCCAGCGTAAGTGAGAGAGTGGTCAGCAGCGAAATGGTCGGCATCATGCATTATGGCGATTACATAGGTCGCCGGGACTCTACGCCGCACCAATTCGCCGGTCAACGCAGTTGCAATGCCGCCAGCGCCCTCCGGGGGCGCAGCGCTGCCTTGGGAATTTTCCGGTGATGCCATAAGCTGTGCGGCATGACCAAATGCATTCTGTTCTGCCTGTCACTACTGATGCCGCTTGCCGCCACCTGCAGCGAGTCGGCGGACGGGCGTGTCGTCGCCGTTATCGATGGCGACACGCTGACCGTCGACGTGTCGGGCAAGGGCCATCTCCAGGTGCGCCTGGCCTGGGCCGATGCACCGGACCGCTTGCAGGATCATGGCGAGGCCTCGCGTGCCAGCCTGGGAGCAATGGCTGGCGGACAGGCAGTTCGGCTTGAGGGCTTGGCCAGCACCAAGGGGCAGTGGTTTGCCACGATCTGGGCGGTAGCTCCAGGCGCTCCCTGCGCCAACGCGAATTGCCCGAAAACGCTTGATCTCGGTCTGGCACAGATCACCCGGGGATTGGCCTGGCACGAGCGCCGTGCCCTCGGCCAGTCACCCCAGGCGCTGGGGCAGTACGAACAGGCCGAATTTCAGGCAAAAATCCGCCGCATCGGCCTCTGGGCGGGGAAAAACCCGACCCCGCCATGGGACTGGCGCGGGCGCTGATCGCCCCGGCCGGCCGGGGGCGAGATTGCGTAAACGGCCAATTTGGCGCATAGTGCGCCCCTGCGATCTTCAAGTAGTGTCGTTGTTGTCCGGTTCAGTACCTGCAGTTCAGCGGTATCTTTCCTTTCATCACCTGCCGTCTTGACCATCCCGCATCCCCCGCGATTGCTGGGGTTAATCGCTTCCCGTCTTATTCCCGGAGGTTTGGTCTTGGCCAAAGAAGAACTGCTAGAAATGAATGGCATGGTGGAGGAAGTCCTGCCGGATTCCCGCTTCCGCGTACTGCTCGAAAACGGACATCAACTGGTGGCCTACACCGCCGGCAAGATGCGCAAGCACCACATCCGCATTCTTGCGGGTGACAAGGTGACGCTTGAACTCTCCCCGTACGACCTCTCCAAGGGCCGCATCACCTTCCGCCACATCGAAGGTCGCGCGCCGATGGCTGCCCGCCGCCGTTAATCAGGCGATCTGTGGCGCCTCCTGCAGCGCTTCAGGCGCTGCCGGTGTCGCAGGGGCAGTAGTTGATTTCGACCGAAACATGCACGAGTTCCTCGTGCTGCGCCAGCGCGGCGCGAACATCTGCCGGATTCAGCCCGGCGTCATGGGTGACCAGCCCGACAATCACCGCAAATCTTGATTTGCCGACCCGCCACAGGTGCAAGTCGGCAATCCGCGTATTGGCCGACCAGGCAGGGTGTTGCTCGATGGCTTCGCGGACTTCGGCAACCACCGGGTGATCCATCTCGCAATCAAGCAGCACACGGCTGCTGTCGCGCAGCAGGCGCACGGCCCAGGTGCTGATCAGGATCGCGCCAACGATGCCCATGGCCGGGTCCAGCCATTGCCAGCCGAAGAAGGCGCCCCCCGCGAGTGCGGCGATGGCCAGGATCGAGGTCGCAGCGTCGGTCAGTACGTGCACGTAGGCTGACTTCAGGTTGATGTCTTCGCCATGGTCGTGTGCGTGGGCATGACCATCGGCGTGATCATGGTCGTGACCGTGGTGGTGGGCGCCACCAAGGATGAAGGCACAGAGCAGATTCACCGCCAGCCCCAGCACTGCCACCAGCATCGCCTCATTGAAGCTGATGGGCTCCGGCCGCAGCAGGTGGCCGATCGACTCCCAGACCATTGCAACGGCAACGACAATCAGCATCAGCGCACTGGTAAAACCGGCCAATATTTCGATCTTCCAGGTACCGAAAGCAAAACGCGTATCTGTGGCATAGCGTCGTGCCATGGCGTAGGCCAGCGCCGACAGGCCGATGGCAAAGGCATGGGTAGCCATATGCCAGCCGTCAGCGAGCAAGGCCATCGAGTTGAAAACGACACCCGCAACAATTTCGACGAGCATGGTCGCCAGCGTGATCCACATGACCAGGCGCGCGCTGCGCTCGGCCATCGGGTTGCCGCTGTCGAAGGTGTGGCTGTGCCGCCAGGCTTCCGTATCGTGCATGTCCCGCATTCTACGTGAGCCTCGAGGTTGTGGGCCTTTGGGACCTGTCAGGTTGGCAGGGTTGGATTGAACATGCCGTGGGCTACTCAAGTTTTTCCTGATCGAGGCTGATAAAAGGAAATACGGAGCGAAGAAGAATGGAGGAGAAAAATGGCCGATAAGCTGGAAAACCTCGAAGCGCTGATCGATAACATCCTGCAGGACGAAGGGCCGATGACTCTGGCCGACCTGATCAATCTCATCTCCCAGCCGCATACTTACGATACCTGCCGCCTGCTTGCGGCATGATCTTCATTTTGACGGGCTAGCCGCCTGTGCGGCGGCCCCGGAAAGCAAAACGGCCCTCCAGGTGGAAGGCCGTTTTCTATTGGTGGGGTGAGAGTAACTCAATACGCCGCCTTGATTTTCAACAGATCTTCCTTGGTGATTTCCTTGGGGCGTTTCATGGTCCAGGCATCTTCGCCAAGCCACATCTTGAAGAGTTTGAGATTGGTCTGGCGCTCTTCGTCGGTACGGCCGAGTCGCCGGTACATATTGCCTGGCTCACCGGTCTTGGTGTTCTTGCCGTCGTCCAGTCGCCGCATCAGTGCGCCGCTGTCCGGCCAGGCAGCAAAGAAGAGCAGGTCGGCATAGGAGTCCATGCGCGGGCCCTTGTCGTCATCTTTGTAGCGTTTCTCATCCTCTTGAAAATCACCAAGGTAGGGCGCCTGATCACCATGGCAACGCTCGCATTTGTCCATCCACAGCGGGCGGATGTGCTTGCGGTAAGTAATCTCTTCGGCGATGGCGGGCATGGAAACGGCGCCAAAAATGCAAGCCAGAACAAATTTGTACATGACATCCCCCTTTTTCAAATGTTTCGATGTGGCCCGTCAGAGCGCTTGGTGCTGAAACTTTATCATTGGCGATACGTGTCAGTCTGGGGGGCTGCCGTTGGATTCCCGCGAACACCAAATGAAAACGGCCCCCATTTCTGGGAGCCGTCTGAATTTCTGGTGGGGCGTGAGTGATTCGAACACTCGACCTACGGATTAAGAGTCCGCTGCTCTACCAGCTGAGCTAACGCCCCAATGCATCTGCTTTTCCTGAGTCGTGGTAGGCCGTGCGGGATTCGAACCTGCGACCAACGGATTAAAAGTCCGCTGCTCTACCAACTGAGCTAACGACCCATCGCCCGGAAAAACGCGAGCGCGAATTATAGGCGGCGGCCTGATTTTCTGTCAATCGAAGTTCGTGGCCGGGAGGCTCAATCTTCCCGCATCAGCCGCCAGTATTCGTATTTCAGCGCTCCCCAGGCACCGGCAACGATGGCGATCAGGGTGATGAACGAGCCGAGCGCCAGTGTCGAAACGCCGGTGATGCCCTGGCCAATGGTGCAGCCCATGGCGGTAACGCCGCCGAATCCCATTAGTGCGCCGCCGACGAGGTGGCGGACGAGGTCGGCGACATCGCGGAAGCCTTCCCAGCGGAAATTTCGCGAGACCAGCGCCCAAGCCGTTGAGCCGGCAACGACGCCGAGCGCCAGCGCGACGCCGAAGGAGAGCTTGCGGCTGCTGTCGGACCACAGCATCAGGAGTTCCAGCGTGTAGGCCTGCGGTGCGACAAAAGTCAGGGATTCCATGCGGCCGCTGCTGGTGGCGAGGAACGCTTCCTGCAGGGTGTCCGGGTCTTCGGCCAGGTAGCCAAGGTGGCCGCTGACGTACCAGGCGCCAACAACGATGGCCCCGACGAGGAAGCCGCCGAGCACGTTGTCGCGGGTCAGGAAATCGCGACGGGCGAAGCAGAAAGCGAGTAGACCGCCACCGATGCCGAGCGCGCAGAGCATCAGCGCTGTGCCGGGGGCCATGCCGGTGGCCCTGAGCAAGGCTGGCAAGTCCTGTCCTCCTGGTAGTGCGATGGCCACGGTGTCGAGGGTGTTGACGCGAAGTACACCGAGTACGCCGCGCATGGTCATGTAGGCGGTGACGCCCACCACCAGAAAGACAACCAGTGATTTCAGGTTGCCGGCGCCGATACGGGTGAGTGTGCGTGCCCCGCAACCCGAGGCGAGCACCATGCCGATGCCAAAAAGCGCGCCGCCGACGAGGTGCGACAGCCAGGTCAGGTTTGGTGTGCGGTAGATCGATTTGTCGAGATCGATGAGCCCACTCGCATGCAGTGCGGCGCTGCCAAGAATGGCGATGGCGATGGCCAGCAGCCACATGCGCATGCGGCTCCAGTCTTCCATGTTGATGATGTCGGCGACGGCGCCCATGGTGCAGAAATGGGTTTTCTGGCTGAGCGCGCCAAAGGCTGCGCCGAGGCCAAAGGCAAGGAAGAGAATGGTCGTGGTCGTCATTGGTCGAGATAGCGGGTCGGGTCGGGAATGCCGGCCGCTTCGAAACCCTCGCGGCGCAGGCGGCAGGAGTCGCAGACACCGCAGGCACGACCCTCGTTGTCGGCCTGATAGCAGGAAACGGTCAGGCTGAAGTCGACACCGAGGAAAGTGCCGCGACGAATGATCGAGGCTTTCGAGAGATCGATCAGTGGTGCGTGCACCGTCAGTGCCTTGCCTTCGACGCCGGCCTTGGTGGCCAGATTGGCCATCGCCTGGAAGGCCGCGAGGTATTCGGGGCGGCAGTCCGGGTAGCCGGAATAATCGACAGCGTTGATGCCGACGAAAATATCACGCGCCTGCAATACCTCGGCCCAGGCCAGTGCCAGCGAGAGCATGATGGTATTGCGCGCCGGGACGTAGGTGACGGGAATGCCGGGCTGAACGCCATCGACGGGGACGTCTATATCCGTGTCGGTCAGCGCCGAGCCGCCGAACTGGGCGAGATCAAGCGTAACAATGCGATGTTCGGCCGCTCTTTGCGCGCCTGCCACATTGGCCGCAGCATGAAGTTCGGTACGGTGTCGCTGACCGTAGTCGAAGGACAGGCAGTAGCAGTCGAAACCCGCCGCGTGGGCGATGGCCAGGGTCGTCGCGGAGTCGAGGCCGCCAGACAGGAGAACAATGGCTTTTTGCGTCATGGGGTGGCGAATATACCTTGATTTCGAGTTGGAACGCCACGGTATCTGCTTGTTCCTGCGCTACAATTCGACCTTTCCCCCGATTGACCAGGAGCTTCCCGATGCGCCTTGCTGCCGTTGCCACTGCCATTGTCACCACGCTCGCTGCTTCACTGCCGCTCGCGGCCCCTGCGCATGCTGCTGCCAACGATCGGGTCAAGGTCGGTTTTCTGTCGACCCTCTCTGGCCCGGGCGCCGGCCTCGGCGTAGATATTCGTGATGGCTTCCAGTTGGGGATCAAACACCTTAATGGCAAGCTCGGCAATCTGCCGGCGGAAGTGCTGATCGCCGACGATCAGCAAAAACCCGATGTCGCCAAGCAGGAAGCAGAAAAATTCCTGAAGAAGGAGAAGGTCGATTTCATGACCGGCATCGTTTTCTCCAACCTCATGCTTGCCGTCGGTCCGCAAGCCTTCGATGCCAAGACCTACTACATTTCGGCCAACGCCGGTCCGTCGCAGTACGCTGGTGAGCAGTGCAACCCCTTCTTCTTCAACGTTGCCTGGCAGAACGACAACCTGCATGAGGCTATGGGCAAGTATGTACAGGACAAGGGTTTCCGCAACGTCGTCATCGTTACCCCGAACTATCCCGGTGGCAAGGATGCCGTCTCGGGCTTCAAGCGTTTCTATCAGGGCAAGTCGGAAGAGGTCTATACCAAGCTCGGCCAGCTTGACTATGCTGCAGAACTCGCACAGATCCGTGCGACAAAGCCGGATGCTCTTTTCTTCTTTCTGCCCGGCGGCATGGGCATCAACTTCGTCAAGCAATTTGTTGCAGCTGGACTCTCTCGCGACATCCAGCTTTTTGCCCCCGGCTTTTCAGCGGATGAGGATGTGATCAAGGCCGTCGGCGCGCCGATGCTCGGCATGTTCAACTCCTCGCATTGGGCACACGATTTCAACAATCCGGAGAACAAGCGCTTCGTAGCCGACTTCGAGAAGGAATACGGCCGCCTGCCTTCGCTCTATGCCTCGCAGGGCTACGATGCGGCCATGCTGATCGATGCCGCCGTGCGTGACGTCAAGGGCAATCTGGAAGACAAGGCCGCGCTGCGGAAGGCGTTGGAAGCCAAGCGCTTCAAGTCCGTTCGTGGCGAGTTCAAGTTCAACAGCAACCACTACCCGGTACAGAACTACGTGCTGCGCGTCATTGGCAAGGACACGCAGGGGCGCGTCACCAACAAGACGATGGGCACCATCTTCAGCAATCACGCAGATGCCTACGTTGCTTCCTGCAAGATGAAGTAAGGGGCACGCTCGCGAATACTTCGTCGGCTGCGGCCGGCGGCGCCTCGCCGTACTACAGTACTGCTTCGTTGCCGCCGACCTTGCCACCTCGTCTTCGCTTCGCCTTGAACGCTGTTTCTCCTCTATGACTCAACTCGTCCTCGAACAGGCCCTCAACGGCCTCCAGTTCGGCCTCATGCTTTTCTTGCTGGCCGCCGGGCTGACGCTCGTCTTCGGGATCATGGACATGATCAATCTGGCGCACGGCTCGCTTTATATGGTCGGCGCCTATCTTGCCGCTGCCGCTGTGGCGGCGAGCGGTTCCTTTGTCGTCGGGGTGCTGGCGGCGGTAGCCGGAACGGCGCTGGTCGGTGCGCTGCTGGAGGTGACGGTTCTGCGCCGGCTCTACACCCGCGATCACCTTTCTCAGGTGCTTGCCACCTTTGCCCTGATCCTCATCGCCAACGAAGCGGTGCGCATGATATGGGGTGATCAGCCGGTGCTGCTCAATCCGCCCGAGATGCTTTCCGGCCCGGTGGAGATTGCCGGCTTCAGCTACCCGGCTTTCCGCCTGCTGATCATTGCTGTCGGTGCAGCCGTCGCGCTGCTGCTCTATCTCGTCGTGGCGCGAACACGGGTCGGCATGTGGGTACGCGCCGGCGCTTCCAATCGTGAAATGACCGAGGCCCTGGGCATCAACGTCAAGCGTTTGTTCACGCTGGTCTTTGCTGCCGGCGCCGGCCTCTGTGCGCTGGCCGGGGCGATGCTCGGGCCGCTGCTGGCGGTGCAGGTGGGCATGGGCGAAAGCATTCTGATCCTGGCCTTCGTGGTCATCGTCATCGGCGGTATCGGCTCGATTCGCGGTGCGCTGGTCGGCAGCCTGCTCGTCGGCGTTGTCGACACGCTGGGTCGTGCCTTGCTGCCCTGGCTGCTGCGCAACTTTCTGCCGGGTGAAGTGGCGGCCAATCTCGGGCCGGCACTGGCGGCGATCCTCATCTACCTGCTCATGGCGGCCGTGCTCTTCTGGCGCCCGGCCGGGCTGTTTCCGGCTCGCGGCTGATGGGCGGCGCGCTTTATCGCCAATCCTCCCGGCGTCGTTGGCTGGCACTGGCAGCGCTTGCCGGTCTGGCTGTGCTGCCGCTGTTGCTGCAGGCGGCGGGGCAGGCGTTCTACGTCAGCTTTGCCTCACGCCTGCTGATCTTTGCGTTGGCAGCGACGAGCCTGAATTTTGTCGTCGGCTTCGGCGGCATGATTGCCTTTGGCCACGCCGCCTTTTTCGGCGCCGGTGCCTACACGGTCGCCATCCTGATGGAGAACGGCGTCAGCTCGGCCCTGCTGGCCTGGCCGCTGGCGGTTGCAGTGGCAGCGTTGCTGGCGCTGGGCATCGGACTGGTCAGCCTGCGAACACGTGGCGTCTATTTCATCATGATCACGCTGGCCTTTGCCCAGATGATCTACTACCTGTTCATCTCGTTGAAGGCCTGGGGGGGCGACGACGGCTTGTCGCTGGCCACGCGTTCGACCCTGGGGCCGCTGCCGCTGTCAAATGATGCGGTCTTCTACTGGATTGTCCTCGGCTGTCTGGCGGCCAGCCTCTTTCTGCTCGATCGCGTTACCCATGCCCGTTTTGGCCGCGTGCTGCAGGCCATCCGCGAAAACGAATCGCGCATGGAAGCGCTGGGCTATCCGGTGCGCAACTACAAGCTGCTCTGCTTTGTCATCGGCGGTGCGCTGGCCGGGTTGGCCGGCGCCTTGATCGCCAACCACGGCCAATTGGCCAGCCCCAACCTGTTGCAGTGGACGCAGTCGGGGACATTGTTGGTGATGGTCATCGTCGGCGGTGTCGGCGCGCTCTATGGGGGCGTCGTCGGCGCGGCGGCACTGTTGCTGCTGGAAGAGGTGCTGTCACACTTCACGCATCACTGGCATGCCGCACTGGGGTTGGTGCTCCTGCTTGTCGTCTTCCGCGCGCCGCGCGGTATAGCGCCCTACTTTCACGGCCGCTTCTCGCGCAGCAAGAAGAGCGAGGCG